>Ga0180009_10000068_pt1 | contig 190762 bp, 150 predicted proteins | sample OS_PC_MetaG_FD_123537 | JGI IMG/M metagenome (GOLD analysis project Ga0180009, IMG submission 123537) | Groundwater microbial communities from the Aspo Hard Rock Laboratory (HRL) deep subsurface site, Sweden - OS_PC_MetaG | ecosystem: Environmental > Aquatic > Deep subsurface > Groundwater...
AATAAACAAAGAAACAGATATGATTTGATGGAGTTACAACAAGTGAAATGACTGATAACGAAGGTATTGGGGTAAAATGGTGGAAAAACAAACTTTGTTGGTATTATTGGGTTTGGGGGGCAGGTGGTCGGTTGGAAGACCAGAATGGAGAAAATTCCAAACGAAAATACTCCCTATATTTTCAGCACTCTATGCATATATACGCAATAACGCAAGCCTGACCCTTTTACTTTTGCTTTTACCCTTCACTTGCGTCCAATGCAATCCTCTATTACAAATCTTCGACGAAGCATGGTAAATAATAAGCTAATAAGGTTGTCTTCTATAATGGCTGGGGCTTATTCCCGTTTGCCTTTTGAAAGCCGTGGAAAAGGCAAACTCGTCTTCGTAGCCGATTTGTAAAGCAATAGTATATATTGGGTAGTCAGTGGTTTTCAGCAACAATGCTGCTCTTTCCATTCTAAACTGGGTCAGAAGTTTTATCGGTGATGTTCCGTAGGCCTCCTTGGTTAGACGAGAAAAATAGGATGGGGATACTGATAACAACTTGGCCAACGTTTCACAATTCCATTTCCGATCCAAGTGCTTATTTGCATGAGCAAAAGTCTCAGAAAGTTTTAATCGATTTGTGTCTGATTTTATTTTTAAATTTTTACTCAATTCTCTTTTTAGGTGAAGAAATATTAACTCGGCATATATTCTAACCAAATTATCCGACTCCGCAACTTTAGAAACCGACTCTTTTAGAAAACCCTGCATAGCATCTGTCAGGCTTTGTATTGATGTATATTGATGAACGACTACACGATTGCCTCTTAAGTGATGCCACTGAAGACAATCATCCAAATGAAACCAGACGATATCCCAGTTTTTGCCAGAAATTTTGTATCTGTTTTGCAAATAGGCCGGAATAATTAAAAGATCTCCCTCCTGAATAATATACTTTCTTTGATTGGCTGTAATTTCACCTTTTCCTTTTGTCGTGAATATGATCGTGTGAAAATCCTGTGACTTCCTGGAAATCAAGTACCCGGAGCAAAGACTGGAAATGCCGGAGATTAGAATTCCCTTAATGTTGAGAAGTTTCGCATGAGTGTGAGCATGATTCAGCATTTGTTCATTGCAACCTGCAGGTACAATAATCGTATTAAAAAGGTTTTCGTCAGCCATAACCATTTTTAAATTCTATTTTTGATTTATAATCAGTTTTGTCAAGAATGGACTGCTCAGATACAATTTTGAGGATAACTTAAAATATCAAACTTTTAGTTTTTTTAATTCTGTTTATATACTTTGCATAAAAAACTTAATAGGGCAATCAATGGGTCATAAAGCCGGTTACATGCCAAACGGGCCTGCACAAGAAGGTGGATTATCAATTAAACAAAAACTCGGTTTTGGTGTTTGCGATTTGGGAGGAAATCTTTTTTTCACCGTCATCGCATTCTTGCTACTCAATTATTTAACGGATACCGTTGGAATATCAGCAGGACTGGCAGGTGGTATTATCATGATAGGGAAGATATGGGATGCAGTCACAGATCCATTGGTGGGGTATCTGTCTGATAAAACCTCATCCAGATGGGGAAGGCGCAGGCCCTATATTTTATTCGGATCAGTGCCCCTGTTTTTGACAATGATACTTATGTTCACCAATCCTGCTTTCACGAGCCAACAGGCTCTTTTTGTGTGGGGAGTGATCTCCTTTTGTCTGCTTTGCACGGCATACACGGTTGTGAATATCCCTTATAACTCATTGACGCCGGAACTAACGCAAGACTTTCATGAACGTACCATCCTCAATGGGTATCGCTTTAGCTTTGCTGTTATCGGGACTTTAATGGGCGCAGGGCTGGCTCTTCCTCTTATCAGTCAGTTTGCGGACAAGAATACGGGCTACTCGGTCACAGGGGCCATATTTGGCTTTGTTATGATGGTGACAGCGCTGATTACTTTTTTTTCAGTTCGAGAAAAAGACAATTCGAAAGAGCTGAATCCGGAAAGCTTTTTAGAATCCTATCGCTCTGTGTTTAAGAACAAACCCTTTTTGCTGATTCTTGGCGTGTATACATTGCACATCATCGGTTTAACCATTACTACCGGCATTGTTGTTTACTATTTTAAGTATATTCATGGAGATGAGGCGATCACTACCATAGCGATGCTTATTCTGTTGGTTACTGCCATGTTTATTATTCCTATCAGCGTTTCAATGTCTAAAAAAATAGGAAAAAAAGCAACTTATTGCATTGGAATCATAATATTTCCATTATCAATATTGCTATTGGCATTTAGCGGACATCACTTTGGCGTTCAGTACTCCCTCGTGATAATGGTCATTGCTGGAATAGGTCTGGGATTTCTATACGTTACGCCCTGGGCCATTGTACCGGATGCAATTGAATATAATTACTTCCTTACCGGTAAAAAGACAGAAGGAGCCTTTTATGGAATTTGGACTTTTGGTATCAAGATCGGCCAGGCTATCGCTCTGGGTATTACGGGCTTGGTTCTCTCACTATCCGGTTATGTCGCCGAGCAGATCCAAACACAAAGTGCAGAATTGGCGATTCAATACTTGCTGGGGCCGATACCCGCTTTTTTCTTTTTATTAGCACTGATTCCGTTATACCTGTATCCCATTGATGAGAATCGATATCAGGAGATACTGACTGCCATCAACCAGGGGAAAAGCTGATGCGATGACCCTATTAACAAGTCCGTAAGAACAATACTTCGCCGTAAACAGTACAAAGGTTTAATTTATAAATGGGGGAGATAGTATGACACTGATAAAAAACAAATTTAATGAATTGCCACCCAACAGCATTAAGCCGACAGGCTGGCTAAAAAATCAATTAACCATACAGGCCAATAGTCTCGGTGGTAAGCTTGATGAGTTCTGGCCCCCTGTCAAAGATAGTGAATGGTTGGGTGGAGATCAGGATGATCTGGAGAGAGCATTGTACTGGTTGGATGGATTAATCCCGCTTGCCCATTTGTTAGACGACAAAGCTTTAAAAAATAAAGCGAAGCGTTACATCAATTATATTGTCTCAAAGCAGGATAACGGTTGGTTGGGGCCTGTTCCGAAAAATTATGCGGAACATGATATGTGGAGCATGTTCATGGCTTTAAAAGTTTTGATCCAGTACTACGAGTGTACTAGTGATAAACGGATCATTGAAACAGTGGAGAAATGTCTGCGTCGTGTCGATTCTCATCTTGATGTCACCACAATAGCCAATTGGGGTCATTATCGTTGGGGTGAGGGATTGTTGGCTGTTTTTTGGCTCTATCGGCACCTGCCTGAGAAGTGGCTATTAAACCTAGCTCTAAAACTTAAAACCCAGGGATTTGATTGGAAGTCATATTTTACTTACTGGCCTCACGAAGAGAAAACAGGGAAGGATAAGTGGAACTTTATGGGGCATGTTGTCAACAATGCAATGGCAATAAAATTTTATGCCCTGTGGTGGCAATTTAGCCAATTGGAGGAGTACCGGGAATTTAGCGATTTAATGATGCGCAAGTTGGATCAATATCACGGAACTGTTTTGGGACTCTTTTCAGGCGATGAATGTTTGGCTGGAAAAGATCCAGTCCAGGGCACCGAATTGTGTGCGGTTGTCGAGTATATGTATTCTTTGCATGTACTGGCTTCTATTTGGGGAGATTCCAAATATGCAGATCGACTGGAAAAAATAGCGTTTAACGCCCTGCCTGCGACGCTTTCTCCTGACATGTGGTCCCATCAATACGTACAACAGGTAAACCAGATAGAATGCAGTATAAAAGACAAGAGAATTTGGACAACCAACGGGCCGGATGCCAATATATTCGGATTAGAACCCTTCTTCGGTTGCTGTACTGCAAATTTAAGTCAAGGATGGCCAAAATTTGCACTTAACCAATGGAAAAAAGCCGATGAGAAAACACTGGTTGCTCTAACTTATGCGCCAGGAACATTGAGCACTACTGTCGAAAATGTGCCTGTTGCTATACAGCTAGAGACAGATTATCCTTTTCGAGAGGATCTACACTTCACCATTAACAGCGAAAAACCTGTCAATTTCACATTGCAGTTACGAATCCCGGAGTGGGCAACAGAAGCAGAAATCGAGATTGCAGGTGAAACAAAAGAATATCCTAAGGCCGGGACTTTCCATCCGGTTTCGCGGACTTGGGAAAATACAACACGTATCGTTGTACGATTGCCCATGAAAGTCAAAATCATCAACAGACCAAACAACAGAGTGGCCGTTTCCAGGGGGCCATTGATTTATTCATTAAAAATAGATGAAGAGTGGAAACAAGTAAATCAGGAGATGCCTTTAAAAGAATTACCACATGCTGACTGGGAAGTTCATCCCAAATCTTTATGGAATTATGGCTTGCTGGAAAACTCTTATTTAACCGCAGATAAGATTAGTGTTCAAAAGTATCCCGTGGGAGCCGTACCCTTTTCCCCCGAAGGCGCACCTGTTAGTATCTCCATTAAGGGTAAGCAAATCCCAAATTGGAAAATAAAAGATGGATCAACTGGTCCTCTGCCAGAAGCCGCCGATAATGGTGATCAGCCTATAGAAGAACTTACATTGATTCCATATGGTTGCACAAACTTGCGAATGACCGAATTTCCCTTGGTCGAATGAAAATATCAATTAAAAACAGGATTAAGTAGAAAGAGCCGTGCAAAACCAGCATATCCTTGGAGATGAAAGAGACTTATATAGAAAGATTAGCTAGTGTCTGAACGGTAACCGCTGTTTCTTGGGGTAGTAAAAAACGCTTCATAAAAAATACTTTTATTTTTATCAGTTTAGACATTGCCATTTGGGATCATGTGATCATTTCATCGTCAATAATTACAAGGACTGTTGCAAAATGGTCCTTCATCGGACTATATGCGAAAATTTGGAACCATTTTTTCAAATATTCAGAATACTGTTTAATCCGAAGAGTCTTGCCTGTCTGGGCAACCTTGCCATATTCTCCAATCCAGTCAAAAGCTTCATTCTCAATTCCTGAGAATACCTCAGAAACTTTACGATTCAGGATATCGCTTCTTTTTAAACCAGTGTATTCTTCAAAGGTTGAATTGACTTTAAAAAATATGTAGTCAACAGGGTTACCATTATCGTCTGTTACAATTTTATGATAGACAAATTAATTGAACATTTTCTCAAAAAGAAGGCAATAGTGCTCCCGACTCTGTTTTAACTCGGTGAAGTCATCAAACGTCGCAAATACATCTACTGGCGTATCGATGATAAGAACTTGGTTTTCGAGTGTCAAGGAATCGAACGTGAATTTTGTGGGAGTGACTAGAATTGAGAATTGTGAGAATTGGGGTAGAATTGTAGAATTGGAATTGGGGTCAGACCTAGGGTGTCGTATTTTGGTGAAATTCACAATATTTTTTACTCCAGTTTTTTGACCGTCTTTACTGACTTTTTTTATAGTTTTACGATATTTTAACATGAAATTCTTCATTCTCCGACCAGGTGGATAAAGATGAGCCCTGATTTATTGTTGATTTTATCGTGAATGCCCAAGAAAGAAAGGCGTTAAAACGCGCAATATTAAGCAAGGAAAGCTGGAAAACTAAAGCTCAGAAAAGGAAGAAGGAGATAAGGCTTTTGGAGTTGAGAGTAAGAGATCTCGAACAAAGCAGAAGCCAATGGGAAAAAAGTGTTTTAATGTAAAAAATGAGTCTAAGCCCGAGAAAACGGTAGATAAGGCCAAGACTTCAAAAAGACAATTAAAGGCTGATCGAAAAAATAATTGATCGGGCTTGCCATATCTCTGATTGCCAAATGCGCAGTTTCTTTTCGTTCAGTACCGAAGATACTGATACAGACGATATTGCCCATTGATTGGTTGGAAGAGTTAAAAATACCCCATTTTACTACTGTTATGAGATGGGTAACCCGGCTTGGCTATTATTTGCTTAAACACTCGACAAAAAGGGTTTGCTCGGCCAAAAAGCCTTGGGTTTGCGTGGCAGATCACACCATACTGAAGCAATTAAAAACGCTCTAACTATTGAATTTGAAGCAACAAGAAGAGTTGACTTTCCTCTGTTGCTGACTTCGGACCTGATTGAGAGCCTGTTTGGCAAACATAAGACAATCACAAAGCCTCACAGACTATCTGAAATAAGCCGATCTGTGCTATCTCTTCCGGTTGTTTGTGAAGAAATCACATCAAACTTGATTGACAAGGCATTCTCTAAAACGACAGAGAAAGAAGTCAGACGATGGGTCAAAAGAAATATACCAACAACGTTGTTATCTCGAAAAAGCATAGTAATGAGAGATAAAAACGATAACGTATCTAAATTATCAGAATCTGGGTCCCACCAAAATTATAGAAAATCTCATCTGCAAATTGGCCAAAAATTTGGAGTAAGTAATTAGAAGAAAATTACCAAAATACGACACCCTAGGTCCGACTCGGTTTCTCATATGTGTCACTTGATTGGCTTAAAGGGTTTTTGTATTTGATATACAATACTAATTATCATTACAAACCAGTTATTTGAGATCAAAAAACAAGATTGCGCCATAAAGTCTACCGAAAAGCCATATCTACCTTGAATTTACAAAGAAAATAATATTTTGACTTCACTCAGATGCAAAATATAGTATTCTTACCAGATGAGATCAACTTCATAACGTCCGATTTGACTATCGTCGGTGATAAGGACAAACTTTTCGGATATAGCCTGGGCAATTAAAAGCCGATCAAATGGATCTTTGTGATAATCAGGCAGCTTTTGTACTTGTAATGCATGGCTCAATTGAACCGGCAATACATCCATATAGCTCATTTCCAGTTTCTTGGGTATGTACTTAAGCGGGGGAAAAGGAAGTTCCAATTTTTGCAGGTTGTGTTTAATTACGATTTCCCAGGCACTGACAACGGAAAAGCTAATGTCGGAGTCGCCATTCTCAATCAACCTGAATACACGAGAGCTCAGTTTTTCCGGATTTATGTGCCACCACAACCAGCAGTGTGTATCGATCAAAAAATGTCTTGCTGCAGGCATATTTTACTTGAAAAACGTTTGAAATTCCTCGGGAAGCGGTGCGTTGAAATCGTCTGCCACGCGTGCTTTGCCCTTGTCGGTTCCGGGTTCACGCCTGACGACATGCTGCTTTACCGGTACAAGACGTGCAACTGGTTTACCGGATTTGGCGATGATAACTTCTTCGCCATTACTAACCAGAGCCAGCAGTCTTGATAACTGAGTCTTGGCCTCATGTATATTTACCGTTAGCATTGTCGTTGCTCCTGTAAATAGTGATTTTTTATTTGAGTTCAGGATGAACTAAACTAACGACTAAGTCAAGATGGATGTTGATCTCCAATTCAAAAACTAATAGTTCAGGATGTGCCTCCTTAAAATCTTATCATGTTATAATTTCTGTATTTTACCGTCTTGTGTGGTCACCCATCAAAATGTTAGCCAACAATAAACACAGGTAATAAGAACTTGGTTTTCGAGTGTCAAGGAATCGAACGAGAATAGCGATAAACTCCTGTGCAGAATAGACTACAAAGTTCTTTTTATTCTTCTCCCTTTTGCATTCGCGAGCGATACAATACCTTACCGATCTTTTCGATATAGGATATCTTTTCAGTGCTGAAAAAATTGTGCACAATGAGGAGCGAGGCTCGCAGCTCCGAACAGGGCAATGGCTTCTCTGCCTTTCTCGTCTCCTTTTTCAATCCTGACGCCGTTATCCACACTGAAATTATTTGAGAAACTCCTCCTGGTTTGCAATCACGCTTGCACAAATACCCTCTGCACGGCCATGAAAAAAGAAGACATACCGCGATGTAACGTAAGATCCATTAGAAATTAATCGTCGACTTGCTTATTACAGATCCTGTATTTATAACGTTGGGAAACAAAAAACGACCGCTTTCTCGGTGCCTGAACCCGGTGTTGTCTTTGCAACTTGCGGTCTTTCCAACCCAAGACGTGCAGGTGACCGTGCCGAACACAGGTTGATGGCAGCAGAATCCACTACTGTCTGAACGATCAATATTGTCGTTGTTACCTCTGCAGTTTTGACTGAAGCAGCCAGTGTAGAAGCATTGCTGATCGTGACTGAAGCAAAATCCGCTCCTTACAGGAAGCCGGAATAAGAAGTCCTGTATCAAACAAGCTTGCAACCAGCACAGGCACGGACTCAGCTGCTGTTGTCAGTGGTCCCGGACCGGAAAAGAAGATTTCACTTGTCTTTTTAGAGCTCAAGAACGCTATTTGCCGTATACCAACATGTTAAACAAACGTTCCCTGTTTTTTGTCCGGGATGAAACGCATCAGGAGGCATATCGGGAACGGATGAGTATGTTTTATCAACATCTTGATGTCTTTGAAGCTTTTTTCGGTTTTTCAAATCAACCAAATCGAACCCGTTTTTATCCCTATTTCCGAAGATTATATCATTGGTTCCTTTGATATCAGTGGATTTCCGGCCAATTCACTGGGTATCAATCAGCTTTCACCGATGTTGGTGAAGGTAATGGAGCAGATTTCCTTAAAAACGACGACCAACTATGATCTGCCATCGGCTTACAAAGTTGCCGGTCTGGTATCGCGGTTTAACAGCAAAGCAGAATATATTCGGCTGGTTGAGCAAAACAGTGTCGTAATTGTTGCTTATCATGTCATGAGTTTGTTATTCTGCTGAGGCTTCATAGAAAACTGGTTGAAAGCGGTGTTGTCACGCTCTTTGCCCTGTCAAAAACACCATCAAGGATTTTTCTCTACAGGAATAGTAATGAAGGAATATACCCTGAACAGTATCAACGCGAGGCTCCGATATCATGATTTAATGGGAGATGACACGCCGGTTTTTTTTATTCATGGACTGGGGTGTGCCTCTTCATTTGATTATCCTCAAGTGGCATCATCGCATCATTTGGTGAAGCACAGAAGAATACTGATTGACTTACTGGGTTCCGGATTCAGCGATAAACCGGATCGTTTCAGTTACACGATTGAAAACCATGTCGAATATCTTGAAGATTTCATTAATAGCATTGATATTGCAGATTTTTTTATTTATGGACACAGTATGGGGGGTGCTATAACAATATCCTTATCAGCACGATTTGAGAAAAGACTGAAAGGAGTCATCCTCAGCGAGTCCAATCTTGACTCAGGCGGTGGATTTTTTAGCAAAAAAATCGCAGCATATGATAAAACTGATTATCTGAACTTCGGGCAGGCCAATATAATCCGTGAAAGCATGGAGGAATCCAACGAAAAATGGGCAGCCAGTCTTTCTGTCAGCTCTCCACTGGCCATGTATAATGTGTCAAAATCATTGGTGGAAGGGCAATCACCAAGCTGGCGTACTGTATTTTATTCACTGAAGACACATAAAACATTTATCTTTGGAGAGCACTCACTGCCCGATCCGGATTTAGATGAGCTCAAAAAGCATCATATCCATATTGAAACTGTAAAAAACGCCGGACACTCCATGGCATGGGAAAACCCTGAAGGCCTGGCGAAAGCCATAAAAAAGGGAATAAACCTGACAAGAGCCTAGAGTCATGCCAACTTTGATTCGATGCAAAAACAGAGCTGAAATTGGGGGACGTGTGCTCGTTACCTGTACCCCAATTTCAGCGGAACTGTTGCAGCATACTATACTTGAAGTGACACCGGATTAAAATCGCTTATTGTAGGCTGTCCGGGAGAGGGAGGTGTTTATGCTCTGATCCCGATTTGTCCAGGCTTTAATTCATATATTCTTATTATCTGTTCAATGTGCGAGGTTCTAATATGGCAAGAATCACTAAGGCCGTTCTGGTTTTTTTTATGACGTTTGGGCTGGTCTCTTCCAATTTGATTGCGGAAGAAACCTGCTATGTTTTTGTTGAGAATCCAGGCAGTTATGAATCACTGGTTGTCTCTTCAATTGCCTTAACCATGATCAGGCAGTTTATTGATTCAACCGTTGAACCGATTCCCATCAGTGGATTTTCCGACCAGGCCTGCATGTACCAGGTCAATATAATAGAAGAATCGGCAGGTTTAAAGGCGTTCATTCTGGGCAAGAACATCAGCGATTATGGAACCTCCAATCTACGCGGAGAACCTGGTTTGGAGCAGGCAATACTGAAGGCGATTTTTATGGGGGTTGGAGATCTGTCAAAGAAAACCGACATCTGCCGGAAGTATGGTAAAAGCCTGGAGGAAGAGTGCAAAGGTATTGCGGTTACGGAAGAGGACACCCCTCAATTGAATGTTAAACCCGGATCTCAAGCTGCACCGGCAGGGGCAAAAACCTCGACCTATCGTCATCCTTCACCGGCCTTTACAATTCAATACCCGGCAAACTGGCAGACTGTTAATCCCAAACAGAATCCAAGGGTCGTGTTTCTGGCCAGAGAACCCAATCGACGAGCTCCTGCAATGGAGATTTCGGAAGCGGAACTTCCCAAGAGGGATCTGAATGAAAACAATATCGATCGATTTGTCATTTTTCAGTGGAAGAGAAGACTTCAACAAGCTGATGATTTCAAAGTACTGCGAAAGGAACGTGTCAAACTGCAGAATGGAGTACAGGGGGTATTCTGTGAGCTTACTTTCTATCCTGATAAAGACAAATTGGTGACCATCCTGCTATCGTTCCTGAAGGTGGAAAAAGCTGGAAAGATGATTGCCTTTCAGATCTGGGGACCCTCCGGAGCGCAGCAAACCGAAATGGCAGAAAATATTATCTCTTCCATTCGATTTGATTGAAAGAAAAGGAGAAGCTCTGCACAATGATTTCGATCAGGATGGCTGGAACAGAAAAAACGGGATGATCGCCATTGCATTACCGCGATCTGCTTGATGGGGTTAGCATTAGGATTGGACAACTTTGTTAAGAGTCTGTTTCCAAATGGAATCGACACGACAGACCAACAGCTTGTCAATTCATTTTTCGCAATTCTCCTGTTGTTAATCTTCTGGCTGCTGGCTACCTCGGGAAGGCCGACAGACAATATCCCGTTTCTACCGAAATTGGATTCGGTACAAATCTCGATTTTCGTTAGCATAGCACTGTTCTTTCTGTATTTGTTTTTTCTGGAACTCAGGATGGACCAGTTAAGGTTCATAAGGTCTCCGGTCGAAGACAGACAGATCTGGATTTTGTTGACGGCAATAGCTTTTCTATGGATGGCAGGGTTGGCTTTTGACTGGTCAAGGATGCCATTTCTGGTGTTGCTGCTGGGACTTGTTTTATATGGTGTCCTGGTATACCTCGAAATTATTTCGATTCCCTGGTTATATTCATCCGAAAGCAATTTCATTGGTGCCATGGAGGCAATTGACCGTTTTTTTATCGGGCTGGATCCTTACCAGATTTTTGATGAATCAACAGATGGTCCGTTTACACAGCTTCCGGGATTCTGGCTGTTGTTTTTACCTGCCTGGTTGCTGGAGTTTGATCCCAGATGGATGAACAAGATCGCCTTTTTCTATCCATTTTGCTGGTGTTTATAAGTACTGAAAAATCCCAGAAGCTGACAGCAGCCCACCGGTTGTCGATATTTATGCTGATACCGTTTAATCTCGCTGATAACAGCACATACCTGGGAAGTTTGACCTTCGCATCAGCGCTGACGTACTATTTCTTTGCGAAAAGATACTATCTGCTGGGAGCGGCAACTGTCGGGTGGAGTCTGACGATTTCCCTTTATTTCTGGCTGATCGTTCCTTTTGCTCTTATTTTCCTTTTTAAAAAACAGCCGTTTTTTCTATGGATTCTGGAAACTATCATTATTGGCCTGTTTGCCTCAAGTCTCCTGGTGTCTTTCTGGTGGATGTTTCCCGAGTCTTTTCTCTACTGCACTTTTGAGGTCTGGGGGGATACCGTCATGAGGAACGGCTTCAATATTGCGTTTTTGATGGAGCTTTTAGTAGGACGGTACGGGATGCTCTTTCTGCAGGTGGTTCTATTTTTTGTGTTTCTTCTTTCGTTTTTGAGGAGTCGGAAATCGCTTTCCGCCTTTTTAATCTACTCAGCTTTTTTTGCCTACCTTTGCATTATTCTGAACCATGTTGTTAATAACTATGTTTTTCCCGTAATCTGCCTGATGATAATAGCCGGTATCACGACAGAAAGACTGCCTGTTTCAGATTCCGAATCCGGAGAACCGCGAGGGAATTGAAGACATCCTGAATCCACCATCAGCTTTTATCTTGCCGCATTCAACAGGGGGCCGTAAGGAGTACATATCCCCCAATTTCAGCACCGTTTTTTGAGTAAGATGAGAGCTGGCATGAGACTATTAAATCGGTAGGTTGTTAAGCTTCCCTGGGAACATTCCGGAAATAAAACTCCGGAATGTTCCCAAGAGCAATTGATCAGCTGAAATTGATATTCACCGCCAGCAGGAGTGTCAGACTTCAGAGAATTATCAGAATAAGCTGGATGGGGATCACAAATCGGAACCATTCCTTGTAGTTGACGCGAGCCAGGACTATGGCTATTAACAACATGGCATTGGTCGGCCAGAAGAGGTTGGAAAATCCATCACCAAGCGGCCATCAACGGTCACTGCCTGGGTGGTGGACTGGAACTGGCCCTGCTCTGCGATTTCAGATTCATGGCGGAAGGAGAGAACAGAATCGAACTGCCCGAGATAAGACTGGGTATGATCCCGGCTTTTGGAGGGACACAGCGTTTATGGCCTTTGGTGGGGAAGGGAAAAGCACTTGAGATGATGATTAAGGGACTGTAGATTCTGCCCCAAGAGGCCTGGAGATTAGTCTGATCCCCCGGATGGTTGAAACCGACAGATTATTTGAAGAGTCCTTTGATTATTGTGCACGACTGGCACGTCAGGCACATTGAGGGTGACGAACAGAATACTCACCCAAAATCTTTTGAAGATCCTTTCTATTTTGGAGTTAGCAGCGGATTTACTTTTTTCCCCCCCCAGGTTCTAGCAAGCGATCTCTTGAAAGATGCAATCGATCATTTTGAAACCCCTGACATCTTCAATACAGACAAGGGTTCATAGTACACGAGCAATGACCACAAAAAGAGATTTGGGAATAGTCGATGTTGCCCCTGAAAACGGGGATTCAGGACTTGACCAGCAAGAGATCACCACGGCCGAAGCTCTGAAAACAAAGGAATATGCCACGGGTATGGTGGGCAAGTGGCACCTGGGGGACTATTCCCGGGACAAAACGCTAAATCCCCTCAATCGCGGTTTTGATTTTTATTTCGGAGTCCCCCGACAGCAATGATATGACCCCGTATCCACAATATCGAGGCATCAAAGAGCTGGAAGCACAGATTGAAGAGAAACTGATTTAACATATTATTATTGGTCATTTTGGAACTCTTGAAGGTCGATTCGATTTCCTAAAAGCCTAAACCTTTAGGATTGTATTTATTCATTGAACCCCTAGATGATTTGGGAAAATGTAATTCCTGGCTAATCAGAATCCTTATCAATTAAAAATGGATTCAATAAGTTTTTGACAAAGATTCTATATTCATAGAAAATATATTCTAATAGGCAGAAATATGTATTCTAACATTGCATATGAAATAACAGCAACAATTGATTAGAACTATACAACAAAAAGGTGCTGCAATATGAAAACCACCGTTGAAATACCAAATGAAGAATTAAAACAACTGATTGCATTTACAGGTGCCAAAACGAAAAAGGAAGCGATTAACGCTGCTATTAAAAGCTACAATAAGCAACAGCGTCTTTTGGCGCTTTCAAAAAAACTGGGCACATTTGAAAACTTTATTGATGCTAACGAATTGGACCAGATGAGGGCGGAATAGCATGCAATCTCTCACTTTGATAGATACTTCCTGTTGGATAGAAGCTCTTCGAGTTTCAGGTAACACTAATATTCGAGATAAAGTGAAAGAATTGCTTGTGGAGGGAAGAGCGGCATGGTGTGATATGGTATTACTTGAACTCTGGAATGGAGCACGGGGCGCTTCGGAAAGAGAGATTCTTAATGATTTGACAGAAGAGATAACAATGCTTCCAATCTCAGATGAAGTGTGGTCCCTGGCTCGAAATCTAGCAAGTAAATGTAGAGAGGGAGGAATAACTGTTCCTTCAACAGATATTTTGATCGTTTCGTGCGGACTGGAAAATAAAACTAAAATTGAACATCAGGATAAACACTTTGATTTGATACTGGATGTGCACTCAAAATGATGTTTTATCTGATGCAACCGATTGAGGATGGTTCAGGTCTTTTTTGGGGCGATAACCGGGGGAAGCAAGTGGAATTTTTCTGGTAGCTCAGTCAATTTGTTGAAATCCATGAGACGAAGGCAAATTGGTCGTCTTCTGGAGAGTTTGTTATAACTTAATTGTGAGTTTCGGGAACATTTATCCCTGTTTAGCCAAAATGAGACCGCTAAAGATCCCGGATAAAATGATAAGAATATGGTTTTCGTGCATCAAGGTATTCAAGCGGATTTTGAAGAAAATGAAACTCAATCTTGAACTTGAATCCCAAAAATTCGAACAAACCTCTTCCTTCCCAGAAATACTGGTTTACGGAAGATCTATCCAATTACGTTATCAATTCTCTTCAGTTGTTCAGTCCGAAAATTTCTGTCCATTTATCTTGCTTGATTTCATACGGGTATCGAGTTTTCCATCGAAATTTATTTAATGGCGAAAAAAGAAACTCCTATTAATTATTCAGGGGAACTACGGTGAAAATTGGGATTTCGTTTGCCAGGAACTCAGATGAATCAGCTTTGTTGTATATTTGATAGAGAATATCCAAACCCTCGGCAACCTTTCCAAAGGCAGCAGCACCAAGTTTATCAGGAAAGCGCGCACCTCCGTAGTCCAAAGCAGGTTGTTTGCCAATACAAAAGAAGAAACCGCCATAGGTCTCACCCGGTGCAAATCTACCCATGGAAATCGTTCCATCATTATGACTGATTCCTGTTTCAGTCGTTGGCTCATGATCAAGATGAAAGAGTGACAAATTTGGATCATGCCCCTTCAGATTAAACTTGGGCCCCCCCTGTATCACTGCGATTTGTCTCTCAGGGTCATCCATATTATGTTGCGGAGTAACAATTCGAAAAAAACTCGTTTCTTCATAGGCTCCCGCCTGCATATAGGCGATGAAGTTGGCACATGTTTTTGGTGCTTTACCCTCATCTAATTCAACAATGATGTCACCGGGCTGGCAACGAATGAGTATTCTGGTTTTCATTTTTGTCTAATGAAACTCCTTTCTTAATTTTGGATCTAACATATCCCTCATTCCATCCCCCACGAAATTAGCACCAATGGCCATTGATAGAATGGCTAAACCGGGAAAGGTACAAATCCACCAGGAGTTAAAATTTTTCATCCCCGCTGAAATCATAGAGCCCCACTCAGGATCTGGTGGAGGAGAACCCAATCCCAGAAAGCTCAATGTTGAGAAAAAAAGAATCTGATTGCCAATATCCAAGGTTGCAACAATAAGTACTGAACCAATGGCATTGGGGAAAATCTCACGGGTCAATATACGGAAATTGGATGCACCAACAGCCTGAGCAGCTTCGATATAGTCATTCTCTTTAATAATGATGACAACACTCCTCATAATTCTGGCATAGGTTGGCCATGCCACAATAACGAGTGCAAATAAGGTGTGATACAGGCTTGCGCCCAGCACTGCACCGATAGTCATCGCCAGAATCAAAGCCGGAAATGCCAACACCATCTCTGCAAGACGCATCATGACATCATCGACTACTCCACCGATATATCCTGCTATTCCTCCATAAATACTACCAACCAGAGCGGCCAGAATCACGGTTAACAATCCTGCAAATATTGATAGTTTTGAGCCGACAATCACACGACTGAGCACATCTCTGCCCAGACTGTCTGTTCCGAACCAATGCTCAGAATTCGGTTGTTTTAACCGTTGCACGATATCTTGAACCAACGGATCTTGTGGAGAAATGGCATCTGCAAACAGGGCTACCAGTATCCATGCCGTACAAACAGTGATACCCAAAGAAAAAAACAGATTGGTTCGATACAGTCTAAAAAATGTTTTCATTGGCTTTCCCGCACTCTTGGATCAATAACGCCGTACATAATATCGATGATCAGGTTGATTATGGCGTAGTTAACGGCAATCAACATGGAAACTCCAATAATCGCCGGAAAATCAAGCCCGAGAACTGACTGATATGCAAATTGACCGACACCTGGCCATGCAAATATTTTTTCTACTACCACCATTCCACCAAGCAAATTTCCAAAACCAACGCCAATTACAGTTAGGACAGGAATGGCAGCATTGCCGAGTGCATGAACAACAATCACAGCTGTTGGTCCCAATCCTTTAGCTTTTGCAGTCCGAATATAATCTGTTGATAACGTTTCCAGTAAACTTGACCGGGTTGTTCGGGTAATAAGACCCATGGTGAATGAGCCAAGAACGATGGAGGGTAAAATCAAATGGGCCAGGGCATCCTTAACAGCATCAAAATCTCCGGCAATCAAACCATCCAGTACATAACTTCCCGTTACCTGCAGAGGTGCAATAGTCCGAATATTCAAACGGCCCAGACCGGGAGCCCATCCAAGTGTTGAATAAAAAATGAACAGCATGATAATAGCAAACCAGAAACTTGGAATAGATACCCCGGTTACTGATAAGGCTCTTAAAGCCTGGTCAATTAAACTGTTTCTTTTGGTTGCAGATATGATTCCAAAAAGGATGCCGAAAAAGGCAGAAAACAGGATGGAGAAAAAGGCCAGTTCCAGCGTTGCGGGAAAATACCTGATTAACTCTTCCATGACCGGATTGCCGGTGCGGATCGAGATGCCTAAATCCAGCTGAATCAGATTGATAATATATCGGCTATATTGCACCCAAATGGGATCATTAAGCCCCCATTTATCCTTAAATGCATTGACAATATCAGGATTTGCTAAGCTTCTTGGACTTAAATAAGCAGAAACGGCATCTCCAGGCACCATCTTCGAAATAAAAAACACACAGGTGGCCACACCCAGAAGCAGCACCACCAAATATAGAAGACGCCGTATCAAAAGCTTGGTAATATTCATGGACGAACTCTTCGATTATCCGTGAAAAATATTTAATTTAACACCGTATGTCCGGATAAAACACTACGAGATATTGCCAAGCCAAAAGGGTTTCGCCTTTTGGCCTGGCCGTTTTTTTTACTTGCTGACGACAGCTAAGTCCAGACGATAAATATTGGAGTACTCAATATTTTTTAATGCTTTTGAGGCTGCAATATATTTTGGATATTGGGCATAAACAACAAAAGGTGAATCTTTAGCAGTCTGGCTGACCACATCTTCAATCATCTTTTTACGCACATTATTGTCTGTCTCAGCCACAATCTTGTCATAGGTTGCTGCTAGTTCCGGTGCGAGTTCTTTCGTCCACCCTGCTCTATGCCCAACGTACTGACCGGGTAAAAAGGCTAACTGAGTATTCGGGTCATAATAATCCGGCCCCCAATACATTGGTGTAAAACCGATGGTTCCCTCACGGTATGCATCTCCAAAACCTGCTCCCCAACCTTGCTGCACAATGTTCAGCTCAATGCCGATTTTGGACAAATCAGATTTGATTTTTTCTGCAATCAAGGTCAACGGAATACCTTCCGGTGCAAGATCACAAACGGTTATTTCGGTAGTAAATCCATTGGGATATTTGGAGGCGGCAAGAAATTTTTTAGCTTTTGCCAGATCCGTTTGTTTGGCAGGATCTACGGGTTCCTTTGAACCAAGAAATCCATTCTGAATAAAGGATTGAGGTGTCAAAGCACCTTTACCGATGATCATTTGCAGGCCGGTATAGTCAACTGCATAACGTACCGCTTTTTGTACATTGACATCTGACATTTCTTTGCCGATGGCAGGGTTTCTGTTCATGAGAAGGAATCCCATGGTCATCGTTGTTCCTGCAATAATATCTATATTCTCAGCATTTTCTAGCTGGGATAACTGGTCAGCACTCAGGTTAAAGGCAATATCAATATCACCGTTTTTCACAGCCAGAAGCTGAGCATTTTCATCAGGCATATCCTGGATGATAATCATTTTGAATGCGGGTTTTTTCCCCCAGTAGTTTTCATTGCGAACAAGTATAACTTTGTCATCAGGTGTAAAACTTTTCAAAATATAAGGGCCGGACCCTGCAGAGTTTCTGTCGAGGTATTTCTGAGCCGTATCGGTAGTCTGAGCAGAGGCATCACTGACCCCACCATTCTTTTTTACAAGTTTGCTGTCCAGAACCGCATAAGATGTTGAAGTGGTCTTGGCTATAAAGGCACTGTCAGCTTTATTGATGGTAACCTTAAACGTATGGTTATCTATGACTTCCGTGGATTCAACCCCTTTGAGCAAGGCAGAAGCATTGGATTTAAGATGCAGTGCCCGGTCAAAACTGAACTTAACATCAGCTGCAGTCACTGGATTACCGCTGGCAAAGGTTGCATTTTTTCTCAAAGTAAACACATATTCCTTACCATTGGCAGAAACCGTGTAACTTTCGGCTAATTGAGGTACCGGAGTGTCCGACTCGGGAAGAAATTCGAACAGATTGTCATAAACCACACCTATGACCATAGGTGCGTATAACTCATATGCATATCCAGGATCAAAGGTAAAGTAGTCGGGTTCAACGGCTATAACAAGTGGTGTTTTATCGTCAGAGGCGGAATATACTGCTGGAATAAAAGCTGCGGTAATCATACAGCTGAGCATTACAAATAAAGCAATTATTTTCTTCATGGATTTAACTCCCTTTTCAGTGGTGAACAATCTAAATTAATTGTAAATACAGCACAACAAACAGGTTTCACTCTGTTATGCCGAAACAAGGACTTTGGCAGCCATAAAGCTGACTATTACATACTAAACAATCATTTTATCATAAAATTAACTCTCTTTTTAATGGTTTAACAATTACAATTACGATAAAAATCTGAATATAAACCCTTCACAACCCAAGTTGCCTAACGCTTTAACAATTCAAACAAGCTAAAGCTCAAGCCTTCCAGCGGACTGGTTCATCATTACCCTTTGCAGAATATAAATGACAGGCGACACTATGCATATGATCCATTTCAACTAACGACGGTTCTTGGTGATGGCATATCTCCATCGCTCTTGGACATCTCGAACTAAATTTGCATCCTGGCGGGGCATCAAAGGGGGTGGGAACATCCCCTTCCAAATGTATCCTCTTGGTTTTCTGACCGGCCTCCACCGGTAAAATTGCAGAGAGAAGAGCCTGAGTATATGGGTGGTATGGGGTTTCGTATAGCCCCCTGTATGTTGCGCGCTCCATGATCTGACCAAGATACATGACAACAACCCTGTCGCTGACCTGATAAACGACGTTCAGATTATGAGATATAAAAAGATAGGTGAGATCGAGTTTTTTCTGAAGATCCTGCAATAGGTTAATCACCTGCGCCTGCACCGAAACATCCAAGGCAGATACGGCTTCATCACAAACGATAAATTCAGGATTAAGACTCAGTGCTCTGGCAATTCCAACCCTTTGTTTCTGTCCACCTGATAATTCATGTGGATACCGTTTTGAGTGATAGGCTGCAAGCCCGACCATTTCCATCAGTTCAAGGACTCGTTTTTCTCTTCCCCCATCAGGTTGCATCCCATGTATAATCATCGGGTCTTGAATGATTGATGCGATCGTTTTACGTGGATTCAGAGAGGCTGAGGGGTCTTGAAAAACGATTTGAAATTTTTTCCTCAATGCCTTCATCTCTTTTGCTGAGTTATCAAAGATATTTTTCCCCTGATAGGTAACTTCACCGCTTGTCGGAGAATGAAGGTTGAGAATGGTTCGACCAAGAGTGCTCTTGCCGCACCCGCTCTCTCCAACCAATCCCAAAGTTTCTCCTTTATATATATCCAGCGAAACCTTATCCACGGCTTTGAGGATTCGCTTGCCATGCCCCTTTTGCCTGACATGGAAATGTTTGCTTAAGCTCTTAATTTTTAAATAGACAGATGGAGATTGCATAGATCAGCTTTCGTATCGCCAGCACCGAACGAAATGGCCTGGCTGGTGTTCAATTAGGTTAGGGGCTTTAGATTTGCATTTGTTCTCAACAAACCTGCATCGGGGATGAAACGTGCAACCGGTTCTCTTTTCTGTGGGGCTTAAAACAACTCCTTCAATCTCTTCAAGCCTCCGGCGTTCCTTATTGATTTTTGGGATTGTCCCAATCAATCCTTGAGTATAGGGATGTAGGGGATTAGCAAATAGCTCTGTCTGCTTCGCGTACTCTACACCGTGTCCGGTATACATGACCATCATCGTGTCAGCTATATCTGCAACGACACCCAAATCATGAGTAATCATTATGATAGCAGTATCATGTCCTTCACTCAATTCTTTCATTAAATCAAGAATCTGAGCTTGAATAGTCACATCTAACGCGGTGGTAGGTTCATCGGCAATAAGGATCTTTGGACGACAGGCAAGCGCCATTGCAATCATGACACGCTGTCGCATCCCTCCGGACAGATGGTGGGGAAATCGCTTTGCTGCTTTATCTGGAGATGGTATCCCCACCTGAGCTAACAGCTCAACAGCAGCATCTTTTGACTGTTGTCGACCCAGTTTTTTATGAAGTCGAAGAGTTTCAGCAATTTGAAAACCACAGGTTAAAATAGGATTAAGAGAGGTCATGGGCTCCTGGAATATCATAGCGATATCGTTCCCTCGTATGGCCCTCAACTCTTTATCTGTAACTTTTAATAGATCCCGGTTCTCAAACAGAATTTCACCGTTAGTGATTTCTCCTGGAGGATTTGGAATCAAGCCCATGATTGCAAGAGAAGTGACGCTTTTCCCACTACCGCTTTCACCAACAATTCCGAGTGTTTCTCCCTCGCTTAACGAAAAACTCAGGTTGTCGACTGCAATAGCCCGGCCTTCATAGGAATTGAAAGTAACACTCAGATTGTTGATCTGTAAAATTGGTGGTAACTCTTCTGCCATATTACATCCATTATATCTATAAAACAGCTCTGAAAAAGAACATTAAAATCCAGTTACAAACCTGATAGCAACACCCAAGGAACTGACAGATATACACATAATATTTTCCAATGACAATGATCTAAACATGTCACTTGTATTGATGTGTTTTGCACGGGCTAATCCTATCTGGCTGAATAGAGCCGGAAAAACAGAACTGAAGAGCGAGTGTTGATTTTAAAGCCTAGGGTGGGTCAGATTTTTTGTCCATTGACAACCCTGGTTACCGATTAGCCTAGTGGGGCAAATCAATCTGGAAGATAACTTGAGATACCAAAAGGCGCTGCCCCTTGCTTCGCGTGTGGTTGCCCGTGGTTCTTCAAATGCTGTGAAAAAAGATGAAGTGGATCAGTATCTGAATCACCATTTAAGCATAGCCGTTATAAACACCCAGCTTTTTGCTGACGCCGCATTGACAGCGATTTATCAGGGGTCAGGTGGTATTTACCGTAAAGCCAACAACCTTGCCAGGGGGGCTTTAATCGCCGCTGCTGTTGATAAGGCTTCTCAAGTTATCCCGGAACATGTACAAATGGCATCGTCTGAAATCTTTTAATTTATGAAGAGCTGATCCCCTGACAGCTCTTGTTTTACACCAAATAGAGTGAGAATCCAGTTCAATAATCTGAGAATGATTTCAAGTAGTGTGAGAAAAGTTAAAATAATCTGACAATCATACTTTTAAATAACGGGAGAATCCTGCCCAAATAATTTAAAAATCAACTCTTCCGTTAACAACCGGGGCAAACGACTCTTCAGACAAAAAACTTGAGAAAAAAAGGAATAGCTATGATTTGATGGAGTTACAACAAGCGAAATGACTGATAACGAAGGTATTGGTGTAAAATGGTGGAAAAAGAAACTATGCTGGTATTATTGGGTTTCGGGGGTAGGTGGTCGGTTGGAAGACCAGAATGGAGAAAATCCTAAACGAAATTATTTCCTATATTTTCAGAATTCTATGCATATTTACGCAATAACGCAAGCCTGACCCCTTCACGGTCGCACCACTCTGCTCCAGGTTCGAGTCCTGGTGGGGGCACCATAATAAAACACTCCAGTATCCCCCGATATCTGAACTCCTCAGGATTATTGGGTGTTTGACTCCAATTTCTCAGCAATCCACATTTTAATTACGGATTGTCTATTAACACCCAGGTGTTTAGCCCTTCGATCAAGGCTTTCAACCATCCAAATTGGAAAATCAACATTGATTCGCTTGATCTCTTCATTAGGTTTTCTGATTTTGGACAGATCGAAGTACTCCAGTACCTCTTCACCATCATCAAATCGTTTATCGATTTCAGTTGCTTTTTGCTTTTTCATAGATTTCCATCTCCTTTTCTCTTGACCGCCTGACTGAGATAATCCTTATATAATTATTACGGTAAGTAACAATTGCTGACCATGCCTTTTCCAATATCTTCCCGATGATCATGAATCGTTCTTCATCCAAAGATCGAGAAGGTATTTCAATCAAATCAGGGTCGTTCCAGAGTTGTTGAGCCTCAATAAAGTCAATTCCATGTTTATCCTGATTGGTCCTGCTTTTGTTCGGATCAAATTCAAATCTCACCAGTATCCTTCTTCTTGATGTCAATGAATGGTTGAAAATTTATATAAATTATATACCTTCAATATATAATTTTCAAGTATGATTCAATGTCCAGTCTTGAATTGAAGGTTTCAGCTTTCGGGAAATTGAACTGACCTTCAGACAATGAAAATCGATCCAAAATGACAAGTTAAATCAGTTAGTTTTTATTAAGCAACAGAATGACGATTATCGTCAGTAAATGATCCAAAATCAGCTAAAATCGCAGATATTTCAAATTCAGGTTATACCGGTTTTGATGGAATGTTTATTAACGCTAAAGGAAGTGTTGTTGGCATAACGAATAATGGAATATCTCCAGGAGGAAATATGTTAATTGAATTATCGGGAAAGAATGACTGGAAAACAGCCAAAGTAACAAACTCTAAAGATATAGCTCCAAGTACAACTGTAGCATTAACGCCAGACAAAAAACATTTCGTGATTAATCAAGATTTTTCAAATAACTTTCAAGAAACTTGGATAATAGAACAAATCAAGTTTTAGATTTTATAAGCTTCCTCCTTCCATAGCTTTTTGCTATGGAAGGAAATGTAAATAATTCTGTAAGAATCAGGCAATAGCATACCTAATATTTAGAATTGGTCGGTAATATAAAACCCTGCACTACTCAAAATTATGGGTACACATCCCTACCGCAGCTCATCCTCAAGTTGGGAGGTAAAAATGATTTACAAGTTAGGAAATCAATGTGACTGCAATACTGAGTGCTTCTGCAGATTAAGCAAGTTTAATGTCTGTTGTGAGAAGTAAGGATTCATTTTGTGCAGCTATTGCTAGGTGTAGTGCATCTGTTGAATCGTCTTTTGGAAAGTCTGCCATGACTTTATTGTGAGTTTCGGGAACGTATTACATAATTCATTCTGCAAAAAAATATCGGGACGACTTACATGGTTTTTGGTTAAGATATTAAATCGCTTCATGCTATTATCAAATTCTGATGATTCACCGCTTTTCATTCCTGTTCAATATCTAGCGGAGGCGATTGACATATGTTCAACGCTAACCATTTGACTTTTAAAATGTTTATATTGTAAATATACTTGAGATTCTGCTGAAAACAATATTTAGATCACACAAGAACAGATAGACACATGAAGACAGAACCCGCATGCGACGCTAGTTTGGAAACTCAAAGTGTGATTTTTAATCGCACTCTCATCAGCCAAACCGCTCAAATCGCCTCTGAATTCAGTCGTGTGATCAGTGAAGGAAAGTCAAGTAAGGTCGATATGACCAAGAGTCCCTGGTGGTTCATTGTGGATGAACGTACCAGTGCCGATCTATTAAAGCCTCATGTGTTTGAACAGGACTGGGAAAAATTTGAACAGTATTTTCTTCGAAAGAGGGAAATTTTCTTATTTGTGGAAGAAACCATTGTTGGGCTGGTCAGCAAAGAAGGTAATTTCTGGTTATTTTTTAAAGCGGAAACCGCCAGCGAGTTCTTTCACAGACAACAAGACAGACCAAAAAACTTCAGCAAATCAAAACTAACTAAATTCCCCTACCTGAACATCCTTCCCGCCTTGACTCAAGAAATCCAGTTGATCATAAAAGAGTCAGATAAACGTGTAATGGCTCAGGTTAAGAAACTGGAAGAAGTATTGAACATGGCAGATTTTTATTTGACAACCAGTGAATCAAGTCAATTCGTGCAGAATATTAAAAAAGTTATTCAGTCCCTCGCCTTAGCTGAAGTAAGATTTCTCCAACAGGATATCGATAAAAAGGGGTTCTCTTCCACGTTGTTGGAAAAACGAATTCAGTCCATTTACCGCCTTTGTATGAGATTGTATGTGGTCAAAGGAGACGAAACACAAAAATCTGCCCTCAAAACACTGCTGGCCCCTCAGCCCAACATCAGAAAGCAAGCCTTGAATCTGGTCGCAAACAGACTGGCAGCCGATGTCGGTGCATAGCTGGTGGCAGTATTCAGCTATAATCCTCATTTTTTCTCCACTTCCATAACTAACTGCTACTTATGGAGAGAGCAACAAAGAAGCACGGCTTGTCTGGAAATTGAAGCTTTTCTATAAATTGTAATTGGAATGCAAAATCATGGATAATTCGTTGATCAGAGTAACAATGATAGTTCAGTGTTTAAAGATGAAATCACCCAAAGAGCAGCGTCGGAAGTTTGATGAGACAATGGAAGCTGGATTTTGGCAAGTGGGTGAAAATGTGGAAGTAATAAATCATAATAATCTATCCGTTTCAACCACTAGCTATTGGTCCAGAGATTTCAAAGCGGTGAAAAAGCAGAAACAGATCTTAAAAAGCACGCGAAGTTTGCTGGTGAGGGCAGCAGAATATGCGGATATTCTTGAGCTGAAGGCTGAAATAATAATCGGAGAGTATCCACCGGAAACCTTTTCGTATCACACCGATCAGCCGTCGGATTACTTCAAAAACAAAACCTGGAGATAACAATTGTCCAAAAAATTGTAATTCCATCTTCCTTAATAATCAGGGATTTTAAATATGCTGCAAAATCCACTTCAAGAAACTCAATTGCGATAGCTGCTTCAATCGGATTTTAATAATACCGGTTTGTTTATATCTACTTGTACTTCCCCCATTTGAGACGGTTTAGTCTACTGCATTAACGCAGTTACCCTGGGACGGAACACTTTGATGGTAACCCGGAATTCTTCCGTTTTGTTCAATTCAAGACCATGGTAATCACCTGGTTCAAAGGGCTCACCAAACTCAACCTTCAGCATAAGTAGTAGTGGTAACACAACGGTCGGATACTTGGAGTCGTAATCGCGGGTAATATTCTTCAGAATTGAGCTGCCCCCTCTAAAAAGCCGATCATGACAGCGGGAACAATGGGAACCCGGTGCAGAAGTGCCAATTGCTCTTCCTCGAGGAAAATGAACGTAATCTAAAAAATGATCCTTTAGTACTATAGAATTAGAAATTGATCCGATCTAATATGATTCTCGAAAGCGTAGGATTACCAATAAAGTGCCGGTGGATTTATCAGTGTTCTTCTTTTTAAAGCTAATTAAACGATTGAATCAGGCTTCGAATAACAGGAGTATCTTCTTTTTATTAATGGGAGGTTTCAATGAATCAAGATCGTTCAGAGACTGAAAAGGTAAAAGCAGTCATCGAGTCATATATAGAGGGATCACGAACTGGAAATGTGTCCTTATTGAAAGATATATTTCACCCAAAAGCTATAATGTCCGGTTTTTTACAGGGACAAACGGACATTGGGACTCCGGACCCTTTCTTTGAAGCTGTTGAGAAAAACCCAGCTTCACAACAAAGCGAGAAGTCTTATATAGCCGAAATAACGTTTTTGGAGGTGACAGGAAGTGTCGCCAGCGTTGTATTAAAAGAGAAGGGGTTTTTAGGATTGAATTTCACGAATTTTTTTCACCTATTAAAGGAAGAAGGTAAATGGAGCATTATTAGTAAAACATTTACTCAGGAATGAAAACCACTTAATTTTATATTGAAATCGACTAAAGAAGCCCTTTGCATCCAATATCCTAGGTATCTAAAGGGTGAATCAAAAAAGGAGAAAAAATGGGAGATTATTATGAAGAGAGATATAAGCTGAGAGATCATGATTTTAAGATATTGGAAAAATTCGAATTCAAGTATTCACCGGTTGGTTTCAAGTTTTTTAATACAAAGCCCGACTTGGACGGACTAAAAAAACTGGACAAAAAAATCGCCTGGTGTCAGATGCTGATAGAGGCTCAACGCGGGAAGGCATTTTATGCGGAAAGTGACAATCAGTCCTGTATTCCGGGACTGTTTTTACCCGGTCATGAAGAGCGCGATCCAGTCGCAAGTGGAGGCCGGATCGGGCCAGCTTTCCAAATATATCCGGAAGAACGTGCAAATAGAAGAATCTATCAACAGTTACACTATCTGGAAAAAGGATCCGTACACAGTACCGGATTTGCACCTCTAAATAAACTGATGTTTGATCCGGATCTACTCATTCTCACTTGTGACAGTTACGACCAAACAGAAAGACTTTTAAGAGCTTGTCAGTATGACACAGGGGATCTGATCGAAAGCAAAATGACGTATGTGATCGGTTGTAACTGGTTGTTTAATTACCCTTATGTCACAGGAAAAATAAATTATATAACTACCGGATTATGTTACGGGATGAAACTACACAAGATTTACCCTGCGGGTCTTCAAATTGTATCAATCCCATGGCACCATCTTGATCGAGTTTTAAGAAATATCAATGAAATGCCTTGGACTTGTCCCGGTCATACAGACCAAAAGGAAGAGTTTTATGTTAAAGCACATAAAAAACTGGGAGTTGCACAAATCATCTGATAAAGCTTTTGTGAGTTAATCAGTATGCTGGATCAAGAGACTGTTCCTTATGAGAAAGTTGATAAAATATGGATGAGAGAAGTTCGATTTTTAACATTGGCCTTTTGAAAGATATGACGCATATGATTTTTTACTGTTGTTTCGCTAATGAACAAAGTATTGGCGATTTCAACATTTTTGTATCCTTCAAAAACCAATCGAATAATTTCTGTTTCTCTTGCTGTAAAATGAAATAGTGCCTGAATTTTTTTCTCGATCGTTTTTACTCTGTCTGCTGTTTCCTTTATTCGAATCAAAAAAAGCTGTTTTGTGATGGAATGGTTCTTTTGTTCGATCAACTCAGTAAGAACAGAAAACCCTTTTGTTTTATATTGAATCAGTCTGTTCTTTGGTAATGTTGGAAAAAGACTCTTAAAGTTCTCAATTTCATCTTTTAATGCCAGACAGTCTTTTACCAATATATTTGGAATTGTATTATATCTGGAAAAAGTGTCAGGAAAATGGCTGCTTAACTCATTACAATATTCTTCTGATCTTTTGTTTTTAAACAAGAGCTTCATTGCAGAGTCGAATATTAATATTCCTTCGGAGGATTGATGCTCGAGCAGTGAAAAAAACGATTGATGGCTTTCTATTCGGTTACTCAGCAGAATGGTGTTCAATGCCAATGAGATGTAAGGAATAATCCAATGCATCAAACGAACCTCATCTTCTGTGAACCCAAATGAGGATTTTGGACGATACACCCCAACTATGCCAAGTATTCCCTCTTTTGATTTCAGGTAACCGATCATTTCATGAAAAACGTTTTGTGGCTTAAAAAACTCGTTATAGTATTCAGAGGATAAATATACCCCGGGAGATACAATATTTTGTAAATGAGCAATTCCGTGCTGGTAATATGCGCCGGGAACAAGTTGAGGATTATGGGATATTTCTTTGAGAATCCCGATTGGATCGAGACGGAAGTAGTATTCCAGGTATTTTTTTACACTACTCCTATCCACATTTTTTAATACAAAAGCAACATCCCTGTTTTCATTATTATATACAAACATGGATTGATGCATAAAAAAGACCTTTGAAAGCTTATTGAGGACTGTTTTCATGAAGGACTCGGAATCAGTGAAACCATTGGGAGCCTTTATGACTTCAAACAGGTCCTTTAGATTTTCAGAAATAGGATCAATCATTTTTATCCCTTGAAATAATTTTGTAAGGGTATCGTGTTTCCGAATTCAGAGTAAAACAGCCCGGGGCAAATGCAAGCAGTAAAAACCAACTCTTTAAATTTTTGGAGAAAACATTATGAAAGATAAAAGTAAATACGGGAAATACATCATAAGCCAACCTAAAGTTGAATGTGTCGCCTTTCATCCCACTAAGAAAATAGTCAGAGGGGTAACCTTTCCGGATGAGATCTTTTTAGACGCTGATCTGGTTAAAGGATCACCAATGATTATTGACATCGGATGGAGATTTGAGATTCCAGATCCTGATCCGGTTGAATGGGAGCATTCACACGATTTTGACGAAGCATTATGTTTTATCGGAACCGACCCTAAAAATCCTCGTGATCTGGGTGGAGAAATCGAGTTCGAGATAGACGGTGAAAAACACGTGTTTGATAAAACGACGGTAATCTTTATCCCGAAACACCTCCCTCATTGCCCTTTCATTCATAAAAGGGTTGATAGACCATTTTTGCTGGTGGTCGTAGGATTAGCTCCAAAATATCCAAGTGCAACTGAGGATGAACTTTTACATCCGGAAAAATATCATTAGATCAACCAGGCATTTATTTGAGTGATTGATTATCAAAAACACAGCTGTCTGATGACCGTTTTTATCCATAGTTATCAGATTGAATGCCCGGAAAAAACGACAACGGTGGCTCAGACGGACGGTTTTCGTAGTTCCTGGATTTTACGAATCTCGGAGGAAAAATTCTCATTGTTCCGTAGCATTTCCATCTTAATCTGCGATTTGTTTTCTGACAGAAATGCCTCCACCACTCTTTTATGAGATTCTAAAGCCGATCGGTTATACTCCAACTCTACTTCTGAAGGACTTTCAAGATCGCCTATACCCATTGAAAACTCTTTTTCCATTATTAAACTTGTAATCAATTCTGATATCACAATCAAAATTGGATTTTTGGTAATTTTACCTAAAAGAGTGTAAAACTCCCAACCAGCTCTTGAAGTACCTCTCTCCCGGTAGTCTTTTTCATGTTTTTCAACCAGGGCAGACAATGCTTTTTTATCTTTTTTCGTCAATTGACTAGATGCCATTTCTGCGATCAACGGATCTATTATGCTCTTGGCTTCTATCAAATCATTCAATGTGTATTTTTTCGATTTCAGGAAATCAACCAAAAGATTTATACCGCTGGTGGGGGCAATATCCAAAATAACACTTCCCCCCTGTACCCCTCTCTTTTTTGAAATATGGCCGTATATTTCGAGAGTTTTAAGGGCTTCGCGAAGTGTCACCATGCTTACTTCAAACTTTTTTACCAACTCACGTTCTGGAGGTAACTTGTCTCCGGGTTTCAATTTGCCCTGTAGAATCATGTCCCAAATCTCACGGACAATAAGATCTGATGTTTTCTGCTGTTTTATCGGTTTATAATCATTCATTTTTTTTGGAGTTTATGGATTGGCTATCTGGCTCAATTAATAAAATTACTTACTCACAGATCACCTTATCTACAAATAAAAAGAATTCAATGTCTATTCATTTTTATTATTGACAGAGTTTGATGATTAAATTAATAAATGTCAATGTTTGAATGTTTATAACATTATAACTTTAGTATTTTATTTTGTATAGTTCAATTGGGACCGAAATTACCAGATTAAACGCTATATAAACAAGATATTAATGAGATTGGTGTTCTTCCAGTATTATTTATCCAAAGGTAAGAGAATAAAATGAAACGATTTTTAAACATTGGCATTATCCAAATGCCTATAAACAAGGATGTTCAGACGAATTTGGCCTATATATCAAAGATGGTTGATTTATTGATGGAAAACTACCTAAAACCGGAATTGGTTGTTGGAGTTGAGTGCGGAATCAGTATGCATGAGGCTGAACCTATCCCGGGGCCATCAACTTTGTTTCTATGTAAAATCGCCGCAAAGTATGGGATCTATTTCCTTCCGGGAACATTGCTGGAGACAAATAAAGAGCTGAAAAAAGATCAATACTATAACTCGGTGCCTGTCATCAATCCCAAAGGTGAAATTATTGATATCTATAGAAAAATGGCACCTTGGTATCCGGCAGAGAAATCGATTCCGGGAAACAGGTATGTGGTATTTGAGATTCCGGAAAAGAGAACAAAAGTTGGCGTTCAAATCTGTTATGATATGAACTTCCCGGAAATCAGTCGAAATTTGACATTAATGGGATCAGAAGTGCTTGTGAAATTGGCAGCTGATCCTGAACGCCTTTTCGAACCCTATCGTCACATGACCAGTATCCGGGCACTGGAAAATCAAGTTTACTTTGTCGCTACTAACGGCACTGGAAACTCACTTTATGGTCATTCGTCAGTTAGTAGTCCGGAAGGTACTAAAATTTGGGAAGCTGGCCGAGAAGCCTGTTGTTGCACGGTTACACTGGATTTAGATTTGGTTTCTTTAACCAGAGAGTGTGGAGCTTTTTTTTTAGATCAAAATCTGAATTTATTGCGCCACATTAACCCTCCCATGCCATTCGCGGGGAATTTTGCCGATGCTCCCGTATACAGAAACTTAAGTTCTCCAGCAGTCAATGCTCTAGAGTTTCAGCGAAAAACCGGAGCATTTGGGATAGGTACATTGATAAAAAATGAATAAAAGAGTCAGTTTTCATAAAATAATTAAGGCTCCCACAATGTTTAATAAAATGATTTCTTATAATTCTTCTGAATAAAAGAGGTAATGTGATTCTTGGAATTCCAATTCAAGCCATTATGCAAGGACTAATTAATGGTTTAGCCATGGGATGGATTTACGTGTTAATGGCAATGGGGTTGACCCTGATTTATGGAATAATGCGAATCATGCAATTTGCGCATGGTGAGATTTATATGATAGCCGCTTACATCGTTTATTATTTAAGTGCTGTTTTTGGACTTCCTTTGCCCGTTGCAATTTTTGTGGGAATTGTTTTGACCTCTTTATTCGGAATTGTGCTTGAGCGATTTCTTTTCAGACCAATTAAGTCGAGCGATATAGGGCCCTTTATTATGACAACCGGTTTGATTTTGATACTTCAATGTGTTGCCGTTGTTATGTTTGGAGTATACCAGCGTCACATACCCAGGCTTGCCAAGGGAACATATGAAATCATGGGCAGTTTCATCCCAAAAGACCGGTTGGTGGTGGTTTTTTTCGCTATTATTCTCAGTGTGATTCTTTATCTGTTTTTGAAGAAAACCAAGTTTGGATTGGCTATGGTTGCCAGTGCGCAAGACCCGGAAGGCGCAATCTCACTTGGTATAAACCCGGATCGTATGTCTTCTTTGGTTATGGCAATGGGATGTGCCTTGGCAGCAGCGGGTGGGGCATTTGCAGGAGCACTCTTTGATGTTAATCCTTCCATGGGATTTCCAGCTTTAGTCAAAGGCCTGACCATTCTGGTTCTAGGAGGCATGGGCAGTTTACCGGGCGCCATAATTGGCGGGATAATTATCGGATTAATTGATGGGGTTGTGCCAATTCTTTTTGGTCCGGCATTAACCTCTATTTTACCAATGCTACTAGTTATTTTGCTTTTACTTATCAGACCTCAAGGGTTGTTTGGCCATGAAGGATAAAAGAAAATTAAAGAACCTTGCAGGCGGGTTATTAACGGCAGTTATATTGCTCGTGACGCCTTTGTTTATCGAGAATATTTATTGGATTTCTCTTTTGGTACTAATTTGTATCAATATCCTACTCACCAGCAGTATTCGAATCATCTGGTTAACGGGTGAAATAACGCTCGGACACACTGGATTCATGCTGATTGGAGCATATACCTCCTCATTATTAATGATGAGGTATGGATTTTCCTTTTGGTTCACTATTTTTTGCGGAGCTTTTGCTGCAGGGGTTATCGCATTTATATTGGCTTTTCCATACCGTCGAATTCGAGGTATTTATTTCACGATTCTGACAGTCCTTACAGCCGAGAGTTTTCGTAATTTGGCCTATAATTGGAGAGAAGTTACTGGTGGGAGAACCGGGTTATTTGGAGTTCCCTCTCCAGGAGAGGTCTTGATTCCGTGGTTGGGGACAGTGAATTTTGGAGGATTTTCAGAGTATTACTATCTAACATTATTTTTTGTTTCCCTTTCACTTTTGATTCTGTATCTGATTGAAAACTCTCGATATGGACTGATTTGGAAAGCCATCAAAGAGGCGAGCATCTTAGCTGGGACAGTGGGAATCAACGTCATTTGGTACAACGTCATCAATTTTGCCATTGCCGGCTTTTTCGCTGGATTGGCAGGTGCTTTATTTGCCCATTTTCAACATACGTTGAGTGCAGACCCCAGATCCAGTTTTGGAGTGATGACTTGTATTTATTTGGTGGTTTATATGGTTGTTGGAGGAGAAAAACGTTTTATAGGCGGAATTATTGGAGTCATATGCCTGACACTGATCTCAGAATTTAGTCGATCATTAGAGGAATATCAACCCATGCTGGTGGGAGCAATCGCTATTGCAGTTGTGATTGCAATGCCCGAGGGTTTTGTCGGAATTCCCAATCGCATTCGTCAGTTGTATTCACGTGTCGCAAGGTAGATTGATTTAAAAAAAGAGAGAATACAAAACATGATCCACTTTTTTTCAAAATGAGAGAAAAGAATGCCTAACCAATCAACACCGGTTTTGGAATTAAAAGGGCTGCATAAGTGTTTTCAAGGGTTGACTGCAGTCTCAAAATTAGACCTGAACGTTTTTAATAATGAGATCATCGGGCTGATTGGTCCAAACGGAGCCGGAAAAAGCACTGTTCTTAATATGATTGGCGGGACACTGAAACCAACCAAAGGTCATATTTTTTTTAATGGAAAAGAGATCAGTCAGATACCAGCGCACAAACGAGCAAAAATTGGTATATCAAGAGTATTTCAGGCCAATGTGCTGTTCCGAAATTTTTCGGTTTTAGATAATGTCTTGGTCGGTATGCATCTGCAGTCCAAAGTCAGTTTATTCAGGGTACTCTTTCAAAGAAAAGTGGTTGGAAAGGAAGAGAATAAATTACGTCACAAAGCCGAGTTGCTATTGGCTAGCGTTGGTTTGGACAAATGTTTTGAGGAAAGAGCCTGTAACCTACCGCATGGACATCAGCGTATCTTAGCCTTGGCGGTAGCGATGGCTGTTAATCCTCGACTGATTCTGTTGGATGAGCCGTTTACGGGGATGACCGATTCCGAAGTAATAACGATGATGGATTTAGTCAAAAAGTTGCGAATCGAACAGAATATAACCTGTATCATCATTGAACATAATCTCAAAGCTGTTATGGGGTTGTGTGATCGACTTTCTGTTCTGAATTTTGGAGGCAAAATCGCAGAAGGAACACCTGATGAAATATTTAATAATCCCATTGTAACAGAAGCTTATTTGGGTAGGGAGGAAGAGGAAGATGTTGCTTAAAGTAACCGATCTGACAGCCCATTATGAAGGCGCAGTTTGTCTTAAGGGTATTTCCATCGATGTAGCGGATGGTGAAATCGTAGCTATTATCGGAAACAATGGCGCGGGAAAAACCACTTTTTTAAGAACACTAACAGGTCTAAAAAAAGCCTCATCCGGGAATATAATTTTTAATGGAAAAGAGATAGTCAACCAATCTCCTCCTTCCATAATAAAGTCTGGAATAGCACATGTGCTTCAGGGAAGAAATCTTTTTAAAGATATGTCTGTTTTTGAAAATCTGAAAGTAGGCGCTTATTTACGAAAGGATAAGCAGGAGATTAATCGAGATTTGGATAACATTTTCATCTCTTTTCCAATCCTTAAAGAAAGAAGAAAACAGCAGGCAGGTACGTTGTCCGGCGGAGAACAGCAAATGTTGGCAATCGCCAGAGCTTTGATGGGAAAACCGAAATTATTATTATTAGATGAACCAACCATCGGACTGTCTCCTATCATTGTAAAAGAGATCGGCCGACTGATCCTAAAAATTAATAAGAACCAGACCAGTATTCTGCTCGTAGAACAAAATTCAAGGTTGGCTCTTCGATTGGCCAATCGAGCCTATGTGATAGAAACAGGTAATATTGTCCTAACAGGTACAGGAGCAGAATTACAGCATGATGAGCGGGTAAAAAAAGCGTATTTAGGGCACTAAGAATACTAACTGGTCGAATGCCTACCCGTGTGTGTTTTTTAAATCATCTAATTGAAAATACTGTTTAACAGTTTCTTTTCGAGAAGATAACAATAGTTTTTTCCATAACCTTTAAAAAGGAGTGTCAGATGAAAAATTCATTCATTAAAGCTCTTACCATTGCGGTTGGTTTGTTTTTCGCTGGATCTCATATGAGCTTTGTAGCAGCAGAAACAAAAGAACTAAAATTTGGTGCCATTATGCCGATTTCGGGGCCTATCAGTTTCCTGGGAGTTGCTTTTGTAAGAGGGTATGAACTTGCGATTGATGACGTGAATAAAAACGGTGGGCTAAAAATCGGAAATGATGTGTATAAATTCAATTTGGTATATGAAGATAGCAAATTAAGCCCGGAAGGAGCAGCACAAGCAGCACGCAAATTGGTTTATAAAGACGACATCAAATATATCTTCGGAGCGATTTTATCTGTCAGCGCCGCCGCCATCAGCGATGTAACAGAACAAGCCGGAGTAATGCATTTGATTTCCTGGATCGATGAACCCCTTCATCCAGGTGATATTAGCCCCAAAAAACGACTGGTGGTAAGACCCACAATCTCAGCAGACGCTCCTTACGAAATGGATTACGATTATCTGAAGAAGAACTATCCCCAGGCAAAAAGAGTGGTTTTAGTCGTCGACCAAGGATATGAAGGGATGAGAGCACGGGCGAAAAAAGTGGCTGAGGAAAGAGGATTTATAGTTGTAGGACAAGTTGAATGGCCATTTGGAATTGAAGATTTCATTCCAGTTTATACAAAGGTGATGTCTTATAAGCCAGACGCTGTTCATATCATGATTTCAGGTCAGGCGGGACAACAAGTCAAAGCGGCAAGACAACTTGGGTTTCGTGGTCCAATTTTTTCTGATACTCCGGGAGATCCATACACTAGCTTGATTGAGCAGGCAGGAGAAGAATTTTGCTATGATGTTTTTAGCAACGGAATCGATATAAAGGCAGTTACACCAGCCATGAAGAAGGTAATAAAAGCCTGGGACGATAAATATCATGAACAATTCGTTTCAGACGCGTTTACAGCTTATGACAGTGCCTGGATTCTCTTTCAAGCAATGGACAAGGTTCAGAGTGTGGATCCGAATGAAGTGATCAAAGCCTTTGACCTCATGACTGCTGAAAACAGTATTGATACTTTGTTTGGCCCCGGGAAAATTGCGGGAAAAGAAAGATTTGGAGTCAATCGTGTTTTGGTTAGGCCAATACCGATCACAAAACTTGATAATGAAGAGCAAACTTTTATTGGCTTTTTTGATCAGGTCTCCCCTTAGCCAAATTAATCGTAATAAATTTTATTTCAGTATCTTGTGTGAATTGAGGCAGTTCTGAACTGCCTTTCATTCTTTCACTCGGAGGCAGGTGATGGGGGCGTTTCCGGTTGCTCTTCCTGATCAGGTGCAGTGGCTTCCGGTTCAATTGACTCATTATCATCCTCAACCAAAGCAGGTTCTTCTTCTGTATCAATTACTGGATCTGGGAGATCTTGGTTAATGACAGGATCAGAAACCTGCATCACGGCTTCTTTCATCTCATTGGGTTCAGAAACCTCTTCTTTTTGTAAATCTGTTTTCTGACTTGTTTGTTTTTCCTGCTGAATCGAGTCTTCCGGTTGGGTTTCTGATAGCTCTTCAGTATTGGAATTGTATGATTCTACCTTATCAACAGGAGGTTTAATCGTACTTGATTGGCCAGCTTCTTGGAACCCTGCAGGTATTTCTTGTGATTCCGGTTCCTGTGCCGGAGGGTTGATTTCTTCCTGAGTGTCAACGGCTTCAACAATTTTTTTGGCCGGGTCATCGACTTGTGTTTCTTTCTGTTGGGAAGCCTGTCCTGCTTGTGGGAAAAGGGGGGCGTCTAAATCATTATCATTAGTGGCATCGGAGCTTAATTCTTTTGAATCAGCCAAATCTTGAGAGAGCTTTGTTTTTACTTCTTCAGATTGGGAATCTTCTTTGGCCTTCTCCCCTATTGCAACATCGGCTGTGGCATCAGCATCTTCTATAATTCCAGCTGCAGCAACCGCAGGCTCTTCGACAAAACCAATCGATTTCTTTTGCATTTCGGTGGAAGGGGTATCAGTAGTGGCATCTTTTTCAGCAATTATTTCCGCTTCCTCTTCAGTTTCTATTGGTTCTTCTCCCAATTCCCGAAGTTTGGCTGCAGCCATTAGGCTGTATTTATCGGTTTTTGAAAAAGCTGCCAGTTGACTCAACAGCGTCAGTTGCTGATCAATCCTGCCCATTTCTGCCAGTACTTCGCTCATTTCATATATACCCTGGCTAAAATAAGAACTACCTAAGAATTCTGCCAACAACGTACTATAATAGCTCAAACTATCGTCATATGATTTATCCCGCCGCTTTTGCTGTGCCAGCATAAGGATTAATAGGTCTTTGGGCAGAGAGGTTCCGGGCTGATTTATAATGTCCAATAGCAGCTTCTCGGCCTGATCAGAATGATTAAGTCGATCCAGAATAAGAGCCAGATTAAAATCGCGAAGGTTTTCGACCTGCTTTCCCAATTTAATAATGGAGCTGGATTCCAGGCGATCCTCCAATTGAAACAGCAGACTATCCAATTCCAGAACCTGCTTTTTCAACTTGCTGTTCTCTGCCTTTAACTGCTCAATTTGTATGGTAAGAGATTGTCTTTGAGAGAGAAGTTCTTTCTTTTGGCGGTCGAAGTCATCTTTCAGCTCCAACATCTGCTGTTGGAGCTGAAAAACCGTTTTTCTAAACTGGCGAATGGTTTCAGGTTCATCCTGGGCATGTAACTGCCCGGGAATCAGATGAAAAATGATGAATAGCGTAAAAATTACTGCTTTCACATGAATCAAATCTTTTAACAATAGTACCTAACTCCAGTTTAGTGCAAACTAGGACCCCAGGTCGGGCCGGATTCAACAACGTCTTGTGCTGTATCTGTCAAACGTTGATAATCTCCACCGCTTGCCAGCATGTAATAAATTTTAGAACTATCCTGCTTATCTTTCCGTCCTGTAAAGGCTAGCAAAGAGCCATCGGGAGACCAGGTAGGCTCCTCAGCCAGAATACCTTCTGCGGTGAGTCGTTTTTCCTCTTTAGTCTCAATATTTATACGATAAAGAGAAGAGATCCCTTGCCTGATGGATCGATAAGCCAGGTATCTTCCGTTGGGAGACCAAACGGGAGAAACATTATAACCACCTGTTCTCGTAACTCTGGTAACTTTTTGAGTCGCCAGATCAAGAATATAAACCTGCGGTTCTGACGTCTGATCAGATACAAAAGCCATCTGCATTCCATCAGCAGATATGGCCGGTTCCGTTTCTATGGTAGGCATATGGGTAATGGCACGGACTTTTTTCAAATTGTAGCCCTTTTCAGCATCTCCTTCCAACTCAAATTTAACAATGTCCGAGTTTTGATTTGATACATAAAGTGTCATATAGATAGAACCGTCAGAGGCCCAGATGGGGCTACTGGCTATTCCTGCCTGGGTAAAAATTTCATGCGCTTTGAAAATCAGGGGTTCAACTTGCTGTAAATTGATTACAGTACCGAAATCGGTATGTGAAGTATAGATGATCTGATCATTTGCCTGATTCCAGGATGCTCCATAATTAGTATAGAAATTATAAGTGACTTGCATGCCGCTGTTGGGAACAGCAAAGGCTTTTTTATAGATAACCTTACGAGCATTTTCTGTCTGAGACCAGGTCAGGGTACTGCCAATTGCGCCGGAAATCCCAAATAGTTCTTTAATAATGCGGTTTCCCATTTGAGAGGTCTTTCGTTGTACATATTCCTCTTCTGTATTCAGGAACTTCAAACCAAAATATTTGGGTTGAAATTCTGTCTGCTTTTCACCCTTGATTGTGACTAAAAGCTCTTTGGATTCAATTGAATTTTCCAGAATTATGGAATAATCTGCATTCTTGGCAACGGCGACGTTCGTAAACAGCAAGGATGCTTCCAGCATACTCTGTATCTGGGAAACAAATTGTTTGTTTAAAGTTGTGCTTTTCTGAACCGAAATAAAAATTGCTGCTTTCTTGATGCTCGGTTTGTCAACTTCGAAATAATCCAATGCAAAAGCGGTTGCAAAGAAAAAGGGAAGAACAGCAAGTAAAACAACTGCTTTTTTTATTGTTTTCATGTTGCACCTCATTCATTGTTATTTTGTTTTGAGGTGAATCGTAATCCTATCTCAGTTGATTCACCAGAAAAACCCTCCGGAAGCGGAGGTAATTGATTCAGGTTTTTAAATACTTGAATCACAGAATGGTTAAAGAACCTGTTTCTGGACGATTCCACAAATTCATAGTCCAAAATAGTCCCGGATTTGGCTATCTTCAGTTTAACTAAAATTTCCAACGATGGATCCATCTCCAAAGGCAGGTTCCAATAAGGTTTAATTACATCCATAACACGGGGAATATAACTCCGCGTCATGGATCTGCTCATTGGGAAATGCTTCCATTTAGCCGCTAACTGCCTTTGTTTAAACAATTCACTGTTGTCTGTGACAATTGTCTTAACTTTTTTTATATTTCCCTGGGATTTCCGCTCCTCTTTTTCTGTCTCAACCTGCTCCTTTATCTTTTGAGACCGTTTTCCCAAATCTACTTTGAAGTTCTTCACAATAGAACTGAACTGTTTTTTGACCTCTTTACTTCTGTCTTTTTTGACACGAACAGCACTTTTTATTGTTTCGACTTCGTAAACATCGTCCCGCATTACCTGCTGTTGTGTCGGAGCTTCAATTGCGGGTTCTTCGGGAACTTCAATTTCCAGATCGGGTTCTTCTTTTTCAGGTTCGTCTGCTAATTCAATAGGTTGTTCTTCAACAGGTTCCGGTTGAGGTTCGATCTCTTCGAGTTCCATTATCTCTTGCTCGATGACCTCCGGTTCCTCTACAGTCTCTTCCTCAATTTCTGGTTCTTCTGGCTCAATCTCCGGTTCCTGCTTATCTTCCACAGGTGGTTCTTCCGGTTCCAGTGCAGGTTCCGGTTCTTCAACATCCGATTCCTCCTCAACAACCTCTTCTTCTATGACCTCTTTCTCGGGTTCAATCGGAGGAGGTTGAATCTCCTCTTCCTGTGCAGTTTGGAATAAAAGCTTAAGCTGTTGCTCATCAAGGAGATCAACGTCAATGCTCTTTTTCTCAAGTTCCGCAAGATTTATTGCCGAAAAATCAGCATCTTTTAAATAAAAAAAAAGAAGCCGGTTAAAAAAGTGTGTAATACAAGGGAAGCTATTAATCCATATCGAATAATGTGTTTTCCCGCCAATTTAGTACTACTCATTTTGGTCGAATACAAGTCCGATATTTTCATGTCCCTGATTTTTTAAAAACACCATTAGCTGCAACACATTATCGTAAGAAGTCGTTTTATCAGCCTGAATATAAGCTTTCTCTATACTTCTTCCTTTAATTAAATTCTTGTAGATTTCGAAAAAGCGTCCAACCGAATATTGTTTTTTCTCGAAAATAATCTGGTTGTCTTTATCCAAACCGATTACAACGGATTCAGTTTGTCTGACCTTCTCTTTCTCCTCTTCGTTTAAAAGCTTGGTCTTTGGCAGATTCACCCCAACTGAACGTGTCATAACCGGGGCGGTAATCATAAAGATTATCAGTAAAACAAGCAACACATCAACAAAAGGTGTGACGTTTATCTCCGTTAAAAAGGAATCATTATCCGATTTAATAGCCATAGCCGTTTAGCCCACTCTTTCAGCAGCAGATACTTCTGTTGTATGATCGAAAATGAAATACTGCTGCTGAATGTGATTTAGAAGATCCAGGGCAAAATGATCGAAGGTTTCTTTAAATCTGAAACTCTTGGCTTTAAAATAATTAAAAGCAATGGAAGCCGGAATTGCTACAAACAAGCCCAAGGCAGTTGCTACCAATGCTTCGGAGATGGCGGGCGCTACAAAACCGAGATCCGCACTGCCAATCCTCCCGATCTCAGCAAAGGCGTCAATGATTCCGATTACGGTTCCCAAAAGCCCTATAAAAGGAGCAACATTACTGGTTGTGGCAAAAAAACTAAAATATCTCTCTCGTTTGTTGTTCTCTTTGCTGGTAACCTTTTCAATGGTTCGTTGGATAACCTCGTCAAAATTGGATTTGAGATTTTGCATTTTTGGATCAACAAAGTTCAGTCCCTTAACCCGTTGCTCAACATGGACGACTTCCTTGTAGATTCCAGAAAAAATGGCTCTAACGCCGGAAAGTTTTTCACTGTTGAGATCTGAAGCAATACCGTCTTTATAGAGATCGATCGGTTTGGATGATTTCTCAAACTCCTGAAGAAATTTTTCATCCAAATTTGCCAATCTTTTAAAATAGATAGCTGTTGCGATGATCAATCCCCAACTTAAAATTGACATGATGATGAGAACAATAAACACAAAAGCGGCAACAGGCCCTGAAACATACAAGGCGTCTAATATGACGTTAAAACTCATGAACCACTGTAGTTAAAAAAGGGTTAAGAAACAGCCTCCTAACCCTTTAAATGATTGTTGCAATTATAATTTTATTAATTTTTTAATACCCAAATAAAATCAGTTCTTCTATTTCTCGCTCTCCATTTCTCGTCATCATCACTTTCAAGTTTGGGAACGGGGCACTCTTCGCCTTTGCTAATTCCACGAATGTAATTCTGGGCATATCCCAAGCTGGTCAGAAGTGGTAAAACACCGCTCCATCTTCTGTCTCCCAGGGCTTTATTGTACTTGTTAGATCCTTTATAATCGCAACTCCCTTCCAATTGAAGCATCATGTCAGGATATTTGGTTAACTCACTGGCAATCAAGTCAAAGTCATTGAATAAGCGTGTGGAAGCATCTTTTTCAATCACATGAACATCAAAGGGATAAAACACCGGCGTTAAGACCAATTCATCCAGTTTAGACGCTGCTGCACAGAAAACCCTGTCAATGTTCAATTGGCGATTTCGAACCAGTCGATCATGAATCTTCTTAATAGTTTCGTAACGCAGTTCTTTTTCTTTTTCAAGTACTTGCTTCTTAATCGCTACTATTCGCTTGATCTCATCGTCTTTCAGTTCGGTTTTTTCTTGCAGAATTTTGGTTAATTCCTCTTCCGACTGGGTAGAAGCAATCATCTTCTGCAGCTTGTAAGTTTCAACGACCTCTTTGATATCCTCTGGCGATAAATCGGATTCTTCAACTAATCTCCTCTCCAGATCTTCGGCCGACAAATCCATTGCCAGCAATTCCTTTACATTTTCATTTTCTTTTATAATTTCAGCAGATTTAAATCCGATTTTTTCCTCAATCTCTTTTTCCAGTTGAGCGGATTTCATGGCAATATCTTTCTGCTTTTTGATTAGTTTCTTCTGTTCAGCTTTGTCTTCTACCTCAATTTGGGTAAGAATGACCTGTTTCTTTTTATACTCTTCAACGATTTTAGCATTTTCGTTTCTTTGATCTTCTTTCAGGGTTTTTTGTCTATCCAGTTCATCAAGATAAACTACTTTTCCTTTTTGAGAAACTTGCTGAGCACAAGATGCTAGAAATAAAAAGGTTAGAATGGCAATAATACTTTTTTTCATTTTTAGCTCCGTTGATATTTTTGTTTTAGAATCAAGAAAAGACCTGCTTTACATATCATCTAAAAATGAACGACGGACGAATGGGAAATGGATATCTACAACACTACGAGTTCAAAAAACCACTGTCAATGGCATGGTTTTCTTTATCGTAAGATATTGACAAATAATCGAATTTTTAGAGATTTTGTGATCTTCATCAAAATTGAGCATCATAAAATCAACTAGTTAAAGTTAACTTTGACTTCTAAGTTAACGCATCTTTAATGCTGTAACAAGACAATATCCATTTTTTTTTAGTCAATCTGACCAAATTTAGTTTCCACAACAAACACTTCAAAGATCATTTTACCGTTTATATTGACTCAACTTCTTTTTTTCAAGTTCCTTTATCCAAATTTCTCTGAAGGAATAGGATCTGCTAAAACCGCAATAGTTGATCAATATTGCCTGTCTGAATAATTCTATGAGAGGATTTGTTTGAGGTTTCGCTGTATTCGCTTGATTTAAGTTTAAAAACAGACAATTAGATAGCATTTTGGTCGAATCAGGCCTTCATCCTAGGGAAAATGGCATAAAAAATCAACCAGAATCTGACAATATTCATTTCAAAATCTGTGATTATAAGCACCAGAAAAAGATGAACAATCGATCATGTTATGATGGACTGTCTATATAATCAAGCTTTACAGCAGGATGGTCTGTGGGGCATTAGAGCGCCTCAGACTACGTATGCTATTTAGTAGGATTCGATCTCATTGATAGTTTTAGGAATCGGTTTACCCAATGTACGACTGCCATTTTCCGTGATCAGGATATTGTCTTCGATGCGAATCCCGCCTAGTCCTTCATAATGAACAACTTGTTCATAGTTGATGAACGAATCAAATCTCTTCTCCTTTTTCCAGCTATCGATCAAGGAGGGGATAAAATATATTCCCGGTTCAATGGTAACCGTAAAACCAGGTCTCAGTTTTCTTGCTAATCTGAGGTTCTTTAATCCGAACTGTTCACTTCTTGGCTGTTCCTCACCATATCCCACAAGATCTTCGCCCAAAGCATCCATGTCATGAATATCCAATCCCAGTAGGTGCCCCAATCCATGAGGGAAAAACAAGGCGTGGGCTCCTGCGGCAACTGCTTCCTGTTCGTTTCCTTTCATGAGTCCCAACTCTTTTAGTCCTCTGCAAATAGTAAGAGATGCCATTTGATGTAGATTAAGAAAGGATACGCCGGGCCCGGCCTGTTCTATCGCCTGCTGGTTTGCTTTTAAGACAATCTCGTAGATATTCTTTTGCATTCTGGAAAAAGACCGACCCACTGGAATTGAACGAGTGATATCACTTGCATAATGCATGGCACTTTCGGCGCCTGCATCGATAACCAGCATTTTCCCTTTTTCCAGTGTATTTAAACATCTATTATTATGAAGTATTTCACCTCGTATACTTACAATTGGTTGAAAGGATACTGTTCCTCCCATGGATGACGCAATTCCTTCAATGACACCTTTAATATCTCTTTCAACGGCTCCCGGCATTGCCATAATCATTGCTGTTGTGTGCATTTTATGAGCAATATTGGCTGCTGATTCCATCTCCCTTATTTCAAATTCATCTTTGATCAACCGCTGCTGAATTACCGCCTTTGTTAATTCCATTGAAACTTTTCCCGATATTTGATCGGGTTTAAAATCAAACAGATGCATTAATTCCAATTTAACTTCAGCCTGATAAGGAGCTAAAAGGTGACATTTCCGGTTAGATTTTTCCATCTTTTGAACAATACCTGCCAGATCGGAGTAGGATTTTGATTGTTTGATGCCTGATCTATCAGCTAATTCACCAATTGATAAAGAATTCCCGCTCCAGATAACTTGTTCCTCGGTTTTTTCCTCTCCGAAAAGAATTTCCTCGCCGGTATCCAGGTCGATAACCAAGGCTAAGCCAGGGCGATCAATTCCCGCGTAATACAGGAATGTACTGTCCTGTCTGAATGGGTAAGGGTTATCCGGACCGTTAAACGGGACTTCTTTGTTACCGATTAACAGAATCACTCCGGATTGGAGCAGGCTCTTCAATTGATTTCGCCTGTTGCAATAGATCTCTTTCTTAAACATCACTGGATTCCATTTGGGTTATGGTTTATTAAATCAGAATTATACCGGATTTGAATTTTATTTGCGTGCAACCGTTTTTAAAGGGCATCAAATCGCCGGTCATCGGCTTTGAAAATAATATGGTGATTCATTTCATTAATCACCATATTAACGACTTTGTTGACGACCAGGCAACACTTTACATCAATGTTGTGATTAATAAACCGGATGTCCCCCAATTTTGCTCACAATTGGAAACGGCATGGAAACTGTGGAGCTGAGACTCCAGAATGGTAGACCGTACGTTTTTTTATTTTCAGATGGATTTATCCGACTAATTACTCTTGACGAGTTGAAATATTACCTGCGATAATTTCTTGATTGGTCTAACCATTATAATTAATTTTGGATTTCCAAACCTCTTTTTATTTCTTATGATGCTTGAAACAGACGATAATCTTCAGTCAGATTGTTGATTTATCTTGAAAAGGATAATAATTTCATCCGAAGTGGATCTCAACACCAATCCAAGGATTCAACTTCGGAACCTGAAAACCGGGATAGTCACATGACACAATTGTTCAGGAAAGCAAAGCAAAACAGGATTTTTCAAGATGTTGTCGAACAGATACAGGATGTAATCCTGGAAGGGAAGATTAAGCCGGGAGACAAGCTTCCATCGGAAAGGGAATTGGGCGAAATGCTTGGAACCAGCAGGGGGACTCTGAGAGAAGCTCTGCGGATTCTGGAGCAGAAGGGGTTAATAGAAATCAGACTGGGAGTGAATGGCGGAGCCATTGTTAAGGAAGCGACCTGGGAGCAGATGAGTGAAACCCTGGCTCTTCTGGTCAGGTCGCAAACGGTTTCATTGGAACACCTGACAGAGTTCAGGGAGGGAGTGGAAGGGATCGTTGCTTCCCTGGCCGCTAAAAGAGTGACGGAAGCGGACATCAAAGAACTGGCAAAATTGCAGAAATCAGCAGAGAAATTTTACAAGAAGGGAGTGTCCCATTGGAAGGATTTTGTCAGGGTTGACGAAAAAATCCATATTGCCCTCGCTGTTGTTTCTCGCAATCCCATGTACAAATTTATTGTTGAAACCATTCACGATAATATCGATCGCTATTATGACAAGTTTCTGGTCGTAGGTAGCAGTGAATTGGAGGAGAACTACCGGGATCTGAGCAACCTGGTGAATGCCGTCATCAACAAGCAGGAAGCAGAAGCCGGTGACTTGGCTCGAGGGCATGTGATCAGGTTCAGCAGGCATATGGAACAAAAAATCAAGTAGAATTTAGCCGGTCTGTAGCACAATTTTGAAATGAGTGAGTATCTCTAAGTCTGAACTGATTGCCACTCCGGCCTTTAACCGAAATCCTTGGTGATTGCGGTCCATCAGAATTTGATGCAGATATCACAGCATGGGTTCTCTTTTTCTTGAGCCACTGTTAGCTATCATGCAAAATCTTATAGGATAATTCATTCCTTAATGGTTTAACCATTATAAACATTAACCAGTATGGAGTTAAATGATGAGTGAGCTGGAGATTAAAGAGATAATCGAGAAGGCCGCCGAGCTGGCCGAGTTCTGGCAGCAAAGAGCGGATCAGTTGATAGAGAAGAAGGAGAAGATCTTCCAGAAACAGATGGCGAGTCTGCTTCGTCATCCCATCGATAAGGTTGTACTGACCAAGATGATCGATCAGGCGTTTCGCTCAAGCAATAACCGGCGTATTGCCGATCAGATTATCTTTACCTTAAAGAAAAACAAGGTCCCCGAGTTTTTTACCAGTTGGGAGAAGGCGCTGGTTGGTATCTTTTTGAGATTCGGACAGTCGTTTGCGGATCTATCAGTTCCCCAGGTTGTAAAAAAGATGCGTGATTTCAGTAAGCAGGCGATTCTTCCCGGCGAGTCAGCGCCTCTGTTCTCCCATTTGAAGAAGAGAAAAAACCAGGGAGTGAGGATGAACGTAAATCATTTGGGGGAAGCGGTTTTAGGAGAAGAGGAATCGAAAGTACGTCTGGAAACCTATATCAAAGATCTGCAGAAGCCTGAAATTGAGTATATCTCCGTTAAGATTTCGACTATTTATTCCCAGATTCAACCTCTGGCATTCCGGCATACTGTCGCCGTATTGAAAGATCGACTTTCCATGCTTTACAGAACTGCCATGAACAATACCTTTGTCAGGCGGAATGGAGAAAAGGTACCCAAGTTTATAAATCTGGACATGGAAGAGTACAGGGACCTGGAAATAACGACAGCCGCCTTTATTGAGACGCTGGATCAGGAAGAATTTAAGTTTCACAAGGCAGGTATTGTTTTACAGGCTTATCTGCCCGATTCCCATGGGATTCAAAAACAACTGACCGAATGGGCAATTTCCCGCGTGAAAGCCGGTGGCAGTCCTATTAAAATACGGATTGTAAAAGGTGCCAACATGGAAATGGAGATGGTGGATTCCGAAATCAATAACTGGCCATTGGCGACCTACGATGTAAAAACTGATGTTGATGCCAATTACAAAAAAATGGTGTTGTATGGGATGAGACCTGAACATGCCAAAGTTGTCAATCTGGGTATTGCATCTCACAATCTTTTCGAACTGGCGTTTGCTTACCAGGTCGGGCAGCATTATAATGTTCTGCCACATATCGATTTTGAAATGCTGGAAGGAATGGCGGATCATATCCGCAGGGCCATCACTGAAAACACGGGGGATGTTCTCCTCTACGCACCGGTGGCGGGTAAAGACCAATTCATAAATGCCATCGCCTATCTTATCAGACGTCTTGACGAAAACACGGCACCGGATAACTTCTTGAGATATGCTCCCGGCCTAAAGCTGGGAAGTAAAGAGTGGGAATTCCTGAAGAACCAGTTTTATGAATCATGCGAAAAAATAAACCGGATCAGCGAATCTCCCAATAGAACTCAGAACCGTTTACAGGAGAGCTTTCCCGAAAAAATGGGGACGTTTTTTGAAAATGAATTTGTCAATGAACCGGATACGGACTGGTCTTCTACCGTAAATCGTAAGTGGTCGGAGCAGATCAGGGAAAAATGGATGAGAAAACCGGGGGATAATCCCATTGAGATCCCCATAATAGTTGGGGGAAAGGAAGTTTTTGATAACAGGGACGTAAAGGAGTCCTTTGATCCCTCACAGATTCAAAACAAGGTTGTTGTTTCCAGGTTCAGATTGGGAAATGAAGAGGATGTTTTAAAAGCTGTGACCACAGCCAAAGACGATACTGACGGCTGGCGCTCGCTGTCGCATGAGCAGCGTCATGGTATCCTTTCAAAAGTTGCCATGGAACTTAGAAAGGGCAGAGGAGATTTGATCGGAACTGCGGCTGCCAATACCGGAAAGCTTTTTACAGAAGCGGATGTTGAAGTTTCAGAGGCGATCGATTTTGCCGAGTATTATCCCTACACCGTCAAACAATTCCTTGATATTAAAACCGTTAAGGGAAGGGGCAAAGGAGTCGGAGTGGTGATCTCACCCTGGAATTTTCCCATCGCCATTCCCTGTGGTGGTATAGTTGCATCCCTGGCAGCGGGCAACACGGTGATATTCAAACCTGCTTCCGATTCTGTTCTGGTAGCCTGGGAATTGTGCAAGTGCTTCTGGAAAGCGGGCGTACCGAAAACGGTTCTGCAGTTTTTGCCATGCCCGGGTTCGAAAGTGGGAACCAGACTTGTTGAACATCCCGACATCGATTTTGTAATCTTGACCGGTGGTACCGATACCGGAATGAAGATGCTGGAACAGAAACCGGGATTGCTGCTGGCTGCGGAAACCGGAGGAAAAAACGCCACCATTGTCACAGCCATGTCTGACAGAGACCAGGCAATAAAGAATGTTGTTTACTCCGCTTTCGGTAATGCTGGCCAGAAGTGCAGTGCTACTTCTCTTCTGATACTGGAGAAAGAGGTTTATGAGGATGAGAATTTCAAGCGACAGCTGATTGATACGGCCAGAAGTTTCAGCACCGGTGGTGCTTGGCAATTCCAAAATAAAATGGGTCCATTGATCAAACCTCCGGAAAGTGATCTTAAAACTGCTTTAACAAGTCTGGAACCGGGTGAGTCATGGGCTTTGAAACCGGAAATCGTCGATGGCAATCCCTATATCTGGTCGCCGGGGATTAAATGGGATGTCTCTCCCGGAAGTTTTACCCATATGACTGAGTTTTTCGGACCGGTACTGGCTGTTATGTGTGCGGAAAACCTGGAACAGGCAATTGAATTGACCAATCAAACAGGATATGGCCTGACATCCGGAATTGAAAGCCTTGATCCCAGGGAGATCGAAATCTGGAAAAAGGGAATCGAAGCCGGAAACCTATACATCAACCGGGGAACAACCGGCGCTATAACTCTCAGACAGCCGTTTGGAGGGATGAAAAAATCCGCCCTGGGTGCAGGTATTAAAGCCGGGTCTCCCAACTATACTGCTCAATTCATGAGCTTTGGAGACCTTTCAGTACCGATAACCGGTACCCTGAAAGAGGAAAACCGAATGATACGTCTGTTGGCTGAGTGGAAAATTAAAACGCGCTGGAATAAATTCAGTGGGTCAAACCCGGAAATCGAAAAGACGGTCCGGGCTCTTAAGAGTTACCTTTTTCATTTTGAAAATGAGTTCTCCAAAGAGAATGACTATTTTAACCTAAGAGGACAGGATAATATTTTACGTTATTTACCATTGGGAACAATAGTTGTGAGGGTTCATGAAACCGATTCCCTGTTTGAATGTCTGGCAAGAATTGTTGCAACCCTGGTGACAAAAAACAAAATTATTGTCAGCATACCGACCGGGTTTGATAATGAAGTGCTTAGGTTTTTGCGGGGCCGGGAAGGTGCGAGATTGTTACAGGGGCAAAAACTGGTTTTTGAAAGCGATGAGGATCTGATCAAGAGAATGCCAGCGGTTGCAAGAATCAGGTATGCTGATTTTGATCGTGTGCCGCAGGCCGTTTTTGAGGCTGCTGCAAAAATCGGATTTTATATCTCCTGTACTCCGGTATTGATGGAGGGGAGAATAGAATTGCTGCAATATCTGTTAAATCAGAGCATCTGCCATACCTACCATCGGTATGGCAACCTGGGTGAGAGGAATCTTAAGATATCATAATAGAATAATACCGGTTGAACTAATTGGGGCGCTCTCCATGGAGCGTCCCTAATGTTAAGTCTTTTTTTCCCCAGAGTTTGTTGGTCCAATGTTGAAAGCGACTCTTAAATGCCTCATCATTAAAATAGTCCCCTATTATCTCTTCAGTGATGGCAATGTGTTCTACGCGCACGGTTACTTCCGGAACCCGACCACAGAAAAAATCCCATATCCCCAGCGCTTTTGGTTCATATTTTATGGTTACGTCCAATATGGAGGTTAATTGATTTCCCATGGCAGCGAGCACGAAAGCAACTCCTCCTGCCTTTGGCTGCAACAGGTACCTGTAAGGAGAGTTTTGCCGCGTATGCTTCTCTTTGGAAAATCGGGTTCCTTCCACAAAATTCATAATGGAAACGGGAGTATCCCTGAATTTTTCACAGGATTTTTTTGTGGTTTCGATATCCTTGCCTTTCAAATGCGGGTTTTTCTTCAGGAACGTTTTAGAATAGCGTTTCATATAGGGATAGTCCAATGCAGCCCATACAAAATTAAATATTGGCAGCCAGACCAGTTCTTTTTTTAAGAAAAAACGAAAGTAGGGAATACGGTTGTTAAGAACATATTGGAGGACAACAATATCCGCCCAGCTTTGGTGATTAGCCAGAACCAGGTACCAGTCTTTCATTGATAGATTGTCAATACCCTCAATATGCCAATTGATACTGTTGACGAACGTTAGCACAAAACCATTCACGGAAGCCCAGCGTGTACAGATGAAGTTTAAGGCAACATCACAGATTCTGCGGACGGGTTTATGAGGTAAAGCAAGTTTAATAACCGCGAACGGTAACAGAAAAACAACCCAGAAGAACAGGTTCACAGTAAGAGTGAGAAGAATCAGTACGCCTCGTACAATTCCCGGAATAAAACCAAACATGACATATTTTATCGATATTTAAAAAAAGAAAAAGTCCAGTATGGCAGGTTTAACACCTCTTGTAATCGCAAATTTGCGATTTTTTCTGCCAGGAGGATTGGAAGAAATAATCGATTCCCGGCTAACATATTTTTATTGTGAAACTTCGGGGTTTAATCCCCATTTCGAAGCTGAAAACTTGGCTTCTTACTGACAGTGCCGTGTCATCCCGGACTCGATTCGGGATCCACTATACTACTGCGCTGTAATTAATATGGATTCCGGCTCAAAGCCGGAATGACATACAGATCCCCCGCTGCTTGCTACGGTGCTCATTTCATGAATTTCATAATCTCATCATCCGAGATGAAAGCTCCCTGCAATCGCACACCATCTTTGAGTTCAGGTGAGATAAATATCATATCCCCTTTTCCCAGCAGCTTTTCAGCTCCGGTGCGATCAATTATGATCTTGGAATTTATGGCCGAGGAGACAGACAGGGCGATTTTTCCGGGGACATTCGCTTTTATCAGACCGCTGATTACCTCTGCCGATGGACGCTGCGTGGCCAGAATTAAATGAATCCCGCAGGCGCGGGCTTTCTGCGCAATTCTGATAATATTGTCACCGATATCCGATTTATCTCCCATGATCAGATCCGCAAACTCATCAACCACGGCAATAATATAGGGCAATTGTCTGCCGGCTTTGGCCGATTGATTATAGGAGGCGATGTTGGATGCATTACTTCTTTCGAGGAGGTCATACCGGTCTTCCATTTCGTCAACCAGAGTCTGCAAAACAAAGGAGGCATCCTCCATATCTGTTATCACTTTGCAGGCCATGAAGGGAGAAGCATTAAAAATACCAAAATCGACCCGTTTAGGATCTACCAATACCAAGCGAACATCATTGGGAGTCAAATTGTACATGATCGAAGCCAGCAGGGTTTTGACCAGGATACTCTTACCGGACCCGGTTGTTCCTGCAATTAAAAGATGAGGCAATTCAGCCAGGTCAAAACTGTAGGTTTCATATGAAGCATTAACTCCCAGAATCACGGGCAATTTTGCCTCGGTGTCGGTTGCTGTTTCCAGCAGCCGCCTGAAAAACACCGTTCGCCTTTTGGCCATCGGGGCTTCGACACACAGAGCTCCCTGAGTATTAAATGTTATCAGCACCTTACTTTTTAGAGCCAGGGAGAGATCTTCATCCAGTTTCCGAATCTGGGATAGTTTGACTCCCTTCCCGGGAATAATCTCATACTGTTCAACAGAGGGCCCCCCTATAACTGTGCCTACATTGACCTCAACTCCCAATGATAAAAATACTTCCTTGATCCGCTCTTTTTTTTCTCCATAACTGACAGAATCGGCGGGCTGTTTTTTGAAATCGCTGATTTTCGGTTTCTGGAACGCTTTCCTGTATGGTTTAAGATTTAGGATAACCTTACGCCCTGCTGGCTCCTCCTTTTCTCCCTGCAGTCTAAGTTTTGGCTGAAGTGGCTGTTTTTTGGGGAGGGGCTTAATCTCAGCTTCAACCTCGTCAATCTCTTCAGGTTCTTCTTCGGTCATTTTTTCTTTCGATTCCGGTTCGGAGCCCGGGATCGATCTTCGGAACAGGTTGATGGAACTGGGCTTGAGGTCTGTTTTATAAAGGAGCAGGTAAGTACCGAAGATCACAAAAACGAGTTCAACCAGAAGCAATCCCGCATTCCCGATGAACATCCCAACCGATGATCTCATGAAATGATTTAGTGCACTCTGTGCCGGAAAAACCTCCGTAATATAGTAGTTGTCAGTCCATGTCATTACCGGCAGCATTATCAGCGTAACCCCGGTGATCCTTAATAGCTGCTTGCTGGTTACCAGAATCAGTGCTCCGCAAATAATCAGATAATAACCGATCAATTTTGAACCATGCCCGAAAAAGGGAATGAGGATGGTGCTGTAATAGCCCTGCCCGATAAGACCGGTTTTGCTGGGTGTCTGAACTGTGATAAAAGTGAATATTCCGGCTAATACCAATAAAAAACAAAGGATTATTTTGACAGCTCGACTATTGAATAACATAGAATTGATTCTCAAAGGGTTATCAGTCAGTGTCATTCGAAAATGACTGTTTTGAACAACCTAAAGCAGTATCCCGATTCAGTCAATACCAGGAGATACTGTATCATAAGCGCTTTTTAAGAATATTTTGCTGTTGCAAGGATTACGGTAGGGCGGGGTTACATCCCCGCCAGAACTAACTCAAAGGCGGCCATGTAAGGCCGCCCTACCGTTAAAAACATAAATTTTATTCTAAAACAGCTTTAAACTCACAGCACAGATTCCAGGAATTTCCCATTTTTGTAGAAAAGCTCGCCATCTGCAAAGATTTTGCCTTCTGTTCTCATGTCGCAAAGCATATCCCAGTGAAGGGTTGACCGGTTAACGCCGCCAGCTTCAACCATTGAGTCTCCCAAAGCCATGTGAATGGTTCCCCCTATTTTTTCGTCAAAGAGCATATTGCGGGTAAAGGTTTTGATATTGTAGTTGGTACCAATAGCCACCTCTCCAAAACGATTTGATCCTTCGTCGGTTTCAATTAGGGCTTTCAGCAGATCTTCCCCTTTTTTAGCCCTGGCTTTGGTGACCAGTCCGTTATTAATCTCAAGATAGATCCCCTCGATCTCTTTTCCTGCATATATCCCGGGGAAACTGAAGGTGATCTGCCCATCAATTTTATTTTCAACGGGAGAGGTAAAGACTTCGCCGTCAGGAAAATTGACCCTGCCGTCGCAATTGATCCATTTCCTGCCGGCAACACAAACCTTGATATCCGTGTCTTTTGCAATAATATTTAACTCTTGTTTGCCATCCAGGTATTCTACCCATCGCTGTTGTTCTTTACTGATTTTCTCCCAGGTTGAAATGGGATTGTCCAATTGCAGATGACCGGCTTCAAAGACAAAATCTTCATAATCTGACAGACTCATATTCGCTTCCTGAGCATCGGAGAAGGTAGGAAACTGCGTACCACACCAGCGCAGGGTTCCTTCCCCCATTTTTCGAGAGAAAACCTCCCGCCACTTTTTCTGCGATCTTCGCTCCAGTTGAATGCGCTCCGAACCTATATTGGCATTGATCTTGGTATTACGTCCGCCCCAGGCGGTCAGTAAAACGTCTGCGTCACGAACTATTTCAGCCATCAATCGATTACCTTGCATGAGTTGATCTTCCGTGGCGTGTTTTAATTTGATTTCATTCAACTCCTGGCATTCTATCAGTGACTCCACATAACCACCGGCATTAATACCGGCTTGGACAACCGACTTCATCCAGGGAATCGCTACTTCGTCACAGATGACATAGACGTTGTCTTTTGGCTTTACCTTCACCGAGTAATTCACCAATAGGTTTGCCAGTTTATCAAGTCTTGAATCTTTCATGATTTCCTTACTTTGTTATAGTGATCTTTTTTTACAGTAGATTAGAGATTTAAAAACTACATTTGAATCTCTTTTCTCAGAACAGAAGGGTTTTTCCCATGCCATTTTTTAAATGCTTTACTGAAAGTATTCGGTTCACTGAAGCCCACCAATGTTGAAACCTGGGCAATGGTTAAGCTGGTGTTGATCAAATATTCTTTGGACAATCCCGCTCTTACTTCATTCAGAATCTGTTGATAAGATGTTTGACGCTCTTTCAGTCTCCGACTTAATGTCCTCTGGCTCATATTGAGTTGATGGGCAATTTCCTCAATCGATGGATACCTGCCGAGAGAGGAGACCAGATGCTGGCGGATCTCATCCACCAGCCTGTCAGATTTGCGTAATGAGCTTAAAATCTCTTCGCAATAATTGATGCAGATCTGCTGCATGGTAGGATGACCCATAACGGTAGGCAGTTTCATAAAATCCCTGGAAAACCGAAACCAGGTGGAGGAGGCACCGAAAACAGGCGTTTTCTTAAAAAGATCCGTATAAAGAGAGGCATAGGCCGGTTTTTTATAGGACAGGTGAACCTCTTTCATGGGAATTGATTGTCGTGATAAAAATTCTGCAGAAGCGATGACGGTTGAAAAATATTCCTCTACCGCAAAGATGAATATTCTTTCATCCGTACAACTAAACGCAGGAAAAACCTCAATGATGATATCATTCTCATCCGTTTTGATGATAGGATTCACCAGAGCACCGTTTAAATCCCAGAACTTCTGTGATATGGCCAGGGCTTCACCCAGTGTCGAACTGCTCATGATGGCATAGCCCCACACGCCGTAATCCGCCAGGTTATAAAACTCTCCAACTTTAATACCCAGGGCAGGTTCGCCGGTCTCCTTCAAAGCATTTTCTGCCAACCGGATGTATTGGGCATAGGTAAGATTGCCTTCGGGCTTTTCATGCCAATCCAGTTCCAGGCCGGTTCCTGCCAGGACTTTGTCCAGCTTTACACCAAAATGTCTAATGGCTTTTAGTAACCATCTGGCACTAAACCCCGGGATCATCTGCTTGTGCAAATCTTATCTCCTTAACTGCTGCTGTTTTTTACCTTTGTCCATTCAATTCTCATTTTCCGTAAGGCAAGAATCATGGCTTTAACACTCATATACATATATTTTAAGATACGTTATCGGAGCAAGGAATATGGCAAGGCGGCCTTACATGGCCGCCCTACCGTTCAAAAAGTTGTCATCAGGTTTCGGTAACCTGAATGATCTTACATCGATTCAACCCAATAATCTTGTCACTTCCAGGAATTTCACCATCCTTTTAAAAGCCCAGCATATCCAGTGCAATTTCAATTTGCAATCGGGTTTCATCTCTTTTTTAACCTGTGAAGAGAGATTCATAACCACCAATATCCACGGATACAAGCTTCAGCTGGCAGGTTTTCACCCTTCTTGGCGCGATAAATCCTTTTTTTTTCAAACCGGTTTTGATAGCGTTCAGTTACGCTAAGATAGAAATTCTTAAACCAGGCGAGATTTAGGTTATGTTAACCTATAACTCTATTGCAGAAAGGTATTATGGTTGATCAGCTAAAGCCAGCAGATTCCGGCAAGTATGTATTAGTAATCGATTTGGGAAGTACCAGTCTTAAAGCCTCTGTTGTGGAGAATACCGGTCGAATCTTGTCGATCATCACAGAACCTGTCGAAACGATTATACTACCGGATGGAGGAGCCGAGCAGGATGCGGAAGACTGGTGGCAAAAAGCAATGAGGGCTGCAAAAAAGGCGATATTTTCCTCCAGAATACCGGCCGATAACATTATGGCTGTATGCTGTGATTCCCAGTTTTCTGTTATTGTTCCGGTAGACAAGGATTCAAAGCCCCTTATGAATGCGATTCACTGGTTCGACAGCAGGGGAGGAAAGTATACTCAACCAATCATGAAAGGGTTTCCCAGTATTCAAGGGCTTGGTCTCAGAAAAATACTTAAATGGATAAGACACACTGGAATAGTCCCCATAGAATCAGGTGTGGATTCATTGGCCCATATTCTCTATATCAAGAATGCACACCCCGAAATTTATCAAAAAACCCACAAATTCTTTGAACCGGTAGACTATTTAACTTCACGTTTGACAGGACAATTCACTGCATCCCAGCATACAGTTGCAATTTTTATGGTTACTTCCAATCGTCACTGGGGAGTAAAAGACTATTGTGATCCATTGATAAAAGCAACCGGACTGGATAGGGAAAAACTGCCCGATCTGATTTCCAATGATGGTATCATTGGCCCGATAAAACCAAGTATCTCCAAGGAACTTGGTTTGAGCCCCTCCACCCTTGTAACCGCAGGCATGCTTGATAATCAGGCAGCTCTAATAGGCTCCGGTGTAACAGGGTACCACCAGGGGATGGTTTATGTGGGAACCTCATTAAATATCAACGGCCATGTTCCACAAAAGAAAACGGACATTCTCAATTCAATCGCTTCTATCCCCGGTTGTCTTCCGGGTAAGTACATGCTCATATGTGAACAGGGACTGGGAGGAAAATGCCTTGATTTTTTCCTTAAGAATATTGTGTGGCACAATGATGCGCTTGCAGAAAATAAATTACCTGAAGATTGTTATCAAAGAGTCAATGAGATCGTTAAAAATATTCCCCCCGGAAGTGGTAAGGTGATGTTCCTTCCCTGGTTAAATGGTGCCATCGCCCCGTCTGAGAATAAGAATGCCAGGGGCGGTTTTTTTAATCTGTCGCTGGATTCAACTCGTGCGCACTTGACCAGAGCGGTGATGGAAGGAGTTTCATTCAACAGTAAAGCTGCCTTGGGGCCAGTGGAAAGGTTTCTGGGAAAGAAAATGGATTTTATTCGAATGGCAGGTGGGGGAGCGCTTTCCGATGTTTGGGCTCAAATATATGCAGATGTCTTAAATATTCCCATTCATCAACTCGAAGAGCCGCACAAGGTTACCTGCAGAGGCACGGGTTTGGTCGGGTTTTCCCGTTTAGGTCTGATTAAAACGGACGAAATACCAAAGCTGGTTCAAATTAAACGGATTTTTGAACCAATAAAGGAAAATGTTGCTTTGTATAACAAGATGTACGACCAGTATCGTCAGATTTTTAAAAAGAACAGCGCAGTTTTCAAATCATTAAATGAAAGATAAACTATGTTCCTGATCCGATGAAATAATTATAATGGAGAACAAAATGGCAGAACAGACAGACAACACTCAACAACCGGATCCTTTCAAGCCTTACAAGGGAAGATTTAAAAGTTATCATCAAATACCCGCCAAAGGACGAGATAAGGATGATATCTACAACGAGATCGAAACCATGGCGACTGAAGAGAATGCCAAGTGGAAGTCGGGTCTGGCATCCGGAACCTTTTACCACGCCGGGGATGAGCATCGAGCCTTTATGAATAAGGTGTTTTCACTCTATTCACATATTAACATCATTCAGGCTGATTTATGCCCCAGCATGTCCAAATTTGAAAGTGAAATTGTTGCCATGACTGCCTCAATGTTGAATGGAGACAAGGTCAAACAAGATACTCCCGAAGATGAAATCTGCGGGACACTGACCTCGGGTGGATCGGAAAGTATCATGATGGCAATGAAGGTCTATCGGGATAAAGCAAGAAATGAAAAGGGGATTGAATATCCGGAGGTTCTCCTGCCCAAAACCGCCCACTCTGCCTTTAGGAAATCAGAAGAGTATTTTGGGATCAAAATGGTTGATATCCCCTGCGATTTACCGGATTTCAGAGTGGATCCGAAGGCGATGGAAAAAGCCATTACTCCCAACACTGTTGCTATCGTAGGAAGTGCCGGCAATTACCCTTATGGCTTAATTGATCCCATGGAGGATTTGTCGGATTTAGCTTTGAAACACAAACTCTGGTTTCATATTGATGGTTGCCTGGGTGGATTTATTCTGCCCTGGATCGAAAAACTGGGATATCAGCTACCTCTGTTTGATTTCAGGCTGCCGGGACTTACTTCCATGTCTGCTGATACCCATAAATACGGCTATGGTTTAAAAGGAACATCGGTTGTATTGTATCGCAACAAGAATTTTCGCAAGTACCAGTACTTTACAGATCCAGAATGGCCAGGCGGAACCTATTTATCACCTTCGGCCTCGGGAAGTCGATCCGGTGGATTAACCGCCTCCATGTGGGCTGCAATGGTTAATATGGGAGAAGAGGGGTATTTGAAAATCGCCGGCGATTTGATGAAGGTTGCTGATGAGATAAAAGCCGGCATCCAGGAAATTCCTGAACTTAAGATTATTGGAGATCCAACCTTTATCGTTAGCTTTCGCTCCGACGAAGTGGATGTCTATCATGTCAACGATTTTATGAAACAAAAGGGGTGGCGCTACAACGTCTTCCAGTTTCCACCTGCCCTGCATTTCTGTGTAACAAGACCGCAGACGGTGAATCCGGGAATTGCAGAGCGAATGATCAAGGATTTGAAAGAGGGAGTTGACTATGCAAAATCAAAAGCGGGAACACCGTCCGAAACCAGCGCCATCTACGGCATATCCAGTTCACTGGAAGGATATCAATTCATCAACGAAATGCTTCACGCATACCTAGATCTTTTCTACACGGTCTAACACCAAGCAGTGACCTTCAAATATCCAGAGAGGTCACTGCCACTATACGCTGTACAGCCAATACCGGAAAAGAGAGTTCCATTTCATCCCATAACGCTGCTTTAGGTCATTACCATAGTTCCAGTAAAATACCAGCGGGTACAAAGCATTAATCTTCAGGGGTGGATTCTGTACCAGCCGGACAAAATTTTGATAGCTGGTGTTGGATTTAACCATGTGAGCAAACAGCTTCTGAGCGTTAAAGAAGAGTTTCTGCTTCTGTGTGTCATTGATGGGACTCATCTGGAAATAGGAGTATGTGAATTTGGGCTGACTGTCATCGGCTCCACCATTCATGATTTCGGCGATCTTTGTCCCGGGATAGGGTTGCAGAATGGAGCACCAGGGGTGGGGGGTTCTGATTTTCTGATTGATTCTGATAGTCTGGTAGATGTCTTCCAGACTTTCATCCGGAAGACCGATCATGTTGAAAGTTAAAAACGGAACTCCATTTGAGTGTAGGGCATCGGCTGCATTATAGATATCTTCATCCTTGATCGGTTTGTTATACGTCTCCCGTCGGATTTTTTCCACGCCAGTCTCAACAGCAAAGTAAATCGCTTTACATCCGGCCTTTTTCAGTGCTGCAACAATGGGATGTTTTATCATTTTGGCGGTACTGCAACAGGTAAACGGCATATTTATCAGCTTGGCATACTTCTCACAAAATTCCATGGTCCAATCTTCGGATATGAGAAAATGGTCATCGGGTATCTCCAGGCATTGCCAGGAGATCTTTTTAAGTTCCACCAGTTCGTCGATCACGCTGTCAACGGAACGTTGTCTGACCATTCGCCCCAAGCCTTTGTATATCTGCTTATATTGCTGATTAAAACAATAGCTGCAGCTGTATGCGCACCCTCTCGATGTCCAGACTTTTTTATGGGGATTCTTTTTCAAAGCTGGGTAGTTTTTGTAATGAGATCGATCGCTATGGGGCAATTGAGTTAATTCATCAGCAGTTAACAAGGGGGCAATCGGATTTTTGATGATTTTTTTACCGCTTTTTATCCAAAGGTTCGGTGTATCTGCTACTGAGTCCGGGGAACCATTATAGTTTTCCAGCAAATGGGAGAGAGATTTTTCTCCTTCCCCGATGCAAACCATATCAACACCTTCCTGCTCAATTATCTTCGGGAAAAAGGTAGGATGAGGTCCGCCCAGGATGGTTTTTGCCCCGGGAAGATGCTTTTTCAGATACCGGCAGGTGGATATGGCCCAGTCAACAGACGGCGAGAGAAGGCTGATTCCGATAAAATCGGGATCTATCTTTTTCAGAATCTTAATGTTTTTTTGAGGATCAATCAGGATTCTGGAATCATGTCCTTTTGTTTTCAAATAGGCGGACAGAATCATGGGTCCCAGTTTATCCTCGATCTCCCTCTGTACAAGAACTATTTTATTTTTTCGCATTGTATTGTGATCCGTCTTGAGATACTGGAGAGTATTTAGACTAATAACGGTTTTGTATTCGTTCTTTTCTGAGAATCTGTTTGCTACCCGAAATCACTAATTGAAAAAAGCGATTAACCTCAAGCATTGTTTTTTACGATAAAATAATAATTCCATTTAGTTGTCAAGTTTTTTTTATGTGCTTATTTACCAAGTACTCTTTACACGCTTTAAAATACGCATCTTTTTGTCCAGTCAACCTCCCTAAATTAAATTCAAACGAACCTTAAAAAAGGGGATTTCACCAATCGATGTCAATAGTATGATTGGTGGAAATCAGGGTCAGGTCTTGTATTTTGACTTTTTGCAAAAAGTCAAAATACAAGACCTGACCCCCACTTTTATGTTCTTTTATTTCATCAAAATTTCCACATTCCCAAAGCATCCATTTTGGTGAACCTAGTGAAACAAACCGTGGGGGTGAAATAGGCAGTGACGATATAGGATTCTTTTGATTTATTATTTTACCCTGTAGATTTTGCACCATGGGTAGCGTCTAAATTAAAAAAGTCATCCGTTGGATGAATTGAAATTTTGACAAATTATTAAATCTCGCCTTAACTACAAACATTCAACTGATGAAGTACAGAATTGACCTGTTGATATTGTATTCTTATCTTTTCAAATCGATCCGCTTGTGTTAACTCTTGCTGTGTTGAATGGAAATTGGTGAATTGAGAGCTTAAAGGCTGTTAATGAGGGAAAAGGGTTTTGATACAGCTTAGAAGCACTATCAAAGTCAATCCATTAGGTCAAAGTTTCTAAAATTATCCTATCTTAGGAGGGGGACATGAAAAAAATCAAGATGTTCAAAAATCTGATTGTGCTTACAGTGCTGTGTATATCACTGGTATTTGCATCAATGGTCTGTGCTGCTACAAAAATCACCATTTTGCAGTCATCTGATCTGCACGGTAGAATTTATCCTCATGACTACGCTCTGGATGAAGAGGATCAAGATGCCGGTTTTGCCAAGATTCAAACCTTGGTGGAAAAGGAACGGGCTGAAAATCCGAATGTAATCCTGATGGATTGTGGGGATACGGTTCAGGACAATAGCGCCATGCTCTTTAACGACCTGCCGGTTCATCCCATGGTTGGAGTTATGAATATGATGAAATATGATGTGTGGACCTTGGGTAATCATGAATTCAATTTTAACATGCCGTTTCTGGAAAAAAACATCAAAGCCTTTGAGGGATCGGTGTTATCAGCAAATATTTACAGAGAAGGCACTTCAAAAAGATGGGTGAAACCTTATGTGATCTTCGAAAAAGAGGGTGTACGAATTGCTGTTGTCGGTATGCTTCCACCGGCAATCCCGACATGGGAGTCTGCCACACCACAGCATTTTGAAGGTTTGGAGTTTACCGACCCTATGATCGAAACGAAAAAAGTGATTGCAGAGCTTGAAGGTAAGTACGATGTGCTGGTTGGGGCATATCACATCGGTCCGCAAGGAGAACATGGCTATGAAGGACTGGAAGAGATTGCCAAGAATTTTCCCCAGTTTCATGTTCTTTTTGGTGGTCATGCCCATGCAAAATATAACAAAGAGATCAATGGAGTCAAGATCATAGAACCTGGCGCATACGGCTGGTCTTTGGCAAAAGCAGATATCGAAGTTGTCAAAAAAGGTAGTGGATATAGTGTTGTTTCCGTTAATACTGAGAACATTGAGACAAAAACAGTTCAAGCCAACCAAGCTGTATTGGATAAGTTCAGATTTGTTCATGACCAATCAGTCACCGATGCCAATCTGGTAGTGGGTAAAATTGCGAAGAACTTTGTGGAAAGAGTGGATTATATCACAGGTCAGGAACAGGTTACCACAATGCCTACTTCACAGTTGGAAGATACGGCCATTATAGATTTTATTAATGATGTCCAGATGCATTATACCGATGCTGAAGTCTCATCGGCAGCTCTCTTCAATTTTGGATCAAACCTGAAAGCCGGGGATTTTAAGAAGAAGGATGTCGCCTATATCTATAAATATCCAAACACCCTGGTAGGTGTGAATATCACAGGTGAAAACCTGTTAAAGTACATGGAGTGGTCAGCTTCCTATTACAATACGTTTACTCCGGGTGATTTAACCATCTCATTCAACAAGGATATAAGAGGATATAACTATGATATGTTCTCCGGTGTTTCCTATGAGATTGACTTGTCTAAAGAAGCCGGTAGCAGAATAAAAAATGCGAAAATCGGAGGCAGGGATCTTGATCCTAAAGCCACCTATAAGCTCACAATCAACAATTACAGGTTTGGCACCATTATGAAACTTGGGTTGGTGACTAACGATGATAAATACTATGATTCTGTGGCTCAATACGCTGATATTCCAGATGGGAGAATCAGAGATCTGATTATCAAGTACACCAAAGAGATTAAAAAAGGAACGATTGTACCGTCAGTGGATTACAACTGGAAACTGGTAGGATTTTCCATTGATGAGGCATTGCAGGAAAAAGCCTTTAAAATGATCCAAAACGGAAGCTTATCCATTCCGACTTCTGAAGATGGCAGAACCCTTAATATCAAAGCAATCAGGGTTAATGATATAAGTAATTAGGGGCATCAAAAAAAGTGAATTTGGGTTTAACAATTTTCCTTTTACATTTTACAGAAGCTGAGTGTAAACTCGAACTTTCACTTCTGCGAATCAGCACATGCATGATGTGAGAGACTGTTTTTTGTTTGTCTAATCAAGAAGTTCCCGAGAGGAACCGATCTCATTTAATTCCAATCCAAGGGAAATATTTATGAAGAAGATTTTATCATTTATGCTGATTGCCGCTCTTGCCATTTTTATGGGGTGTACGACGACACAGCCTATTAAAAGAGATATTGATGCTAAACTAACAATTTTGCATACCAACGATCATCATGGGCATTTCTGGAAAAACAGCAATGGAGAGTATGGATTAGCTGCTCAGAAAACCCTGGTTGATAGAATTCGAAGTGAAGTTAAAGCAGGTGGCGGTCAAGTGCTGTTGCTTTCAGCAGGCGATATCAATACCGGTATCCCGGTATCAGATCTACAGGACGCTGAACCGGATTTCAAAGCCATGTCTTTAATCGGTTATGATGCCATGGCAATCGGAAACCATGAGTTTGATAACCCTCTCGATGTACTGGCCAAACAGAAACAGTGGGTGAACTTCCCTTTTCTGGGTGCCAACATTATCAATAAAGACACAGGGAAACCGCTTTATGATGCCTACAAAATATTTGATCTCAATGGACTAAAGGTTGCCGTTTTCGGTCTGATTACTCAAGAGACTCCACTATTGGTAACTCCCGATTATGTAAAGTCGATTGAATTCAGAGATCCGATAGAAGTTGCCAAGGAACTGGTGCCTGAACTGAGAAAACAGGCTCATGTTGTTATTGCCCTGAGTCACATGGGATTTTATGAAGGCGGTAACTATGGAACCAATGCACCCGGCGATGTCACGCTGGCAAAATCCGTTCCGGGTATCGATGTGATAGTTGGGGGTCATACTCATGCTGCCTTTCAGCAGTCTGTCAAAGTGAACCACACCATCATAGTTCAAGCGAATGACTGGGGAAAATATATCGGCAGACTTGATCTGGCATTGGATAAGGGAGCTTTGAGTGAAGAATCATTCAGGATGATTCCGGTGAATTTGAAGAAGAAAGTTGAAAAGGATGGAGAAACCGTACGTGTCTTTATCGAAGAAGAGATTCCTGAAGATGCGGAAGTGTTAGCCCTCCTGGCTCCTTTCCAGGAAAAGGGAAAAGCGGAACTGGACAAAGTGATCGGTTCAACAACGGGTGATTTTGTCGGTGAACGTGCCATTGTTCGATCTCAAGAAACAAATCTGGGTAACCTGATTGCTAAAGCTCAGCGACTGAAAACAGGAGCTGATGTTGGTGTGATAAGTGGCGGAGGAATTCGAACCAGCATCTCCAAAGGAGATATCACTTATAATGATGTTCTCAAGGTTCAACCCTTCAGCAATTCAATCTGCGTGGTTACGCTCAGTGGAGCCGAGCTCAAGAAGTACCTTGAGATAGCGGCCAATAAAACCCCGGGTTCCGGCGCCTTTGCGCAATTCGACAATGTGGTGATTAGAATGTCGGGAGAATCGCTTGTCAGTATTGAAGTTGGCGGAAAAGCAGTAGTGGATGACGGTCAATATAAGCTGGCAACCAACGGCTTCGCTGCTGCCGGTGGTGACGGTTATATGAGAATCTCAGACCATCCTGCTTTTGTTGACACTGGATTTGTGGATGCCGATGTTCTCAGGGAATATATCAGCAAGAATTCTCCGCTGAATCCTGATGATTATGCTCCAACCAATGACGTAATTAGATAAATCAGATTAAAACAACCCGAAGGTTTTTACCTTCGGGTTCAACTTCCTAATCATCTTCATAATCGACATTGTGGCTTTTTTCCGCCCGCTTGATGTTCTTATCCTGATACTTCTTTTTTTTTCCGCCATCATTTCATTTATAAGTTTTAAAAGTGTCAGTGGTTCCCAGGCGGAAATCCGGATTCAAAATAAAACGATTGCCATGCTGGATCTGAATCAACCGCTTCAGGAAAGAGAGATCCCAACTCGAATCGGTGTTGTCACCATTCAATATGGAGAGGGTTCCATCAGGGTTATCTCTTCGCCTTGCACTCAAAAAATATGCCTGTTGCAGGGAGCCATCGAATCGACTCACGAACACATCATCTGTCTGCCGGCCAGGATGACCATCTCCATTATCAATGACAGGAACACGATCAACCCTTTGGAAAAAATCGATGCCTTTTCTTATTGATAAAAAAGAAAAAAACCGTCTTTCACCGGAGCTGTTTGCTATCTGCTTATTGTTGGCGGGTAGTCTGCAGATAATGGAAAACCTGCTTCCCAGGATTCCCGTTTTTCCCTGGTTAAGACTGGGACTGGCTTATTGGATTCTGCTTCCTTTTTTATTAAGATTCGGACTGGTCCACACCCTTTTTCTGTTTTTTTCAAGGAATCTGACAACCCTGGTTTACGGAGGCCAGGTTTTCAGTTCTTTCTTGATCAGCACGTCAGCAGGATTTCTGTCATTTGTTTTACTGAGTCATCTTGTCAGAACAGCATATCAGAAGAAAGTGTTGGGTTTGCTGGGAGTGAGCGTTTTGTTGGCAACAGTCTTTAACGTTTGTCAGCTGGTTATTGTCAACCTGATGCTGGTCGGACATCAGGACTTTTTTTTCCAGTTATCTCCCATGCTGCTCTGGTCGGTTCTATCGGGTGGATTCATAGCTTTTCTGGTTTCAAGAAGTTCGGCCACACTGGAGGGTTTGTTTACCAGTGAATTAGAACATAATATGCAGGAAAGTTCTATTCCCTTGCCAGCATTTGAGAAGAAAAAGGGATTTGAGCTCTTGTTGTCGCTGGTTACGTTTATTCTGATCTTTGCAATCAATCTAACAATAATTCAGTTTGTTCTTTCCGTTGTTTTGCTTCTGATCACCCAATTCCGCTCTCTTAAAGTCTTGAAATATGCCTGGCCCTTCTTTTTTTATATTGCCTGGCTGCACCTGTTTCGCACGGATGGGTTTTATATCTACAAAGATTGGATTACCAGGGAAGGACTGGAGGCTTTTGGCTTTCACGCGGTGCGAACCGTCAATATCATAATCTGTGGTCAGTGGCTGGGAAGTTTTGTCCCTTATCTTTTTAGGGCGATGCCCTTCAATCTACATATAAAGGGCATCGGTTATTCCCTGCCGCTTCTTCCCTCCATTTTCGGAATCAGCATTTCACTGGGCCGGGATCTGTTCAAGCAGTTCAAAAAGCGGGAGTTTTCCAACTTGTTAGATCCCGTGATTAAAAGTTTACTGGAAGAGTTCAAACGATTGGAAACCCCCTTGGATCAGCAGTACACGGATAACAAGGGGGAGTAACAAAGGGGAACCTATTTTTTTGCCAAAGCACTCAAGGGTGCAGGTACTCGCTCTTTTTCTCCTCTTTTGTTGAACAGCACACAGAGAGAAGGTAACAACAAAAGGTCCGCCAGCAGAGCTGAGATAAAAGCTACTGCTGTCAGGTACCCAAAATGGGCCATCCCCAGATGACTGCTGAAAACTAAAGCGAGAAATCCCAGTACCAGAATCACGGTGGAAAAACAGATCGCCTGTCCAACCTCCCTGATGCTGTTAACTATGGCTGTAATGACGTTGTCGGTTTCCAGCAATTCCGTGCGGAAGTGGGTCAGGAAGTGAATGGTGTCATCAACAGCGATGCCGATCACTATGGGTGCTATAATCAGTGTATCCGCATCCAGAGAGATATCGAAAAACCCCATCACTCCGAATGTAGTAACAACCGGGAATATGTTGGGTATCATCCCCATCAATCCGATCTTAGGTGATCCAAACACGAACAACAGCATAATCGTGATAACAATCAGTGCCAAACCAAAACTTTGCACCTGTGACCAACTCATGTAGTCCACCAGCTGCATCATTAATGCAAGACCACCGGTAATATCCACTTCCATATCCGGATACTGCTGTTTCAGTGGAGAAAATATCTCTTCCGCTTTTTTCTGAACAGCTTCGAAAAAAGGCAGGTACTCAATCGAACCGTAGTTCTTTAACCGAATACTGATTCTCCCCTGCGCATAGTCATCCGTTACAAGAAGTTTACGATCATCCGGATTTGCCATGTCGAAGAGAAACAGGGTTTGCTGCAATGTTTTTTTCTCCTGGGGAATAATGTACATCTCGGGTCTGTTCTGGTTTAAAACCTGGTAAGAGTTCTTTACTACATTCACCAGCGAATCGGTGCGGACAACAAACTCAGGTTGTTCCTCTTTCAGGTATTGCTGAATCTTATCTATTGCATTGAGAACCGCCGGATCCTTTAACCCGTCTTCTTCGCCCATATCGAGCGTAATCTCCATGCTCTGGGTGCCTCCCATAACGGCATCTACTATGGTCTGTGACAGTCTCACCGGATTTCCTTCCCTGATCAGTTCGATCATATTGGAGTTTACCTTGATTTTGGTCATTCCGTAGATTGAGACTCCTCCAATTACCAGGAAAATAACCACCATCAGCCTGGGATAGCCATAGGCATATGGCTCCAGTTTTTCCAGAAATCTCTGAGTAAGGGACTTCTTCGTTTCATTCTTCTCAATCCGCAGGGCTTGCTTTTTGGATATGGGCTGCCAGATATCCAACAGCAATGGCAGCAGGGTAACGGTTAATATAAAAGCCAGCAAGACGCCAATGGCTGCCGATATTCCAAATTTTGCAATGGGAGGTATGGGAACAAAGATCATTGCCAGTAAACCGGAAGAGGTAGTAACACTGGTTAGCATACAGGCAAACCCCGATTTCTTCATCACGGCTCTCAGGGCAGAATCATGATCATACTGTTTTCTTCTGAAGAACTGGTATCCGGAAAGGATATGGATGGAATCCGCGATTCCGACCACAAGAATCAACATGATGAGGACGCTGATCATCATGCTCATGGTCATCCCGATCCAACTGACAATTCCCAGGGTAAGAATAATAGCCAGGATAACAATTGATATGGGCCAGATAACCGCACTAAAGGAACGAAACAGATAATAAAGAGCTGAAAGCATCAGAACGAGGGTTATCATCAGAATAATCGATAGCTCTATATTCAAAACATCATTAAAAAACTTCATGATGATGGGATTGCCGACTGGATAGAACTCTAAGACATCACTGAATTCGGGTTGATTGATAATATCATAGATCTCTTCGGTAAAAACGGCATATTCTGCCATTTCCGTGGTTTTATATTTAGGTACGGTAAAAGCTTCTTCCGTTGTTTCAGGAACAGTATCCAGCTCCATTTCATAAGGTTCAGGATTTTCACCCATGGTGGCTTCGTAAGGTGTCGTTCCAAAATCGGTTCGGATAAAGATGCCTCCATACTGGGTATCTTTTGACAGGTAGAACAGGGGATAGTCTTTGTGGGAAAGAGCTTCCTGACGAAGTTTTTCCCGCGTTTTTTCGGTATCAGGATTGTCGTCTCCGACAAAATCTCTTGATATCAGTGTATCCCCCTCAACCTGCATATAGCTGACATTAATAAGACTTTTTATCTCAATGATATGACTCAGCAAAGATTCGTTATTATCAATTGCTTCCAGAGAGAGACTTGTAAGCTTGTCCTGAAGATCACGCACTGCAGTCAGAGATGCTTCGGAAAACACATCGCCGTCTTTCGCTTTGTAGACAATATAGATCGCATCATCACTACCGAAACTATCACGAAATTTGTTAAAAACCACCACCGTAGAATCATCTGTTCGAAACCATGATTCCATCGCCATATCGAGCTTAAATCTGGTAAATCCAAATATGGAAAAGACAACCAACGCAAAAAAAGTTACCCAGATCCACAATCTGTATTTACGAAGCAAATCCGGTAAAGACTCAAAAAAATCTGTAATCTTACTGATAACACCAGACATGATATCCTCCATTATTTTTCTTCCTTCTTCTGTTCACTTAAAGCTGATAACCCGCTGATAGCCCCAAGATTCATGGATTCCAATGCAGAGCTGGGCACAATGATTAATGATCCCTTTTCCTTTAATCCTTCAAACAACATATTCATTCCTCGCAAGTGCAGGGCGACCGGATTGTTTTTATACCTTTCACTGGCCTGCTCAAACTTCTCGGAGATCTCAATTTCAGCAGTACCCAGAATGATTCTCGCCTGCCGTTCGCGTTCAGCCTGGGCTTGTTTACTCATGGCATCCGAGAGATCAGCCGGGATTACGATGTCACGGATACCGACGTTCTGACAGGTAATCCCCCAGGGATTTGTCTGCTCATCCAAGGCATGCTGCAGATTACCGGCGATTTTCTCTCGATTCTGCAGCAGATCAGCCAGCTCATGTTTTCCAATAATATCCCTGAGACCGGTTTGAGCCGCATAAGACACTGCTTCTTCATACATCTGGACTTCCAAAGCAGTTTTTTCTGCATCCCAGACTGTCCAGTAGGCTACTGCATCAACGTTTACAGGAACTGTATCCTTTGTTAGTGTTTTTTCAGCGCTGAAACTGGTTACTCGCACTCTCTGGTCAATAAATTTATCCACTTTATCAACAATGGGAATAATCATGAAAAAGCCCGGGCCTTTTAAGCCCCGATATTTCCCCAATCGCAGAAGAACCGCTTTCTCCCACTGGTCAGCCGTTTTAAGGGAGGAGCAAAATAGCGCAATGACAATGGTGGTAACAGAATAATAGATGAAAATTCTTGCAATATAGTGAAGCTGGTCCGAGTCCGTCTTAAATGTCAGGTCAAAATCTATAATATTAAAATAAAAGACCAACGACTCAACCAGCATAAGAATCAGAAAAACAGCCACGCCAAATTTAAGACTGTTGCCTTTTTTCTCTTTGTTTAAAAGCATAAACACCCCCGTTTATTGTGTGATAAGTTTAAAGATATCACTCATCTTCATGGATACCCGTATGAATATTGACCTATTTTTCTCGTTTCCCCAACTCTTCAACGATATCCTCGACAGTGAACCCATAACTATTTGCCGCGGTCAGGAATTCCGTGCAGATGCTTTCCAGTTTGCCCTTGCGCTCCTTTTCGTTGATTTCTATTGGCATGTCGCTGATAAAAGTACCGGTACCCTGCTGAGTTTCCAAAATCTTTAAAATCTCAAGTTCCTTATATGCCTTGCTGACAGTATTTAGATTCACCTTCAGTTCAACCGCCAATGCTCTAACCGTGGGTAATTGTTCGCCTGCCTTCCACTTACCACTGGCTATTCCATATCGAATCTGATCGATAATCTGTCGATACAACGGAACTCCACTTTTATGATCCAATTTAAATTCAATCATTGTGTTTTATAATTATGTTGCATCCATCAAACAAATGGTTTCTTTCGCGGTTTTGCTAAAAAACCAAAGGTAAAAAGATTATTGTACTAGATGTATAGTACAATATTAAAATAAACTAATAAATCTACTCTTGTCAAACATTTATTTATTTGTCTGTAATTATTTACTATAAGCATGGCTTGGATTATACCGGAGGATATGAAGTTTAAATCACAATGGAACCGGATAAATGGATTTGGGGGGAAGAAAGAAGTATGGGGCTTGCATAAAAGAATTATGGAACAAAATATACGGTTTTAAACTGCAGGGCGGCCTTACATGGACTAAGGCGGCCATATAAGGCCGCCCGACCATAATCCTTGCTCTTAATGAGATTTCCTTGAGTAAGCGCTTATGGAATGTAACTCCGCCCTACCATAATCCTTGGTTTTTGTGACAGATACTGTTTAAAATGCTGATAGGAGAAAAGGGCAAACTGAAAACTAATTTGACAATGATAGTGTATGCCCCATTTTCAGCTGTTTACATTTAAGGTATTTCTGGTTGTGTTTTCCCGGCTCGACCTCAATAGGGATCTGTTCTTCTATGGAGAGACCGTATCCTTCCAGACCAATTATTTTCTTAGGGTTGTTGGTTAACAGTCTCATCTTTTTTACTCCCAAGTCCGTCAGTATCTGTGCACCTATCCCATAATCTCTCAGGTCGGCTTTAAACCCTAACTCTTCATTTGCTTCAACAGTGTCGTATCCATTAGACTGAAGTTCGTAGGCTTTTAATTTATTAATTAATCCAATCCCTCTCCCTTCCTGACGCAGGTATAATATTACCCCACAGCCTTCCTTATCTATCAGAGACATGGAACGATGCAGTTGCTGGCCACAATCGCATCGTTCCGAACCAAAAATATCTCCTGTCATACATTCGGAATGAACCCTGACTAAAACCGGTTTATCTGGATTTAATTCTCCTTTTACCAGGGCAATATGGGTCAGATCATCGAGTTTGTTTTCATAAGCTATCATTCTAAAATCACCCCCAAAGCGGGTTGGGATGGTTGTTTCAGCCGCTTTTTTAACAAATCGTTCGGTCTTGATACGATAGTCCACCAGATCAGCCACCGTGCAGATCCCGATTTGATGCTCTTCACTGAATACTTTCAGAGAGGGCATCCTGGCCATGGAACCGTCTTCATCCATAATTTCACAGATAACACCGGCAGGTTTTAAGCCGGCCAGACGTGCCAAATCAACTGAACCTTCGGTTTGGCCCACTCTCACCATTACTCCCCCGTTTTTCGCTCTTAAGGGAAAGATATGGCCGGGTCGGGCAAGATCATCAGGAGTTGCGTTATCCGCAATAGCAGTCTGAATGGTGGTTGCCCTGTCTGCCGCTGAAATACCGGTAGTGACCCCTTTCTTGGCTTCAATGGAAACGGTAAATCCTGTTTCAAACTGGGAAGTATTGTGGCTCACCATCAATGGGAGATCAAGTTCATCCGCTTTCTGGTTGGTCAGGGAGAGACAGATTAATCCCCGGCCGAACTTGGTCATATAATTAATGGCTTCCGGTGTTACAAGTTCCGCTGCCATGGTGAGATCACCTTCATTTTCACGATCTTCATCGTCAACCAGGATAACCATTTTACCGGCGGCAATATCTTTTATAGCTTGTTCGATTGAAATTATAGTCATTTCTTACTCTCAAATTCCAGTTATCATCCGGTATTTACCACCATAAACAGGTAATTGCAGATACCGGAGAAGAAGAGATGACTCAGGGCGTGAGCAAACGGATTGTATAATCCATCTGCCATAGACGTGCTTGCAAATGCAGGTTCCCCATTCTCAACAGGATTGAGGATGGGAACGGATATGCATTGTCTTCTTCCATCCGGACTGTGACCGTCGGCTTTGGAGTTTCACCAAATCTGCTGACCTCAAGTTTACCTTGAGCGCTCGTGGGCTTCCTGGGAAAGGTTACCACCGGTGGGGAATTTCACCCCGCCCTGAAGACATATTAATAATAAAGTGACTCTGATTATAGAGAATGGATTCTTCTTAATCAAGGGGCAGAATGGTCGATCAGGCGATATCTGATCCAACCCTTGCTTTTGATCATTTAATGTAAGAATTAATCTAAAAACATTCAGCATTGTCCGGTTAGAAATTTGCATCTGCTCGTAGGTTGGGCTACTTGTTGCCCAACATTGCTTTCTATTGATGGGCAACAAGTAGCCCATCCTACTTTTTCTAAACAAGAAATAGCCAAAGTTAAAGTAATGGCGTCTTTGTACATTCCATTATTTTGAAAGCCGTTTCTCATTATTGTTGCAAAAACCTAACCGGACATTACTGAAAAACATTTAACAATCCTGTGAAACATCCAAAATATGCAAAATATATCGGATTTGAAATACAGAAACCCAATATCAAAGACAGGATTTGGTTTCAATAAACTTAATCCAAGGTTTTTAAAGCATCGCTGGCGAAAGGTGCAATTTTGTCATATTGACCGTTTCGTACCTTTGTAATCCATTCGGCATCAGCCAATAATGCCCGGCCTACCGCTATCATATCGAACTCCTGTCTGTTCATTTTTTCGTATAAAGCTTCCAATCCGGTTGGATTGGCAGTTTTACCTCCAAATGATGAGGTGAAAGTCGAATCCAATCCGACGCTTCCAACCGATATGGTTGGTTTCCCGGTAATACGCTTTGTCCAGCCAGCCAGGTTCAAAGTTGAATCTTCAAATTCGGGTTCCCAGAAACGTCTTGTGCTGGCATGAAATATATCCACTCCAGCTTCGGTCAGTGGCAACAAAAAGCTTTCAAGTTCTTCTGGTGTGTTGGCCAGTTTTGCATCATAGTCCTGCTGTTTCCATTGGGAAAAACGTAAGATAACAGGGAAATCCCGACTGACCGATGCTCGAACCGCTTTAATAATCTCTATGGCAAAGGTCAGGCGCCGCTCCAAAGATCCTCCGTATCTGTCGGTTCTTTGATTTGATTTTTCCCAGAAGAATTGATCTATCAGGTATTCATGGGCTCCATGGATTTCAACCCCGTCAAAACCTATCTTTTCAGCATCATGGGCGGCCCGGGAAAAAGCCTGAACAACGTCATCGATATCTTGCTGACTCATGCCGATAGTTTCCACTTCACCGTTGTTTTTTACTTCCATCGCACTATATCCCGGAATAGAGGGATCAGGTTCCACGCCTTTCTTACGGATGTAGCCGACATGCCAGAGTTGAGGTGCTATTTTACCACCCTGTTTGTGGACTTCAGAAACAACATTTTTCCATCCCTGCAGGGCATCCTCCCCGAAAAATTGAGGGACATTGGGGTATCCATTAGAACCGGCATGATTTACCGTTGTCCCTTCGGTTATAATTAAACCTACACCTGCTTTCGCTCTTTTGGCATAGTAAGTTGCCACGTTTTCTCCTGGAATTCCTTTGGGTGAAAAGTTTCTCGTCATCGGAGCCATGACGATTCGATTGGACATCTCAAGAGATCTCACGGAAATCGGGCTAAATAATATTTTTTCTTTGTCATTCATATTTTTCCTTGTCTTTTATGCGACCATGGTAATTGATGTCTCACTGATACATGTATCAAATGATTAAGGCGAACTAAATAATCCCAACGATGGATTTGAAACCTGCTCCTCCTTAACCGCTATTAGTTATTTTTGGGGAGGATAACAGTCCGAAACTTGAGTAAAAACCTGAACTATCAAAGTAGCTAACCTGGAAGAAGTATGCCAACTCCCCATTTGAATTATCGACAATTTCAGTATCTGGTCAAACATCAGCAAATGCAGTAAGCACTTTTTGTTGTTTATTGCTGTTTCATGAGAATTAAACTACAATTCTTAAAAAAAGGAACATGCCTTAGTTTCGGCCCGGTTAATTGGAGATCCCAATTGCGAGATTTCAGTGCACGGTCTGTAAATGGGTATATGATGAAGAGACAGGACATTCTGACCCCAATTAAAAAGATAAATCTGACCACCTGAAAGGCGGTGGTTTCAACTCTAAAAGAGACCAATGAAAATACCCCGGTTAGCGTTTTTCGATGCTAAAACCTATGATAAAGAATCATTTGATGTTTTAAACAGGAAGTATGGATATGAATTTAGATACTTCGAATTTCATTTGATGCCCGGTAATATAGTTTTGACTCAGGATGCGGACGTAGTGATTGTTTTTGTGAATGATGTGATCAATGCGGAGATGATTGATACGATGAAGTCCTATGGGGTGAAGCTTATTGCCCTCCGTTGTTCCGGGTTTAATAATATCGATTTAGAGGCAGCAAAAGGTAAAATTCCAATTGTTCGCGTACCAGCTTATTCTCCACATGCCATTGCGGAACATTGTATTGCATTGATGTTAACCTTAAACCGCAAAATTCACCGAGCCTATTTCCGTACCCGCGATGCCAATTTTGCTTTGCAGGGCTTACTCGGATTTAATATGCAAGGAAAAAAGGCAGGCGTCATTGGTACCGGTAAGATAGGTCAAGCCCTAATAAAGATTCTGAAAGGATTCGGCATGATAATCATGGCTCATGATCCCTATCCCGACATGGATTTTTCCAAGAGGAATGGTTTCGAATATGTTGATCTCGAAACCCTATTCAGCCTTTCCGATATCATCTCCCTAAATTGCCCACTTACAAACGAAACGGAATACCTGATAAACAAACGCACAATCGGTCTGATGAAACAAGGGGTGATGCTCATTAACACCGGAAGAGGGAAATTGATTAAAACCACTGATCTGATCCAGGGACTAAAATCGGGAAAGATTGGCTCCGCTGGTCTTGATGTGTACGAAGAGGAAAGTGTACATTTTTTTGAAGATCAATCGAACCGGATTCTGACCGATGACATACTGGCCCGCCTACTAACTTTCCACAATGTTATCATAACTTCACACCAGGGATTCTTCACACATGAAGCTATGACCAATATTGCAGAAACCACGCTTGAGAACATTCATGCCTTTATGAAGAGGAAAGAACTGATCAACCAAGTGAAAATCTAGTACTTTGCAAGCATTTTTTCCTCTTTTTGGACAGAAAATGCTTGTAAGGTACTTATCCAATTTATCTGGGTCAGGGGTTCCCATTTTTTGTGACACAGTTTGGATATGAGAGATGGCAGGTGTGACAAATGTCGAAAAATAAACAAATTATATTTGCGGGAATCTGTGCTGATATACTCATTTCATTTTAGAACCAATTAACCCTGTTTTTCAGTCAGTTCAATATTGCTAATCGTTTAAAGATGTGTTTAGACTAACGGATCAAATATAATATAAAGAAGGCTAAATGCCAAAATCCGAACGTTTAATAAACCACACTTATTTCACTTTAAGATCAATGGAAAACAAGAAGGAGACTGATGAAAATACTATTCTCCAGTGTTCGAGTCCTTCAACCGGTTATAGTTGTTCTGTGTTTATTCTTCCCAATGGTATCATTCGGGATTTCGCTGCAGACAGCTTTAAAAACTGTGGCAAGGGACTTCAAAAATTCCGGTAAATTGGTAGCAGGGACTAATGTTATCGTCAGTGGGATTACCAATTACTACACCAACAAAAAGGACGAACAATCAAAAAAAATAGAAGCCGAACTCTATTTTGCCTTTAACAGCCAATTCCCGGAAGTAAAACTGGTGGACATCTCCGAAAGCGTAACCGGAGTGTCCTCTCGAAATTCTGTTTTTGTCAAAGGACACTTCCAACAGAAAGGAAATATCGCAACTCTTTACATAAAGGCTTTTAAAGGTACGTTGGATGGTGAATTGCTGCATCAGGCCGTTGTTGATTTTGAGACGGAACATAGGCAGAAATCCCTGGTGGCTGTCCTTGATATTGAAGCTAAATTTCTGACTCTGGATCAGCGTAAGATTTTCAGTGATATTTTCAGGGAAGCGCTTGGAGATACCGGGGTTTTTGATATGGCTTCAAGTGCTGATATCGATAAAATGAATCCGGACGAAATTCAAGTAGCTACCGGTTGTACCAGGGATTCCTGTGCCACCATTATCGGAGAACAACTTGGTGTCGACAGGGTTATCTCAACCACGGCAAGAAAGCTGAATGATAAGACCTTCTATTTTTCCGGAAAGTTGATGGATATTGGAGACGGATCAATTGTGACGGCGAAGACGGTCAAACACACCGGTGGAATCGAAACTTTTGACAGTGCCCTTCAGGAACTGGCAGAAAAACTGACCAGCGACCTGGTAAAACCGGAACCGACATCCGCACCGACTCCGGCTGTGGCAGCTCCAGTCGCAACACCTCGCGCCCCGGTAGAAGAGAGCAATTTTTTCGTTTACGATGAAGAGACCGGGCTGTATTGGCAGAAAGATGAGAGTGATGCAAAACCCTGGTCTGAAGCAATCGCCTATTGCCAACAACTTAATTTGGCGAATCAAAGTGATTGGCGTCTTCCCGACAAAAAGGAAATGGAGTCTTCCTTCAGGATCAATGACAGATTTCCGGATTTAGTCAATAGCTACTACTGGACATCCACAACCAACAAAGAATATAACTATTATGCATGGGGAATGACTGCCAGCACCGGATATCTGTTCAGTGATGGCAATAAAACCTCTTATTATTACGTTCGTTGTGTCAGAGGTGAAAAACTTCCGGATAAACAAACGGTTGTTGACCAAAGTACAGGATTGGAATGGCAACGCATGGAAGCCGGAGAGTTTGACTGGAAACGCGCTGTTGACTACTGCGACAGGCTTGAATTGGATGGAAGAGACGACTGGCGCCTACCTAATAAAAATGAATTAACATCCAGCAACAATATCAGAGATAGCTTTCCCGACATTTCAGACGGATACTATTGGTCATCCACAACCAACCCCACCTACAAAGACTACGCGTGGGGAGGATACGCAAGCAACGGCACGTTATTTGATAATGGGTACAAACCTGACTACTACAACATCCGTTGCGTAAGGGGGCAATCTGAAAATGCTTCCGTTGTGGTTTATGATGAAAAAACAGGATTAACCTGGCAAACTGAAGAAGCGGGTCAATACAGCTGGAGCGACGGTATTGAGTTCTGTAACAAACTGACACTGGATAATAAAAGTGATTGGAGACTCCCCAACAAGGAGGAGTTGGAAACATCCTATCTGATTCAGGATAAATTTCCGTACCTGGTAAATGGCTATTACTGGTCGTCTTCGGAAAAAAATACTATCTGGGCCTGGGGTTTGACGACCAGTACAGGGCAATTGTTTAGTAATGGAACGAAAATCAGAGCGTTCAATATCCGATGTGTAAGGGGTGCAATGAATTAAACAATGCCAATGTTTGCCATTTAACATGAACTTAACCGGAAATCCGCCAGTTGAAAACAGGTTCGGAACTTATTCAAGGGCAATATCAAAGCATCATCTGTTGCTCTTTGCCACTGCTGTCTCAGCACTGGCTTTTCTTTTCTTTAGCCCATGGGTTTCCGGATTGATTGTTGGGTTTAATGTTTTTATCGTTTTGGTTGCTCCTTTTTTTCAACGATTTAGTTTCTTTCTCCCGATCATTGCCAAATCCGAGACCACATCTTCCGCTATCAGTCTGACTTTTGATGACGGCCCTGAACCCTATGTAACTGAAAAGTTACTGGATCTCCTCGCAAAATATTCCATCAAGGCAACTTTTTTTGTAATTGGGGAAAAAGCGGCTCAAAATCCCAATCTTGTAACTCGTATGATAAAAGACGGTCATGAGATCGGGAATCATTCACAAAATCATGATATTTTTTTAATGTTTCGCAGCACAAACACGATTTATAATGAGATCTCCAATTGCCAGAATCAATTGAGAGAACTGGGCATAGAGTCGTATGCTTTTCGCCCACCCGTGGGAATAACCAATCCCAAACTTTTCCGCATTCTAACTCTGCTGGGAATGTATTGTGTTGGATTCAGTTGCAGACCCATCGATTTTGGAAACAGAAGAATAAAAAACCTGAAAGGAAGAATCCTCAGATCGGTTAAGCCTGGAGATATAGTTCTCTTACATGACAACAACCCCGAAGGAACCTTGTCTATCCGATACTGGCTGGATCAGGTTGAGGACATCATCATTCAATTGGGTAAAAAGGGATTCAGTATTGTCCCTCTTTCAACTCTGATTGGAAGATCGGTTATACGAGTGAATCCCTATATCCATTCGAGCACAAACCATCCGGTAAAGGCTGTTTTTGATTATTTGTCTCATCAATATGATAGCATGGATTTTTTCAGGCAGTGGGATTCAGCTGATCCCTTTCTAGATGATTTTTTAGCACTCACAAACCGATGTGATGAGATTTTGGAAATAGGTGCCGGCACGGGAAGGCAGACTTGCCAGATCGCGAATCAGGTCAAGGAAATTACGGCAACCGATATCAGTGAACCCATGATCAATAAATTAGCAGATAAGGTCAGTTCGACGGAAACCACAAATATTTCCATAGCCTGTACCGATGCTGCTTTGTTAGAATTTAACAAAAAGTTTGACAAGATTTTTTCATTTTACTGCCTGGAATATATTCCCGACTTAAAACCGGTATTTGGCAGAATATATGACCACTTGAAACCGGGGGGGTTACTCTATTTTACGATCCCGAACCTCTCCATAAAAAACCGGGTATTTAGACTAAAAACAGGGATGAAATTCGGATTAAACGTTCATATCAGAAGAAAAAAGGAGATCTTTCGCCTTCTTACGGATACAAAATTTCGCTGTATTAAAGAGGTGAAACCCCACGGAATATCGAAAAGTTCCATTTCAGCATTTTCAGCAAAAAAATAGTTTAAATGATTAAAAAACTAAAACAGAAAATAGGTAATGCCTGTTTTATCAAAAGAGTTTTAAAAAACCCGGTTGATCTGGAGATTTTCAAAAAAAAACCGACAGTGAAGTTCCTAATTGGAATTTTTTTTGTTGGATTCAGTTATATTATCGGATGGCCATTAATAAGCTTGCTGGGTGTATTGGCAGTCTATTTTAATAAGCCGCTCCTATTTGCCGTGGGGTCCCCTATTACATACGGGTTTTCCCATCTGGTTTTTTTGTTCGGGATATTTATAGCGGGAAAGGATACGATTGTGTACATGAATGTTTTTGCACAATGGAGTCTAACCCGCTTTTTTACAAAAATCCTGGGAGCTGAAATTGTTTCTTCAATTCAGGCGGAACAAGAAGGCAGAACAGTCCCATACTCGAAAAAAATATAGTCTTTCTTTTTTCATACTCAACAGTGAGTCCACTCCGAAAAGTATTAAAATGTTCAATTTTAGGTTTTTAACTCAATAATCGAAAAATCATAGAAATTCTGCATCGCTGTCATGCCGGACTTGATCCGGCATCCATGGGATTTAATCCAAAATCTAAAAACCTGGATTCTGGCTTGGTGAGGCACGAGACTCGCAATGCCAAATGGAATGACAGGAAAATTGACTTTTCGGAGTGAACTCAACAGTATAATTTTAAACAAGCAATTGACTAAATAAAACATAAAATTAATAATCTACGAGGACAAAGTCTAACTTTGATTCAGATTCCTTTCCTTTATCACTTTTCGAATCGGATTATATGAAAAAGCTTCTGCTTCTTTCCCTATCTTTCCTTTTTGTCACATGTTCAGTTCTGGCAGATTGTTACCTCACAATGGATGCTCCCAATTTAGCTCACAAAGAGATCATTAAACAGGTGGCACTCATTGAAATCTCAAATTACTTTGAACCTGTTGCTGATACTCCTCCAACCGGATTAAAAGTTGAGGATTGCGAATATAAGCTGACTATTACTGAAATCTCCGATCAGATGCTGTTGATTCTTAAGGGACCCAAAATTTCCCTATACGCTGATTCGAAGCTGAAAGATCTGGACGGATTTAAGCAGGCTCTATTTCGAATTATTCTGAAGGAAAAACCTGAAGAGAAAGAAAAAATCTGCCGAACTCATGGTGCATTATTACCCGATAATTGTACAAAAAGCATAACTTCAGCCTCAGAAACCGCACCGATTAAATCAACAAATGAAGTTTCCGAGCTTGTCTGGCAAAAAGAGGAAACGGGAAGAATGTCTTGGAAGAAAGCCGTTGATTATTGTAGTAAGCTTTCGTTAGACAATTACTCCAACTGGAGATTGCCGAATAAAGACGAATTGGAAAAGTTAACAGGCATACAAAACCAATTCCCTGAACTGGATAAATACTATTACTGGTCTTCAACGCTCGCCAAGGACAACAGAGATTATGCATGGGGTTATAATGTTAATACTTCCAGCCTCTTTAATGATGGTTGGATAAAAAATCGCTATTCCGTAAAATGTGTCCGAGACAAAAATGGGAGTCAATCAACAGATATTTTATCGAAGGAATCGAAGCCATTACCTGTTGTCGAAGAATCACGTGAGGAGACTACATTTGCGACTGAAACGATTGGAGAAGAGACTACTGATAACTCCCTGGGCTGGAGATTCGTTGTAGCCCCGACATATATGGCCGGATTTTACGATGTAATTGATATCTATATCGCCAATGTTGAAGAAAAAGGTGAAATCGAAGACCGAAGTTATATCACCGTTGCCATTGCTTTTATCCCGTATTACCAATTGGATACAGGATTAAGACTCGGTGCCGGTATCGGTCCTTCCGCCATATTGGAGATTGATGAAAACAACGAAACAGTCGATTTTATGATGACTCCCATCAATATTAACGCAGGGTATACTTTTGATTCCGGGCTTTATTTGCGGGGAGGATTATCACTTCTCAACGCTTCGGGGGATTTTGTTGCCTCCGAGAGTCTTGGTTTGCTTGGAGCCATCGGGCTGGAAATCAGGAGAAAAAAGATGATCTCTTTTGGATTTGAAGCCGGATTCGATTCAGCAAGTGTTGAGCTTGAGAAATATGATTGTTCGAGTACAACGAATGTGACTTCGCTATCAAATTGCGACAAATCAAAAGAGACCGTATATCCCATAGGATTAATGGCCAGTTTTCATGTTATTTTTTAACAGATCATCCATTTTGCACGGCTGATGATCCCATTTTAATCAATTGAAGGGACGGATTTTCTGCTGTACGCCTGCAAATAACCACTTTACAATACCTAACTTATGTCCGAGCGAAAAGCACCTGCATCCTTTTGTGGCGCTATTTGAGATAAGAAAAATCAGCTCGAAGATCGAAATGCTTTTATCTGGCAGCAATCAGTTCTCAGCTAAATACTAAGTATTTGAAATCGCTGTTTGAATCCATGCAAGTAAGGACTTCCCAGCGTGAAACAAATTCAGCTTGCTAGTAATATTTTCGATATTGACAGAGCGACACCTGAAAAATATTGTTAACAATTCTGGTAATTTTTTCTAACCAATCGGTAAACAATAGAGTATGCTTGTTTTTAATCCCAAAAACGAACCATGACAGATATTAAATATGCACTAGTGACCGGCGGTTCAAGAGGAATCGGCAGGGCAATATCCCTCAAATTGGCGGCAATGAATTATCATGTTTTAATTAACTATCGCTCCAACAAACCGGAGGCTGAGAACACATTAAAATTGATTGAAGCCGAAGGAGGAAAGGGGGAGCTGATCTGTTTTAATGTTGCCGATCCAAAAGAGATTGGACAAGTATTGGGAAAATGGATTGATGAAAGTCAACATACGATCGAAGTGCTTGTCAACAATGCCGGGATCAACAAAGATAATTTATTATTGTGGATGAAAGCAGAAGAATGGTCCACAATTATCGATACCAATCTAAACAGCTTCTTTTATGTCACGCGGTTGATATTGAAAGATATGCTGGCAAATAAGTATGGGCGCATCATTAATATTGTATCACTGTCCGGCTTGAAAGGAATGCCCGGTCAAGTTAATTATTCGGCTGCCAAAGCAGGTGTCATTGGTGCAACTAAAGCTCTGGCCCAGGAGGTTGGCAAACGAAAAGTCACTGTTAATGCGGTTGCCCCTGGATTTATCAAAACTGATATGACGAAGGATTTGCCGGAAAAAGAGCTGAAAAAGCTGATCCCGCTGAACAGATTTGGAGAAGCGGAAGAGGTAGCTGAAGTTGTCGGTTTTTTGGCTTCAAAGGCATCGTCGTATATAACCGGGGAAACCATTTCGGTAAATGGCGGACTATATAGTTGATTGTCCCTTTTTAAAATAATGGATTAACTAGATTAAAGCTATTATGAACAGAGTTGTTATCACTGGGATGGGAATTTATTCCTGTCTGGGAAAAAACATCGATGAAGTTCGAGAAGCACTGTTTAAAGGTAAATCCGGGATAATCTATGACGCTTCCCGCAAAGAGATGGGATTCCGCTCGGCACTCACCGGTTATGTTGAGAAACCGGTGTTAAAAGGTAAGTTGAAGCGAAGAGACCGGATCGGACTGGCAGAAGAGGGGGAATATGCTTATGTTGCGACCGTAGATGCGCTGGAACAGGCCGGAATTGACATGGATTTTGTACAGAATAATGAAGTTGGGATTTTGTACGGAAACGATAGCACAGCCCAAGCTACCATTGAAGCCGTCGACATTGTCAGGGAGAAAAAGGATACAACTCTCCTGGGATCAGCTTCAATTTTCCAATCCATGAATTCAACCGTAACCATGAATCTGGCCACCATCTTTAAACTGAGGGGGATTAACTTTACCATCAGTGGAGCCTGCGCCAGTGGTTCGCATGCAATTGGAATGGCTTATATACTGATTAAGCACGGATTACAGCATCAGGTGATCTGTGGTGGCGCACAGGAGATAAATGCTTATTCCATGGCCAGTTTTGATGCTTTAAGCGCATTTTCGATTCGGGAGTCATCCCCAACCGAAGCATCCAGACCCTTTGACAGCAAAAGAGACGGTCTTGTCCCAAGTGGAGGTGCGGCAACGGTTATTCTTGAGAGTCTTGAATCAGCTAAAAAACGAAATGCCCCCATTCTGGGAGAGGTGATCGGCTATGGATTTTCATCAAATGGTGACCATATTTCCGTTCCCAATGTAGAAGGACCGGTGAGAGCACTTCAAATGTGTTTAAAGGATGCTGGCGTAAAAGCGAATGAAATCGACTACATCAATGCTCACGCAACGTCTACACCTGCCGGTGATATGAATGAAGCCATGTCAATTGACCAGGTTTTTGGAGATGCAAAACCTTACATAACTTCCACAAAATCAATGACAGGCCATGAATGTTGGATGGCAGGTTCAAGTGAAATCGTATACTCTTTAATCATGATGCATAATTCGTTCATTGCTCCAAACATTAACTTGGAAACTCCCGGAAAAGAGGCAGCAGGTCTTAATATTCCCAGTCAGACAGTTGATGCCAATATCGATATCTTTTTATCTAATTCTTTTGGATTTGGAGGGACTAACGCGTCGCTTATTATTAAAAAATACACTGGTGAATAATCAATGGCTGCAGTTTACGGAGATCAGATGCTGAAAGAACAAGTAATCGAAACTATTAATCGACTATTAATTGAAGAGTTTGAGATTGAAGAGGAACAGCTTCAACAGGTTAATGAAAACCTGATGGAAACGCTGGAAATCGACAGTCTTGACCTGGTCGATCTGGTTGTTATTATTGAAAGGAATTTCGGGTTTAAGGTAGTACCTGAAGAGATGGCTGAGATCGATACTCTTCAGGACTTTTATGATTTTGTAGCTGAACGAGCCCAATAGGATAAGCCCAACAGGTATACAATCAATGTCATCATGGAAAGGAAAAAGTAGGGGTGGATTTCTCGGGCATCTTTTTTTTGTGTTCATCTTAAAATACTTGGGTCTCACTGTTGCCTACTTTTTTCTCCGCTTTGTCGCTCTTTATTTTCTTTTCTTTACACCTAAGGCGTTTAAGGCAATTTTTTACCTTAACAATAAGCTTCTTGGGTTTGGGGTTGTTCGTTCAATCTTCAATGTATACCTAAATTTCTATAAATTCGGACAGATTCTGGTGGATAAGGCAACTATGTTCTCGGGATTTCACGAGAATTTTGAACATACTTCCATTGGGATGGAAAACATCAAAGAGATCGTTGACGGGAATCGAGGAGGAGTGCTGATTACGTCCCATTTTGGAGGATGGCAATCTGCCGTTTTCTTTTTAAAGGATACCGGGATCAAGCCCAGGTTGTTGATGGTAGAAGAGGAACACGACAAAATAAAGCAATTGTTTAAAAAAATGCCACATGCGGATAGTATGGATACAATTCCAATGTCCAATAATCTCTCCCACATTTTTGAAGTCGCCAAAACACTAAGAAACGGGAATTTAATCAGTATTCAGGGAGACAGAACTCTTGAAGGAAGTAAAAACATCCGGGTCCGATTTCTTGGACAAGAAGCCGATTTCCCAGCGGGGCCTTTTGCGGTGATTGCACGATTCGATGTCCCCGTCACCTTTATTTTTGCAGTAAAAACCGGGAAAACTCAATACAAGTGCACTGCTTCTCCAGTGATAAGATTGTCTGACCACCCTGAATTGAAGAAAAAAGAGGAAAAAGAGAAGTTTCTCGTTAAACAATACGCCAGGATTCTTGAAGAATATGTTTTAGAATACCCGGAACAATGGTTCAACTATTATGATTTCTGGCAATAACCAAGATGCAGTTAAATAAAATTGTTTTAATTTCGACTAATCGATATACAGATCCGTCTCCGGTGTTTCCGTTGGCTTTAGCCTATCTTTCCGCCTTTCTTTCAAAAAGACTGCCGGACCTGGAGATCCATCAAATTGATTTTAATCTCCATTCACAGGAGCAGTGTAACGAGATCTTACGGGACGTTGATCCCGACCTGATTGGAATTTCCATCAGGAATGTGGATACGGTAAATTCATTTAACGATTCTCATTTTATTGAGGATAACAAGTGTCTTTTGGAAGAATTAAGGGAGAAATTTCCCCGTGCAAAATTCATCATAGGCGGGGCGGGTTTTTCCATTTTTCCGAAAGATATCTTTAATTTGCTCAATCCTGATTTCGGTATGATTGGAGAAGGCGAATACAGCCTTTATCAGTTGATCAACTGCCTGAGGAACGATGAGGACTATTCCGATATTGAAGGCTTGATATACCGCAAGGAGGAAGAGCTGATCCTTAATCGGCGTAAGACATACCTGGAATCCCCTGAAGTGGCCTATAACGATGAATTTATAGATTATTATTGGAATGAATGCGGAATAATCAACTTACAGACAAAGCGGGGATGTCCCAATCAGTGCGTTTACTGCACTTATCCTTTGATAGAAGGGCGAAAAATCAGGATGCAGAAACCTGAAAAAACTGTTGAAATCTTAACAAAACTCAAACGGGAAAAAGGAGTTGATTTTATTTTTTTCACCGACTCCGTTTTTAATGTCAATAATGACCATAACCGGGAACTTACCGAAAGGATCATAGCCAGCAACCTGGGGATTACCTGGGGTGCATATTTCACCCCACACAATCTTGATGAGTCTCTACTGCGGTTATTTAAGAAATCAGGGTTAACTCATATCGAATTTGGTACAGAGTCTCTCTCCAATTCAACTTTGAAATCGTATCAAAAACATTTTACCTTTGAAGAGATCAGGTTTACATCAAAGCTGTGCAATAAACTCGAAATTAATGCAGCCCACTTTCTTATTCTGGGGGGATTGGGAGATACCGAAGAATACATTTTGGAAACCATTCATAATAGTGAGCATTTGGACAAAACAGTTTTTTTCCCGTTTTATGGAATGCGGATTTACCCTGGAACTGCCATTTACAACCAGGCGATTAAGGAAGGCAGGATAGAAAAAACGGATTCCATCTTGAATCCCACCTACTATTTGGTGGATAATATTGATTATAAAAAAATAAAAGATCTCGCTGGTAAAACAAAAAACCGTTGGATTTTTCCAGATGAAGATTATACGAACCGAATTGAATTTATGAGAAAAAAGGGATTCAAAGGACCGCTATGGGAACACTTGATCAGATAGTTGTATCCGGGGGGAAACTTCTGGAACTGATTCCCCAAAGACCCCCCATGGTTATGATCGATTCTTTGACAGATTCGAATGGTATCTTGTATACAACAGAGTTCCGAATTCAAAGCAGTAATATATTTGTGGATAATGGCCATCTGACAGAAGCCGGTCTTATCGAGAATATTGCGCAAACAGCAGCAGCCGGACTAGGTTACGGGTTTTATCAGCAAAACAAATCCATTCCCACTGGATTCATTGGGGCAATTCAAAAATTGAAGATTGTTGAATTGCCCGATGTTAACAAAAAGATCACTACGTCTGTCAAGGTTACCAACACTGTTTTGAATTTAACAGTCATATCCGGAACCATTCAGTATGATGGTAAACAGATTGCTTCATGTGATATGAAGCTTTTTTTATTAGAATCCTAATTTTAGTTAAATGGAACTTGTATCCCGTACGGAATTTAAGATAAGATTTAGTGAAATGGATCCCTTGGGGATCGTGTGGCATGGTAACTATGTTCAGTATTTTGAAGATGGCAGGGAAGCCTTCGGCAAGGAATTTGATTTGAACTATCTTGATATGTACCAGGCCGGATTGATTACTCCCATTGTTAAACTGGATATCAATTATAAAAAGGATCTAAAATATGGTGAAACTGCCATTATAGAAACAAGATATATTGACTGCCCCGGTGCAAAACTTCAATTTGGATACAAAATCTTCAGGTCTTCAGATAATGCCATCGTCACCACAGGATCAACCACCCAGGTGTTTCTAAATCGCAAGAAGCAACTGTTGTTGGCCGTTCCCCCTATGATCGAACAATGGAAGGAAAAATGGAAGATTGTCTGAGCGTTTTTCGGGGTTGTCTATGAAAACCTATTTTGCCGGCGACAATATGATAACATCCCTTGGTTTTACCACGGAAGAAAACATGGCGATGTTCAGGAACAATGTGACCGGTATTCGAAATCATCGAAAAACAGACCGTCTGGGAATCGATTGTTGCATATCCACTGTGGATGGAGATCGACTGGATCAGGTTTTCAGTGACTTTGCCAAGCCGGATAATTATACCCGCCTCGAAAAAATCGCCATTACATCAGCCAGGTACGCTGTCGAACGGACGGATGTCGATTTTAAAAGCCCGAAAACCCTTTTTATCTTATCCACAACTAAAGGTAACATTGACCTGCTGGAAAACAAAAAGCATCCCTTTGGCTCTGACAGAATTCAACTTTGGAGAACCGCTCATGCCATAACGGCATTTTTTGAAAATCCAAATCCACCGCTGGTTGTATCAAATGCCTGCATCTCAGGAATAGTCGCTCTAATAACCGCATTGAGGATGTTAAAATATTCCCACTACAAAAATATTGTGGTTGTGGGAGTTGATATTGCCTCAAGATTTGTCATATCGGGTTTTCAGTCTTTTAAGGCAACCAGTTCCACCCCCTGTAGACCTTACGATAAAAGCCGTAAGGGATTGTCTTTGGGAGAAGGTGGCAGCACCCTGATTCTGACATCTGAATCTTCCCTGGCAACCGATGAAAAACTTGTTTTGAGGGGAGGCGCCGGTGCCAATGACGCCAATCATATTTCTGGACCTTCCCGAACAGGCGAAGGATTGTACCTTTCAATTCAAAAAACGCTGGAGTCTACACAAGAAACCGCTGAAAACATAGACTATATTAATGCACACGGTACTGCTACTGTCTTTAATGACGACATGGAGTCTATTGCGTTAGAACGAACAAAACTGGCAACTGTTCCTGTCAATAGCTTAAAGGGATATTTCGGACATACCCTGGGAGCGGCTGGTGTACTGGAAACATCAGCGGCAGTGGCTTCAATGCGAATGAATACCCTTATTGCCACCAAAGGTTTTCACACAAAAGGTACCACCCAAGAGATAAACGTAATAAGAAAAACAAAAATGAAAACAATAAATCATTGCCTGAAAATCGCTTCCGGATTTGGCGGGTGTAACGCTGGCATATTAATATCAAAAGATGGAACCTTCTGAGTTTTCAATTAGTCACTATTGCCTGATAAAAAACAGGAGAATAATTCTCAACGGAGAAAAACTGATTGAGGAAGAAGCACACGGCGACTTCCCCTCATTTTTGTCTTCGGTCTATAAGACTTTTGGATCAGAATACACCAAGTTTTATAAAATGGATCTCCTGAGCAAGTTGGGAATACTGACAACAGATTTTTTGATCGATTTTGGTTCCAGGATTAAAAAATATAATGAAAATGATATTGCTATTATTCTGGCTAATTCTCAATCATCTCTGGAAACGGATGCCCGCTTTTTAGAAACGATTGCGGATGAGAATAAGTACTACCCCAATCCGGCGCTTTTTGTGTATACACTTCCCAATGTCTTGATAGGTGAGATATGCATCAAGTACAAACTTAAAGGTGAAAGCGTATTCTTTGTTTCCCAGACTGCAGATTTTGATTTTTTGAGAATTTATTCGGAAAACGTGTTCAGAAACACCAAAACAAAAGCAATTATAACAGGTTGGGTAGATTTGGATTTTAAACAGAATTACGAATCCATTCTTTTTTTGGTTGAAAAAAATGACGGCTCATCAACCGATTCATCTCCATGGTCTTTTACTGCAACCAGTATGGAAGACCTGTATTTTGAAAAAAACCTAGAAGAAAGTGAGTGAAATTATGGAAAATCTTATCGCTAAATTGAAAGTGCAGATTATTGAAGAATTGTCATTGGAGGACCTCACTCCTGAAGATATCCAGGACGATGAACCCTTGTTTGGTGAAGGACTTGGCTTGGATTCCATCGATGCCTTGTCACTTGTTGTAGTCCTTGACAGGGAATATGGAATTCAGATTGACGACCCCGAACAAGGGAAAGATATCCTCTATTCAATCAAAACCATCGCGCAATACATCACTGATAACAAATAACATAAGATGGCAGGCAGGGTTTTTGTTACCGGATTTGGTCTGATCACCGCTATTGGCTGCAACGTCGCCGAATGCCTGGAGTCAATTGAAAAACAGCACTCCGGTTTAGGCGAAATCAGCTATGTCGACACCCAAAACAAGGGGATTATCCCCGTTTGTGAGGTAAAAAGATCTGACAAACAACTGAAGGAAATGGCAGGAATACCCCCTGATAAAATCATTTCCAGAACCCTGCTGTTGGGACTGATTGCGGCTAAAGAAGCCTTTCAAATGGCGGCATTATCCGATGAAGCCAAAATGGAGTGTGGTTTGATATCCGCCAATACTGTGGGTGGAATGGATAGAAGTGAACAGTTTTATGTGGATTTTCTAAAAGATAAAAAGACTGGAAAATTAGCCGACGTGGTTGGACATGAGTGCGGTTACAGTACTGAATACATTGCAGAAAAACTCGGTATCCAAGGAGGCGCAACCACAATCAGTACGGCTTGTTCTTCCTCAGCAAACGCAATAATGCTTGGAGCGCGGCTGATTAAAAACCGAAGAATAAAAACTGCGATCGTAGGTGGTTGTGATGCCTTAGCTAAGTTTACAATAAACGGCTTTTCATCTCTAAAGATTCTTGACAAGGACGGATGCAAACCATTCGATGAAAACAGGTCTGGTCTTAATCTGGGAGAAGGTGCCGGTTATTTGGTTTTGGAATCCGAAGATTCGGTCTCACTGTCAGGAAAAACACCGATATGTGAAATCACGGGATATGCCAATACCTGTGATGCATACCATCAAACTGCGTCCTCCCCTGACGGGGACGGATCATACAGAGCTATGAGAGACGCTCTTTTCCTAGCCGGATTGGATTGGGAAAAGATAGACTATATCAATGCTCATGGCACAGGAACGCAGAACAATGACCTTTCGGAGGGAAATGCCATTGAAAGACTATTCGGTAAGGCTCCGTTATTCAGCTCCACCAAGCCCTTCACTGGGCACACGCTTGGTGCTGCCGGGGGTGTAGAAGCGGTGCTTTCCTGCTTATCCATTTGTAAGAAAATAGTCTACCCGAATTTAAGATGGCAAGAACCGATTAAGGAGCTATCTATTAAACCGAATACCAAGCTGATTAAAAATCTATCTGTAAGTCATGTGCTCTCAAATTCATTTGGATTTGGTGGCAATGATACATCGCTGGTTTTCTCAAAATGTTGATCTTGTGATTTATATAAACGGGACCGGGGCTATCACCCCTCAAAAGACATTTGACGGACGGTTCGTTTTTGAAGCGAATACAACAACGGAACCCATCTTGTGGTGTCAGGAACCGGATTATAAAACCTGCATTGACCCGAGAGCTGCCAGGAGAATGAGTCGTGTCATTAAAATGGGAGTGGCTTCAGCGCTGATTGCACTCAAGGACGGTGGTGTAGAATGTCCGGATGCTATTGTTACGGGAAGTGGTTTTGGGTGTATGGCAGATACCGAACTTTTTCTGACTTCAATCATTAAAAATGAAGAAAAATTTCTGAATCCGGCCCCTTTTATCCATTCAACGCACAACACCATCAGTTCTCAAATAGCACTATTAAAAAAATGTACCGGGTATAACCAGACATATGTCCACGGCCCCATCTCTTTTGAATCGGCTTTGCTGGACGGGATGATGTTGTTGGACGAAGAGAAGGCACAATCGGTTTTGGTTGGTGGCGTCGATGAAATGACCTCCAATCTTTTTTCAATAACCAGCCGGTTTGATAAATGGAAAGAGAAACCAAATGCTTCGGAGTGCGGGTTTTTTGGCTCCGACAGTAAGGGATCAATAGCCGGAGAGGGATCTGTATTTTTTCTTTTGAGCAAAAACCGAAATGAAAACAGCTACGGCAGAATCATTGATGTTGACACCTTTTTAAATCCGAACAATCAATTTGATATAAAAACCTGCGTAGACCAGTTTCTAAACAAGGCTCATGTAAAGATCGACGACCTCAATCTCTGCCTGATTGGTAAAAGCGGCGACAATCGATTCGATACGATTTATGATGATTTTATCAGTTTAATGAGTGAAAATTGCTCTTTCGGATACTTCAAACACCTTTGCGGTGAGTATTTAACAGCCAGCTCATTTGCCGTATGGATGTCGGCACAAATATTAAACACACAGATCCTTCCAAAAGAGATCATCGCATCCGGTGGTAAGAAGAACAATTTTAAAAATATATTGATTTATAACCAATATCGTAATAAATATCATAGCCTGATATTACTTAGCATTTGCTGAACAATTATCCATATAAAGAGAAGTTTTAAGGAATTAATATGATGGACAAGTTGAAGACAAACAGGGAGATAGCATTTTCCAGTCCCGAAGAGATAAAGGCCTTTCAATCTGTCCAATTACAGAATCATCTTCGCTACTGTCAGGCGAATTCGCCTTATTATAAAAAACTGTTTGCTGAACTGGGTATTGCTATAAACTCCATATCCCTTGAAACTATTTCCAGTCTGCCGCTTACTTCAAAATCGAATATTGAAAATCACAACGATAATTTTTTTGCCGTTCCCAAAGAAAAAATAGTTGATATCGTTCTTTCTTCCGGTACCACAGGCATGCCCACGCGTATCATGTATACCGCATCTGATTTGGAGAGACTTGCCTACAACGAAGAGGTATCTTTATCGAGTTGTGGTATAACCGAATCTGACACTGCCTTGTTGACATGCACTCTTGATCGCTGCTTTATCGCCGGGCTTGCTTATTTCTCAGGGCTAAAACAAATTGGAGTGGCTGTTATTCGCAATGGACAAAACACCCTGGAAAGTCATACCGAAATTATTTGTCGGTTGAATCCAACTGTTATTGTGGGTGTACCAAGCTTTCTTAAAAAACTGGGCGGATTCATCATTGACAGCGGGGAAAAAGACGCACTGGCAAAAGTCAGGAAATTGGTCTGCATTGGTGAACCCTTAAGGGATAGTGAATTGAATCCCTCAAAATTGGCGCTCGACTTAAACGCTATCTGGTCAGCCCAGCTGTTTTCTACTTATGCATCGTCTGAAACCATCTCTTCATTCTGTGAATGTTCAGAAGGAAAAGGAGGTCACTTGTTACCGGATCTGGCTGTGGTGGAAATCGTTGATAAAAATGACAAGGTTTTATCAGCAGGTGAAATCGGAGAGGTTGTTATAACTCCCATGGGTATCACCGGAATGCCTTTGATACGATTTAAGACAGGTGATATCAGTTTTATGATTGATACCCCTTGTAAATGCGGCAGGAATTCCGTCAGGTTAGGTCCGATTTTGGGGCGTAAAGCACAGATGTTGAAAATCCGGGGTACGACCCTATATCCGCAGGCTATTTTTTCGACCCTTGAAGAGATTGAAGAGGTAGATGAGTTTTATATTTTAGCCAGTGCTGAAAATGAGTTGTCCGACATCATATCCATTCATGTCGCCACAAATAATAATACAGTGACTGCTGACATCCTCGAAAGCAGGTTGCAGGCACGTCTCAGGGTTAAACCACAGGTTATTATAGAACCGATCGGTTCTATAAGGCAGAAGGTGTTCAACCCCAACTCTCGTAAACCGATCCGTTTTTTTGATAACCGAAACTAAATATTCTGATATGTCATTCTGCAGTTCTGAAATTACCAACTTTGAGTTTCCCATGGAGGAGATAAATAAAATCCGTGACAACAACGGATTGCTTTCCATGGAGATCGAATTCAGCCTTAGATGCAATTTTAAATGCCCTTATTGCTATACTGAGAATGAAAAAAACTATGAGAATGAATTGAGTGTCGAAGAGATTAAAGACACCATTGTGCAAGCAAAGGGTCTGGGGGCAAAAAAAATAATTATTCTAGGCGGCGAGCCGATGGTGTATCCCCATACTATGGAGATCATTAGATACATCAGCGGATTGGACCTGGAAATTGAAATGTTTACCAATGGATCAAAAATAACTCCTGAGATTGCGGAAGAACTCTTCAGGCTTAAAGTCAGGGTAGTTCTCAAAATGAACACTTTTGACAAGGAGTTGCAGAACAAACTGTCAGGAACCAATAAAGCTCATGAGGTCATCCACTCTGCTTTTAAAAACTTAAAATCTGCAGGATATCCCAGTGAAGAATCGGTACTGGCAATCAGTACCATTATCTGTAAACAGAATGAGGACGAGCTGGTAGATTTCTGGCAATGGCTGAGAGATCAGAATATTCTTCCCTATTTTGAAATGATCACTCCCCAGGAGAATGCCAAGCAAAATGAGTGGCTCTATCTGGAACCCGATAAAGTATACAAAATATTTAGGCAATTGGCTGAGATAGACGCCAAAAAATACGGAAATCATTGGGATCCTCAGCCCCCATTGGTGGGCAACAAATGTCTCAGACATCAGTTTTCCTGCCTTGTGAATTCCAAAGGAGATGTTCTTCCCTGTGTGGGCGTGACTATCCCGGTTGGCAATATCAGGCAAAAAAAGCTGTCAAAGATACTGAGCGAAAGCATCATTGTTAAAAATCTGCGTAATTATCATACATCAATCAAAGGTGCCTGCAGTACCTGCGAAAAGTCAGACCACTGCTATGGATGTCGAGGAGCTGCCTATCAGATGACGGGAGATTACCTGGCATCTGATCCTTTATGTTGGCTGAATTATAACTGCGCCGAGAAAGTTTCCAATTCTTCAGTAGAGGATTTATCCCAAGGTAAGATAGTGAAAATAAAGCCCAAAACATCAGTTGCTTAGAATATATCGCAAAAACAATCAATCAACCCAACGGCTTCCGGGGACTAATTGGACACTAATTGCTCTATAAATGAATGAAAAAAGGAATCTATCGAATCTCTCTTTTATTAGTATCTGTTCTGGTTTTTCGGACGGCCTTTGCGTGGACTGGTAGTCTTGAAGAGATACAGAAAGCAACTGACAAAGTCGATTCCATTAGTTCGGAGTTTACACAGGAAAAACATCTGGCTATCCTGAAAACACCCCTGGTGTCCAAGGGCGTTTTTTTCTATCAGAAGCCTAATTCCCTCCGATGGGAGTATCAGTCACCTGTACCTTCGGTGTTAATGTCTTTTCAAGGTGAATTGAAGCGCTTCTATAAGCAGGACGATGAGTTTAAAGAGGATACCGGAGCTCATCTTCAGGCAATGCAGATAGTCATACAGGAGATCACCAACTGGTTGGGCGGACAGTTTGATAAAAACCCGAATTTTACATCCGAATTACTAAAGAATAAGGGAATTGTTTTAACTCCCAATAAGAAAGAACTTGAAGAGATGATTGCCCGAATCGAACTGGTTTTTTCCAATCAACCGGGTGTTATTGAATCTGTAATCATATATGAAAGTAAAAACTCATTTACAAAACTTATTTTTGCCAGGCCTACCATCAATTCTGCAATTGATCCTTCCAGGTTTCAAGTTCCGTAGCTTTTTTCTGATCCTCATCATCGGTTTTATCTTTATTTCGGGTTGTTCAACCGGGGAATTACCCAAATTGACCCCATTTCAACAAGAAGAAGAAATTCAATCGGATCAGTTCTGTTTTGATTTTTTTGTAAAAAACGATGTGCAATTTATCCATTCCTTAAACATCACCTTGCCAACTGGAGAGAATATCTCTGTAATCGGGATAACCAGCGTGTTCCCAGCCTCTGATTCCTTTGAGAGTTTGCTTATGACAATAGAAGGATTGGTGGCTTTTCACGCAAAGCAGACAAGGGATAAACGAACAGTTTTACGGAGTATTCAGTCCTTTTCTTCACCCGGAATAATTGATGGTTTAATGCGGGATATACGATTGATTTTTTTAAGACCCGATGGTAATTTAATTGAACTTGGACGTGATAAGTCTTCTGACACTGTATGTCGATTTCAAGTTAACGATAAAAGTCTGACTGACCTTGTCTATTCCCGAGATGGTGACTTGAAATTGATTAATTATGATAAAAACGGACAGATCAGACGGACAGTCACCGCAATTTATTCACAAAAAGATTTGGGAAACCCCGGGCTAATATACCCGACAAATATGAAACTTATGGGGCATGGAATGTTTGGGTATTCGATTGAGATGAGACTTCTCCAGACAAACCCTATTTAAAATAACCAAGTATCAACAAAGACTACACAAGAATTTACACCATGGATCAAAGTCTACAAAATGCCCTGATATCAGGAGTTGATCGTGTAGCTGCTTGGTCGGATCTGCTGGATGACATCAATGTATTTCCCATTGCCGATGGAGATACAGGACGTAATCTGATAGCAAGTCTAACCCCTTTGCGGCAATTGAATGGAAATTGCGAACAGACCATTCAGCAATTGCTGATGTCAGCCAGAGGAAACTCAGGCAATATCGCCACAAGGTTTTTTTCCGGCCTGTTAACAGCCGATTCTGCGGAAATCCTTTCAAAAGCATTAAGACTTGGAAGAGACGCTGCCAGGAAGGCCGTGAATGATCCGGTTCCTGGAACAATGCTGACTTTGTTTGATGCCCTGGTAGAATTTGTTGAGAATGAAGAGTTTAAAAGCAACCAGGATTATGTCGAAAGAATAACCAAGCATCTGGAGAAGACCGTTCAGTCCACCCCGAATCTGCTTCCCATACTGAAATCCGCGGGGGTTGTCGACTCGGGGGCTTTAGGCATGTACGTTTTTCTTGAAGGGTTTTTTCACAGCCTGATTGATCGGGCTGACCAGTGTATTCCAATTACCACACGATTCAAGGGGATGCTGCAAATCAAACCCTCTTTTAAAGAACAAACTGAAGAGGGATATTGTGTGGATGTGGTAATCAAGGTTGATGGTAATGCTGAAGAAAAAATGAAGCAGATTGCGCTTCTTGGGGAAAGCACCGTAATTATTCCTCACAACAACTTCCTGAAGGTACATCTTCATACGAAAAATCCGGTTCAGGTAAGACAAAAAATAGAAGAGATGGGACAGATTGTTAATTGGGAAGACGATGATCTTGCTGCCCAAATCAAAAGCTTTAAAAAAACACAAAAACAGGGAAAACTGCACATCTTGACCGATGCAGCCGGTTCCTTGACCAGGGAGAACTCCCATGAGTTGGGGTTTTCTCTGTTGGATAGTTATATCGTAACCAAGGATAAATCATTACCCGAAACCCTGTTCTCGCCAAAAGAGATTTATGAAATAATGAGGCGAAATCAGAAGATTTCAACTTCCCAGGCATCAACGTATGAACGTCACCAGTCTTACCAGAGAGTTCTGGAGCAATATGGTCGGGTATTATACTTATGTGTCGGTTCGGTTTTTACCGGAAACTACGATGTTGCCTGCAATTGGAAGAAACAAAATGACAAGGATAACCGGTTTATTGTGCTTGACACAGCAGCTGCTTCGGGCCGACTGGCAGTAATTGTAATGGCAACCGTTCGTTATGCGGCCGAAACTGATGATCCCTCTGCTGTTATCGAATTTGCGCAAAAGGCCATGGAAAAAGCGGAAGAGTACGTTTTCCTGGATAAACTAAAATATCTGGCGGCTGGAGGGAGGTTATCCAAATCAAGTGCTTTTTTCGGCGATATGTTGAGCATGAAACCCATTGTCAGCCCTTTGGCAGAAGGTGCTAAAAAGGTCGGGATTGCCCGCAACCAAAAAGCTCAACTTAAATTCGCTTTTGAACGATTGAAAAAAACCTTATCCAAAGACTCCAAAGCCCTTATTCTTTTAGAGTATTCCGACAATCGTTCCTGGGTGGAATCGGAGCCCCGGAATCAAATTAAAAAGATGTTTCCAGCCGCTGAAATCATCCTGCAACCGCTATCATTAACATCCGGTGTGCATATGGGGCCAGGGACTTGGGCTCTTGCCTTTATACCCCAGTTTGACCGGGGATAAGTCAATCAACCAACTTAAGAGAATGCCATAAAATGGAGTCTCGTCCAAAAACCAAAAATCGTTTTGCATTCGTTATCCCGGTTTATAATCATGAAAACATGATTGGAACGGTAATCAAACAGGCACTGCTGTTAAATTATCCTGTTATTGTCGTAGATGACGGCTCCACCGACCGTACGCCGGATATTCTAAAAGAGTTTGATAATATCACTGTAATCCGGCACAAAAGAAATCTGGGGAAAGGAGCCGCTTTAAAATCTGGATTCAAAGAAGCATCAAAATTTGCAGATTGGGCGATTTCAGTGGATGCAGACGGACAGCACAATGTCAACGACGCATCGGTTCTGATCAAAGCCGCCTTAAACAAGGGGCGATGTCTAGTGATCGGGAAAAGAGAAGGTATGCATCAGGAAAATGTCCCCTGGACAAGCCGCTTTGGTAAGAATTTTTCAAATTTTTGGGTGTTTGCTTCGGGAGGACCCTGGTTAAGTGATACCCAAAGCGGATTCCGGATCTATCCCTTACCCGAAATAACACACCTGAAAACAGTTGGCAGTCGGTATCAATACGAAGTTGAGATCCTTGCTAAAGCCAACTGGATGTCAATTCTCATCATCGAAGCTCCGGTGAGTGTTGATTATATGCCGGGTGATAAAAGAATCTCTCATTTTAAGCCATTTCCTGATTTTATGAGGAACTCCTGGACTTTTATCAGGTTGATCTTACAAAGAGCGTTTATTCCCTTACCCCTGAGAAAAAGAATCTTTTCTATCTAATCTCCAAATATTTTAGTATTCCGGCAAATGACACAGCAAAATCAGAGTACCTCAATCAATCTGCGCATGCTGTTTTTTACAATTCTATTTGTAGCTGCGCTGCTGACCATCGCCATTAATCGTGTAAACATCGATTTTGATATCCTAAACTCCCTGCCAAGCGATAATCCCATTATAGCGGATGCAAAGTATGTTCTCGCCCACCATCCATTCCAGGATCGGGTGGTGATAGACGTTCACACGACCACGGACAACAGGGAAGTCTTGCTGAAAGCAGCAATACTAGTGGAAAAGGAGTTGGAGCAAAGCCGGTTGTTCAAACAGATTGGTTTAAAAAACAATCAACTGTTGATTCCGAAAATGATTCGGCATATTAGCAACTCCCTGCCCTATCTGTTTTCAGCTTCGGATCTCGAACAAGGCGTAAACCCGCTTCTCACAAAAGATCAGCTTCGCTCCCAAATGATAGCGTTGATGGAACAACTGTCCAGTATCGATGGCATTGGACAGGCCGAACAGATCGCAGCAGATCCACTGGGATTGCGTTACCGGGTATTGGCTAAACTGGCACACCTCATCCCGGTAAAAGAGGCAAAACTGTTTAAGGGTTATCCAATATCCGCAGATAACCGTCATCTGCTGATTGTTGCCTCTCCAGTCAGCTCAGGCACAAACACGGCAACATCAAGAGATATAACGGAGTTGGTCGATTCCATATCCGAGAAATTGACCAAGCTAAGTCTGTCTGAACAAACCCCAGTCGAAATAACCTCTATTGGCTCTTACAGGGCAGCACTGGACAACGAGACGATAGTAAAAAGAGATACACAATCAGCACTTCTTATTGCCACTATCGGAATAGCTATCCTGCTGGTGCTTTCTTTTCCCAGGCCATATATGGGATTGCTCTCCCTGATTCCTGCCGTTTTTGGAACAATAGCCGCTTTTTTCTGCTGTTCAATACTCTATTCATCTTTTTCCATACTTGCCCTGGGATTTGGAGGAGCAATCATCTCGATTACGGTTGATCATAGTATCGCCTACCTGCTTTTTCTCGACAGAACGAATAAGGTCTTTGTTAAGGAAGCTGCTAATGAGGTTCGATCAATCGGTATGATTGCTGTTTTAACAACGGTGGGAGCGTTTCTTGTCTTAAGCTTCAGCGGCTTTCAAATACTGGCACAGATCGGTCAATTTGCGGCAATGGGAATAGCCTTTTCGTTCATTTTCGTGCATACAATTTTCCCACTGATTGTCCCGGTGATGGCACCGGCAAAAAGGAAAGACCTTCCGCTACTGCAATTACTTATTAACAAACGTCCCGGATTTAAGAAACCGGTTTTTGCCTGTTTGGCCGTTGCTTTTTTTGTAACCATGCTGTTTTTTGCCAAGCCGAACTTCGAGGTCGATTTAAACAGCATGAACACCGTCAGCAGCAGCACTATTGAGGCGGAAAACAAAATAATCAAAGTGTGGGGGGATGTTTACAGCAGAATCTTTCTGTTATCCGAGGCAGCCACATTATCTGATCTCCAGGTTAACAGCGATGACCTGCTCACCATCATTGAACAGGCAAAAGATAACAACCAGATTGAATCAGCTTTTACGCCATCAATGATATTCCCTGGAGGAACAGGGGCGGAGAAAAACCTGTCTGCCTGGAACAATTTCTGGACGCCGGGAAAAATCTCGGAATTCAAAAAAAACCTGACAACCGTCTCCGACGAACTGGGTTTTGCAGCGGATGCTTTCACTCCGTTTCTGCACTCTCTGTCGTCCCCGATGCCTTATGACAATACAATCTCCAATGATCTGTTTGAGTTCCTGGGGATTTCACATGATGATAAAACCGGTAATTGGATTCTTTTTACGACACTGATTCCGAGTAAAACCTATGATTCGCAGCTCCTCCTCAATCAACTCTCAAATGATCGTTACCGCTTGTTTGATCCTTCTCTTTTCTCATCAAGTTTTGGAAAAATCTTATCTTCAACTTTTCTGAAGATGCTTCTGATAATCGGAATCGCCGTTACCTGTCTGATATTTGCCTTTTTTCTGGATCTTAGGCTGACTTTAATCGCTTTAATACCGGTGGTTTTCGCTTTGATCAGTACTCTGGGAACTCTCAATCTTCTCAATCATCCCCTGGACATTCCGGGATTAATGCTGGCCATTATTGTAATCGGCATGGGAATCGATTATTCTCTGTTTTACATAAGATCCTACCAGCGATACGGAGATGAAACCCACCCCTCCTTCGGATTGGTTCGAACAGCCATTTTCCTGGCATCGGCATCAACTATTATTGGATTTGGCGTTTTGGTGTTAGCGGAACACAGTCTGCTCCATAGTGCCGGATTGGTTTCGTTGTTAGGAATAGGGTATTCTTTGATAGGGGCCAATGTACTGCTTCCCCCCATATTGAGAAGGATCTATATTACTCCGACAACTGCCGGAAAGAAGCCCGTGAAGGGAAAAACCCGTTTTAACAGGGTTCTCAACCGCTATTCTCGCGTAGAAGCATTTCCTCGCATGTTTGCCCGGTTCAAAATGAAGATGGATCCAATGTTCGGGGAGATCGACCAATTTCTTGATAATCCGGCCGTGATGATAGATATCGGAACGGGATTCGGCGTTCCTGCCAACTGGATACTGGACAGGTTCCCACAGCTAAAAATATATGGATTGGAACCTGACCCGGAACGGGTGAGGGTTGCCTCCCGGGTGTTGGGTCAAAGCGGAGAAATCAAGGTGGGAAAGTCACCCGATTTGCCGGATATGGAAGGATTGGCGGACACCGCCGTCATGCTGGATATGCTTCACTATCTCAGTGATGAGGAGCTGCCGATCGCGTTTAAAAATCTAAGTAGCAAATTGATTCAGGGTGGAAATCTTGTTATCAGGGTCACTATCCCCTTGCGGGAAAAAACTCCCTGGTTCAGGTGGATCGAATCAAAACAGATCGAAATGAGAGGGGGGCTACACCATTACCGACCTTTGGAAAAAATCACGGAAGTCCTGGGGGAATGCGGTTTTGATAATATCTCAACCAGTCCATCCGGTACAGGAAGGGAAGAAGCCTGGATCACAGCCAGAAGATTCTAAACGGAATAGTATTGGTCCCAATTGATCTGATGATTGGAATATTACGGACAGATTGTAAGTAGATATATAAATTATGAAAAAGAGGTTTTACCAGCTCACAACTAATATTTCCAAACTACTGGGAACCTGGGTGTTCGTCGGTTGTGCCAGAATTATTGCATCCGGTTATTTCCTGTTTCGTCCACGCTTGGTCAGGAATTCACACTATTTTTACAGGGCTTTGTATCCGGGAAAATCATTCTGGTTTCATCTGTGGTGTGCTTTTAGGCAGTTCCAAGGGTTTACCAGGGTATTCCTTGATCGGTTTATTCAACTGGAAATCGGAAAAATAACTCACACATCTGTCGGTTGGGATGGACTTGAAAACGCCGTTAATAGCAAAGAGGGTGGAATCATTCTCATGTCGCACATGGGGAATTGGGAAATTGCAGCCCATCGGTTTAAAGAGACCAATAAGAATTTTAACCTCCTGCTCTACCTGGGACAGAAACATAAAGAACAGATTGAAAAACTTCAAAAAGACAGTTTAAAGGAAAAAGGGACCAAAATTGTTGCGGTCGACCAAAATGGCGGTTCACCCTTCTTGCTCCTGGAAAGCATCAAATGGATGAATGAAGGAGGATTTGTTTCATTGACAGGCGACATTGTTTGGACAAAAGAACAACGTGTGGTTTCTGTGGATTTTTTAAACCAGACGGCAGAGATTCCTGAAACGCCCCATATGCTGTCGCTGGTTTCAGGCAAGCCTCTCTTTGTCCTGTTTACAATTCCAGTAAAAAAGAATCATTATCATATTGAGGTGTCAAAGCCTATTTACGTAAAGGCAAAAAACCGGAAAGATAAGAAACAAGCTGTCCAGAGATCAGCTCAAACCTATGCCAATATGCTGGAAACGACCGTAAAAAAACACCCGTTTGAATGGTTCCATTTTGAACCGTTTATAAAGAAAAAATCCAAACATGAAAGCAAATAAGTAATAGATGGTCATATGTTCTTGTTAAGTCTGCTCAGATTTATATTAAACTTTGGAATTACCGCAGTTTTATGGGTTTATTTCATTTTTGGATTTCTTCTTGGATTTGGACCCTTTATTGTCTGGTCCTTCTTTAGAAACGGTGTAGATGAAACCGTTTTTCAACGTTACTATCACCTGTTTTTTAAGGGTTTTTTTTTACTAACACAGCTGCTATCACCAACCATAAATATTAAAATAGATCCCAGAATAAGAGATTTCAGCTCATCCATTATTATATGCAACCACTTGTCATATCTTGATCCATTGCTGATTATCTCCATTTTTCAAAAGCAGAAAACCATTGTAAAATCAACCTTTTTCAAGGTGCCCTTTTTCTCCTGGATGATAAAAAGATCAGGTTATATCCCCTCCTCTTCAAAAGGGAAAAATATGGCCCTGGTTTTAAGGCACCTTGGCAATATGAAAGACTATTTAAAATCCGGGGGAGTTCTGTTTATTTTTCCCGAGGGAACAAGAAGTCGCAATGAAAAGATGAATCTCTTCAACAAAGGAGCTTTCAGCATAGCCCGGCAGTGCAATGTTCCAATAAACGTGCTCCGAATAAAAAATACAAATCTGTTGTTTCGTCCGGGAAGTTATCTCTTTAACACCTGGCAACCCATCGATATAGAACTCGAAGCGATCGGACGGATCAACCCGTCAGACTATGACAAGAAACAAGCCATACCCGATATGATGAAAGATGCCTTTGAAATATTAGAAAACCGGCTGAACAAAGAATCACTTACTGTTTGATCCGATCATAAAAAGTAAATACAATATAATTATCGCTTGAAAACACTGAAATGTATTTTTGGTGTAGAATCCAAGACTTAAACGGTAGGGCGGCCTTACATTGGCCGCCTTTGGGTATAGCCTCTTTATATACCGAACAGTCATTAAAACAGAATATTAAAACAGCCGTCCACATGATTAACGGCGATTGTTTTAAATCTTTTAAAATATGCAATATTCCCTGTTACTGCTTCCAGCTGCTTACATAGTCGGATCAATTAATTTCTCAATCATCCTGTTTAAGATTCTCGGTAAATCCGATCCCAGAAATAGTTTTAGCGGTAATCCCGGAACAACCAACGTATATCGTCAAACAGGAATAGTCTGGGCAATAGCGGTTCTGTCACTGGATATGGGAAGAGCCATTGCCGTGTACTTTTTGGCAATCCGCATCTTACATGAAAACTATGTCACCTGGGCAGGGCTGTTCTTGATTATTGGAAACAGATTTCCCTGTTTTCACGGTTTTAGGGGTGGAAAAGGGGTCGCAAATTATCTTGGTTTTACAGCCTTTTTATCACCCTATTCAGCTGGATTTTCTTGTGCAGCCTGGGTTATGACTTATGGGCTTATTAAAAAACCCTTTATTGCCTCTTTTGCAATGATTTCAGTCCTTGCGGCTGGCACAGTATTAAAAACACCACAAAACCTGTTCGCCATATCAGGAACGATAGTAACTTATCTCCTAATCATTATGAATCATTATGGGAATATATTGGATTTAGCCCGAAACAAAATCCAGTCGGAGAAAAACAATGGATAAACGTTGGCTGAACTTGTACGATCAGGATGTCCCTCACAGCCTTGAATACCCGAATATTACACTACCCGATATCTTGAATCGCACTGCTGCGAGAACTCCCGATTATCCGGCACTTACCCTGAATGAAATCGTGATCACCTACTCCCAGCTAAAAATACGAGTTGACGCTTTAGCTAATGCCTTGATCTCATTTGGTGTTAATAAAGGTGATCGTATCGCACTGTTATTACCAAATTCACCAACCTATGTAATTGCTTATTATGCGATTGTTAAAATCGGAGCGGTTGTTGTCAATCTCAATGTTATTAGTCAGGGTGAAGATCTATTGAGGTTGCTGAATCATTCCGATCCCAAAATGGTGGTGACTCTGGATCTGTTTCTCAAAAATGTGCTTGAAGTTGCAGAACAGACATCCCTCGACAGAATACTCATCCATAGTGTCTTTGGTCTGGAAAAAGAATCTACGCTTCCCGGTGAAAGGATCCGGCTGGAAATCGTCAATGATCTGATTTCCGGTCATTCGGGCCAAGAAGGTGAACAACGATGTGAACCGGATGACTTGGCCGTCCTTCAGTACACAAGCGGCGTGACAGGTCATCCAAAAGCGGTAATGTTAACCCATCGGTCCATTATTGACAACCTGGTGCAAATCGATTCCTGGAACCCGAAACCACCGACGCAGAGCAGATCAGCCATCTGTATTATTCCATTTTTCCATGTGTTTGGTATGACGGTTTGTATGCATCTGTCAATATTCAGGTCTTATCAAATGGTATTGTTTCCCAGGTTTGACTGGTCTTCCATTATTGAGATTTTGAACAGCATCAAGCAGTATCGTCCCATTTCCTTTCCGGCAGTCCCTGCCTTATGGGCGGCACTGGTTTCAAGTTCGGAGACAGACAAATATGATCTGTCATCGATTGAAATTGCCAGTGGCGGTGGGTCATCATTATCAGAGTGGATTCAGGAAAAATATCTTCGACTGACCGGCAAATACATATCACAAGCTTACGGTCTGTCCGAAGCCTCCTCAACGGTTTTTATCACACCATTCAGACGCCCCGGGATCTCATCAAGTGTTGGCATCCCTTTACCGGACACTGATGTGAAGATTGTGGATATTGAAACGGGAGAACAGGAGTTGCCCGTTGGTGAAACAGGTGAAATCATCTTTAAAGGTCCCCAGATGATGAAGGGGTATTGGCAAGATGAAGAGAAAACATCACAAACCATAAGAGATGGCTGGTTATACACCGGCGATCTTGGTTATATGGATGATCTGGGTTATTTCTACCTGGTTGATCGAAAAGATGACCTGATGATCTCTAGTGGATACAACGTTTATCCAAGTGAAGTTGAGCGGGCTTTGATAAAACACCCGCAAATAAAAGATGTTACTGTTGTCGGTATCAGCGATCAGCTCCGGGGAGATGCAATTACTGCCTTTATCATTCCGGAATCGGATAGTTTTCCCAAAAGACAAGAGCTGATCTCGTTTTGCAGTAATTATCTTCCCGATTACAAAATACCCAGATTTTTTAAATTCAGAAACGAATTGCCGAAGAATAAAATTGGTAAGCCCTTAAGACGATTGTTGAAACAAGAGTTGTTAACATCCCGTGATTAATTAAAACAGAGGTTAAGAATGAAATTTAAAATTGTATATCCCAAATGGAAAAAACTGGAAGGCCAAACAACATTCCATCTTCCTCCTCACGGTCCGGTAGTTTTTGCAGCTACCTTGCCCGATTATGTTGACATCTCTTTTGTCGATGAAAATGTGGAAGAGATAGATTTCGATGAGTCCGTCGATGTTGTGGGTATTTCCATGATGCTGACGATTCAGGTTAAGCGAGGGTTTGAGATTGCTGCAGAATACAAAAAGAGAGGAATTCCCACCATCAGCGGTGGTATTGCAACAATGCTGCATTCAGAGGAATGTCAGCAGCATGTTGACTCCGTCTTTCTTGGGGAAGCAGAAGGAAGAATGGAAGGAGTATTGGCCGATCTGAAAAATAATTCTCTCAAAAAAGTCTATAACTATATGAATGAACTACCTCCAATTGAGATTGTGGGAACCGCAAGAAGGGATATCCTGAACCGGGATCTTTACAACCATAAGGGTGTGCAAATGGTGGATCTGGTTCATGCATCACGTGGATGTCGTTTCAACTGCTATCCATGCGCTGTTGCTTACCTGGGTGGTAGACAATTCAGACCGAGACCCATAGATAAAACCCTGGCAGAATTGGAAAGCATCGACAACAACAGGCTTTTTATTGTTGATAATTCCCTGGCTCAGGATAAACAGTGGGAACTCGATCTTTTTAGAGAGATGATTCCCCTGAAGAAAAAATGGTGCTGCCACCCCATTGAAGATGATCCGCAAGTGCTGGATCTGGCTGCACAGGCAGGAGCCTGGTATGTTTACCAGGCAGTTTTTGACACATCTGATTATATCAAGGAAAGAATACAGAGATACCACGATCATGGAATAGGTGTGGAAGGGACAATTCTGTTGGGATTGGATAACCACACAGAGGACTTCATTAAGGAGTTGATTGACTTTTTAATGGAAATCAACCTTGATCTGGCAGAGTTTACAGTATTGACACCTTTCCCGCATACACAGGCTTATGAAGAACTCCATTCCCAAAACAGGATCATCTCTTACGATTGGGATGACTATTCAGCTGACAAAGTGGTTTATCAGCCCAAGCATATGAGTCCCGAAAGACTTCAGGAGCTTTTGCAATATGCCTGGGATACGTTTCATGAAAAAGAATCGCAACAGATGAAGATGTTTAAGTTGTTATACAAAGTGATGCAGAAAGAGAGGGCAGATGATACTTTTAAACCCAGGAAACGGAATCTGGTAAAAAGGACCTTCGGAAAAACAGTTTTGAACTAAACCGCTTATAATTTGAGACGATGTTTAATAACCAACTCTATAAAATTCTGGAATTAAAAGAGGAAGGTCAGACAATCCAGGCTGTTATTTCATTAAATGCCGATCATGCCATTTATGAAGGCCATTTCCCTTCAAACCCTGTAACCCCCGGTGTCTGCCAGATACAAATTGTCAAAGATATTATCTCCCGGTTGAAGGGGAAACCCTGCTTTCTGGTTGAAGCGAAAAACATCAAGTTTTTGTCCATGCTTACACCACAGGAAAAAAATGTTAGACTTGACCTTGAATATTCAGAGCAGAATAACCAGATTAAGGTAAAGTCACAATTAAGTTCCGGCGATAAGATTTTTTTAAAATTTTCCGGACTATTTGTTCCGGAAAATAAATTGCCAACGGGAACTCTTCCATAAATTCTCATTAAGTCACAATGGTTCACGATATCTCAAATCTGGCACGAATAGTCGGCAATTTTAAACTAACACTTTCATTGGTCATTATTGGAGTGGTAGTGGCTGCTATTAACCGATTTATATTTTTTGAACAAACAGGTTTTCTTTTTTTTGCAAGTGGCATCACTCTGATAGTGTTGATCATTGTGACAATCCTCTACTACAGCTTTGGAAGATGGGATACGGTTTTGCTGACCCTGTTGCCGGTTTTACCGCTGCTGGTCTTTAGTGACACAAATGGCTTGAATCATCAGGCATTGAATTATCCACATACTTTTCTGTATATCGGAATCATTCTTGATCTTGTGACATTTATTACAAGACTTAACACAATGTTCCCGACAATCAAATGGCTGAAAGCGAGCAAACCTCTTTTGTTACTGTATTTCGTTTTGTTGATGGCGCTGTTGGTTGCTCTAATATGGATAAAAGCATCAAATATTTACAACTATAACCCGCTGGTTTACTACCTGAGCAGTGCTTCAATCGTGATTACCGGTTCGCTGTTACTCATTCCGACAGTTTTGCATTATGCTTTTCACAACCGTCTGGAGCAAAGGCGATATCCCTTGACAGTAAAACTGGTGTTGAGAAGCAGTTTTGCATATGGGGTATTCTTATCTGGTTGCCTGGCTCTGGTGATTGTCGGATTTATACTGTTTGGATTCCCCTTCTTCAGGGGAAAAATGCAAAAAAGGAAATTGTTATATCATCGGTTTATCAGCCGGTTTTGCAGATTTATTGTCTATATCATGGCAGAGTATCATCGATTTGAAAATGAGCCGGGCGAAGAGTTTACGCGCCCTGCAGTTATCATCGCCAATCATCAGTCGTTTATTGATCTTCTCATTGTCATTGGACTTCATCCTAAAGTTATTATTCTGACAAATGACTGGGTCTGGAACTCTCCTTTTTTTGGAAGAATCATTCAATGGGTTGATTATTATCCGGTTTCAGCGGGAATCGAGAACAGCTTCTCTCTTCTACGTGAGAAAGTTAAGGAGGGCTACTCCATTGTCGTTTTCCCTGAGGGAACGCGATCAAGAACCATGGAGATTAATCGGTTCAAAAAGGGAGCTTTTTTTCTGGCCGAGAATCTGCAATTGGAAATCTTACCCGTAATTCTCCATGGAACCGGCGATGGAATTGCCAAAGGGGACCTGATTCTGAAAAAACCAAAATTGACAACCCGGATACTGCCCCGTATCGCTATTGATGATCCAACATACGGTGAAGGCTATTCTCAAAGAACTAAAAAAATCTCTGCCTATTTTAAACTGCAGTATAAAAACCTGCGTCAGACGTACGAGACCCCTTACTATTTTAAAGAACACCTGAAATACACCTATACCTATCAGGGATTTCAAGCGGAAAGGGCTGTGAAAGATACATTCAAATCCCTTTCTTCACTGGAACAACTCTTTGATCAGGTAACCAACTGCAAAAGATTGCTGCATATTGGCTGTGAATGGGGAGTTGTGTCTCATCTCCTCAGGTTTAAGTTTAAATCGATTGAGATCATGGCAACAGACCTGGATGACAACAAAATCAATACAGCCCAAACAACACAATTTATTCATGATAATATAGAGTTCAAATCCATAGACCAATTTTCTGAATTCACTGAAAAGGTTGATGTCTGTTTAATAAATGCAGAAAGTATCGACTTGGAAAACGGCTCATTTGTATCACTCCTCGATTCAATAAATAAACAATCCGGTTCAAAAACAAAGTTAATCATCGATAAGCAAAAATTTCGATTTAACCCGTTTCAAAGATTCTTTTTCGGTGATACAAAACAGGAAAAAAGGACAAACATTCATTGGGAACACAAACTCAACCATATTTTAACCCCTGCTGGCATGCCGGGGACAGAGAAACTGACCAATATTCCAAACCTTGTTATAATTAAATAAAATGAAGCAATTTGATATCGTTATTGTTGGAAGTGGTCTTGGTGGGCTGCTGTGCGCAAATATCTTGAGTAAGGAAGGATTCAGTGTTTGTGTTATAGAAAAAAATAAACAGATCGGTGGTTGTCTGCAAACATTTAACCGCGGCGGTTGTGTCTTTGATACCGGAGTGCATTATATAGGTAGTATGGATGAGGGGCAGGTCACAAACCGTTTATTCAAATACTTCGGTATAATGGATAAACTGAATCTGAAACGACTGGATGAAAACGGATTTGATATATTGGATCTGAACGGGACGCAATTCAAATATCCCATCGGTTACGATCGCTTTATTGATACCATGTCCCATCAATTTCCCCGGGAAAAAGAGGAGATTAAAGAGTACTGCAAACAGATAATGAAGATCATCGATTCACTCGACCTGTTTAACTTAAGACTGCCTCAAAAATCCGGGTTTAATCCTTATTATTCTCTCAGTATTGCTGATTTTATGTCTTCAGTGACCTGTAACAAACAACTGCAAAATGTACTGGCGGGACTCAATTTCCTTTATGCAGGATCTTCGCACAATACGTCCATTTATCAACATGCAACTGTCTTTCACTCCTTTCTCCAAAGTTCATGGAGGCCCATAGATGGGAGCTCTCAAATAGCTGATTTTCTGGTAGAATCAATCGAAGAAAATGGTGGCGTTATTTTATCAGATTCTGAAGTATGCCATTTTAAGTTTTCAGGGAAAAACATCGAATCTGTTAAACTCAATAATGGCGAGGAGATACATGGGAAGCAGTTTATTTCCAATGTGCACCCTGCCGTAACCTTATCTTTAATAGATAGAGAAAATGTCAGAGCGTTGTACAGGGAAAGAATCGAAAGTATTTCAAATTCGATTTCAACCTTTTGCCTCTATGTTCGCCTTAAGGAAAATTCCTTTAAATATCAAAACTACAACTATTATCATATCAATTCCGATGATGTCTGGAGTGTCCTTGAACAGAAGACCGATGACTGGCCGGGAGGTTATATGTTTCTGACTCCAGCCACTTCCAAATCTGAAGATTATGCGGACACAGCTATCATTTTGACTTTCATGGAATATAAAGATGTCCTCCAATGGGAAAACACATCCATAAATAAAAGAGGTGAGGAATATTTGGATTTCAAGCGAAAGAAAGCTGAATGTTTGTTGGATGCAGTCGAGGAAAATATACCCGGATTTCGTCAACAAATCAAACAATACTATACTTCTACACCACTGACGTACCGGGACTATACCGGAACAAAGGATGGATCGATTTACGGGATCAGTAAAGACTGCAAAGACCCTTTTAAAACCCATGTGTCTGTACGCACCAAAATACCCAACCTGTTTTTTACCGGACAAAACACCAGCATGCACGGAATTTTAGGTGTTTCCATCGGCTCCCTGCAAACCTGCGCAGAGTTTATCGGCTATGAAAGGATAATAGACCAGATAAACAAATCCTCCTAAGATTGAGTTAAATATTCAAGAAGATCACTTCAGTTTCCAGCCCAGGATATCTTTCAAGAAGTTAGGCGGTCATTTATGACCGTCGAATAAAATCGATTAATCTTGAATCAGCCCTTTCCTCTCTTATCAATAAAGATTACAGAGATTTATTGGTGACCAAATATTCGTTTAATTTCAATCCATCTCTGAACAATCTCATTTCATACAAAATCCATCTGTTTTATTCATTGCGGAAAAAGCTGTGCGAAATTAAAAATGAATAGAAAAAACCAAATTACCAGTCATTTAACGTGGTTTTCTCATATTGATTTGACTAATTTTCTACACTGATCGGATTGAATATCAATTTGAGTGATCCGTTTTCGAAAAAAAGCAGAACTTTTATTTTTAGTCAAAATACCAGATTTATCCCTTTATTTTGTAAGAACAGATTTTATCGAAATAAACAGATCAATTTGACAATATCATTCGGATAAAAAACTATTGATCCTGAATGGAAACAAAACAATCAGGAATATCCATTGTTCTACTAAGCGTATTGCATGTTGTTAATTGCAATACGCTATCTGCTAATCGCTAAAAGCCAAATATGCCAAACTACCTGACAATTAAAACAGGCCTGGATAATTCGATTTCCGGGAAGGAAAAATTTATTATAAGAGGTTTAAAAGGGCGAGAGGGACTTTGCATGGATTTTGAGCATGTACTGGATCTCGTCTCTCGGGAACGGTTAACCGAGAAGCAGTTCGATCAAATGCTGGGGAGTGGTGTGACCCTATCCATAGGGTTTTCAAAAAAAGATCTGAAGAGAGGGCAGCGGTTTATTAATGGCATTGTATATCACCTGAAGGAAATTGGCATGAGCAAGGTGCCGCTAATAAAGGGGATATGGCATTATCAAATGACCATTGGTTCCTGGTTTACACAGTTAAAGCAGGTAAAGGATTGTCGGATCTTTCAGAAAAACGGCAATACCAGCCTCTCTATTATTACCGATCTTCTGATAGAACTTGAGTTAAGGGATTTTAAAACAGAAATCAGATCGAACTATCCCAGGAGAGACTATATCACTCAATATGATGAATCAACTGCTGATTTTATCATCAGGTTATTGCAGAATGAGGGGATTTTATGGCGGTTCGAACACCAGGATAATCGGCACATCCTGGTGTTCTTCGATGATATTTACCGGTTACCGGAGATCCACTCAATGAATTGGGGCGAGCATGAAGGAATTCAGGAATTCTGTTATCAATCCGTACATATTCCGGTCGAAAGCTGTCAATTGACGGATTTTGATTATCAAAATCCTCCTGCCAGAACGGTTAACCAACCATCTGATCTTGCAAACAAACGTTTCAGACGTTTCGAATATCCCGGTAACTTTGCTTCACGAGGGGAGGGCGAGGAGAAGGTGGCTCGATTGAAAAAATCAATCCTGAATGAAGCAAAGCAGTATCAGGGAACATCTACTATTCGACTATTGTCGGCAGGAAAACGGTTTCTATTAAACGCACCGCTATTAAAAGACTTCCACGACCAGAAGTATCTGGTGACCGATCTTTATACCGAAGCAACAACGGAGAGTTTTACCAATCGCTTTACCGTAATCAACGCCAAAGCAGATTATGTCTATCCCATTTCGCTCCAGGTAAAAAAGCCGCAAGTGGAAGGATCTCAAACAGCATTTGTAGTTGGTAGTAAAGATAGCCCATCAAAAACACAAACCGATCATGAAGGGCGGATTAAAGTCAGATTTCACTGGGATCATCATTCTCCCAAAGAATCAAATAACACCTCGGCTTTTATCAGAAACGCTGTACCCGCTGCCGGATCTCAGAGAGGCTTTGTTTTTAACCCAAAAATAGGAGATGAGGTTGTACTTTCTTTTATTGATTGTGATATAGATCGACCCGTAATTATTGGCCGGGTTTATTCCAGCAACCAGAGACCACCGGTATTCCTTGAAGAGAACCCTTATCAAAGTGCTATCCAGGCTCATGAAGATATGGGAGCCAATCGAGTCGTTTTTGATGATAAGGAAGGATCTGAATGGCTTGAGTTCAGAGCAAAAAAAGATATGAACATCAAAGTGGGAACCGACCTTTATATAGATGTAGAGGATGAGTTAACTCTCATGGCCGATAACCTGGAAGTAACGGCAAAAGGCAGCATTCTGACCGGGAATGTGGTAACCCTGAGTGGAGGAGATATCAATTCAACTGCTGGGACAGATATTTCCAATACCACTGGCCTGGTTGTGGCGGACGTGGTTGGTGGTCTGGAAAACAATAAAGCTGACGCCAATATCATACATCTGGCAATTGGTATGGTAAAAAGTGAATCCGGTGGGCTTACCATTTCCACCTCACCCATGATATTTAATACAACAGCGGGAGATGTGGATGTAAACGGAGGGAATGGGGTCAAAAATATCGGTATGATTGTAGCAAATACCGCGATGGATCTGATCAATAATTCGTCTGCAAAAAAAGTTAACCAGAACGCAACGTTGGCAATCGTGACCAATGCAAAAAATGAAACCAACGACTTTGATAAGGAACAAACAAGCCAGGCTTTGATGATTAAGGATAAGGGAAACATGGTTATCAATGACGGGTAGCAACGCAAATGAAAACCTCTAAATGCAAATTTGGCTTTCAAAATTAAAATCAAAATGGGAAAAAACTATTTAACACTTCATACACCTTTTGATTCAAAGGTCCGAAGAGAGCGTAAATTCTATCTGCACCATCTTGGCGGGCAAGAGGGGATCTGCAAGGATTTCTCTTTCAAACTTAAAGTCAGCTCATTGGAACGACTGTCCGATAAAGAGTTGAATGATCTCATCGGAAAATCAATTACAGTAAAAATCGGTTATACAGACTCAAAACTGAAATATCAAAACAGGTTCATTAACGGGGTTGTTTTTCAGATTATAGAACAAGGGGCACAACGTTTAATGCATCGCACCGTTATCTGGAATTACGAAATTGAAATTTCCTCATGGTTACGAAAACTTGAGTTTGTCAGAGACTGTCGCATTTTTCAGAAAGCAGGCAATCGCAGTACTACCATTATTCAAGACTTGCTTTATGAACTGGATATTCACGATATCCGCCTGGAGAAAAACATTAATGCTCCGAGACTCGATTATTCATCAATATACAACGAATCCCTTAGTAATTACATCCGCAGAATCCTTTATGAGGATGGCCTGATATGGAATTTCGAACATTTCGAAAACAAACATGTTATGGTTATCCACAATGATTCACGCGATCTACCTTCACTCAATATCGATTCCACAGCAAAACGGGACACGATCAAAAGCTTTTGTAAAGTGGAGCAACACAATCCCGTAAAAGGCTACACCGTCGGATCTTATGACTGGGAAAATCAGCCTGTAAAGAATGTATTAAAAGATATCAAGGGCGAAAAGGGAACCCTGAACCATTATGAGTACCAATATTGTTTTGAAGACAGAAGTGCAGGTGAGGAGAGAGTTGAACAGCGTTGTGCAGTAGTCGAATCCGATGTTACAACCTATTTTGGAGAGTCAACGGTAAGAGCGCTTAAAGCTGGTGAAAATATAGTATTAAATGCCCCCGTGTTACCCGATCTTTCAGAGAAAAAGTATCTGGTTAAAACTTTGGAGATCAAAGCCACGGACGAAGATTATACAAACTCCTTTTGGGCTGTCCCAGCCAGCCAACGTTTAATTCCAAATCAGGACAATACAATCGAAAAACCACTCATAAAAGGCACTCAGACCGCTTTTGTTGTCGGCCATGGTGAAAAAGGGTCAGTGCAGGTGGATCGCCTGGGCAGGATTCAGGTACAATTTCACTGGACCCGCCATCTGTCACAAGATTCCAAACAGACTTCGGCTTGGATCAGAGTTGCCATGCCGATAGCGGGAAACAAACGCGGATTCCTCTTCAATCCCCGCGAAGGAGAAGAAGTGGTAATCAATTATGAAGATGGAAATCCGGATAAGCCTATTATTATCGGAAGCGTATATTCAAGTAATAATCCACCCCCGTTTCAGCCAAGTATGGAGTCATTCAAGAGCATAATAAAAACAACCAAAGATTCCGATTCCAACCAAGTCATGTTTTTTGATAAGCCGGGAGCAGAAAATCTGGAAATTATAGCGAAAAAGAAAATGAACATCTCGGTTAACAACAAAATGACCGTTGATGTGGTAAAGGATGCAAAAATTGAATCTACCGGAACTTATATAACTGCAACAACGGGTGTTGATATCAAGGCGGGCAAAGAGATAAACAACATGTCGTTGGCAACAATTATTGGTTTGGCAGCACAGTGTTTCACAAATACTGCCGGAAAAAACATTATGAATGCGGCAGCCGGAATTGTTTACCAGGCTGCCGGGGGGATCTTGACAAACCTGGCAGGAGCATTGATTGCCAATACTTCGGTATTAGGCATTGTACAAAAAACAAAGGCGGAAATTGTAAACGAATCAAAACTGTTATTATTGAACACCGCCTCAAATGTTATTAACGCAGGAGAAGACAAAGTTGAAAACAAGGCAGCCCTTGCGATTTTAAACAATGCATCCAAGGATCTGGTGAACAAAGGAAAAATAAAAGAAAACAAGACCTCACTGGTGAGTATGTCAGAAGCTGAGACCTTTATGGTGATAGGTGATACCAAGGTTGGGCCTTAGCGGAATAATTCATGCCATATCTCATTAAATATCCAGTTGAGTGCGGCAGTCTTCTTTAATTTATAACCCGAATTCCAAAAAAAATGACCTCATACCTTACCATTCATTCAAGTCTGGACTCAAAAATCAAAAGGCCTCGCAAATTCAGTGTGCAGAATATCAACGGACAGGAAGAACTTTGCGGCGACTTCAGTTATCAGGTTAAAATCAGTTCCCTGGAAAGGTTATCGGTGGAAGAGATAAAAACATTGGTTGGCGCTGGTATAACAGTTAAAATATCGTTCAAGGATAGCAATGAGATGGCAGGGAACAGATTCATCAACGGAATCATCTATAAGCTTAAGGAAATGGGAGTATATAAGGCACCATTGCATCCGGAAATCTGGCAATATGAAATAGAGATCGGTTCCTGGTTAAGGCAACTGGCAACCGCAAAAGACTGCAGAGTATTTCAAAAAGGTGGAAATAACACAAAAACCATACTGTCTGATCTTTTTGAGGAATTGGGGTTCAGGGATTTTAAATTCAAACTGAGGAATAAGCTGCCACGTCGCGAGTATGCGGTAATTTATAATGAGACATTGGCCAACTTTGCCAAACGACTCTGTTTCGAAGATCACATACTCTGGTATTTTGATCATTCGGAGAAATGGCATACCCTGGTTTTCACCGACGACTCTTTTGCACTACCCGAACTATCAGCCTCATCAATGGGAGGCCAATATGATGCAATTCAACAGTTCTGCCGAGAAAGCAGTTTTCTCCCGGTCAAAGAGCACCTGGTCTCTTCCTATTTTTGGGAAAATCCTCCGGTTAAAAATATACTAAAATCGATTCGGAATAAAAACTCCCGCTTAAAATCTTATGACTATTCAAATAGTTTTAGCTCCAGGCAGGAGGGAGAAGATAAATCGGATAAAAATATGATGGCAATTGAGGCTCATCAAACCAGGTACTCAGGTGAATCAACTTTGAGGGGGTTTGTTGCCGGCTTTCGATTTACATTAAACGCCTCTCGTTTGCCGGAGCTTAATGGGAAAAAATTCATCATTACCAACCTGAAAATCAACGCCAAAGAGGAGAGTTATAAAAATACCTTCATGGTCGCTCCGTCATCAAAACAGTTTTTCAGGTTGCGGGATGAAACGATTTATAAACCTGTGATTACGGGATTTCAAACAGCAATGGTTGTGGGCGATGCCGGGACGGGAAAGGTCGTAACAGATAAGCTGGGACGGGTAAAGATCCATTTTCACTGGAATCATCGTCATCAACAAGATGCTTTGAAAACAGCTGCTTTTGTCCGTGTGGCTAGTCCATATTCAGGAGGATTAAGAGGATTTATTTTTACGCCTCGTGTTGGGGAGGAAGTCACCGTTGTATATGAAAACGGTGATCCGGAAAAGCCTATCATCACCGGCAGCGTTTACTCAAATGAAAGAACCCCGCCCACAACTGCCAACTCCAAACCCTATGTAAGCACAATCAAGAGCAGCAGTGATTCCGATTCCAATGAAATCTGCTTTGACGATTCCCCCGGTTCGCAATCCCTTGATCTGCAGGCCAAAAAAGACCTGAATGTAACTGTCGGAGGAAACCTGACAGTAAAGGTAAAGGATAATATCTACGTTCAGGCTAAAAAGGTTAATATCATCGTGAGAAAGAATATAAAAGTCAGGGCTGGTGGCAATATTGTTAACCTGACCCTGTCTTCAATAAACAATACGGCAGGCAGAAGCATCAGCAATATGGCCCTGGGAGGTGTTGTCGATATTGCCGGTGGACTGATTAACAATATGGCGGGTTGCTCTGTAACCAATACAGCCATACTGGCAGTGGATAATGAAGCCGGGGCCGGTATCAAAGGGAATGCTGACACTTTACTTGCAAATACCGCATTAAGGGCAGTGGGAAACACCGGGAAAAAGGTGGAAAACGACGCGAAACTTGCCATGACCAATATATCTAATGGGGGTATCATAAACGATGCCCAGAAAGTTCAAACCGAAACCCTGTTTCAAATACAGAAAGTCAAGGAAACCAGTACAAATGAAACAAAATCGTTCAATATTAAAGGCTTGTTGTCAAAAATAAATTGACGATGGTAATACCCTGAAGGGGATAAGTTGCTAATCGGTAGAATGTAATAAACTGATGTAGTCCGATTAAAGAAGAAACCTTGAATTCAAATTTGGAAGTAAGTTTATACTATATACCAAACAAGGTACTAATTGACTGTCAAATAACACTTTCCTAAAATTTTTCCGTATTTTAAAAATTCCCTCCTCAGATTTCGATTCAGATCTTCTTAAAATTGTGAGTATTTCTTGACTCTTGAAACCAAAATACTTACTATCTTAATTCACTAACGGCAGGTTCTAAGTATACTCCGATGTTGATTAAAACAAACAAAAAGCAATTACGGATTGCCTATCTAACCATGTAAAACTGGAGACAAAAGATGAAAAAAGTAAAAACACCGAAAACATCGGAAAAGAAATCACGTAGAAGTGAGTTGATTCAGACGATCGGTCCTGTGGAAAATCTTGAAAGTTATGTAAAAAGTGACTGGTGGCGAGAAATCTTCAACGCCAATTATCTTAGAACGGATGGTGATGTTGTGGAAGATGAAAACATCACGAAAACGGAAATAGACCTACTGCTGAGTATTCTTTCCCCTACAAAGGAGAGTAAAATACTTGATGTTTGTTGTGGCCAAGGGAGGCATTTACTTGAATTGGCAAAACGCGGTTTTTCAGACATGGTTGGCTTGGACCGGTCTCACTATTTAATTACTCGGGCGCGAGCCATAAATAAGAACGAGCGTTTTAAAATAGCCTTCAAGGAAGGAGATGCCAGAAAGCTTTCTTTTCCCGTGGATACATTTGATTATGTTCTAATTCTCGGTAATAGTTTTGGCTATTTCGAATCAACCCAGGATGATTTGAAAGTCCTCCGAGAGATCATGCGCGTACTAAAACCGGGTGGGAAACTCTTAATTGACCTTACAGACGGGTCCTATATGAAACAAAATTTCCAGTCCCGGAGCTGGGAATGGATTGATAAAGATTATTTCGTTAATCGAGAACGATCATTATCGTCCAATCAGGAAAGGCTTATCTCAAGGGAGGTAATAACAAATACCCGCAAAGGCGTTGTAGCCGATCAGTTTTACGCCGAGAGATTATATAGTGCGGATAGCATTCGGGATTTACTTGATGAATCCGGTTTCTCAAAAACTGAATTCCATTCAGAGTTGAAGGTCGATTCTAAAAGGAATCAGGATTTGGGAATGATGGAAAAACGAATAATTGTTACCGCTTCTGCAGTTAAAAATTGGTCCAAGATCAGTATTCTTAAAAAGTCTGTTAAGCAGCTTGTTGTGGTAATGGGTGACCCCGGAAAATTCGATATTGTTAAGCCAAACAACAGTTTTGATGATGATGACATGTACACAATTAATGAGCTGAAAAAAGCATTATCAAAGCTGCCTGACTATAAATTTGTATTTCTTGATCAGCACGATACCCTTGTTAAAGATCTCATTAAATCAAAAGATAAGACAGATTTGGTATTCAATCTTTGTGATGAAGGGTTCAACAACGATGCCACCAAAGAATTGCATGTGCCTTCACTCCTGGAAATATTTAAAATGCCTTATACCGGGGGAACCCCCCAATGCCTCTCATATTGTTTCGACAAGTCACTGGTGAGAGGTGTTGCCAATGAGATGGATATTCCGACCCCACATGCATTTTTCATTAAACCGGATGATACAACGTTTATTGAGCTGCAGATAGACTTTCCTGTCATCGTTAAACCGAATTTTGGAGATTCGAGCATAGGAATAACCCAGAACAGCGTCTGTCATACGCTTGGTGATCTTGAGAAAGCACTTTTGCTTGTTCGCAAACGTGTCGGTTATGATAAACCGATTCTTGTTGAGAAATACCTTACAGGTCAAGATATCAGTGTAGGCATTATCGGAAATCCGCCTGATTCCTATTTTATTCTTCCTATTATTGAAGAGGACTATTCTGAGCTTCCTCCTGATTTGCCAAAAATCTGCGGATATGAAGCAAAATGGCAACCGGATTCACCCTACTTCAAAATAACATCAATTCCTGCAAATATCTCGGAAGAAACCGAACGTTTTTTACATGCCAGTTGTATAAAACTATTCAATCGTCTGGACTGCAGAGATTATGCAAGGTTTGACTGGAGGTTGGATTGTAACCAGACGCCCAGACTGCTTGAAGTAAATCCGAATCCAGGTTGGTGCTGGGACGGCCATTTGGCGAAGATGGCAAATCTCGCAGGAATTTCTTATGGTGAAATGCTTGATAAAATTATAAAAGCTGCTGAGGAGCGATTAAAACTGTAAAAAAAACCAGATTTAAAAAAGTCAGGGGGTGTTCCGAGAATCGTGATAAATGAAATTGTCCAGTTTGATGGTGCACTGCCTGATCTCGATTTTGAATTAAAAATATTGGAAGCCACAAAATAACTGGCCACTAACAGTATTACGATCACCTCATCAACAGAATGTGCACAATTTCAGGAACCAATTGGCAAAGTAATAAAGAGGTCGCAACAAACATCCCGTCATAATAGTGGAAAATTCTTAGCACAGTTGATGGAATGCTTTTGGAATCATAGAGATTAAATCACCTCCATGAATGTTCTTCACTGAACAACCTTAAAAAAAGGGATCTGAAATGAAAAAACACTCCCGTTTTCACTTGAACTTTCCACTTGAATTGACCCGTGTAAAGATGTTACCAATGCTTTTGCCGAAGCCAATCCCAAACCAAGTCCACCAAATTCAGAATTCCAACTATTGTTAAGGCGGGAAAATTTTTCGAAGATATGATCGATCATCTCTCTGGGAATACCAATTCCAGTATCTTCAATTTCAAATTTTATCATGAATACACCGTAATCGGTTTCAAAATGATTGATTTTGATTTTAATACTCCCTTCCCGGGTAAATTTGATGGCATTTCCCAGCAACTTTACCAGTATCTGCCGCAATCTCACAGAATCACCGATCAGTTCATCGGGGATTTCCTTGTCAATTTCCAAAGCCAGCGGAATATGCTTTTTCTCTGACTGGACTCTCATCATCTCAATAATTTCTATGACATTACCACGCAGGTTAAAAGGTTGATTAACAACTGTTATATTTTTGGCATCCAGTTCACAAATTTCCAGAATATCGGTCATAATTCGATCTAACCAAAGGCAGGAGTTTTGAATCATCATCAGGTATTCCTGATGATGGTTTGAAAGACTTGGATCCATCATCAATAGTTGCGCTGGCCCGATGATGCCATTTAACGGGGTTTTAATTTCATGGCTTATCTGTTCAATAAAAGACTCCTTTGCTCTTTTAGCTCTCTCCAGTGTTATTTTTACCTGCTCAAGCATCTCAGAAACTTTTTCGCGTTCATTGCTATTATTTTTTAATTGTTTTTCTTTCCTATGCCTGCTTAAGGCTATTTCCGTATTGGTGATCAGATCCTGATCTTTGAACGGTTTTACAAGGTAGGCATAGGCATTGGTCTCTTTGGCCTGATCAATAAATTCTCTGTCCGCATAGGCAGACAAAAAGATAATCGGCACGTCGGAAATTGTGTTTATCTGTTTGGCTGCTTCAATTCCATTCATGTCACCCTTTAAGCGGATATCCATAAAAATTAAATTGGGAGCAGACTGTTTCACTTGTTCAACAGCCTGCTCTCCTGTTGCATAAATGTCAGAGATATTAAAACCCTTCTTTAACATACAATCCGCAATATCCTTTGCCACAAAACTCTCATCCTCTACGATCATAATATTGGTATTATTCGTTTTCATTTTATTTTAAACCTTATCTTATAACATGTTCCGTATGTTCGGTTAAGACCGATGCTGCCTTGAAGCTGGTTTTCAGCCAATAGCTTGATCAGACTTAATCCCAAAGTTGTAGGATTATCTATCTCTAGAGATTCATTCATGCCGATACCATTATCATCTACTATGACGGTAACGTTAGCATCTTCATCGCTTTTAATATCAACAGTGATTTTTCCCTGCCTATTATCGGGAAAGGCGTGCTTTATCGAATTAAATACAATCTCGTTGATGATCAACCCACAGGGAATAGCCTTGTCAATCTCAAGATGCGTATCATCACAGTTTACTTCATATTGTATATTGGATTCTGAGTCATCTGTTAAGGATTGTATTGCAGCAATAATTCTTTCAACATACTGGGATAGATGAATGTATTTTATATTATCAGATAAGTGGAGGATATTGTGAATCAAGGACATGGTTTCAATTCGACTCAGTGTTGTTTCAAGAATTTTAATCACCTCTCTGTTTTCTGAGTTTCGAATATTAATTTTCAACATACTGAGGATGATCTGCATGTTGTTTTTAACGCGGTGGTGTATCTCACGTAACAGTGTCTCCTTTTCCAACAGCGATTTCTTCAGCTCCGATTCTGCATATTTTCTGTCTGAAATATCCCTGCAGACATATATTTCACCTTTGGGAAGTTTGCTTTTTCGATCAACAATGGGTGTTTTCGAGAGAGAGACAGGAATGGCAATTTTTTGCCTAGTTTCCAAAGTTGTTTCAAAATCCTTCATGGAGGCATTTTGAGTGACTTTGCGGTAGTCGTCTGTAAATTTGAAAACTTGCTGAAGCGGCTGATTGATCAATTCATCTCGTCGAAATCCCAGCAGATTATAGGTAGCCTTGTTGGTCCATCTTATCATTCCTTCCGCATTTACTAGCAGCAACCCATCGTTCATCATGGCAGCGATCCCTTCTGCCGCTTCCAGCGGAGTCAAAGAGAAAAGCTTATATCTGCTTATGGCATAAGTTATCGTGAGAACCCATACCAATAATATTATATTGGAGCAAAAATTGGGAATACGCTCAATTTGAAAAGCAGGCAGAATAATATCAAAAGCCATTGTCAGGAAAATAACAAACATTAGTCCAACGAATGAGATAAACAATATTCCTTTTTCAGAGGGACTATTTTTTTTTCTTACGTTAAGGAACGTAAGAAGCGCTCCGAAGCCAACAAATGAAAAACTGTAAAGATAAAACAGGTAACTAACTAATGAAACCGGATAATCAAAACGCCAGCCATATCCGTAGGGGCTTCGATGTTCAAACGTCATGATTGCCCGATATCTCCATTGCAGAACAAAGAAAGCAGCTGGAATTATTAAGAGGAAAAAGAAGAACAACCTCGACTTCAAAATCTTTCTAAAATCATTGAACTCTAAAAAAAACCAGATTGCCAGACTTGGAATAGGAACCCAACCCAAACATCCGACTGTAAGAAAGATGAAAGCCACTTCTTTGGAAAAGGTTGAATCTGTGATGAAGGTGGAGGAAAAACTCCAAACGGAGAGTTCTAAAAAGATTACAGAAGCAAGCCGATTGACTTTGGCACTCTGGTTTTTTAGCAGGATGAATCCAGCTAAAAATAGATAAGTGATTGAGCAAAAAAAATGGATGGAAGAGAGAATTGTCATGAAGAATTGTAGAATTGTCTAGAATAATGTTTACGGGAGGATTTTAGCGGATATACTTGTTAAAAACCGAGGCAAAACATTTATATAGAGTTTAATAAATTTATTCAACTATTGAGAAGAAATCATTTCAGTTTTAAAAGAATACCAGGTCATTTGAGACCATTTTTCCTTTTAAATATCGGTTTCATGTCTTTGCACGATCACAATCATATGTGATTAATTATTTGATAGTCAAGGCTACAGCAGAATTTAACTAAAGAACAAAATCAATATGTAAATAATTCAATATGTTATCTAATGTAATCAGTACTTCGTTAAAGAGAGGGAATCAGATACTCATTTCGTGATTGCGGTGATGATATTTACGACAAAAGCTATCGATTCCCATCAGGTATATCTACTATTGAGCTGAATAGCTACCGAATAAATTAACTATCATCTGAAGCTCCGAACAAAATCCAATTTATATTTGAATCAAGGATTCTTCTTTTTATAGGACTCTCTGAATGTGCCACTGTTCCAAGTACGGATAAAAGATATCCGACTGTGTGTTGGCCCCAAGAACAATGAATCATTGAGGTTTTTGATATTGGCAGTGATCTTCCGGCAATAGATTTGAGGATTAATAGAGAAAACAGACCAATAACTCCCTTCCACAGGGAGGAGAGACAGAGTCTCTTTACGTGAGAATAAAGAGTTTATTTTGAAACAAACCCTTTATTCTGTTACGTTGAACAATTGATGGAGATTACTAGGCGGGTAAAAGTAATAATCCGATAATAAAAACGATAGCACTGGTAATCAACACCACCATTGTATAACCCACAATATCGCGGGCTCTTAGCCGGGTGATTCCAAGAAGGGCCAATGCCCAGAAAGGCTGTAACATATTTGTCCAGGCGTCACCATAGGCTATTGCCATGATGGTTTTTGGCATGGAAAAGCTCATAGCCTGCGCAGCTTCCACCATAATGGGACCCTGTACTGCAACCTGTCCTCCTCCGGATGGTACAAACAGATTTACCAATCCGGCACTGAGGAAGGCAAACAGTGGATAAGTAGTGGTGTTTGAAATAGCCACAAATCCACCAGCCATAACCGCCACCAAGCCTGAAAACTTCATCATCCCCATAATACCGGCATAAAACGGGAATTGAATGATAATGCCGGAACAGGCTTTGGTGCCTTCATTTACAGCTTTAATATAATTGATAGGTGTTCCTTGCAGGATGATTCCTATGAAAAGAAAAGTAAAATTTACGATGTCCAGATTAAGCTGGAATCCTTTTGAATAGAAATACCATACAACAAAGATTAAACCCATGATACCGATGATAAGAGAAATAATCCTACTGTTTTCCATTTTATCAGCCGGAGCTTCTTTTTCCTTGGATACAGTTTGAGCTTTTTCCTCCTCAAGCAATCCCTGGTCAACATCCCCAATCTGTACGATTTCAGATTCATCTTTTGGGGCCATTAATAGCATGGTCACCGGGATGACAATCAGCAATGCAATCGTTACAAAAATATTTAAAGGACTGAAAAGAGTCTGGCTGGTGCTAATAATACCGATACTCTTTTCCAGAAAGTGTCCCTTGGTAGCAACCAGAAGTGGTGCTGAGCCTGAAAGACCACCATGCCAAGTTAAAAAACCTGCATAACCAGCGGCACCGAGGAGAGGATAGTGCATTTTGATGTTTCTCATTTGGCCGCTACGGGCTACCTCACGGGCCATAAGAGCCCCGACAATAATCCCAAGCCCCCAATTGATTAAGGAAGCAACTGCTGCTGTCAAAGCCACTAAAAAAACAGCACCTGCCTGTGCCTTTGGTACTCCTGCAAGCTTTTCGATTCCCTTCCTAACGATGGGGGAGGTTGCCAAAGCGTGCCCGGTAACCAGTATCAGGCACATCTGCATACCAAACGATAAAAGTGCCCAGAAACCCTGATTCCAGTACTTGATCATCTCGAAGGGCCCGCTTTTAGTAAAGATAAGGCCCAAAATGTAAGTAACAAACGTTAATAAAATCGCAAACAGCATCGGATTCGGCATCCATCTGCGTGCCCATCGATCAAAAACCTTTCCCATTCCTCTGATCATAATATTCAATCTCCCATTGAGTTAATGCAAACCCTGTTGATTTAAAAATTAGAGTAAGAAATGTAGAGAAATATGCTTATGGCATATCACTCATGATTATCTTTCATGAATGAGCCATGCTACCGATTTTGATTACTCCTGTCGCTGCAATGAGTAATAATAATGACAATCAATCAAGTACTCGGCTAAGAGGATATGAGAATTTTTACTTGAAGTCAAAGTGTCTTTTATCGATGTGGAATTCTTGAAAGCAATAACATAAGAATCGTCTTCTTTCTAATATTTTAGTACAATTGGGAAATACTGATGATTTTGTTGAGGGCTCACTGCTTAGGCAAACAGCAAACAAGCTGTTTCGGTTGGACTGTAAAAACACCGTTACTCAGTTTAACGCAGCAATGTCCGGTTAGGTTATTGCAACAATAACGAGAAACGGCTTTCAAAATAATGGAATGTACAAAGACGCCATTACTTTAACTTTAGCTATTTTTTGTTTAGAAAAAGTAGGATGGGCTACTCGTTGCCCATCAATAGAAAGCAATGTTGGGCAACAAGTAGCCCAACCTACGAGTAGCTGCAAATTTCTAACCGGACAATACTGAGTTTAACGCAGTTAATGAGTAGTAAGGAGAAGAAACAAGGATCTGGTATCGTTATTCGACAACCAGATCTGTTGATGAGTTAAATAGCAGCAATCCCAGGTATTATCCACAACCCCCGGCGGCTGCTTTAGTCCTGGACAGTTTTACTTTGGGGGAGAAAGAAACATCCTTATAATGATGGAAGTCGGGGTTACTCAATTCATGATTTGCTCCAACTGCCTTTTGAAACAGGTGATGATAGAATTCAGTGGTTTTTTCGGACTCCAATCCTACACTTTCCGGTGAATGATGACTGAAATAGGATATCCAACCACTCACCCCTTTATCAAGAATGTAAACATTCGGAACTTTCTGGGCTGTCAGTGTTTTCCAGATATTGGCTGCTTTTTCTTCATCATCGGAGATAATGAAGTAAACGCTGTCAGTAGCGGTTTTCAGGTCACGGATTAATTCTGAGTTATCAAACTCGCTTTCAGAAATCCATGTAGAATCGATAATATGGAACAGATTGAATCGTGCTTCGGTTCGAATATCAAACAAGACAGGTTTGACATTGCGGCCTTTCATTACATGCAGCATTTCTATAGGTTCAACAAACACCGATTTATCTGTCAGCTTCTGTCGCGTTTCAGGGGGTAACTGGCTCCACCGTTCAGCGACTGACGGTTGTCCCATGACCATAACTACCAGTGCAACTATCGTTAAACCTGCAGCTGCCGTTAGATTAAATTTCCTGTTGAGGGGTAAAATTCTTTTTGTTCCCCGGGAAATTTGTTCTATTTTTTCTGCTCCCAAGAACATGGCCAACGCAATAATAACCACCAGGAAAACCACAACGCCGGCATCCAGGCCCAGCAGATCCTGAAGGGTGAGTCGGCCGAAATAGTTGGAATTCCAAAACCCGGAAAAGGTACTATCAATGGTCTCGCCAAATACAAATATACCAAACAGTACGCCCCCCACAAAAAATAACCCATCCAGTTTAAGACTGGCCAATGCTACCAGCGAAGTTCCCGGACAAAATCCGCCTACAACAAATCCAACTCCCATTATCAATCCACCTACAATGCCGGGTAAAAGATAGGTTGGATTTACCCAGAGGTAGTCATAATCCAGCCATCCCAGGGATGATGTTAGGAATATCAGCGTCATGGCCACAATAATCGCACCGAACATCACCTTCAACACGGTCATGTCTTTTAAATAAAACTGCGCTGCCAGCTTGCGGGAATCGCCAAATCCTGACATCTCCAGGACTGATCCAAATCCAAGGCCAATCAGAAAAACAACACTGTAAAACCCAAATTGACCCATTAATTCAACCAAAGAAAACGGTGCCATATCTACCTCCCCTCAGTCCAAAGTCGTCTAACAAACCAAGCCAGCATATAAGCACCAGCAAAAACCGCAAACATGAATACCCAACTCCCGACCGACAGTACAGCCCCCCCGGATAATGCCTGACCGGATGTACAACCTCGGGCAAAGCGGGCACCATATCCCATGATCGAGCCGCCGATAAATGCCATCAGCCAGCGTGTTTTGACTGAGATCCTTGGCCCTTTCCTGGTTTCAACCTTCAACCGTTTGTTGAAAAAAGCCGAAATAAAGCCACCAGTCAGGGTTCCCAAGATCATAGGTATAATCCAGTTATCCAGCGGATTGAGAGCTCCTCCTGCCATTTTTGCCAGGTAAGGAATGGAATTGACATGGGATTCCGCAATAACATCTTCAACTGCCACGACAATACGGTTGAGACCGCCTGATGCTCCCAAACCGTTGCCGGTTAGAAAAAAGGCTAAAAAAAGAACCAGTCCCAGCAGCATCCCACCCAGGTAAGGGTTAATATAAGCGCGAGGTGTTTTATTTTTCATTGTTAAGTACTCCTTTCGGGTCAGTTTTAAGTTCAACATCCTCCCAACCAGTAATCATTGCTACAATATTAGTCATCGGTGTATGACCTGTTGTTGCCAGGTAGATATGCATGATTAGAAAAGCAAAGAAGAACCAGGCGCATAATGTATGTAATGGCGCGATAACACTCAATCCCCCCAGCTTTTCAATAAACTCTGGCCAGCGCTCTGCCCCCCATATTAGAATCCCGGTTAGGGTTTGCACGGGAATCAGCACGTAAAGAATCATAAGGTAAGTCACCTGTTGCAGAGGATTTAACCTTCTTTCCGGTGATTTTTCGATGGGATGCTCAGCTCCTTGAAAGATCCCCCTGATATAAAAGATGACCTGTTTCCATGATTCATCAATAAAACTCGCGGGTTGAGGCAGGTAGTTCTTAATTTCACCGGCAGTTATGTGGTACGCTATGGATAACAACGCATTGGCAATGAAAACAAAAGCCACAATCTCGTGTATCCTCACTGCATTGACATATCCCAGCAAGCTGAATTTGTCGGCAAAATGTATTTCCAATCCGGTAATAATAAACATGATAATAGAACCAGCCTGTAGCCAATGCCATAATCGCTCATATACCGGATACATGTATTCTCTGGAAATCACCTTATCTCTATGTTTGATGGTCTTTGATGTCAATATTCTTAGTCCACCATGCAATGCAACACCGAATATCACGCCAACCAAAGCCAACAGTCCGATAATATCCACCCAGTTGTTTCGGTATCGTCCAAGCAAATATAATCCCCTGGCTTTTGGTCGGGGATTAAAAACCAGTGATCCGTCCTCTAATCGATTCAACTCGCCTTCAAGTTCTATGAATGAATTCGGTGCCAATTGAGGAATGACGTAATCAGGTAAATAGGATGCCAGTACTACGGGCTGTGTAAACCGAGACTGACTGCCGTGACATTCGTAACAATCTTTCAAAGCACCCTTTCGGCCGGTAACCCCGTGATGAACGCTGAAAGGTCTGATTTCAGCGTTTAATTCAGGGTGCTGAACACCCAGTTTTATCAACTCATTTCTTATAAAAGCAACTTTCTCCGGAGAATTCAGAACCTGTTCCTTCAGATCCAGCTTTCCATCTTTGTTTTGATCAAAAAGCTTTAATATGTCAGGTCGGTAGTGCTTTCCATTCAAATACAGCTTTTCCAGGATCGCTTTTCTGACGGGCCTCTGAGGATCACCTTCCACCCAGTAAAGTGACGTGACGAGGTTATACGGCAGGAGCGAGGACTTTCCGGCCAGAGTTCGAGTAAACCAGCTCGGAGAATAGCCGGTAACAACTGTATCATAACCAACCTCGCCTGATTCAGGTACACCCCGATAGGTTTCAACTGCTCCTCCCTCTTCAGTCAAAATCGACCAGTCGAGCTGCTGAAGTGCGGGCGCATTAATTGTTGGAATATGACAGCTTTCACATCCAAGCGCCCAGATGTGCCGCTTTTTATAAGGCAAAAAATCGTGGCCGGTATAGGGATCATGACAAGATTCGCAACGATGAACAATATTATCGGGTTCTGAAAACTCTATCTCGTGGCGGATTCTCATGTTGGCGAGTTTATGGCTGGGTCGTTTCAAAAAATCGCCAATGCTCATTTTCCGACCTTCACATCTCAAATGCTTGGGTCGTGTCCGCTCCGATTCCTGATAAAAGGCGGGATTATTAATGGAAAAATGACAGCTGTTGCATCCCAGCTGCCTCTCTGCATGAATATCCCAGCTTCGGAATAGACTGTTTTTGTTTTTTACATTGTTAACCGACTTACTGATGAGAAACGGGGAAAATATCTCTCCCGAAGATTTTTTATGTGTAAAACCTTCTGCTGAAATAAATCCTCTTGATGGATCATCCTGTACCATGGGATGGCATATGCCGCAATTCCCTGTTTTGGGTTCCCGGATAGTCAGAAGCCCTTCTTTTATTTTGCCATCAGCCTGGAATGAATCTCGATTCCAGACCCAGCCGGATCCGTTTTTTTCAATGATACCTTTCGTCAATAAGGTAGCGGTGTTGACCCATTTGAAATTACCCTGCTCGATCTCGTGAATTCGAGACTGGTTATTCGGGGCATCAGTATGACACAGAAAACAGTTGTGTTCAATGGTGCCTGACTTTTTCCAATCCCAGGCTATTCTGTTTCCGGAATTTGATTCGTAGACACTCGTTTCAACCCTGTTTTTGTCGTTTTGTGTGTAATCAGAAAACGGAGTACCATCCCGGCCATAAGAAGCTGGTCCTCCACCTGCGTGAAAGGCTCCGAACCGACGAATCCAATCGACAGTTCCCAGGTCAATTCGCTCATCGTTCATGTCAGACAAAACTTCATATCTCAGGGGATTCCAGGCGCCAAACATGCCACTGGTCAGCTCCCATGAGTACCCCTGGTACTCCGTATCCGGATGACCGAATTCATTCAATCCCAGAAGCGCATGATAATTGTGTTTTTCAATATAATCCGTATCATGGCAGGCACCGCAGGTTTTCATTGTGGAAACCGGATTGCCGGATGTTAACACGTGTGTGCCATTCAGATCCACAAGGGGAATCTGTGGGTGCATGGAGGTTTGATCTGCAAAAGCAGCTGTTTCGGACAACAGAAAACATAAAATCGAAATAAAAATTGTATTAAATTTCTTCATTTTGTCCTCCCATTGCCCTGTTATTCTTGGTTGCATCCAGTAACCCCAATCTTTTTCTATCTCCTCTCTTTATTGGATCACCCTCATAGCCCAACATCTTCCAATCCATTCGTCCGCCTTCACCGTGGCAGTTGACACACTGCAAGGCTTCCTGTTTGGGGGCTACCATGTGGGAAATTTTCCAGAACATTTCGGTAGGGGCAAAACCATATACGCCGCTATAAGGTATTCCAACCGCTTCTGAGCCCAGTTTTAGAGCTTTGTCCCAGTTGAATTCATGCCAATATCCTCCCTCACCGGCAGTGGTCGGTGATAGTAAGTATTCATTTTTCTTATCAAAGGGTTGTTTTGCCCAGTGGATCTTAAATGGAGAAACTCTGGCTGTTCGGTCGTGAATATTTCCGCGAGGGTAATTAATATAGGTAGACTGGGTTGGGTCGATTTTATCACCAATAATATATCGATCACTCTTGCCGTTATACCAATAATACTCGGGAACGACATCCGTCTGGTAAGTAAAATGGCCCTTTATTTTTAAGTAGACATGTGAGTCTTTAATATCGAGATCCTGACCGGCCGTCGACCAATCCCACTTCATTTTTGTGGGATCATCAAGGGCAAACTTGGGAATATGGCAGCTGTTACAGGCCACGGTGGAGGTATGAGCGTTAATTCTTTCATCTTTATGTAAATCTTGGACATGACAATCCGTGCAGAGCACCCTGTTTTTATCGTCCACACTGACACCCATACTCCTACCGGCTACCTGGTGATGCTCGGTCTTGTGACAATCAACACAAATCATCTCAAATTTACTCATATGAACATCAATCCTTTCGGTTGGATAACTGAGACTATTGTCCAGATCCCCATGTTTAACACCATTACCGCCCCCACCGTTAAAATGACAAGCACCGCAGTTGTTTCTACCCGGAGTGCCGACACTCTTGGCTGCTACGGCCAAATCAACTCCCTTCGCCGGGTATCCGAAATCCCCTTTTGCATATTGCCCCGATTGATCGTGACAAACCAGACAATCGATGTTTTTCTGATCGGAAAAATCGAAACTGTCATCCTTCCAACCATACCCGGCATGGCAGGACATACACTTCTGATTATTGTCTTTTACTCCGATACAAAAATTATTGAGCAGGTTTTTCTTACCGATTTTCATCGGCTGCTCATGTCCCGACACCTTTACTTCATCTCCAAGCCATTGCCAATGCTGTGTAAGAATAAATTCTTCCCCCGGCTCCGGATGGCATTCCAGACAAGCCCTGGTCACGGCAGTTCCATCGGAAAAGGGACCAAAAATCATGTTGGTATGGTCGGTTACTACTCTCTGCTTCTGTTTAAAAGTGGAGATCGGTATCGCCATCTCTTCGCTTTCAGGCAAAAGATTGTAAATGGCAATAAACAGAACACCGCACACAACAATAGTGCCTATCAATATCCTATAAAGGGAACTCTCTTTTTTTTCCATAGGGTTTCTTTAATAATGCCGAAGCAGTTAATCGCTTGAATATGATAATCTCTGATAAATCTTAAAAAAGTGGTAAAGATCTATATTCCCATAACAGCGAATTATTGTATAAAACGGCTTGTTTGAATTGACAAGCAAGGCAGATGTTAACTCAATGAATCTTTGGCCGATTATTTTCTATTTCTTCTTCCTTTCCAAAATGATGTGTATCGGTCTTTAATCAGCAGCATCTAATGTAATGCGCTGAAATTGCCGGTCCCGAATGAATATAAACCGAATATCTTCCAGCGTTATCAATACTGAAATATCGAGGAAGTAATAGTGTTTTTAGATAATCATGTATTTTAGCAGGAATATACTTGGTGCAAGATATGGTTTATCAGCATGATAATTATTTGTCTTCTGGCAGTCAAGAAAACATTTCTTTTTTCTTTCCGGTTGTTTTTGATATACTCCACGTAAGACAGTTAGAAAAGTCATGATTGATGCTGTCTAGGTCGTTTCGTCCTCTTGAAATGAAATGACAAATAGAAAGAACATACATCTGATGTCATTGGTAACGTTAACTGCATAACGTTACCAATAAAGACAATTACCGATTATTGACATATAAAAAGCAAAAAGCATTAATAAATCAGCACAATAAGACATAAATATTTTTGGCACAGAATCCGCAGTAATGATTTTTGCTTCCCTGTGGTTTGTTTTTAGTATTCAACATACGGCAAATCGGAAAGGGATTTGCGTTAGAGTATAAGTCTAAATGTCAAAAATTATTTGGTGCTGACGGTAATTTGGAAATGCACAGTTTTCTACCCCTTTACTATATGGAGAATCATGTCCCTAGTAGAAATAAAGAATCTGACTAAAACCTATCAAATGGGAGAGGTATCGATTTCAGCACTGAAAGATATCTCGCTCGATATTGAAGAAGGCACGTTTGTATCCATTGTTGGTCCTTCCGGTAGTGGAAAATCAACTCTGCTTAATTTGATCGGAAGTCTGGATCTCCCAACTTCCGGTTCAATCAAAATAAGCGGAGAAGAAGTCGGTAAACTCAGTCGTAAGGAGCGCGCCGACTTTCGAGGTAAACATCTTGGGTTTGTTTTTCAGAACTTCAATTTGATCCCTGTTTTAACTGTATACGAAAATGTTGAATACCCGGTTTTAATGGTTAAAAACGAAAGCGGAGCGGCATACAAAGAGCGCATCACTGCTCTTCTGGATGCTGTTGGCGTTCTGGATCAGCAATCGAAAAGACCCGATCAGATTTCCGGTGGTCAAATGCAGCGAGTTGCAGTTGCCAGAGCGTTGATTACTCAACCAAAACTGGTTATTGCCGATGAACCGACAGCCAATCTGGATCATGATACGGCCTATAAAATCATAAATTTAATGAAGAAAATGAAAGACCAGTTTAACACAACATTTATCTTTTCAACCCATGATCCGAAAGTGATTGGTGAAGCCGAGATTATTTACACTCTGGAAGATGGAAAAATTCAAAACAGGGAAGACAGGAGAGCAAAATGACCAAAATTGCAAAAATAGCTTATCGAAACCTGCTGCGCTATTCTCGCAGAACACTGTTAACCTCTTTTTTGATCATTATTGGTATTGCGGCTGTTCTCCTGTTCATAGCAATTGGTGGTTCATTTAAAAAACTGATGGTTGGCCAGATTACAGACTCAATGTTGGGCCACTTGCAGATCCACAGAAAAGGCTATGTAGCTTCAATCGATAATTCTCCACTTAATTTAAACCTTTCCGTCAAACAGATGGAAACACTAAAAGGTGTATTGGACGGTAATGAAAGCATTCAATCCTATTCAGCCCGTCTTAAATTTGGCGGAATGTTAAGCAATTTCAGCGAAACTTCCAATATCCGTCTAAACGGAATCGATCCGGAAAATGAAATAAAAACCGTACCTTTGCTTAGTCAGCGTGTTACCGGCAATAGTTCAAAGAGTTCACCAACACTGAATCAGGGAGAACTCTGGATTCCAGAAACACTTGCAAAAGGGATGAAACTGGAGATTGGAACTCAGGTTGTTATTGTTGCAACCAATAAAGAGGGATCGGTTAATGGAGTTCCGTTTGTGGTTAGCGGTATTGTAGGCGCAATGACCGGTCCTGGTGGACGAGACGGGTATCTCAATATCAAGGACGCTTATCAACTGCTGAGAATAGATGGTGAAGAGTATAACGAAGTAGCTTTGCGGCTTTCCAGTTTTGGCAATCTGGATAAGACATTTTCAAGTTTAGGAAAGGAATTGTCTTCAATTATGAACAAGAGCGATAAGCAGGTTTTTGAGATTCATACCTGGGAGAAGCTTTCACCGTTTTCAAATATTGCTGACATTATTGACCTTTTGACATTGTTTGTGAAAGTCATTCTCATTGCCATTGTACTGGTGTCCATAATGAATGTCATGTTAATGGCGGTTTACGAACGAATCAAGGAGATTGGAACCATTGCTGCAATCGGAACAAGTCCGGGTAAAATATGGCTACTCTTTCTGTTTGAAGGCCTGTTTTTAGGAATTTTTGGGGCAATTGTCGGTAGTATGGTAAGCATCGGAATTATTGAATTGCTTAATTGGAAAAGCCTAACAGTTTCTTTTGGGAGACAGGATTCGCTGATCTTAGAACCCACCATTGCTATTTCTGAAGTTGTTGTCACAGCTCTTATCGTAATTGGGATATCGGCTCTGGCCAGTTTACAGCCAGCGGTAAAAGCTTCCAAACTGGAACCTGTTGATGCACTAAGACACTTTTAAGAATTTAACCCACAAAGATAACGTAAAAAACGTTACCAAAAGGAGAATACCATGATCTCGATAATAAACAAAAATATTCGTAAGTCCGTAAAGGTTATTACCTTTTTTATTATATCCATAATTCCTTTAACATTAATGGCTCAGCAGACTCCGCAAGAATGGCTGGAGACGATTGATCGTAATTTAAATCCCCCTCAATACGAATCTTATCGGAAACTTATTAATATTGAACCAGATGGTAGTAAGAAGGAGTTTGTACTGTTCACTCTGAAGCAGGGAAAAGATAATGTAGTAGCCCTGTTCCTGTCACCCGCTTCGGAAAAAGGTCGGGCTACACTGAGGGTGGGTGAAAACATGTGGCTTTATATTCCAAATGTGGGGCGCCCTCTGCGCATAACATCACTGCAATCTGTTACCGGTGGGGTTTTTAACAACTCCGATATTCTTCGTGTTGATTATCAAGCGGAATATGATGCTTTGAGTATTAAAGAAACGGAAGAAAAAAATCCTTCCGGTAAAAAGCTACTACAACTGGATCTTAAAGCAAAAACGGGGGCAGTAGCTTACGATAAGCTGGAGATGGCGATTGATCCGGATTTACAATCGCCGTTGAAGATCAGGGCCATTGCTTCATCCGGGATGTTAATCAAAACGATCTATTTTAAGAACATTAAGGACTTTGGAGAAGGTATCAAACGTCCGTCTGTTGTTGAAACCGATAGCCCACTTTATAAAGGATATCAGTCCATCATTATTTTTGCCAAAATTAAACCCAGGACACTTGCTCCAGAGGTATTTACAACCGATTACATGAATCGCATCGAAAGCCTGAGGTAAATGGAATGAAACACGGATTGTTGCTGGGTGTCTTAATGGGACTGTTCTTTATAACTGTATCTGCTGATAAAGCTTTTGCACAGGATAAAGACTTGTATTCGTTTAACGTGGAAGAGTTTGAAAAGAAATCCTGGGAATGGAGTGGAGAGTTCAGGCTTCTTGGTACGAATAAGACCTATAATAAAAACTCCGTATTACATCCCCTGAAGTTCCCAGATGATGAAATAGACCAGTCGCAGGAAGTTGAGCTTCAGCTGTATCTTGAAAGTCGCTGGGATTGGGACTGGTCCCGTTTTTTCGTGTCCGGTGAAGCATCTGTCATTCGATCCAGTCTTGAAGAAAACGATGATGAGACATCATTTCTGAGTGAGGGATATTTACAGTTGAACCTGTTTGATCCTCAATCATTTGAGATTGGAAAGCGATTGTTGAGATGGGGGAAAGGATATGCCTTTAATCCTGTTGCGTTAATGGAAAGAGTAAAAAACCCTGAAGATCCCGAGGCCAGCCGTGAAGGGCTTTGGATAACCCAGGGGATCTTGATTCCGGGTGGCTTTTCTATCTTCGAGAACACTTCGGTCACCCTGGTTTATCTTCCCATACGGGAGGAGATCAATGAAGACTATCAAACAAGATATGAGTATGACAATGTTTGGGGAATGAAACTGTATGGGTTGATTGGCACAACAGATTTCGACCTTTATCTGGTTGAATGGACTGAAACATCAGAAACTGATTTGGGAATTGACTTTGCGACCAATATAACCCCGAGCTTTGAAGTTCATGGTGAATTGGCTGTTTTTGATACGACTGAATCAACTGAACAACAGACCTTAATCGGCTTAAGATATTTGACAGAAAACGAAATCACCCTGATTGTGGAAGGGTTTAATGATTCTTCGGGGCTGACATATAATGAATCAAAAGAATTATACCAACTAATAGAGGTGAGTCCGGCAGACAAAGCAAAACCCTACTTGTCGCAGATTCAGCAGAAAAAAACCCTGAACCGGAATTACGGATATTTAAAAATAAGCATAAAAGAGCCTTTTGATTGGCTCTATTTTACACCCTCCTTTACCTGGTTGGGTAATTTGGACGACAGGAGTTCTAGCAACGCACTTCAGCTGGTGTACGCACCCAGCGATAATCTATCATACCAGCTTGTTTTGCAGTATCTGGAAGGAGAGAAGTATTCCCAGTTCGGTGAAAATACGGTAAAAAACAAGGTTGAATTATCTGCCTCTTATGATTTTTGATAACAGATTTAAAACAGATTGATACTCAACAATTATAATAGAATACTCAACTTACAGCTGATGTTAATTTTTTGCAAATCAAAACTAATCTTCCTTTAAAAAGAGTGTATCAAACGGTTTTGCCTTGTTTATTAGGGGCCAAACATGCGTCTATGCAATGAGGGATTGAATGGACGCTGGTTTGAACCATTGGATGCTTTGGCTTATGAAGAAAGCAGAACGTGTTTAACGTCAATAGAAAAATAGGTAAAATAAAGCGTTTCGTTTCCTTGTTGGATTTTGATGAATTGTGCGAAAAATAATTAGTCTTATTGTCCAACACTTTTGCTGCTTTTATTCATAATTGGCAGTTTTTGAAAACGCCCTTTCGTTTCAATAGGATCTCCTTCATAACCAAGCGCTTTAAAATCAAGATAATTGCTAACGCCGATAAGTTCCGAAACGTCTCTTCCTGCCTTGGAAAGCGCATGAAAATCAGTTCCTGAAGTAGCAAGTTTTTTAAAATCTATATTTTTATTATTCTGATGGCAGCTTTCACAATATGGGGCTTTTGCGAGAGTTTCATGACAGTTGGCACAGGAAAGGGCATTCTCCTTTGGCATTACTTCATGAGTTAACCCCCAATACATCACTGTTTCTATAAACTCATATTCTCCACTATATTCAAGCCCGGATGCTTTCGAACCTTCTTCGGCTGCTTTTCCCCAATCGAAATGCTTCCAATACCCTTCCCAGAGCTTTGGGGCAATAAGGTGTTTCAGAACTGCATCACTGATCTGTTTACCGCGATGGACCTTAAATGGGTATATACGTGAAGCAGGATCGTTTATATTCCCTACAGGAAGGGTTAATGCTGTTACGACCTTTTCATTGATACGATCACCAAGAAGATATCGCTTAACTGTTCCATTATACCAAAAATACTCCGGTTTGGCGGCTTCCTTCCATTTGAAACTCCCTTTTTTCTTGTCATAGGTGGGTTGACCATACTTATCTTTTTGAACTTTAATATCTTGTCCGGCAGTTGACCAGTCCCAGTAGGTTTTTGTGGGGCTGCACTTGGCATAGATGGGAATGTGACAGGTCTGGCAGGCTACAGTTTTACCATGTTTGTTTAAATGGTAGGCAGTCAGATAACTATCGGCAATATGCGGTTCATCAGTATGACAATATTCACAGGAGAGGTCTCCCTCAACTGCGGGAATCGATATGCTTCTGCCTGATATCATGTGATTCCGTGTTTTATGACAGTCCTGACATCGAAAATCCATCCCTTTACCATCCACTCCCATATGCACATCGCAATTGCCAGATGGTTTTACCAGATTTCCACTCAGGTCACCGTGTTTAACCGAATCAGCACCTCCACCCCTGAAATGGCAATTTGAACCACAGTTATCTCGGCTGGGACGGCCCACATTTTGAGCTACGGTAACAAGGTCTACTTTTTTATCAGGCATTCCAGCCGCAGCAGGTGCTTTTTTGTAAGTACCTGTTGTGTCATGGCAGACAAGGCAATCGATGGCAGTCATATCTGTAAAATCAAAATCATCATTTTCCCAGCCATATCCAACATGGCAGCTTGTACATCTTGGCCAATTACCCTTAATGTTGATACAGAAGTTATTAATCACAGCACCGTCCTTACCTAGGTCGACACGGTCTTCGTGCCCCACGGTATAAACGGAAGAACCATGCCAGTTCCAGTGAGATGTTTTTAATACTGCTTTTCCCTCAGCTTCATGGCATTCCAAACATGTTTTTGTAACCTTTTTAGGACTGGCCCCGGGGAAAAGATTGACCAATTCCGTATGATTAGGCACTTTTTTAGCGTGGCATGCCAGACAGTCAGTTGGCGCACGTGTATCAAGGGTACGTGCAATTGGGCCTCTGACCATAGCACTATGGATAACCGGTCCTCGCACATGTGGAATCTGTTCCGATTCCTTGTGGCAATCCATGCACAATTGATGATAGGCACCTTTTAACCCCGGTGTATGCAATTCTTTGGGGTTAAAGGGCTCATCATGGCATTCCGCGCAACCCACCGGAGTCTCCTCGTTTTCCTGCAACCAAGCCATGGAGACCGGAGTACCATATGTGTCTTTATCATCACGAGGCATACGGTGATGACAAATAGTGCAGTCGCCCAGTACGTTTGCATGTTTCCGGTGCATGAAACGCACAGACTCATACAGATCACTGTGCTTATTGATGACTTGTTTATCCAGCACAATTAGGCTTGGGGCTTCATTGACCGATGGAAACCGTGTTTGGCCGGACTGAATTACTTGTGAATTTCCGACACCAGTATCAGCCGAAACCTGCTTAGGTTGAAATGTTCCCAGGGCCAGGATTGCGATCAACAGTACTATTGTTGGTGACATTTTAGTTGGTAACGCTCCCAGAACAGGAAAAATAAAGACTACCACCCTGTACACAAACATAAGCGTTGCAATGAGCCCAATGGTGATGAAGAATTCACCGACAGAAGGAAAATAGGAAACCAGTTTATAAGGAGGTGTATAACTGACAACAAAAACGTTGATTCGATTGAATACGATTCCTGTAACATAAACACTGGCTGCAAAAAAGAGCCAACCGGCAGATTCTCTTACCTTTTTAAAAAGCACCAGGACGAAAGGAAGCATGACACCCACAACCATTTCAACAATAAATGAGTTGGTTTGGTATGTTCCATCCAGCAAGTAAATGTATGATCCACGGACTATCATATCTCCCAGTTTTACGACCAAATAAACCCCGATCAAAATCGGCATATATCTCGACAAGGGTGTTAAAACCTCCATTTCGATTCTTCTCCCAAAAGATTTCGAAACAATTATTGACTCAAAAATCACCATGGGATACCCCGTTGCAAAAGCCGAAAGAAGGAATAGCAGGGGTAAAATAGGGGTATACCATAAAGGGTGAATTTTGGAAGGAGCAATTAACATCAATGATCCGAGACTGGATTGATGAAGGCAAGAGAGAACAACACCGGCGATGATAAAGAGAAACATCACCCGTTCCAGAATTCTATCCGCAAAACCCATCAAGGATTCTACCCTGTTGTTCAAACCGGAAAGAAATCCCGGTAGATCTACCTTTCCTTTGAATCTTTCAATCACGATGGGGAGAAACTCAATATATAAAACGTTCAGGTATATCATCACACATATGGCTACTTCGAATAACACGGAGTTTCCATTGTGGTTGAATATGGGACTGGTGATATTCCAGTAACGACCCAAATCTATCATCAGTCCGATAACAACAAAGGTATATCCCAGCATGGCTGTTAACAAAGCAGGTCTGATAACTGCTTGATACTGCCGTCGATTAAAAATATAAGCAATAAGACCGGTCGTAAATCCGCCTGCTGCCAGAGCAACCCCTGATGCAACATCAATCCCGATCCATATCCCCCAGGGATATTGATTGTTTAAATTGGATATTGCACCTATTCCATAAATAAGTCGTGCAACGACAAAAGCAAAACCAATAGCTATAACCGAAATCATTACCATTACGCCCGGAGTCAGGAACTTTTCTTCAACCGGAGCCGCATTTTCATGTGGGTTCATGATTTATCTCCAGGTTCATTTGTTTCTGTTTTCTTTTGATCACTAAAAAAGTTGGAAAAACGCATCACACCACCAAGGATAGCAAATAACCCGATTGGAGCTGCAAAATACTGGAACAGACTGTGTTGAATTGCTTCTGTCAGCCGGGGTGGTGCTGCTGTATCCAGCTCTGGGAAGCCAATGGTTTTGAAGGGTTCGGAGGCAATGTAAAGCCAGGATGTCCCACCCACTTCATACTCTCCATAAATATGACCGACATACTTACCGGGATTTCGCTTCATTTTCCAGCGAGCCAGTTCAAAAAGATCTTTCTTTCTTCCGAAAATTATAGCCTCTCGTGGACAGACCTGGGCACAGGCCGGTAATCCACCTTCTTTCACATATTCAAAACAAAAGGTGCATTTTCTGACATGAGGCGTCAGCGGATCATTGTATTCATAAGCCGGAACTTGAAAAGGACAGGCTATCATACAGTATCTGCATCCAATACACTTATCGACGTCATAAATAACTGCCCCATTGGATTGTTTGGTGAGAGCACCTACAATGCATGCAGAAACACAAGACGGATCATTACAATGCATACACTGAAATTTCACAAAAACAGGACGGGTTCTCCAAGTCAATGAACCTATATTTTCAGGATAGTACTTATTGACAACAGTGTAGGATGTTTCATCCATGCGGCGCTCATTTTCCAGAACTGTCATCTCTTCGAAAGAGGTTTTCGGTTTTGGCAGATGATGACGTTCATTACAAGCTTGTTCGCATTTTCGACAGCCGACACAAAGGGTTGTATCAACCAGACAACCGTATTCTTTTTCTGAATTCTGGAAAGTTTTCCTGGAATCCGGTTTTGCATCTGTACCAACCAATGTAACTGCTGATAGCGCTCCTGAAATTTTTATAAAATGCCTCCGATTAAATTTCATGGCGTTCCTTAAGTTGGTTATGAAATTGACGGATATCCTTTTTTGGATTGGAATCCTGTAATAGTTCCTTTTTCTTATATCAACAATTTCATCCGAAGAACAGTTAATAATTCTTTTGAAATCATTTATTACCTCGGCATCTTGTAGTAATATATTGACTATTTCCCCGGGGTTTATGCCCATTCAAAGCTTCTTTATTTTCATATATGCTTAGTAACTTTTTACATCCTGCTGTATAGATATCTGTTTGCCCTGTAGGGGCTATGTAATATAACCGTTGTGCTTTAACCACCGGAAACTATGTTAGTATAAAATACAGTCATGTTGGGACGATGTAAGGACTGCAAAACTGCTCCACCTCGCCCAAACAGGGCTAAAATTGGGTGGGCAATCTAACCGGTGGCTGAAAGTCACCGGCTATTATCCTATGCCTCGATGAGGCATAAACTCATGATGGACTCATACAAAGGCTGCAAATAGTACCTAAACATGTGTTTTTTTATTTAATCAATCCGTAAAAAGTTCAAAAATTTGGAATCATTTACAATTTATCGGGTTGTAAAATGTTATAAAAATTTCAATATATTGGCTTGAGAAAATCCTTAAATTTCGCTTAAAACCAGAAACGAAAAATAAGGACAGGTAATCTGGAATTTGAAATAACCCGATACTGGAAAAGAATTATGAATACCATGGATGAAGGTTTGATGCTGGTTGGTCCAAAAGGCAGCAACATTATGGTTAATAAAGCTTTTGAGATAACGACGGGATATTCAGGGAGAGATATTACCGGAAAAGCTTGTGCATTACTGAATTGTGATGTTTGTAAGATGGCTCTTGAACAAAACGATCAAACCTGGTGTAGTCTCTTTTGCGATGAATTCAAGAAAAAATGCCGTTGTAATATTGTTATAAAAGATGGAACGTTTCTACTGGTTATTGTGAATAAGTTTACGCGTACCTGTTTCTGGGGAATCCCTGGTACAATCTGAAAGGGATACTCTGATTAAAGCACTCATTGAGAACCAGAGGAATCAATCAAAAGTGGCAAAAACGTTGGGTATCAATCCTGTGAAAGTTTTAAACAGGATTCGTAAATATCGGATTGATTTAAGTACGTTGGTTGGTCAATAAGTGGCAACTATCGATGCATATAAGACAGCAAAAAGAACCCACTTGACGACCTTTCTGGATATCAGCAACTATTGACCGTTTTGCGTGAATTGTATTCTCTGTACCTTTTTTCAAGCGATTGCATTTTTCTGAATCTATAGGAATTTTTAGCAATCTTTATCAATGGCAACCTTAGAAATAAAAAAAGGGGGATACCATGAATTATAAGAATATCACAGAAGAAGTCGGTAAGGATTATGTAGCGGAAATAATGTTGAATCGACCGGATAGTCTGAATACATTCAATAGTTTACTTGCAAAGGAGCTGCAGCAAGCATTTTTAAAACTTGATGTGGATAACACTGTACGGGTCATTATTATCAAAGGTTCTGGAAAAGCATTCTGTGCAGGCATCGATATTAGTGATTTTTCAAACAAAAGTGCAACAGATTATAGAAAATGGATAGAATACATGGAAGAACCTTTGATTACAATCAGCCGCATAAGCAAACCCGTTATTGCCCAGGTTCATGGAGTTGCTGCCGCAAATGGTGCAGGACTGGTAGCAGCAGCCGATCTTGCTGTTGCCGGGGAAGGATCACGTATTGGCCTGACGGCTATCAATGTTGGTTTGAATTGTATCGGACCCGTCATACCTGTTTCTCGGTCCATCGGCAGAAAACGAGCTCTGGAACTGCTATTGTCCGGTGATTTGATATCTGCAGCAGAAGCCCTCCATATGGGACTGGTTAATAAAGTTTTGCCCGAAGCCGATCTTGAAAAGGAGACCAGGAGCTGGGCTGCCAGCCTGGCTCAAAAGAGTCCACTTGCTTTGCAGATCGCCAAACAGGCTTTTTATTCAGCAGCTGACCTGGATTATTACAAGGCATTCAGTTATATGAATGAGGCCTTTGCACGGTTATGTACAACTGAAGATGCTGCTGAAGGTATTAGTGCCTTCATGGAAAAACGGGTCCCCACCTGGAAACTGAAATAAGGCAGATGCATGATCTTTAAATAAAAAATAGGTAACTGTTCAGATTCAGCGTGGGCAAAGCTTTGCCCACCCTACAAATATTGCGCGCTTAGCATAGGTCTGACAACACTTTGTCCGACGATACAAGATCTATCTCTGCCTTTGACAGGCTTGGTTTATCTAGCTGAATAGATACATTTCTAGATAGTATCCAAATATCAACTCATCTGAGACACTCAATATTTCTGAGAAAAAATATTGAAGAGAAAATTAGCGGAGAGATTGAAACAAAAATAACAAAGAAACCGAAGGATTCAATGAGTACACCGGCTACCAAAGGGAAGATCACTGCCGTGAGGCTGAGCGTACCGCTGATTCCGGCGTACACAGCCCGATTTTCGTTGTCCGATATCTCAAGCAGCATTCCCTGTAAAAAAATCATGTAAGCTGATATAAAAAAGCCTGCAATAAAAAAAATCCACTGAAAAACATTAATACCGTAATTAGCTAAAAACAGAACCAAAACAGGAATCAGACAACCAAAAGCGATACTGATATAAGCTAAGCCTTTGAACCTGAAATGCTTTGCAACTTTTTGCCATATGAGGGTTGAGAATATCATACCCAAAAACTGAAACAACAGAAAATTTCCAACCTGTTCTGCCGTTAAGCCGAAAAGAGATTTGGAATAGACTACGTAGAATGGGATCGTGGTGAGACCCAGGCTGATCAGGTTAATTAATACGATATAATTTCTCAGGTTTTTATCCGATTTGAGCAGTTTTGGAATCGTTTTTATAACCGCTAGCACGCCATGCGATTTGTCCTTTTTAATTGAATCTTCCTTAATCATCATGAATCCGAAAGTAGCGATGCACAAAAGTCCGGAAGCGAGAAAAAAGAACAGGGCGTAATTTTGAGGGAATGCCAGTGAGGTCACCAAATGACGGGCAATCAATGCAGATGCTAACATGCCCAGCGCTGTAATAAGCTGTTTAAAAACTAAAAACTTTTCCCTCTGGGTACCGATAAATATCTTTCCAAGCAAGTCTGTGTAAGACACACCGGCAAAAGCGCCGCTGACCGCAAAAAGCCCAACTCCCAAAAAAACCATCAGCAATACTTCACCGGGATCACTGGAGGAAGAAACAGCTAAAGTGTAGCCCATTCCAGCCAATGCTAAAACGCGAAGGTAAATGCCAAGAAGCAGATAGGGTTTTTTGCGAGTGCGACCCGCTAAAAAAGCAGCAAAAAACAGTTGGGCAATCATCGGCAGTCCGATAGAAATACCGGTGAGAAATCCGATGTGAATGCTTGAACCCCCTATGTTAAGTAACAAAGAGGGAAGAACAGTATTGACATCAATAAAAATGGAAGCGAATGCTAGAAAAAGAGCATGCCAGATGAAGGCTAAGAAATTTTGCCGAAAATCTTTCGTTGTCATTGTATAAACACTATTGTATCAATCATCCAATGGAAAGAGGTGTTTTATGCCACAATCAAAGCAGTATAGAAAAAGGATCAAAATTCTATTCTCCGGGCTTTACCATGGGAATGTCCCATTTTTTCATATACTTCCAAATCGAAGCACGGCTTAACCCTACTCTTCTTCCAACCTCTGCTTTATTCCAATCGCTCTCTTCCAAAACCCTCAGCAACAGCTCCCGATTCAAAGTGTTTTTCATAATGCTGCTTTTAACGGGAAAATCAGTTCTTTCGTAGGGGCTGATATATTGTCCCTGGTTGTGACTGATCTCAAAAGGAATATCCGATAGCGAAATGATATCAGATGTAGCAATAACAAAAGCATGTTCGACTGCATGTTCCAATTCTCTTACATTTCCTGGCCAGTGGTAGTTTAACAGAACACGCATTGTAGAACTGTCCAGTCCTTTGATCATTTTGCCGGTTTTTTTATTGTGAATCCTGATAAAATGGTCAATCAAAAGAGGAATATCTTCTTTTCTGGATCGCAAGGCAGGTAAAAAGAGGGGAAAAACTTTGAGCCTGTAATAAAGATCCTCACGAAACCTGCCATCCTTGGTAAGCTGGTAGAGGTCTTTGTTGGTGGCAGTGATAATCCTAATATTGATTTTTCTTCTTTTTGACTCACCCACCCTTTCAACTTCCTGTTCCTGGATGACACGTAGCAACTTGACTTGAATTAAAGGACTGATATCTCCAATCTCGTCCAGAAAAATCGATCCGCCATCAGCCTCTTCAAATCTACCGATTCGGTCAAAATTCGCACCGGTAAACGCACCCTTGACATGACCAAATAACTCACTCTCCAGAAGAGATTCGGACAGCGCACTGCAATTAACAATGATCATCGGTCTTTTTGCCCGTCTGCTATTGTGATGAATCGCACCTGCGACGATTTCTTTTCCGGTGCCGCTTTCCCCCTGTATCAATACCGTTGTTTTACTATCTGCTGCTGCCCTGATTGCAGTGAAAACCTCCTGCATGGCATGGCTTTTTCCAATGATGTTTTCAAATTTGTAATATTCTCCTAATTGTTTGACTGCGGCTTCTGCGGCAAGTCTGGATGCCTTTAATTCAGTCAGATCAGTCAAGGTTTCAACAATACCTACAACTGAACCGTCTGATTTCTTCATCACTCGGGCACTTTTTATGACTGGAACTTCATGCCCTTTTTTATGCTGCAACGTGCATTCCAATGGTTCAACCTTCCCATGTTTATAAATACCGCACTCCTTCAAACCATTGGGACAATCTCTTCCAAAACAACTGCTGAATCCAATAAGACGACAGCTTTGCCCAATTGCTTCATCGGAAGTATATCCGGTAATCCTCTGCATTGAAGGATTCCAGGAAGTAATCTGACCGCCATCATTCAGCGTGAATACACCATCTCCAATCGACTCCAGCATTAGATTGACAAATCCGGGATCCCAAATTTTTTTTGTTTTGTTTTTCATCTTATACCAGTATTTAGTAGCGCTGTTTTGACGCCATATGTGGCGCCACCAGAGTGGTTTACTTATAATACTTCGCACAAATGTAAGCCGTCAAGACAAACAACCGGAAAAAAGAAAAAATCATATCAAATGGACTACTCCTGTAATAAACCACTTGTATTACCGATTATTCCGGGATTGCAGACTGTGTCATAATTGATTCTCGGATAATGGCGGATCCATCGCTGGCTACTTTATCTACTCTTCCTTCATTATATTCTGATGTTATTCATGTACACGCTTCATGTGAAGGGTGGATCAACCGAAGCGGATCTACCATCTTGGGTTATGACACAGCCTGTTGATCCCAAATCCATTATCGTATTTGAATGGATCCCGGATCACTTCCCAGGATTACAAGACGAAGCAAGCTTGGGGAAAAGAAACTCAGATAAGATTGAAAACCGGTGTATGGTTTTAATGCGCAACATTACTCTCAAGTTCTGATTTCTGTAAATCAACTTAAAGCGGCGCACTGATGGCGCTACTGGTAGCGCCACATATCTTAAGCAACGTCTGTTTTTCCTCTCTTCATCAATAAAGAAAACATTTTTATATGAAAAATAATGTTCGGTATTACAGCGAGTTCAGTCTATTTGAGCAAGCCATATTTTCTGAAAATGGTTTGCTACCAAACAGTGGCACACCGATTGAAGAATAACGAATATTCAAAATCGCGCAAATACGAAATCAGATAATCATGAAACAAGAACACATAGAATTATTCTTACTCCATGCCAATTTCTGTAAAACCATGGGAAACGCCAAAAGGTTGATGATATTGTCAGTGTTAGCCGAAGGAGAGGCAAGTGTTGGGGAGATAGCTGAGAAGATTGGAGCTCCCATGACAAATGTCAGTCAACATTTAAATATCTTAAAGTCCAGTAGTATTGTTCGTTCAAGAAAAGATGGGCAATTGGCCATATATAGTCTGACTGACCCACGAATCACGGACGCCTGCGATTTGGTTCGTTCCGTTTTGCTAAGTTTCATGAAAGAGCGCGGAACCATGGCCAAAGAGATGGATATGGAGAATTTAACCCGCTAATCAAACTGCGTATCAGGGTGAATGAACTGTTCTAAATCCTTTGCCCAATTTTAAATCCTTCTTTAGAGGAGAAGAGAATGACTGATTTATTAGAAAACATCCAAACTGCAAAAACGATTGATGCGAGAGGAACTGCTTGCCCGGGACCACTGCTTGAGGCCAAACGGGGTATTACGGCTGTACCTGTCGGTGAAATCATGGAACTGCTTTCTTCGGACGAAGAAACCAACGAAGACGTCCCTTTATGGTCCAAGAAAGCAGGACACGAGTTTTTAGGGGCTAAAGAAGAGGCTGGTTTCTGGAGATTGTATGTTAAAAGGAGTAAATAGTGACTGTATCCAATGTCGAAGAATCAAATGATCCTAAAATATTGGCGTTTTCAACCGTTAATATTTCGGATCCTGGAATTGATTTGGCCGGGTCTTCTCACATGGACTATCCTGCCTCGGTAAGAGTGATCTCAGTTCCTTGTTCAAGCGGCATCAACCCGAATTGGATATTGCATGCTCTTACAAAAGGATTTGACGGTGTGTTTATTGCGGCTGACGGAACTGATTGCGCTTACCTTTCCGATTGTACAACAAAAACAGGCCAGGTCGTCGAGCAAACTCAAAACCTGCTGAAGGAACATGGAATCAATCCTGCCAGGTTGAAAATGGCAGCCATTTGCTCCGTTTGTGCCGAGTCGTTTGTATCACACATGGAAAAATTTCATAGGGATCTCGGAAAAATGGAAGGGTAAAAAAACATCCCCGAAGTATCCTTCGGGGATGTAAACCCGGAGAGAAAAAAGTTATCTAGCCGGACCATGTCCAGTAAATGGAATGTTCTGGAGAAAGACAAAATATCATTTCTGCCTTTTTAGGGTGGAAACAAAATAAAACAAATGAATAAAAGGCAATAAAATGGAACATGACGTCCTGGTAATCGGTGGCGGTATTGCCGGAATGGAATCGGCCTTGTCACTTGGTGATATGGGGTTTAACGTTCTTCTGGTCGAGAAAGAATCTAGTATCGGCGGGAAAATGATCCTGCTCAGCAAGGTTTTCCCTACTCTGGATTGTGCCAGTTGTATCTCCACTCCGAAAATGGCGGCCACAATCAACCACCCTAATGTTAAAGTTCTAACCTACAGCGAGATTGAAGATATCGAAAGATTAAAAGATGGTAAGTTTGTTATAGAAGTTACAAAAAAGGCAACCTACATTGATCCTGCGAAATGTACGGGATGCGCCCAATGCGAAACGGCTTGTACTGTTGCCATGGCTGATCAGTTTAATGCTGATTTGATCGCTCGCAGAGCTGCCTACATCCCCTTTCCACAGGCTGTACCTAAGAAAGCCCTTATCGACCGAATCGGATCTTCCCCCTGCAATTTCACCTGCCCGGCTGGAGTAAAGGCTCATGGCTATGTATCACTGGTTCGTGCCGGAAAATATGAGGAAGCATTCAGACTGCATCTGGAAGACGCACCCTTACCGGGAAGTCTGAGCAGAGCCTGCTATGCTCCATGTGAAGAGGAGTGTACCAGGAGCGAGATGGAAGGCGCAGTCTCTATCCGTGGAATTAAACGGTTTATGGTGGATGAATATTATAAAAAGCACAGCGAACCTGAATACGGACCTGCTATCGAGAGATCAGGCAAAAAAGTAGCGGTTATCGGCTCAGGCCCTTCCGGGCTATCTGCTGCTTACTTTCTGGGCTTACAGGGACATGATGTCCGCATATTTGAGGCGGAAGCAAAAGTCGGGGGCATGCTTCGTTATGGTATTCCTTCCTATCGTTTACCAAAGGATCTGGTCGATCGGGATATTAAAAACATCACAGCTCTGGGTGTGGAGATTTTGACGGAATCACGGGTAAAATCACTGAAAACATTGGTTAATGACGGTTTTGACAGCATTTTTCTTGGACTGGGGACAAAGCAGGGTACAAAAATGTCTGTTCCTGGAGAAGAGTTGGAAGGGGTGTATGACTGTATGGATTTTTTACATGCAACCGCTTCTGAATCACCATTGGATCTGAGAGGAAAAACCGTAATGGTCATCGGTGGCGGAAATTCAGCAATAGATCCCGCTCGTTCTGCTGTCAGACTGGGTGCGGAAAAAGTGATCATTCAATATAGACGGACCAGAAGCGAAATGCCGGCGCATGACTGGGAGGTTAAAGCAGCTCTGGAGGAAGGAGTTGAGCTCCAGCAATTGCAGGCTCCCATTGAGTTTTTAGGTAACGGCAACCGGTTGAAAGCGGTGAGAAGCATCTCGATGAAACTGGGCGAACCGGATGAAAGTGGTCGCAGAAGACCTGTTCCCATCGATAATTCGGAAAAAGAGATCAATGTCGATGTGGCTGTCTTGGCCATCGGATTAAAGCCGAGCACCTCATTATTTTCCGATGAACTGTCCCTGGAAAAAAACGGCACCATAGAAGTTAACAATGACACTCTGCAAACATCCAACCCCATGGTTTTCGCGGGTGGTGATGCTGTTACGGGGCCTTCCATGATCATCCAGGCGATTGCGCAAGGCAAAAGGGCGGCTTTTTATATGAATCGCTATCTTAAAGGGCTTCCCCTGGATGAAGCAACGTTTGATCAAAGGCTGGAAGTTGTTGAAAAAAACGATGTGATTGAGCGAACCACTGGCTTTCTAACGCAAAGGAAACCCGTTGCCATGAAGGAACTGGCCATGTCAGAGAGGATCTCTACCTTTGAGGAGCTGGAGCTCACCATGGGCGAAGAGGAAGCTCGTTATAGTGCCAACCGATGTCTGGATTGCGGGGGTTGTTCCGAGTGTCACGAATGTATTGCAGCCTGCCCTGCTGATGCCATCTCATTTGATATGCGAACAGAGACCAAAAAAATGGAAGTGGGCTCCGTTTTAATTTCAACCGGTTTTGATCTGTTTGATTCCAAAAAGAAACCGGCTCTTGGTTATGGGGTTTTTCCCAATGTCATCGATTCAATGCAGATGGAACGGATTCTCGCTCCGACCAGGCCATACAACCATGTTATTCGTCCCTCCGATGGTATGGCTCCCGGCAATATCGCCTATGTTCTCTGTGTCGGTTCACGGGATGATACGGTGGATAATCCGCTTTGTTCCCGAGTATGTTGTATGTATTCCGCCAAGCAGGCGCAATTGATAATGGGGGCCTTGCCTTTAGCGGATGTCACTGTCTACTACATTGATGTTCGGGCTTTTGGGAAAGGATATGAGGAGTTTTATCAGCAGGCAGGACAGATGGGCGTCCATTTTATAAAAGGGAAAGTAGCAAGAATTGAAGAAACCAGCAGCCAAAACCTGTTGCTTCACTATGAAGATATCGAAGGCGAAGGCGGAATGAGAACCGTAGAACATGATATGGTCGTGTTGTCAGCGGGTCTGCTTCCGAACCAGGATGTCTGGAGTATCTTTAAGAATGGTCAATTATCAATGGATCCCTATCATTACGTCAAAGAGATTGATGAGGATGTTGAACCCGGGAAAACCAGCATGGAAGGTGTTTTTGTGGCGGGAACGGCTTCCGGTGCAAGGGATATCCCCGATACCATATTACATTCGGGCGCGGCTTCCGCCCAAATAGCCGCCTACTTGAAACAAGCGGAGAAAAACTAATGTCTGATAAAAAAATTGGTGCCTTTATTTGCCATTGCGGAGGAAACATCTCCGATTATGTCGAGGTAGAAAAAGTCCGGGACGCGGTGGCAGGTGAGGATAATGTGGTGTTGGCAAAAACCGATATGTTTGTTTGCTCTGATGCCGCACAGCAGGATATTATAAATGAAATCAAGGATAAAAAACTCGATGGAATTATCGTTGCCTCCTGCTCCCCAAAACTTCATCAAAGTACGTTTCGGGCCATGGCAAAAAGGGCAGGATTGAACCAGTATCAATACAACCAGGTGAACATTCGTGAACAGTGTTCATGGACGCATACTCATAACAAAGAAGAAGCGACCTTGAAGGCTACCGAACTCGTCAAAGCAGGGATTGCCAAAACTCGTTTTTCCAATTCACTGGAAGATTTGCGTATCACAACCCTTCCCGAAGTTATCGTTATCGGAGCGGGGGTATCCGGGTTGAGAGCAGCGCTGGCACTTTCCGACCTGGGACTCAACGTTTACATGATTGAAAAATCTGAAAATCCCGGTGGCAATATCTCAAAATGGGGGAAAATGTACCCCAACAACAAAGATGGTGGGGAGATTATTCAAAAACTGGTTCAACAAGTTCATCAACGCGAGAATATAACACTTTATACAGGTGCTGAGCTTACAGAGAAAACTGGAAGTGTCGGAAAATTTTCCGTGAAGGTAAGAATTGGGAGTAATGAAACCGTTACGCTTCATGTTGGAGCCATTGTCGTTACGACCGGGTTTGATACCTATACCCCCCAGGAAGAGGAATATGGGTTTGGTTTGAATGGTGTTATCACCCTGCCGGATTTTAAGGAGTTGCTGGTTAACTCAAAGGCGAAGGATAAACTGGAATTTGGCGGTCGACAAGTCAAAAACATTGCTTATATCTATTGTGTCGGTTCCCGCCAGGAAACCGGCAATACATATTGTTCGCGTTATTGTTGCACTGCTGGAGTGCATACGGCTCTGGAAACGGCCAAAGGATTTGAGGGAATCAACCAGTTTCATCTTTTTCGTGATATGAGAACCTACGGGAAGTATGAGTTGATTTACGACGAAGCACTGCAGAACGGATCATTGTTCTTACGCTTTTCAGAACAGGAACCACCAGTGATTGAGCAGACATCAAGCGGACTGTCGGTCAAAGTCAAAGATAAATTGACAGCCAACGAGGAGATTCAGATGAATGTGGATCTGGTGGTATTGGTCACTGGTATGGTTCCCAAGGAAAACAAAAACCTGATCAATATTTTGAAACTTCCGGTTGGTAGAGATGGATTTTTTAACGAAATCCATCCCAAACTTAGACCAGTGGAAACGGTTGTTAATGGTGTTTTCATCGCCGGTACTTCCCAGGGGCCAAAAACACTTGCTGAGAGTGTTGCCAGTTCCATGTCTGCAGTCTCGAAGAGTGCAGCCCTGTTATTGAAAGGCTACGTTGATCTGGAACCACTGGTGGCAACTGTAAATCCGGATACTTGTACCTGGTGTAACAAGTGTACTGACATCTGTCCTTATGATGCTGTCGAAAAAATTGATTACGAAGGCAAGGAGGTAGCCAGGATTGTTCCATCCCTGTGTAAGGGAGAAGGAGCCTGCGTTCCGATTTGCCCGGAGCAGGCCATCGACGTGGAAGGCTATACCAATAATCAGATCATTTCGATGATCGATGCATTTGTAAAAGAGGTCGCATAATGGAAAAGAAAAAAGTTCGGGATCTGGGTGAAACCCTGCGAGATGAAATGCTGTTAAAGGATAAGATCTTTTCCTTTTTAAAGGATGGGCCTAAGACGATTCCTGATCTGTCAAATGATCTGCAATTGCCGTCATCCGAAGTAACCATGGTACTGATGGCCATGCGAAGATATGGAAGTATCGAAGAACTGCCAAAAAGCAGGAAGGATGATTATTTTCAATACCAATTAAAACAGGATGATTAACCATGTTAGAAGTCAAACCGGAATTTTTGGAACAGATGAAGCTGTCGGAGGAGTTTAATGCTTCCGCCTGCATCAATTGCGGAACGTGTACGGCCCTATGTCCAATGGAGATTGGCCTGCTACCCAGGCATCTGTTTCGATATGTACTGATGGGAATTGAAGAGAAGGTGATTGAAAACACTGAAAATATCTATTCCTGTTTGTTGTGTAAAATGTGTGAAGACAACTGCCCGGCCGGAGTCCATATAGCGGAAAACGTCAGAGCACTTCGCTCTTATCTTAATGAAACTGTTTATCGACTTTGAGGAGAAACTGCTATGACTTTGCCAATTGGAAATGTCCTGGGAATTCTGGTGGACAATCTAAAACTGAGAAAAAGCGTTGTCCCCTTGTCCAATCGGAGAGCGACTGCCTGGGCTGAAGGACTTGGCTTAAAAGAAGGTGGAGATACGGTCTTATACACCGGCCATATCTATCAACTGATTCCTTATATCAGCTCCATGTCAAAAAAAATGGCAGAGCTGGAGAATTCATGGATCACAAAGTTCATGGGTATTGGCCGCATTGTTAATAAAGTGATCAATCTCTCTCCGTTTTTAGGGGGCGCCAGTAAAGAGGATAGGGATAAATATAATAAATTGCTGCAGAATATCGCCCTGCTTCTCAAAGAAGCAAAGGTCGACTTCGGATACCTTTACAGCAAAGAGCTTTATTCCGGAGCCCTGGCCTTTGATCAGGGTGCGGATAAAGCGTTTGCCATACATGCGAACAAGCTTAATGAAATGTTCAAAAAAAACGGTGTCAAGACCGTTATAACAGTAGATCCGCATACAACCAATATGCTGAGAAGCGTTTATCCCAAATATATTAAGGACTATCAACTGGAGGTAAAATCCTACCTGGAAGTCCTTGCTGAAAAAGGGATGGTTTCCAAAAACAGTTTGGATGCAAACGTTGTTGTGCATGATTCCTGTGTTTATGCAAGGTATGAAAATGTGGTGGATGCCCCCCGGCAATTGCTGGTTTCGGCGGGAGCCACTATTCATGAGCCTGAATTATCAGGAAAACTTACTCATTGCTGCGGTGGAGCCATTGAATCGCTTTTTCCGGGTAAAGCGCATCAGATCGCGGAAAAACGGGCCGGGCAACTCAATCAATGTGGAGAGAATGCCGTTACAATGTGCCCGATCTGCATGGCAAATCTTCAGAACACAACTGAGAATCAAATCGAAGTGAAAGATATCTCGGAATACCTTGTCAACGCTTATTGTTGACGACTTAATTTGGCGATGTTGCATTCAGCAATGAGGTAATTGCAGATTGTCTTATTTCATATAATCCAAACAAAACGAAAGAGAGAAAATGGAAGAACATAAAAAAGATAAAATAGTGATTTTTGTAACCCATGGCAGTGAAAACCCGGAGAAATCATCAATTGCTTTTGTGATGGCAAATGCAGCTGTTGCCATGGAATCGGAAGTAACAGTGGTTCTTCAAAGCAATGGCGTATTGATTGCAAAAAAAGGCTGTTATGAGCATATGTTTGCAGCAGGCTTTGATTCATTAAAAAAACTAGTGGATACGTTTGTCGAATTAGGAGGGAAAATCATTGTTTGTATGCCTTGTCTTGAAGAACGGCAGATAACAAAGGAGATGCTGATTGATGAAGCCAAGCCGGCCAAAGCCGGTCGTGTTATTAACGAATGCCTGGAGGCGAAGGCTGTCTTGAATTATTAGTGGTTCCATTCCGGTGATACTCCTGACATTAATCCCGGAAAATAAAACGGCAGGGCAGTCTGAAATGCACTGCCGTTTTTACTGTTAACAGAAAAATTAATTTTGGATGGACAGATGGTGTCAACTTTGACTATTGATGATCAAATAGAGAGTATTCTTAAACGAGTTGAAATACTGGAAGCAGATAGCCCAGACAATAATTTGACCCTTGGTGTCATTAAAGGCGATTTGGATTACGTGATGGCAGCCTTTATTGTAGCAATAGGAGCTGCTGCATACGATATGCAGGTAGATATGTTTTTCACATTCTGGGCAACTGCCGCCCTGAGGGATCCTGAGAAAAAAGTTAAGAAGGATTTTTTGGGGAGAATGTTTGGCGGAATGCTGCCCAAGGGAACAAAGGAATTACCTTTGTCTAAAATGCAAATGGCCGGATTCGGACCAAAGATGATTCGCTCCATTATGAAAAAGAATGGAGCAAAATCACTTGAAGAACTGATGGAAGATGCTGCATCATTAGGTATCAGAATAAATGTTTGCAGCATGTCCATGGAGTTGATGGGCATAAAGAAGGAAGAACTGATTGAATATCCGCACCTGAAGCATGTTGGTGTTGGATCTTTTGTCAATATGTTTCTAAATTCCAAGCAATGCTGGTTTATGTAAAATACCCAAGAAAAAGACAAGAGCGTGCCATGAAAAGACTTTATGATACAACCAGGTTGGCACATTATGAAGTTGCCAACAAATTCTTTTTTCCACCCATAAAAACCGGGTTGGGAACCACTGAAGGCAAGGTGACTGAAGAACAGCTCAATTTTTACAGGCAGATCTCATCTGAAGGTCCCGGGGTGATTATTGTTGAACCGGTTGCAGTCGCTGAGGGTGGACGTGAACACCCCAGGCAATTAGCAGTACACCTTCCTGATAGCTGGGAACAGCTTCAAAAAATCAGCGAAGTAATTCACCAGAAGAACAGATTTGCCTGTCTGCATCTGAACCATGCAGGAGCAGCGGCTAATCCAAAAGCTTCCGGATCACCTCCAAAGGCTCCGACCTCATTTACTTGCCCAACCAGTGGATTAACGGCTGTTGAACTTTCTGTGGAAGAGATAAGAGAAATAATCGAAGCTTATCGATTAGCCGCTCAAACCGCGAAAAAAGCAAACTTCGATTTTATCGAAATTCAAGCCGGTCATGGATATCTTATTTCACAGTTTCTTAATGAAAAACTTAATAAAAGAACTGATCAATATGGTCAGAATACTCTTTTGTTTGCAGAAGATGTTATTACTTCTGTTCGTAATGCAGCACCAAAACTCCCGGTCATTCTTCGCATTTCCGGTAATGAAATGTCTCCTGAATTTGGGATCAGTCCAAACAAAATTGAAGAACTGATCAGACTGGCAGAGAAATCTGGAGTAGCCGCTATTCATGTGGGAATGGGCAACGCCTGTTTCAGTCCGCCATGGTACTATCATCACGGCAGCCTGCCTGAAAAGCCGCAATTGGATGCCTTGACATTCATTCGATCATTGACCTCCCTGCCAATCATTGCTGCAGGTCGTATGGGGAGCAAGGAAAAAATCGAGAAAGTGTTGAACAACAAACTTGCTGATTTTGTTGCTCTTGGAAGGCCTCTTCTTGCGGATTCTTCCCTGATCGAAAAATGGAAAGACGAAGCATTCGATACCACTGTCCTCTGTGGATACTGTTTACAGGGATGCCTGCACCGAGTGAAAAACGGCCAACCGATTGGGTGTAATCTCAATCCTGAATTGGGACTGCCGAAGCTTCCACCCTCCGATAATCCAAAAAGAATCCTGATTGTGGGTGGAGGCCCGGCAGGTTTAAGTGCAGCTAAATATCTCATTCAAAGGGGACATCGAGTCGATTTGATAGAAAAAAAAGACCATTTGGGGGGACAGTTTGCATTGGCATGGCAAGCGCCGGGAAAGCAGAAAATGAGGGAAGGTTTGGATCATCTTATTAAATATGCAAATAAAAATGTCAGTACTCTGGTGCTTGGAAAAGCTTTTAATACTGATTTTCTAAATTGGTCGAAACCTGATGTTTTAATATGTGCCACAGGATCTGAACAAAACATTCCGCAAATTGATGGATTAGAGGAGCAGAATGTTCTAACCTCAGTTGAGTTTTTTGAGCGGAAGAAAGATGTAAGAGGTCCCCGGGTTTTGGTAATTGGAGCTGGTCGCACAGGACTTGAAATAACTGAAATTTTGGGAACCGAAGGTTATGAAGTTGTTGCCACAAAACGGTCTGAAGAACTTGGAAACGATATGGAGATGATCACAAAAAAACTCATTCTTAAACGACTGGGAGAAATGCAACAAGTTACTCTTATGCCCAAAACAACAGTGAGGGCTTTTACTCAAAATGGTGTAACCATTGAAAAAGAAAAAGATACAATTAACCTGGAACCTTTTCAGACCATAATCCTTGCATCCGGGATGAAACCACCGGGTGCTCCGAATTCATTAATCGCAAAATCTATTGCCAACATAGAAGTGATTGGAGACGCTAATACGATTGGAGATATTTACTCAGCAATTCATCAGGGATATGAAATTGCCTGTAAATTCTGACTTTTGTCGGTTTTTATTGCCTTTCTATGCAATGTGGGCCTTCCGCTTCAACCAGAAAGTCTGAGGAAACAACATGAAATTCGTAATCATAGGAGGAGATGCAGCCGGGATGAGTGCTGCGAGTAGAGCAAAAAGGAATTGTCCTGATTTGGAAGTTACGGTTTTGGAGAAAAGCAATGATGTGTCCTATAGTGCTTGCGGTATGCCCTACAATATTGCTGATCCGACAAGATCGATCGAGGATCTGGTTGTTAGATCTGCTGAAGTATTTAGAAATAAGCAGGGAATAAACCTCTTAACAAGGCATCTGGTTGATAAAATCGATGTTCATAAGAAAGAAGTTTCCGGTATAGCAGATCAAAAGAATCCTTTTTCTATAACCTATGATAAGTTATTGATTGCAACTGGTGCATCGTCCGTTGTTCCAAATTTACCGGGTTTCGATCTTCCAGGAGTATTCGGTTTGAAAGGTTTGGAAGATGGAAGGAAAATCAAGGAGTTCATTACAAAAAACAGGGTTACAAAAGTGACAATTGTTGGAATGGGATACATCGCGTTGGAAATGGCTGAAGCCTTGATAACAAGAGACATCGCCGTGGAACTGATAAAACCCAGATCACAGTTTCTGCCATGGTTGGATGAAAACCTGTCACAAATTGTGCTGCGAGAATTAAAGCAAAACAATGTCAAACTGCATTTAGGTTCTCTTATAGAAAGAATAACCTCCATTACCGATAAAAAGAAGCCTAATGGTTCCCTTAGAATTGAGCGAGAAGAAACTGAAATCATTACCGACATGATAATCACTGCCATTGGTGTTACTCCAAATAGCATGATTGCCGGTCGTGCAGGATTAAAACTGGGTGCGAAACACGAAATCGTTGTAGACCGAAAAATGAAAACATCTTGCGATGATATCTATGCAGCCGGTGATTGTGCCGACTCTTTCCACAATGTTACCGGTAAGAAAACTTATTTACCCCTTGCGTTGAGAGCCAATAGAGGTGGATGGGTAGCAGCAGATAATATTTGCGGCAGGGAAGTAGAAGCGCCTGGGATTTCAGGAACTTCAGTTTTCAAGGTTTTTGATTTGGAAGTGGCTCGTACAGGACTGAATATGGAACAGGCACTTGAAAATGGATATACCCCGGCCGGGGTTTACATCAAAACTCAATCCAGGGCACATGCTCATCCTGGGTCATCCGTTATTCATCTTCACATGGTTGGAGATCGTTCAACCGGAAAACTACTGGGTGTCCAAATGGTCGGAAAGGAAGGAGTAGCTCATCGCATCAATGCCGTGGCGATAGCTCTGCAATCCGGAATGTCGGTCAGACAGTTTTATAAATCAGATCTGGCATATGCCCCACCATTCAGTCCTGTTTGGGATCCACTGCTTACAACAGCAAATCAGCTGTTAAAGAAACTTGCGTAATCTCGATATTGTTGATGACGACCAAAAAGTATAGGAAGATTTACAAGTTTCTTGTCAGGTGGATTCAGTGCTGAATGACCAAAATTGAAACGGGATTAAATGGTCAAAGAAATGGATAAAAGAACGGTAATATGCTATTTGGCGTTTGTAGTTGGGGGTATCGCACTCTTATGTGCATCTTCCATGGCTCAGAAATATTTTATCATGGATGTTAATCCATTTGTGACCAGTGGTTACCTGGTTCCAGCTTTATTTGGGGGAAGCGCAGGTGTATTATTGGGATTCCTCTGGCTAAAAACAAAAAGGCTCAATAAAAAGTTGGAACACCGAGTACAGACTCTTGCCGGACTTTTACCCATTTGTGCCAATTGTAAAAAAATCCGGGATGATAAAGGGTACTGGGAGCACCTGGAAAAGTACCTAGAACAGCATTCCGAAGCTACTTTCAGCCATGGCATTTGCCCGGAATGTGCAGAAACACTGTACGGGAACGAAGAATGGTTTAAAAGGCTAAAAAACAAACCCTCGGGTGAAACCTGTTTCAATGTTCGGTAATAACCTGTATTATCCGTTGTCTCTTATTCTGCTCTCAAAGGAGGTAAAATGAAATTTCGATGGGGAATAATCGGGTGCGGTTTTGTTTCAGAACTGTTTGCTTCCTGCCTACTGAAGTTGGAGAATGCGGAACTGGTAGCGGTTGCTTCGCTAACCCCCGGTAAGGCAGAACACTTTTGCAAAAAATTTGGAAATCCGACCGCTTATGATAGTTATCAGAAGCTGGTTGAGGATGACAAAGTTGACATTGTCTACATCGGCACAACGCACAATTTTCATTATGAACACACCCTCTTGGGATTGAATCATGATAAACATGTATTGTGTGAAAAACCCATCAGCCTCAATGCCGGTTTGACAGAAAAAATGGTTTCGCGAGCGCGGGAGAAGAACCTGTTTTTAATGGAAGGGGTTTGGACAAGGTTCCTACCTGCCACATTAAAACTCCAGGAAATCATTGGTCAGGGAGTTATTGGTGAGGTTCATGTTGTTAATGCTGATTTCTCTATTATCAGACCTTTTAATCCCAATCACCGCTTGTATAATCTTGAATTGGGAGGCGGAGCATTGCTGGATCTCGGTATTTACCCCCTGACTTTTGCTCAGCTTGTATTTGACGATTATCCACAAACAGCGGAAACCACAGCCGTAATCGGGGAAAGCTGTGTAGATGAGATGTCTTCTTATCTACTTGAATTTACGGGTGGAAAAACGGCCCTCCTTTCCGCATCCTGCCGTTCGGCATCGCCCCATTTAGGAATCATTACCGGTAGTAAGGGATACATAACCGTACCTGATTTTTACCACCCCCAGGAATTCACGGTTCATCATACCGACTATACTGATCTCAACTGGGAACCAAAAGATCAAAAGCTTTACAAATATCCATATGATCACCTTGGATATGGCCATGAAGTAACGGAAGTGATGCGGTGTATACGGGAAGGTCTGGTGGAAAGCCCCCTAATGCCCTGGTCGGTATCATTGGCGATGATGCGGTTGATGGATTCGTTCAGAAACCAGTGGGGAATTATTTATCCGGATGAATAAGAAAGGAAAAACAGTTAAGAATTATTAGCCTTTTTTAATCAGCAATTGAAGCGACATCCAGGCCGGATCAGAAAAAAAGAGAAACGGTTCATTTGAAATGCCTACATCCTTTTAAGAATCAGCTTCACTTTCGTACCGTGATTCTTGTTGGATTCAGAGGCCTCCTGTGACCAGATTTCGATTGAACCTCCGTAGGCGGTCATAAAGTTCTTCATCAAAGGCATACCAAACCCGGTTCCCCTTTCACCAGCTGTTCCAGTGCGGCTCCTTCCCTTTCCGATTATGAACAGGTTATCTAAAATAATTGAAGGCATGCCAATTCCATAATCTCGAACAGTCAGCACAACACTATCATCCGTTGCATGACTTGATATTATTATTCTTGATTTCGGATGCGAAAATTTGATGGCATTGGTCAAGATGTTGTTAAGCACGGAGTTAATGAATGTTGTTTTTTCAACCTGAACATTCAGACTCTCATCAATTGTATAATCAAATTCAATCTCCTTTTGATTGAACTGCTGCCGCAAAATAAGATAGGATTCATCAATGGCTTGTTTCAGGTTGACCTTGGTTAGTATAAGTCCTCCCTCTTTTTCTTCCAGGTATCTCAGCTTTCGGATCAATTCAATAACGTTGAGTCCATGCTGCGTTATCTGCAATAACTTCTCACGACGATCGGCCAACCATTCATTGCTTTTTTTTCTGGACAGAGTTAAAAGGTTATTAATGGCACCCAGCGGATTGACAAGGTCGTGACACAAAACATGCAGTAATTCTTTTTGCTCTGCATTCTCTTTGATAAGCTGCTCTTTGGTGCGCTTTAATTCCAGATGAGTGTTGACACGTGCCAAAAGTTCTACATGACTGCACTGTTTGAATACATAGTCCACTGCGCCACTCTCAAATCCTTTAATAACCGTTTCCTGCTTATTTTGTGATGTCAGAAATATAACGGGAATATGGCTGGTTTCTTCTTTACTCTTTAATCTCTGGCATAATTCAACACCATCCATTCGTGGCATCATAATATCCAGAATAATAAGATCCGGTTTACGCGTCTGCAAGCTCTCCAGAGCAGATATACCATCGACCGCAAAACCGACTTCATATCCGGCCTTTTTCAGCATGTCCCCTATAATAAGCCGTACAGACGTACTATCGTCTACTACTAGAATATAAGGTACCCTATCTTTTTTAAGCATAACCTAATACAAAATCGATAAATATTGATGAAAGATCTCAAAACACAATAATTTCTGTTTTGAGTTAAGGTTGGTGATAATCACGGTGCCCAAAATTCACTTCCACCAAAACTGTTGAAGAGCTGATTCCTGCAGTTAACTCTTTATTCCGATGTTTATTCCCTTGGAAAAATATGGCTCTGAGACTTTGATTCGTATCTCCGGTTTGCGTTTGATTCACACTCCCCTGAATTTGAAGTTTGATACTAATTGGGTGAGCAGCCCTTTCCTCCTCTTCAGTTAATTTTGCTTTTAATGAAACGGGGACTGTCAATAAAAAGGTGGCCAAAACCTAGACATTACCACTCTATTAAAATTTTATAAGTATTTGTTAACATTTTATAAATTTAGTTTTTGGAAGTCAAGATATTTCTTCTTTTTCTTAAACCTATCAGGACATCTCGGCTTAATATCAACTCCTCAATTATTTAATAACAAATTACTAATTTTACAGGAATTAACAGTGTTGGCATATTGGATTATGGCCTGTTTCTTTAGATAGAGGGATATCTGCCATAGTGATCATCCAATTATCGCATTCATTGACGATCAGGGGAAATGTGTTATACTGTTACAAAAGTTAATGATTAACTTGAAGACATGGTCACTGTCGTTTTAATAGGGCTCTGGAGAGATTTAAGGCTCTTTTTCTCACTACCGGTACTTTCTATTTTCACCATCCTGTTTTTTTAGAAGGTAAAAAGGTTACAAGAATGAAAAAACCAATCGAGATATCCAAAAATATATATTGGGTCGGGGTTTATGACCAAGAAAGTAATATTCAGTGTAATCCCTATTTAATCATAGATGGAGAACAGGGAATTTTAATCGATCCTGGATCTACGATTTCTTTTGAAGAGACACTGGAAAAGGTTACAAGCCTGATCTCTCTGGATAAAATCCGGCATGTAGTTTGTTGTCATCAGGATCCCGATGTATGTTCCTCTCTTCCTCTTTGGGAAAAGCGAGCCGAATTTGAGATCGTCACGCATTGGCGGACGGCAGTGATTATCAAATATTATGGTCATCATTCCCAGTATTACCTGGTAAATGAGCATGGCTACAAATTAGACTTCAGCCAGAATCGGTCCCTGCACTTTGTTCACACACCCTATTTGCATTTCCCTGGTGCAGTGGGTGTTTATGATCCATCTTCAAGAATTTTCTTCAGCAGTGATCTGTTTGGCGCATTTTCTGAAAATTGGGATCTCTGGGCTGGAGAAAACTATATTGAAACCATGAAAAGCTTCCACGAAAATTATATGCCGGGAAATGAGATTTTGAGACCGGTGATGGAGGTTTTACTGGGAATGGATATATCAATGATCGCTCCGCAACACGGTTCAATCATTCGCGAAAATGTGAGAGGCCACATTGAAGCCCTGCGGGATCTGGAATGCGGTAGTTTTTTGAATCCAATAAAGAAGGAGATTTCGAAATCCGGTGGGTTTACAGGATTGTGTAATATGGTTTTAAAACGATATTATTCTCTCTATAACAAACTGGAGATAGTATCAATTTTTGAGGGATCGGATATAAAACTGGACCCTCAAACAGGGATGATTGTTGATTTTAATTGTACTGGAACAGAGCTGTGGGATCGACTATTCGATCGAATTGTATCGCAAAAAGGAATTGGTTGGATCGCCGCAGTGGAAATGCTGGTTGAAAAAACAGTCAAAGAATATGGCGTCGATTATCCCAATGCTTTCAAGTCGACAATCTTTAATGTTGAAAAGCTATCGGAACAATTGAGTCAGGAAAACAAACGACTAAAGGAAGCCAATGAAAGGTTGCAGAATAATCTAAAGGAAACAGAAGAGAAGCTCATCCGTTGTCCTCTGACTAATTTGCACAACGAGACTTTTTTCCAGCAGTATTTCCAGAGTGAAGTTCAAGACGCCCTTTTGAATCATAGAAATGGGTCTTTGCTATTAATAGAACTGGATAACCTAACCTCATTGGATCTACGATATGGGAAAAAAGTCCTCAATGAAACTCTAAAAATACTTTCCTATCTCCTTTCCGAATTGAAACTTGGCCAAGATTATATTTTTAAAATGGAAGGGCCGGTATTCGCTTATTATATTCCTGAATGCTCGTTTGAAGAAAGTGTTGCAGCGGCTGAGCGCATAAGAACGAGTGTCGCGGAATCAGACCTTTTTATTGATAAAATTACGGTCTCTATTGGACAGATCAACTTCAATGAATTTTATGGAGAAGACCCGTCTCAAAATTCAGCTCTTAAAATGATTGATGTTGCACGTTTGAGAAGCAAAACAGCTAAATCCAAAGGTGCAAACTTGGTGTGTTCTCAATCCTCCATTAGTGAATCTTCTCATTTGCAAGGCAAAATACTGATCATCGATTCCGATTCCTCATTTATCAATATTCTGAAAGCTTCTTTGGAAACAGATGGATTTTCCGTTCTTCATAGTTTTGATGGGGAAACGGGATTAGGGCTAATTGAAAGTGAAAGCCCGGATGCGATTGTTGCGGAGGTTATGCTTCCCAAAGCGGATGGTTTTATTATTCGAGAAAAGATCATGGCTTCATCCACCTTGAAAAAGAAGCTCTTTATTCTAGTATCACATCAGAAAAATGAGTCATCTATAAAAAGAGCTGTTTCTTTGAAAATTGAGCATTATTTTAGAAAGCCTATTGTTCTTGCAGAGTTAGTTGGTTTAATAAAAAACAGATTGTTAAGCTCTTAAAATTTCTATTTTAGCAAAAATGGCCATTACATTCGAAATTGCGCTTTTTATACTTTACTGCTTAACCGGCATGTGTCTTTTTGGCACTTTTGTGATTATCTGGAACAAAATGCTTTTCACCAGAAAACAAAAAATGTTGGATTACTATTCAGATATTATACTGAATCGTTTTACCAAGATGTCGGATGAACAACGCCTTTTGATAATAAAGAAAGGTATGAGGGACTTTTTATACCGTTTTATTGAACTTAATCAGTCAATTCAGCTGGGGTTACAAGAACAGAAAGAGATCATTCGCTTTATTTCTAAATATCAGTTTGATGTCAAGATCTCCAAAGGAGTGCGATCACTCAGACGGAGCAAACGAATAGAATCCATCGTCTACCTGGGAAACATTTCGACTGATTATGCCAGAATGACCCTTGAAAAAGAACTCAAAAGAGAGAAAGCCTTCTACGTAAAACTTTATTTGATTAATTCCCTGGTTGAGATAGGTGACAGCCGTTCCATTCCGGTTTTGATTTCGTCTCTCATTGGATCGCCGGACTGGTTTTTAAAAAAGGCTAACGCCCTTATAGTTGCCCTTGGTCATCGACTCTATCAATCACTTCCCGTTTTTATTCAGCATAAAAGTATCGAGGTTAAGCGGCTAATCATACATTTTGCTTCTGTTTATACAGCTGACGATCTAAAACAATATCTGGTAGCTATGATTGATGGGGACAATGAAGAGCTTGCCCTGGCGGCAGCATCTTCATTGTCCATTCAGTATCCTCACTTGATGGCAGATACCAGGTATGTTAATGCTGTTGATGCACGTATCCGGAATCTTGCAATAGAAGCTTCTGCCATCGTTAGCGATTCCAGTACCATCGAGAGATTGATACCCTTTTTGAATGATCCCGAGTCACAGCAGACAACTATCACATCATTGAGCCGAATACTAACTGCTAAACCTGCCACCATTCATTTTTTTTCTGAGCGCTTCCATCAGGAAAAAGATCAAAAACTCAGAAAGCGCCTTGCTCAAATCCTTTCCGTTAAACTTGAGTTTTTTATTGTCAGATTACTGGAAAGAGATCGAGATCCTCAAAAAAAGCTGATAAAAGAAGTTCTATCTCTGGGAATCTGTAATGAAGTCATCGGCTTTTTAAACAGGAATACCAATATAGAAATTGAAAACGAACTGCTATCAGTGGTGAAAGGGGTTATAGATCATAATGAGACGTTGCTGATTGAATTTCGAACTTATCTGGATCAAAGACTTCTTCGTAAACTGAATTTGACGTCTTTTGATATTATTGCCGAAAAGCGGGAAGAGAAGTTGGAGAAGTCAAAGATCATAACGTTGTATTGTCTTCTTATCCTGATACTGCTCCTGGGGCCCACTGTTTATACTTTGATGAATTGGGACAGCGTAAAAAATATTATTAATCAAGACAGTTTGACCCGGTTGTTTCAGCAACCAGGCCTTGTGATTGGCCACCTAAAGGCATATGTGGTCCAATTCAACTATCTGCTGGTGTACTATTCAACTTCAGTTAATTTAAGTTATTTACTCCTTTGTATCTTTTCTTTTTTAGGATTGAGAAAGCAAATATGGGAATGGCGAACCAAAAAAATATCCTACCTGTTTAAGAAGGATATTCTGCCTTCCATCTCTGTTAGTGCCCCCGCATTTAACGAAGAAGCCAATATTATCGAGAGTGCCAATTCACTTTTAAACTTATCGTACCCAAATTATGAACTTATTTTAGTCAATGATGGTTCCAAAGATCAGACCCTGAACAGGTTGATAGACTACTACCAGTTGGAGAAGGTTGATTACACTATTGACGGACAATTGAATACAAAACCGGTGTTGGGAATATATAAAAACGATTCCTTTCCAAAGCTGGTAGTGGTTAATAAAACTAATGGCGGAAAAGCGGACTCCCTAAATGCCGGTATCAATATCTCAAAAATGGATTACTTTTGCGGTATAGATGCAGATTCCCTACTCGAACCGGATGCGCTGTTAAAGATTGTAACTCAGTTTCTGGATTCCGATGCTGAAGGTGTGGCAGTTGGGGGAAATATCCTTCCTATTAACGGTTGTGATGTCGATAAAGGGATGCTAACGAAAATAAGGCTTCCAAAAAACCATCTGGCCAGATTTCAAACCATTGAATACCTGCGGGCTTTCCTCGCCGGTCGCTTGGGATGGGCTTACATTAATTGCCTATTAATAATTTCCGGTGCCTTTGGATTGTTTAAAAAAGACAGGATAATACAAGTGGGTGGTTACCTGACCAGTAGTGGCAAGTTGAAAAAAGACACCGTTGGTGAAGATATGGAATTGGTCGTAAGGCTAAGCCGGTTGATGAAAGAGAAAAAAACCGCTTATAAAATAAACTACTCTTATAATGCCAATTGTTGGACTGAAGTACCGGAAAGTCTAAAAATCCTTTCCAACCAACGTGATCGTTGGCATCGTGGATTGATCGATATTTTGTTTTTCCATCGAAAAATCCTGTTTAATCCCTCCTACGGAAGTATGGGGCTTTTTTCTATGCCCTATTTTCTCATTTTTGAGATCCTGGGTCCATTAATCGAGGTTCAGGGATATCTGATGGTTTTGATAGCTGCCATCTTTGGATTAATCAATGCAAAACTGGCTATCCTGCTGTTTGTGTCTACAATTTTAATGGGCGTTTTTATATCGATTTTCTCTTTGATCATTGCAGAAAAAGAAAATGAGATATTTACCATGAGGGAGGTATTTTTGATGATAGCCTACGCCGTTTTGGAGAATCTTGGTTTCAGGCAAACCATCAGCTTTTGGCGAGTAACCGGATACTTTAGCGCCATGAAGAAGCCAAAAGGGTGGGGTACAATGGTGAGAAAGGGGTTTGGAGCGCCAAAACCGGGGTGAGGAATACAAGAGATGGCCCCCTTGTTTTTGGGATTTAGAAGGCGTATACGAGTTTAATCTGAAGAAGTTGATCAAGGATGTAGTTTTCGATCAGAGAGTCTTCCAGGCTATATTTCCAGCTAAGAAAAAAACTGCTCTCTCCAATTCTGGTGAATCCTGAATAGGTAAAGACCTGTAAAATGTCATTTTTCTTTTCATCAGTCTCTATCAAGGAATACTGGTACAATCCTTCCCTGTATAAAGTTACTGAGTCTGTAAAGAGCAGTTCATAATCAATAAAATGAGTTAAGCTAAACAAGCTGAATTTAAAGTTATTGGCAAAAATAATCTTATTAACCGATATATCGGGAAATATGGTGTGGACATATTTAAGGGAAGCCTCTCTCCATTGAATAGAGTCGGAAAATTCCGTTGGTTCTTTAAAACGATACCAGGCTTCATATTCGTCGATTCTCTGATCATAATTACTGGGATAGATCCGTTCCATCGTATTGGCCCCAACCCTGATCATTTGATTGCCTGTAAGATTAAGCCCACCGCCTATTTGGCTGGTCTGATAAAGAAACAAGGTATACCGATAGTAATCGAAAGCATGGATGGCCGATTCCTGCCAAACGGCAGCATCCACAAACCAGTTTGAAATGCGATACTCGCCTGTTAAAGCAGGTAGAATAACCTGATTGCGATCATCATCTTCAATTCGGGTGTAAAGCTGATCTTCAGAAGCAACGTCGATTACAGGCAGCGTGAGCGATGCATCCCAATCTTCTGCTTTATATCTGATTTTGGGGATATGCTTTTGTAAATAAAAACTAAAATAGTCGGTGCCATCAGGATGTTCCAGATTCCAAGCTTCCTGATTTTCGGTGTAATACAGTGAAAGGGAATCCGATAATGAGTAGTTGATAAAAAGATCGCCCTGCTGAATCGTGATAATGCTTCCAATTGATTCACTATCCGAGTGATATCTTCCAATTTTTCGATATTCGCCATCCACTCCGACTTCACTTGCAATTGCGGTTTTATGATCTACAAAAAAGCAAAACAGAAAGGAGAAAAGCAGTAATTCAATACACGACAATTTTTTCATAATGAGAAGTAAAATTTGATTAAAGATCTAATGCTTGTTCAACTTAAAACGGATTTTGGCAGCCTGTCCAGATGAAATATAGACAGGCCTTAAGGTCACTGAGAGTTACAGCTGATCTACCAGGACAATTTTCATCCCTCCAAGGCCATCTGCAACAAAAAGCCAACCAAGTCGATAGTAGAGGCCGTTTGCCGATGCCAACCGCTCAAAAGAAAGAGATCCTATCCAGGAGGGGGTCAATGTGTCTCCAGCGCTTATATTGGATTGCAGGCTGGTGCTGAGTTTATAGAGATCAACCCCTGCTTCGCCGTTGGCTCGGAAGAGGAGGTCTTTATATACACTGGCTGCATTCGTAACAGTCACCGTATCACTCAAGCCTGTGACGCCTGTTAGCTGCGGTATTTCAAACAATGGAGTCGGTGATGTACTCGTGCCGTCGGAAAGTATCGCCTTGATTCCTCCGTCTCCCAGGGCCATCAAGGTAACATTGGAAATCATTTCTACGGTTGATTTTGAGTAAGGAATAGTAGCTGTACCTGAAAACGACACTGTTCGACTAGCCGTAACATCAGCCAGGGATGAAGCCTGGGTCAGAGCATTTGCATCAAAAAAGGTTGCCTGCCCTTCTGTTCCTTTTAAAACACAAACCCTGTTGGATTCCAGAGCCAGGGAGCGGGCGTCATCAATGGCATAAAAATCAATGGATTTATCAAAAGAGGAGGGATTTGTTTTTGAGATCCGAACCAATCCACCATTATCTGCCCCCACTGTTGCGAAAACATGGGCACTTCCGGTTAATACATCGGTACCTGCATAACTGGGTATATCGACCATGGTAATCGAAGTTTCCGGAATACCCTGCTTCAAATCAATGATAATCAGCACCGCCGGAGTGGAAAACGCCCGGGTTGCCGGATCAGCAGCTCCGACTGCATAAAGCACATTTCCATCTATATAGACTGCATTAACATCAATATCTTCGAAGATGAGCTCGGCAAGGACATATGGAGATTCATTGCTCTTTGTTGAAATAACTTGAATTGCTCCCGAAAAACGGTCTCCGGCCATATTGTAAGAAACATATGCCTTTTGCTCCTTCAGTTCAATGTCCGTTGCCTGAAGGATTGCATCATCAAGAGATGCCGCACTTACTTCCGCAACCATACTTAAAGCCACTCCCTCAACCCGTCCTCCCAGTTTGAGGCCAATGGAGGATTGCTGAATCGTGACCGGTTGCTCGGACCTGGAAACGTAGTTAGTTGTATTGATCTCAAGAGCCGAATTGGATACAGCTATTTGATCAGCCAGGCTATCCGCATCTTGATTAAGAAAAACTGCGGAATCATTGGTTGGCTGCAGACTGCTTTGCGAATCTGATTGTTCATTTTCACTACAGGATATTGATATGATAACCCCAAAAAGCACCCCCAAAAACAGAGTTGCTACTCTGGGGATTCTGATGCGATTATACTCTATTGAACTTTTCATGTGCTTACTCTTCCAAATTAAAGGTTTCAGATAACTTATTTTAAAGATATCCCAGAATCATGAGATTTAATAGTACTTTTTGGATATCGCCTCAGGTGTGGGTTGAATTTATATTGATTCATCAGACCATGTTTAAAACAAACACATTTGATATATCTACGGATTTACCAGCTTTTACCTACTATCGATAAAAACTGTGCTACCTCACAAAAACCGATGAATGACACTTAAAAAAAAAATAACTTCATTCTACTCTTTCAAAAGAATAAGCTATAATCCACTCAAACATTTTATTTTATAGGATTTTCCAAAAAAAGAACCGATCACCTTTCATCGAAACAATAACTAATTGTTTTCCTTTCTGTTTTAGAAAAACATCAAACGTTTCTCCAATGAATGCTCTTTTATTGTCATTAGTGCTGATCGTTTTGGGAGGTTTTCTCCCCTTGTTTTTAGTTCGGAAGTTTCAACTGATGAACGCACTCGGTCTGCTGTTGATCACCTGTGGTTGTATAACTGGTCTTATTCCGGCATTTGATGGTCTTTTTAACGGAAATACTTATTCCGTACTTTTCACTAATTTCAGGGTGTTTCCCCTCAGTTTTGAATTGGACCCAATTTCAGCCTTTTTCCTTTTTCCCATATTTTTTATTTCCCTACTGGGTAGGCTATATAGCTTTCAATATCTCAACACCACCGAGAAAGCGTTAGGAATTGCAGTTAATAATTTATTTTATAGTCTGCTTGTAGTTTCAATGGCTTTGGTGGTATATGCAGGGGACCTTTTCAGCTTTGCCATCTCTTGGGAGGTGATGTCGATCTCATCTTTCTTCCTGGTGCTTTTTAATTATCAGAAAGAATCCACACGAAAAGCAGCCTATTTATACTTTGTTTTTACCCAGGCAGGTGCATTTCTTATCTTTGCAGGATTTGGAGTAATCATTGCTTATACCGGAGACCTGGGATTTAACAAAATATTAGCGCTCCCGGAAGAGATTAAGATTCTTGTTTTTCTGCTGTTGCTGTTGGGGTTTGGCTCAAAAGCAGGGATGTTTCCTTTGCATATCTGGCTTCCCTATGCTCACCCTGCAGCGCCAAGTCACGTTTCCGCTATTATGTCGGGCGTGATGATCAAGATTGGTATTTATGGAATTATCAGGTTTTATTGTCTACTTAATAGCAATTCCATTCTTTTTGGGTATCTGGTTCTTTGCTTTGGAATACTTTCTGGTGTTTTCGGTGTTGTACAGATGTTGGGACAGCAGAATCTGAAACGGTTACTGGCTTATTGTAGTGTGGAAAACATTGGGATCATTCTGATCGGGTTAGGAATTGGAATGATCGGGGTATCACAAAATCTACCGGCAATGGCTCTGTTAGGGTTTTCCGGGGCTTTTTTACATATTTTAAATCATGCCCTGTTTAAATCCCTGCTTTTTATGGGGGCGGGATCTGTCATTCATAAAAGCGGATTTGAGACAATTGACCAGATGGGAGGTTATCTCAAAAAGATGAAGGTTACCGGAGTCACCTTTCTGGTCGGTTCACTGGCGATTACCGGGTTACCCCCTTTTAACGGATTTATCAGCGAATTTCTTATCTACTATGGAAGTTTCCAGGGGATCAGTTTTAATGAAACCGGATTTATTCCATCCGCTCTGGGAATTATTTCTCTGGCCCTAATTGGCGGGTTGGCACTGGCCGGCTTTACCAAGGTGTTCGGGATTGTTTTTCTTGGTGAACCCAGAAAGATACCGGATCATACGTTGCAGGAAAGCGGACTGATCATGCAAATCCCCATGATTATTTTGGCTGTTATCTGCCTGTTGATAGGCGTTTTCCCCGATATCTTTATTCGATTGTCATTACTGGCTACCAATTCGATTCCCCAGGTTAGTTCCAATGTTTCGATTGAGGGTGTTTTGGCAATCAACCGTAACATTTCATTTACAGTCTTGTTTTTTATTGTCCTGGTGATGGTATTATGGGGCATACGAACCCTGTTTTATAGAAACAAAACAATCACTGCTTCATCCACCTGGGGATGTGGATATACAAAATCTTCACCTCGCATTCAATATACCGGGACTTCCTTTGTGGCGACGTTCTTGAATTTCTTTAAACCTATTGCACCGGTAGAAGTAATACACTTTGATGTTAAGGGTCATTTTCCGAGTGAAACAAGTTACCATTCCGATCTTGAAGATCTGGCAGAAACAGGCTTAGTCCGTTGGTTGATACGGCCTATACTGGCGATATTTAATCGATTACGCTGGATTCAACACGGGGATATCCATCTTTATATCGGGTACATTCTGTTGGCTGTGATTATTTTGTTGTTGATAATATAGGAATACAATGAATCCGCTCATCTTGTTGATTTTGGTTATCCTTCTGGGGCCTCTTTATGCTGGTATCATTAAGAAAGTGAAAGCCTTTTTCGGAGGAAGGCAGGGCCCCCCCTTGTTTATTAACTATTATACCATTATAAAATTGCTAAAAAAGGGATCAGTCTACAGTAATAGCACTACTTTTATATTTAAAGTCAGTCCGGTAATAACTCTGGGAACGGCTCTGTTGGCCCTCTCGTTTTTTCCCTTAGGAGGAGAGCAACCGATGTTCTCATTTCAAGGTGATGTTATTCTTGTATTTTATATGATGGGGTTGGCCAGATTCTTTATGATTCTGGCAGGTCTTGATACGGCCTCACCTTTCCAGGGAATGGGAACTGCCCGTGAGGCTTATTTCTCCGTCTTTGCAGAGCTGACCCTGTTTATGGTGTTTATTTTGTTATATTTGGTGAGTGGTGAATTAACTTTGGTCGGTTATCTCAAAAAAACTCAAAGCTTGATGCTTTGGCAGACAATCGGACCACCGTTTCTACTGGTGATATTTGCTGTTTACATGATCCTGCTTTCTGAGAACAGCCGGGTTCCCATTGATGATCCTACCACTCATCTGGAACTGACTATGATTCATGAAGTCATGATTCTCGATCACAGCGGACCGGATCTGGCGTTTATTGAGCTTGGAGCCCAGTTAAAGCTCATGTTTTACGCCTGTTTTGTAACCTGCTTTTTGTTTCCATTCCAACTGGGACATTGGCTGGTTGATCTGATTGTTTTTTTCCTTGTCCTGGGAGCGGTTTATTTTGTAATTGGAGTTACTGAATCTGTTATGGCCAGATTTAAAATGCCGAAAGTACCCAAGTATTTATTAACATCATTCGCGTTGGTTGTTTTTGCGGTGATTGTGGTATTGGAGTACACACCATGATTGATCCATATAATACGATTCTATTGTTGATTCTTCTATCCGTGCTGCTTGCTTTTGCATCAAGCAGGATTCTGACCATGATAAAGGTGATATCCTTTCAAGGCATTGCTGTGTCCATTGTTCCGATTTTGCAGCAGAATGATCTGTCGACGGTTAATCTGGTGTTCGGATTTATCATGATGACTGTCCGCGGAATTATTATCCCCGCCTTACTATATTTCGCAGTACGCAAGATTTCCGCCAAACGGGAAATCGAACCCCTCATCGGCTATCATCTCTCCATATTTACAGGCTTACTGTTGATCATTTTTTCCGTTTATATCAGTTCCAAGTTTCATCTTCCTGCCAACAAAACGAGTCTTTTAACAATGCCGACTGCCATTACCATGCTGGTTGGAGGAATGTTTCTTCTGATGGCCAGACGCAAGGCTATTACCATGTTGATAGGGTATATGATGCTGGAAAATGGAATCTATATTATCGGGGCTAGTTTTTCAAAGCGGACTCATCATATGGTTGAGTATGTTATTTTGTTGGATGTGCTGGTTGGGATCATGATTATGGGAATCGTTTTGTACAATATTAAAAGAACGTTTGATGACATTGACACCACTCTATTAAGAAAACTTAAGGATTAGGAAAATGCTTGAAATTATTCTGATTATACCACTATTGGTCGGGATCTCTGTTTTCCTGCTTCCGATAAAAACCGGACGATACCTGGTGGCTGCGACAGGAGTCTGGAATCTTGGGGTTGCTGTTTTCATATGGAGGGTAAGACCAGAAGCTTTTTTATTACAGTATTTCAGGTTAACTGCTGAAGGACTACTGGTTTTGTTGGTAACCTCTTTCCTGTTTTGTGTCGTTTCATTCTATTGTATCGGATACCTGGAGAAAGAGAAGCTACCCAACGAACGGATTTTTAACGGTTCCATGCTTTTTTTCCTGGCTGCCATGAGTATGGCAACCATTGCCGATCATGTCATTATGTTCTGGGCTGCCATTGAAACGACAACCCTGGCCAGTGCACCGCTTATTCTTCTGAAAAAGACAAAGGGTTCTCTGGAAGCTACCTGGAAGTATATTCTGATTTGCTCGGTGGGAATTGCCCTAGCACTGCTGGGAACCATGCTAATGACTATCTCGATGGACGCTGTTGATATCGAAAGCAGTCTGTTTTTCTCTGCGTTTTCCAATGTGGCCAATCAGCTGGACAAAACCTGGTTGAAGGCGGGATTTGTTTTCGTCCTGGTGGGATATGGTACAAAAATGGGATTGGCTCCCATGCATACCTGGCTACCCGATGCTCATAGCGAAGCGGCCAGTCCGGCATCCGCACTCTTATCCGGGGCTCTTTTAAACTGCGCCTACCTGGGAATTCTAAAAACCACAACTGTTCTGGAATCTGCCCAATTGGGCGATTTTGCGGGGAATGTTTTAATCGCCTTTGGTCTGCTTTCAGTTATTGTCAGTACTACTTTCATCTTAAAACAAACCGACTATAAACGATTACTGGCCTACTCCAGTATCGAAAACATGGGGATCATAGCAATCGGAACCGGTATTGGGGGATTTGCCGCATATGGTGCCATGCTTCATCTCATCCATCATTCCCTGGTTAAATCATCGCTGTTTCTATCTTCGGGTAACATTCTGCTCGCATACGGCTCAAAATTGATTGATAAAACAGGAAACATGGTCGGGCAACTACCCAAGACCTTTTTCTGTTTCATCAGTGGTTTTGTCGGTATTGTCGGTTTTCCGCCATTCGGAATTTTCCTCAGCGAATTGATTATCCTATTTGGTGCTTTTCAGGAAGGACGCTATGTTGTCCTCGGATGTCTCCTTTTCTGTTTACTATTTATCAGCGCCGGGCTAACAAAATACGTGATTAGAATGTCTTTTTCTCAAACAGGAAACAAAGCTCGATTGAAAGAAGATCCTTTATTGTTTATTCCGCAATTGGTTCTGTTGTTGGCATCTGTTATCCTCTGTTTCTGGATGCCCGATTCGCTGCACCAGGTTATCATTCATTCCGGGATTGGTATTATCGGAGGATTAAATGGTTAGCACAAGTCTTACAATCAAAAACGGAGCCTGTATCCAAAGAGCCTCTATTCCTAATCTTTCCTTTGAGCAGTTTTTTGAAAACCTCAAAGATCTTTGCAGCAAGGATGGAAAAATCGTGCAGTACTTTGGCTACGAAGAGCATGGGCAAGGCAAACTGCTGGCTGTTGTCAGGACGGACAATCTCTTCGTCTTTGAATGCGATGCCCCTGACGAATACCCCTCTTTAACCGGACAGGACGCAAAATTCAACCTGTTTGAAAGAGAGATTGCAGAACAATATGGCATCATTCCCCGTGATCATCCCTGGTTAAAATCCGTCAGATTCCATGAGAACTATTGCGGAAAACCGGATGTCTTTGGTCAGAATTACCAGGAGGATATTCCGGGGAACTATCCCTATTATTCGATCTTGGGAGAGGAGATTCATGAAGTTGGTGTGGGTCCCGTTCATGCAGGTATTATTGAACCCGGACATTTCAGGTTTAGTTGCACCGGTGAAAAAGTGTTACATCTGGAAATCCAGCTCGGCTATCAGCACCGGGGAGTGGAGCAGTTGCTCGTTCAAACGCCACCAAAACGCTGGCCGATTATTGTGGAAGGGATCGCAGGTGATACCACCATTGCCAACAGTATCTGCTTTTCAAGATCAATTGAAGCGTTATCAGGACTTCAAGCAGATGGTGAAGTACAGCTCGTAAGATGCCTGGCTCTGGAACTTGAGAGATTATGCAATCACATCGGAGACCTGGGGGCGTTGAGTGGTGATGTTGCGTTTCTTCCACCGGCATCTTACTTTGGCAGGATGAGGGGAGAATTTCTGAATATGCTGCTATTGTTGTCGGGAAACAGATTTGGTAAGGGGTTGATCCGACCGGGCAGGATTCTATCAGGCAACAGAAAAGAAAAACTGCGAACCATTCAAACTAAATGTGCCGGATTAAAAAAAGAGATCCAACATGTCTCACAATTACTCTTTAACGCTGCCAGTGTGCTTTCCCGTTTTGAGGAGACCGGGGTTGTCTCCAATCAATGTGCCGATGAACTGGGATTGGTTGGAGTCGCAGGGAGAGCTTCCGGTTTGAATTATGATGTAAGAGCTTCCTTTCCCACTGATTACTATTTAAAACACAAGATCGATCCCCAGGTGCAGTTATCAGGAGATGTATATGCACGGGCCAAAGTTAGACTGGATGAGATTATACAGTCTATGGAAATGATTGCAGCCATGGAATTGAAAGAATCAAATGGAGAGGAAATATCCGGGGAAACCTTGGATCTGCAACCATCATCCTTTGTAGTAACCCTGTCCGAAGGCTGGCGAGGTGAACTGGCTCACGCTATATTGACAGATGAGACCGGAAAACTATTGAGATATAAGATCAAAGACCCCTCTTTTCATAATTGGAACGGGTTGGCCCAAGCGTTGAGAGGTGAGGAGATATCCGATTTCCCCCTTTGCAACAAGAGCTTTAACCTGTCCTATTGCGGCTTTGATCTTTAAATCCAATTGATACTATTAATTAGAGAAAGGCATGATTAAAACACTCCTAACCCGCTTCGAGCAGGGCAACAAAACATCGGCATATCCTGTGAAACCTATAACTCTGGTTGAAGACTATCGTGGTCGACCGGAGATCAATTGGAATAGTACACCGGAACTGATGCATCTTTGTGCTGAATCCTGTCCTCAGGATGCAATAGATGAACAGAAGAGATGTGTTGACCTGGGACGATGTGTTTTCTGCGGAACATGCGAACGGGTCGGTGAAGGCCGGTTTATCAATTTCACCAATGATTTTGAACTGGGAGTGTCGGCAAGACAGCAACTCCTATTGGATGACGAGCTTAATCAGCTATCCATCAATTCAAGTCAAAAGATTAAAAAGCTTTTTGGCAGATCCCTGCAGCTCAGGCAAGTATCGGCAGGAGGATGCAATGCCTGTGAAGCTGATACCAACGTCCTCAGCACACCATTTTTTGACCTGGCACGCTTCGGAATCGATTTTGTCGCTTCCCCGCGACATGCCGATGGATTGTTGGTAACCGGCCCGATAACTGTTAACATGAAAACAGCCCTTTTAAAAACCTACGAAGCCATCCCCGATCCAAAGATAGTGATAGCATCAGGCGCCTGCTCTATTTCCGGAGGCCCGTTTTTTGGCAGCAACCAACTGGCTGATCCCATCGAAACCTTGCTCCCCGTTGACCTGTTTATCCCGGGTTGCCCACCCCATCCCCTAACAACCTTGCATGCCCTGTTGAGGTTTTTGGGCAAAATCTGACCGGATTTGATTTAATGGGCATGGAGAACCATGCAATTGACTTTTCTCAGCGCCATTTCAACGATAACCATCCTTGAAACCTTTTTAACTCATAAGTCAAATCAAATAGGAATACTGCCTTGATCCGTGGATAATTCTCCTAATTTGAACGGTTTTTCCTTTAATAACATAAAAAACAAGATACTTACCAATTATAAGCATTCGATATCCCAGCTTCTTTAAACGATCATCTTTGGGAACAACTCCCAACTCCGGATTTTGTGCTAATCTGGATATGGATTTATCAAACGTTTCTAGCATTGAAACAGCAGCCGTCGGACTATCTTTAAGAATATAGTCAAAAATCTCTTCAAGATCCCCCTCCGCTGTTCGTAAGTAACGGATTTCATAGAACCCACTCATTTTATTCTCGCTTTCAACTTCTTCATTAATTGCTTGTGAGTGATTCCTTTTTCACCAATAGCATCCAATACTTCCGCCTCCCCCAACTTTTGGTATAACTCGAGTGTGTTTTGGAGTCGATCATAATGTGTTTGACTCATAACAACGAGATCTCCCTGACCATTTTTTGTAATGAAAACCGGTTGATCCTCTGCGTGACATAGTTCTGATATTTCAGTTGCTCGATTTCGTAAATCAGATATTGGTCTAATTAATGTCATAGTGCCTCCTTTAATAATCATTTTAATGATAGAATAATATCATTAAAATGATAAATGTCAACCAGGAAAGCTCGTACTGTAAATAGCAAAAAAACGTATAATATCGACTAGCGTCTGAACGAAAACCACGTCAGGCTTTACCAAAAGCACAACCAAGATAAAAAAAAAATAGTCAAAATAATACCGAACAGAATTGGCGCCTTAATTGTTGAAAGTATCTTGATCAATTAAGTATTAAATTCATCTAAAGGTAAGATTCTATATTTTAAGTTATCAAAATACTCAAATCCAAGCGACTTCCAAAAATTATTTCCAGATATATTGTCAGAGTTAACCAATACACCTATCTTGGTAATATTCTCTTCTTTCAGCGATTTAATGACATTTTCCACTAGTTTTTTTCCTATACCCCTATTCCTATAATTTTTTTTTACCACAGCATGATAAATGAAGCCTTTCCTACCGTCATGCCCGCAGAGGATTCCACCGATAATTTTTCCATCAATTCTACAGATAAAATTGTTGTTTGGATTTCTTTTTAAAAATCTCTCAATTCCTTCTTTTGAATCATCGATAGCCCGCAATGTCGTTCCATTTGTGTTGGACCAAATCTGATGAATTTCGTCATAATCATCAATTTTCATTTTTTTTATAATCATGGTTTAAAATCTCATTTGATCGTTTTCTCAATTTCTTTACCAAAAGAAATGAACCTATAACACGCAGCCAAGCCTCTTCAATCTCCGCCTAAGCGACGATTTGATGCATCCATTATGTAGTCAGCTAAATCAACAAGGCGGTTGAAGTCCTCTTCCGAAACACCTAACTTACGCTCACCGAAGGAGATATGCAATTGGGTGTGTATGTTTATTATATTATTGATATTGCTAATATATTTATTCAAAGGAAAGCTTACGCCGTGAATTAACAAAATCTCGAAGATAAAGATTTATTAGAATGCCTGTCTCTTCTGCCATGTTTTTGAAATACTCAATTATGTCGACTCCCATTCGGATCATGACTTGTGTTTTAAGCTGTTTAGCGAAAGGATTTTTACGTTTTTTTGTTTTTAATAAATCATATTCTTTTTTTTAATGTTTCTCCCGTATATTCTTGTTTTTCATTCTTAATAGCTTTCCGGGCTGAAATGATTCCCATGGTTGATTCACTCTCACGAAAACAAAGAACCACAAGAAGAATACGGAGTCTGCAAAAAAAACATTTTGGCTTGGTGCAATGGGATCAATTGTAAAAAAGTATTGGATTTTTCGATAAGATCTCTCATGTTTGAGTATTCATCAGATGGTATTTTCTGATGAATAGCTTTAATTAGTTTTTCTGTAGTAAAATCCTGTGTTAAAATAGCCGCCTGTATTTTATAAAAGTTGTCAATTGCCTAATTATTTGGTATCGTACAACATGCAGACATCACAGGGTTACTCTCGAGTTAGGGTACTCCTGACAGATTTTTGGATATGAACCTGCTTCCAAATTCCACAGTAGCTTCAAAAAACCAAGGCTGATTATAGTATGACTTTTTCAACAAAACTTATACAATCAGTAATCCTGACTTCTCTTATCATATTTCTGCTTTCCTGCACTCCGGGCAAACAGGTAAAACCAAAACCCGTGCCCAAAGATGGTATAATCAATCTCAACACCTGGGACTTTGCGAAAGATGGGGTGATTGCTCTTAATGGAGAATGGCAATTTGTCTGGAATGAGCTTTTTAGTTCTTTTGATGAAAAGGAAAACGCTCCCCTGAAAAAACAATTTATAGAAACACCCGCTGCCTGGAACGATTTTATTTTCGACAACGAGAAGCTGAGTGGTCATGGTTATGCGAGCTATAAGCTGAGGGTGTATCTTAATGACGCAAAATCGCGCCTGGCTTTCCGATTCCCCGAGATCGGAACAGCATTTACCGTTTTTGTGGATGGTGCCAGGATCACATCTGGGGGAGAGGTGGGACGGACTCCAGAGACAAGCGCCCCCAGATATTATCCCCATGTTATCGGTTTTTCGCCGTCCCGGAAGATATTGGATATTGTAATCCAGGTTTCAAATTTTCACATAAAGAAAGGCGGGGTAATGGGACCCATTCTCCTGGGAAGTGAAGAGGACGTCCGGAAATCCTGGATGAGAGATCTAATCATCGATTTTTTCCTGTTTGGATCCATTATGGTCATGGGGTTGTATCACCTGGGATTGTTTTTAGTCCGTAAAAAGGACAGGCTACCGCTCTATTTTGGAGTATTCTGTTTGCTTATCTCCATGCGGATTATTGTTCAGGATAATTATTACCTTGTTCATCTCCTCCCCGGTATTCCCTGGGAGATAATAATCAGAATGAATTTTCTCTCTTTTTATGTTGGAGTCCCGGTTTTTCTGGTGTTTACGGACTCGATGTTTCCCGGGAAACTGGATAGTCGCTATGTTAAGTTTATTGTCGTGATCGGTCTGATCTATTCCGGTATTGTCATTTTCTTCTCCCCCAACCTGTTCTCAAAAATATCTTTTTCTTACCAGATTATAACCTTGGTTACCTGCCTTTATGTTATTTCTGTCTTGATCCTCGGTATCATTCGAAAAACGGAAGGCACTTTCATTTTTCTTGCTGGTTTTTTTATCTTTTTTCTCACTATTGTGAATGACATTTTATATGACAATGATGTGATGAAGATCGGTGTACTGGTGCCTTTTGGATTGTTTGCCTTTATATCTGCCCAGGCTTTTCTCATCTCAGCGCGCTTTTCAAGGTCTTTTGCAGCGGTAGAGAACCTGTCACAAGAGCTTCGCAATAAGTCGGATCAATTGAATAAAACCAACTTGGAATTGGCAAACCTTAATGAAAACCTTGAAAAAAAAGTGCTCGAACGAACCCGGGATCTGAACAACATGATTCATCAGCTGAAATACAGTACCCAACGCTCAGAACAGTTGGCAGAGGAAGCCCGTTCTGCCAGTTCGGCTAAGAGCAATTTCCTGGCAAATATGAGTCACGAAATCCGAACTCCAATGAATGGGATCATAGGGATGATTGACCTGCTATTAGATACTGATCTAACTAAAGAACAGGTGGATTATGCGAGAACGGTGCAATCCAGCGCCGATTCTCTTCTGGTGGTGATTAATGATATTCTGGATTTCTCAAAAATTGAAGCTGGTAAGTTGGAATTTGAAACCATCGATTTTGACCTGAGGTCATCAATCGAGGGAGTGACTGAGCTTCTAGCCATCAAGGCAGAGGAAAAAGGACTTGAATTCATTTCCATGGTTGACTTTGACGTCCCTCCCCATCTGCGAGGTGATCCCGGTCGATTGAAACAAATATTGATCAATCTTTCGGGAAATGCCATCAAATTCACTGAAAAGGGAGAGATCGTTATCAGGGTCAAATTGGAGAAGGAGACAAGCAGTCATGCCGTTCTTCGCTTTGAAATCATCGATTCCGGGATAGGCATTCCGGAGCAGAAAAAGGAGCTGCTCTTTAAATCTTTTTCCCAGGTAGATGCTTCAGTAACGCGTAAGTACGGCGGAACAGGATTAGGACTTGCCATCTCCAAGCAGCTGACGGAGATGATGAATGGTGAAATCGGTGTCATCAGTAACCTTGGGGAAGGATCAACTTTCTGGTTCACGGCTGAACTTGAAAAGCAACAGGTTGTTCAACAAAAGAACTTGATCATTCCCAAGGATATAAGTGGAAAACGAATTTTGGTGGTTGATGATGTCAACTATAATCGACAGATTTTTACCGAGTTTTTAAACTTGTGGGGATGCCGGACGGGTGAGGCAGAAAACGGAGTTGACGCGATAAAAAAATTGACGGAAGCAGAAGTTTCCGGCGATCCATTCGAAATAGCCATCGTCGACATGCTGATGCCGAAGATGGATGGGGCTACGCTGGGAAAGCATGTCAAAGGCGATCCGAAATTAAAAAATACTATCCTTGTTATGCTGACCTCCTCCGGAATCAGGGGAGACGCGGCAAGGGTAAAAGAGATCGGTTTTTCAGCCTATCTGACAAAGCCTATACGGCGTGCTCAGCTTTATGACTGCCTGGTTGCCATAGTTGGTCAACAGACGTCGAATGATAAATCACCGGTAGAGAATCATCTGGTAACCCGTCATACCTTACATGAATTACACCAGCATAAAGCCCATATTTTGCTGGCAGAGGACAACAAGATCAACCAGAAACTCGCACTGAAGGTGCTGGAAAAACAGGGGTATCGCGTGGATGTCGTTAACAATGGTCAGGAAGCTGTTTCTGCCCTGGAACAAGTACCCTATGATCTGGTGTTGATGGATCTTCAAATGCCGGAAATGGGTGGCATGGAGGCGACCAAAATAATAAGGGCACGGTTTTCCCAGGTAAAAAACCACGAGATTCCAATTATTGCCATTACGGCTCATGCCATGAGCGGGGATAAGGAAAAGTGTCTTGAGGTAGGTATGAACGGGTATGTATCCAAGCCGATCAAAAAAGATCTTCTTATTGCGGAAATAGAAAAACAACTGGGATAAAAAAAGACAGCTTGATAAATTACTTGCCATCATCAGTGTTCCCGAGTCTCAAAAATAAAACGCCTTTTATGTTGATCTCCCTGCCTGATTCATTCGCTTCCATAGCTCGGAGCAGATAATGAGGAGATGAGAACGCTTTTGATTCCTTGATCCAATCGGTTTTTATAGGGTTTCAACCTCGGATTCTTTCGGTAACAGAAACTTAAAAGTCGATCCGCCTTTGGTATTGTTTTCAGCCCAGATGACACCCTTGTGATCAGTGATGATCTTTTTAGAAATTGCTAATCCCAGGCCGGTACCGCCCGAATTCTTCTCGTTTTCACTCCCTTGCTTGAATTTCTTGAAAATCATATCCAATTCGTTTTCCGGAATCCCATTCCCGGAGTCAGAGATGGCGAACTGGACATATTTGTCTTCTTCCAGTATCTCAACCTTTATTTGACTGCCGGATTTTGAGTATTTAATGGCATTCAGCATCAGGTTTTTAATTACCTTACCAATCTGGTCAACGTCCATTTTGACATGATCGGAAAAATCCGGTTTGTTATATTTCAATTTTATGTTGTTGTCTTTCAGCATTACAAACATATCATTGAGAATGATGGTAGTTACCATGGAAAGCTTTTCGGTTTGAAAATCGTAACCCATGTTCTTCACTTCCAATTGGGACAGGTCAAGCAGGTTATTTAGAAGTACCTGAAGTTTTAAGGCACTCTCATAGATCGTACTGAAATAACTTTTTAGTTTCTCCTTATTGTTTTTCTTGTATCGTTCCATTCCTAACTTGGCAAAGCCAAGAATCCCGATCATGGGCGTTTTAAGTTCATGCCCGATTTTTGAAAGAAAATCAGCTTTGATCCTTTGGGCTGCCTGACCTTTTTGGATGGCAACTTTCAATTTTTCCTCGTTTTCCTTATGCAGGGTAATATCCTCAACATGTTTGATCACATATCTGACGATTCCCAAATCATTCAACACCGGGTAAGCTCTTATCTGTTTGTGGGCGTTGTTACATTTATTGAACAGCTCTGTTGTTAACGGTTTTCCGGTTTCAAACACCTTCTTCAGATGACAGTCAACGCAGGGTTCATCTCTCTGCCAGTAAAGCTCATGGCACTTTACGTTTTCATCAGGGTTGATAGCTTCCAATTTCTCCATTCCTCGCCAGTTGCTGGCGATAATATTCATTTTTCTGTCCAAAACCATAACTGTTCCCGGAATGGAATCAAAAACCGTGTTCAACAAGGTCTGAGACTTCTTCAGTTCCTCTTCCGCCTCTTTTTTTTCAGAATTATCATGAAGCCCCAGGGTAACAGCAATGACCTCATCATCGTGTTTTATGGGAATAATACGAGTAGAATACCAGCGAACGATCCCATCAGAACCGATACCGGCCGACTCATAACACCCCTCTTTTCCTGTCTGAAATGTCGTTCTTATTTGATCCCTGATCATCTGGTGATCTTTGGGAAGGGCATAATTATAAATTGGTTTCCCGATCGCCTCTTCCGGATTTAGATTTTTTGACGTGTGGTTTATGAAAAGGATTGTGCCGTCGTGGTCTACGTTCAAAATAATATCCGGGTCATTTCCAATGGGTGAATTGAGTTGATCTTTACACCTTTGCAGTTCTTCCACCGCAATCTGATCATCTGAGAACTCTCGTTGTTGAATGATCAATTGCCTGGATTCGTTAATTGGGTTGATGTTTATTGTAAAACTGAGATCCAAGTATAATTCATTATCGTTAAAAAGTTTTATCCTGCTTTTTCCGAAAATAGGCAGATCTCCCCAAAAAGCCTTTCTCAGACTCTTTTCAAAGTCCGGTTGACCTTCAACCTTAACTATCAACTTTGAAATATTTTGCCCTATGATCTCTCTTTTTGAGATCCCAAACAATTTCTCGGCGGTCTTGTTAATGAACAGAATCTTGCAGTTTTCATCCAAAATGGTGAAACCACTCGTTAAACTGTCAAGCAGGTTTTCTTCAATCTGTTTAATTTCCGGGGTTCTGAAAATTGAGGATGCCTGGATACTATTATGCTTTTCCCTTAGTATTTTCAGTTCGCTTTCCAATTCAAGAATTCTGATTCGCAAATCTTCTGCTGCAGGTTTTTCGGTCATGATTACTCCAGGGGGTGGAAGGATTACAGAGTCATCAACTTTGGATATCATATCCGAATCCGTTTGGAAAGAGCATCCTTGGATTTTTAGCGAAAGGTTTTATGCGTAATATCAGGTGATTAACAACATGTGCAAAGAAACTTCGGCGGATCGTTGAACTGACTCCTTTCAGAGCAGATAATATATTTCTTCAACCTTTTGATAAGCAACATTTATGTTTCAGGGATATACTGGAAAATGGACTCATGGTCTTTTTTACACTATTTCACAAAACCAGGCTTCCATGAATCAATCACCACTTTTACTAGACTGTCAATCCATTTCTAAAGCTTTTGGTGCAACCCCCCTGTTTTCAGGAATTTCGCTGACCATTAGCGTCGGTGAACGATTGGGATTCATCGGGCCCAATGGTTCCGGTAAATCTACCTTTCTTCGGATTCTAGCCGGTCAAATTCAAACGGATAGTGGAGAAATATCAACCAAGAAAAATATCAAGGTTGAATATCTTCCCCAGCAAGATCACCTGAACTCGGAAAACACCATCGAGCAGGTTCTGGCTGATCAGCTTAAAACAGAAAATCTGGAAGAGAAAGAAATATACTCGAGGATTCGCCGCTGGACAGCAAGGGCTAAATTTAAGGATGGCAGTCAGCTTGTGGAAAGCTTATCCGGTGGATGGCGAAAACGATTGAGTATTGTCTCAAGCATGATTACGGAGCCGGATCTACTGTTATTGGATGAACCAACAAACCACCTGGATATAGAAGGAATCTGCTGGCTGGAGGATCTCTTGAAGGAACCGGATTTCTCGTTTGTGCTGGTAACGCATGATCGTTACTTCCTGGAAAATGTTACCAACCGGATGGTAGAGCTTAATCGCCGTTTTTCCAAGGGATTCCTTAAAGTTGAAGGCAGTTACAGCGATTATTTGATTCACCGCGAAGCCCTCCTGGATAACCAGCTCCAACTGGAAACAGTATTGGCTAACAAGCTAAGACGCGAAACAGAATGGCTGAGCCGAGGGCCAAAAGCCAGAGCAACCAAAGCCAGATTCCGAATCGAAGAGGCTTATAAGCTCAGGGACGACCATTCCTCTCTTAGAAGCCGAAACCTTTCGGGGCAAAGCGTAGGGTTCAATTTTGAAGGAACCAACAGGCGAACCAAAAAGCTGATTGAAGCCGTTGAAATAAGTAAGGAGATAGGGAAGCAGCAGCTGTTTAAAAAACTAAGTCTGATACTCTCTCCAAAAAGCTGCCTGGGGCTATTAGGCAGAAACGGAACCGGGAAGAGCACACTGATCTCTATCCTTGCCGGTTCGGTTCAACCCGATGAGGGTACTGTTAAACATGCCGATGGCCTCAAAATAACAGTATTTGACCAGAAACGGGAGCAACTAAATCAACAGCAATCATTACGAGAGGCTTTGGCCCCGACAGGTGATTCCGTTGTTTATGGCGATCGATCCATACATGTTATCAGTTGGGCAAAACGATTTCTTTTTGAGCCGGAAAAACTGGAACTTCCGGTTTCTCAATTATCAGGAGGAGAGCAATCCCGAATACTGATAGCCCGCCTGATGTTACAGCCGGCTGATATTCTGTTGCTGGATGAACCTACTAATGACCTGGATATCCCTTCCCTGGAGGTTCTGGAAAACAGCATTGCGGAATTTCCGGGCGCGGTGGTTCTGGTAACCCATGATCGATTCCTTTTGGATCGGTTGGCTACTGGAATAATCGGATTTGACGGGCAGGGAAATGCCGGGCATTTTGCTGATTATTACCAGTGGCTAAGTGTTTTAAAAACCCAGGCTGTCCAGGCAAAAGATGAGAAACAGAAAGTATACAAGCAGAAAGAGAAAAGTCGTAAACTTACCTATAAAGAACAACTGGAGTTGGAAAAGATCGAAGGGGAAATCCTTAAAGCGGAACAGGAATTGGGCAGTTGCCAGAAACGAATCGAAACCCCGACTGTGATTGCTGACCCAGAAAAACTGCAGGAATGTTGTTCAGCATTGCAGAAAGCGCAGGAAACCGTGGAGGAGTTGTACGAAAGATGGGAAACTCTGGAAGCGATTAAATCTCAACAGTAAAGGGATGTTCGATAGGTTGGATTGCTTTTCGCCCTATCGGCAACATTGCTGTTTATCGAGAAACGTTAGGTTTTAAATCTCTTTCGACAATATACCAGAATCCCGGCTTAAACCGTTTATCTTCCGGCGCAGCCAAATTCAGTTTATTTAGTCTTTTTTTAATGTATCTCAGCTCAATGGGTGATAGCAAAATGTTGTCACTCTGCAGATGATCCCTGTAACGAAAATAGGCAGAGATCAGTTTTTGATTTTTTAGTTTTGCCAGCTGCACAAAGTTTTCAAACACCAGTAACCGTTCCAGTTCCGGCGTAATCTCAATCAGCTCCAAACCCTCACTCTCTTCGGGGGCTTCTCGAAAAATTTCTTTCAACCTCCCGTCTCGGGTAAGGCCGATCATTTTTTTTGGAGGAAATTGAGGGCGAGATCTTTTTTCCAACCCCTGTAACGTCCACTCCCGATCAATTATCGGCAAACCGTGCTCCAACCAAAGACCGGCGTTATCCAGCACCAAACCGAATTTTTTCCCCTTTGCGATCCGCATAACCCTACCGACCATTTGCAGGTAGAGGGCTAACGATTTTGTGGGGCGCGCCAGTTGAACCGCCTCACACTCCGGAAAATCAAATCCTTCCGTGATGATTTCAACATTGCTTAATACTTTTATCTTTTTGCTTTTGAATTGTTCGAGCAGGTTTTTTCGTTCTTCGCGAGGAGTTGTCCCGTCGATATGTGCCGCCGAAATCCCATTTTGGTTGTAGCGTTCCGCCACAGTCTTGCTATGTTCCACATTAACCGCAAAGACGATGGCGGATTTGTTTAAAGCATATTTTTGATAAGACTCAATCAGATTAACCATGAGCGTGTTGTCCAACATCACCTTACCCAGCAGTTCGGTTACATAATCTCCCCGACGCTTCTTTACTGTCTTCAGGTCCGGAGTGGCTCCGACAAAATGTTTGATCGGCGCCAGATAACCCTGCCGGATGAACTGCTTGGTTTGCATTGACGGGACTAATACATCAAACAGGTCGTCAAATCCCTCTCCGCTTAATCGAATCGGGGTAGCTGTAACTCCCAGAAACTTGGCGTCAGGATAGATCTCCCAAAGCTTCTTATAGGAGGCGGCCTTGGCATGGTGACATTCGTCGATGATGATAAGATTTGCCTGCGGATGTTTGCGACGGTTTAAAGTTTGAATGGAGGCGACCTGAATGATCTTTGAGTAATCCGCCTCGACTCCGGCAAGAATGATTCCGGCTTCAACTCCTTTTCCACGGAGCTTACCCTCAATCTGCTCTATCAGTTCCTTGCGATGAACAACGATTAAAACCTTGCGTTCATGATCGTGTCCTTTTTTAACGATTTCACTGAACAACACGGTTTTTCCGGTACCAGTCGGCATCTGAAAGAGCACACTGCGAATACCGTTCCGCCAAGCTGTGAAGATAGCTTCTATTCCCTGATGTTGATAAGGTCGTAGTATTTCCGCCATTTGTGAAGTAAGGCATTGAACTGTTGGGTTATCCGGATAAAAAACCAGCCCTTTTGGAAATGCAAGGAGTGGGCATCTTCGCTGATTATGATTCGGAAAACCCTCTTCACACTGAACTTGAAAGTTATATTACAAGCCTCTTCGCGTAGACCTACGCGATTTTAGCAGCCGCTTCAACCATAGGTTTGCTTGATTTTACGTTTGGGTCTGGTCACCGGGTAATCAGCACGCTGCCATGTATTGATCCCTCCTTTCATTACATAAACATCGGAAAATCCAGCTTTCTTCAACCGGATACCCGCACTAACCGCTCTTCCACTTCCTGTTTGGCAAACTATGATGATTTTCCTGTCCATCGCCTTGCTTTCGATCTCCTTTAGCCGATCTCTCAGTTCCGACAACGGGATTGCTGTGGAAGCCTTGATCCGGGCTTCCCGTTCAAGTTCCCAGGAGGTGCGTATATCCAGAAATAGTGTTTTTGCCGGTTGCTTAAACATGGCAAAGGCATCCTCCACGCCAATGGAGTGAACACTGTATATTTTGGATAGGATGCGGTTTTTAAACAACAATAGAACAAAGGCTGCAACAACAAAGTAATAAAGGTTTTGCTGAAAAAAATTAATGAATTCCATAGTGGACAAATAGTTAAGGAGGTTTATCAAATAGTGGCATCGATCAACTCGATTTCTTAAACAAATAATCTCTGCACTGAATGTGCCTCAGTTGTGTATAAGATCACTAGAGCTCTATCTTATTGTAAAAATGTCACTATCAGGGCAAATTTTATTCTTTTAATTCCGACTGTACCGTTACTTGTGTTCATAAACGTTACATGCCGTTACCTTTAAGCTCAGAGGTAAGGATGATAAAATGGTTCCCATTTTCTGTATATCAAGCAATGAAGTGTCAAAAGGAGAAAAATTTCAGCCTCCACTATTCTTCCCCCAAATACATTCCAAAGCAATCATGTTTCTTGTCGTAACTGGCCATTAACAACAACGTTCTCTCCCTTTATAAACTATTTTGACTGCATCAATCTCGCTTTTTTACAAGAACTTGCTTTTTCCAACTGTCTCCGGATCAGCTAAAAGTGTAAGCAACGACTGTGTTTCCCTTTTTTTGTTTTATTTTTGTGATTGTAGTCGTTTTTAATTGGGAAATGTCATCTATATGTGTACCACCACAGGGGACAGGTGGATAATCACCAATGGTGATCGTTCTAAGCGGTTTATCTTCAGGGAGATCAAACGGGATATTTGGTACTTTCGATTTTAACTGGTCCAGGGTTAAAATTCTTGAAGTAACGGGCATTCCTCCACTAATATATTTTTTTAGGTTTTCATTTGCTTTTTCAATCAATTCAACTCGATCCGTATCGGTGATGCCTTCAAAACGAATATATGCGTCTTTTGGGAAATGATGTCCTTTTGTCGCCCTAAGGTTGGTTTCAAGTTCTTCCATTACCAGATGAACCAGATGTCCGGCCGTATGTCCTTTGGAATTTAATAGCCTGGTTTCTGGATCAATTTTCAATTTCCATTCTGACTCAGGTTCAGGCAAATGTTGATCAAAGTTTCCGAAATGATGCACTTCACCATCATGAAATCCGGTGTAGGTTATATCAAATATCTGTCCTTCATTATTTGATATTGTTCCAATATCGCATCGCTGTCCGCCGCCTTGGGGATAAAAAATCGTTCGATCAAAGACATAAAATTGTCCTTGATCTGTAGATTCCACCCTTAATAGTTTTGCTTTTATTTGATGCAATTGAACGTCGTCGAGATATCTTAATTTTGTCGGCATTGTAAGTACTCTTATCGTTTTTAACTTAGAATGAAGTCAACTGAAGATGTAGTCCAGTAAAATGGACAAAAAGTTAAGAAAAATGTACCCACAAATTCAGACAGTAGCCTAAGTGTATCTTCTGCGAGGGGTTCACTCCTGATGATGTGGCCAAAACTCCGGGGGCAAAGGATAAAGAAACCTGATGTCAAGGAGCGTATAACTACCAGTGTCTCTCTTTGTTCCTCAACATCAGTTCCTTATCTATTTTCGCCAGTTTTTTCTGCACCTCGTATCGCTGATGTGCTTCAATATTGTCATGCTTTTTCCGTTCAATCAGAAATAAGAGGCAGTTTTTTATTTATTCATCTGAATAGCTTTTCGGACTTTTACTGTCTATTCTGATGTTTCCCAATGACGGTTCCGGTATTTGATTTCTCACCATGAAAATAGCGTTTTCATCCGCAATCTCCAGAAGATTGCGGATATCGGGGACTCTCTGCCTAAAATATCTTGACAGATAAAGTCCTCCAAAAACGATTTTTGTCCAAAATAAGCCACAGGTGGGGGGGGGGGATGTATCTACAGTGCAAGAGTTATTGGCGTTGATGACAAAAATACTAGGCGTATGACAGTCCGGATAAAATCATCAATATCCACGGTGATACGACCGCATTGGATCACCCCTCGGATGTCTCGATTCCAAACTGGCTGCAACCATGATCGCTAATATGCAGTGACACCCGGGTTAAATACAGTGTCGGATTCATGTGTGCCGGTGTAGTAAGGGTACTGCTGGCCTGTTTGAACCATGTAACTAATCAAACCGAACACCCCTGCTGGCATCAGCAGGATTCCTTTTGTCCAAACCTGAAAGTCTCAAGATTTTCAGGTTTGGACTGATCTCGTTGGTTATATTCCCTATCATTTGCCATCCGGAATTTGCCAAACCAGGAACTGTTGTCATTTTTTCCATTAGTCTTTCAACCCGGACTGCTCTTTGGTTGTCTTAAATATTACCATTTTTATTAATACTTGGTGTCACCGGTGCGGGTAACATTAAAGACTCCGGAGGAGATGGTAATGGATGTTGCACAATCATCAACCAACTGCAGATCGTTACCCACCTTACATAAAATACTTTCTCCAATGGTTCCCTGGAATTTTTCTCCTACAGCTGAGGTTTCACTGCTGATAGTGGCTGAAGCACTGGATCCTGTTGTGGCAGACTGGGCTATATATAAATCCGAGGTTCCGGCAGGAGAGTAAACCACAAATGTTATGTAAAATCCTGTGCTGGAGAGAGATACCTCTTGAGCAGCGGGAGTTCCGTCGAAATCGATTCCATAGAAGATGTTAAAACCATCCATAGCACCACCGAAAGTGGGATAGGAGGTTGCACCTTCAGTATAGTCCTTTATGAAGGTTATTCGGTATGCCACATCTTCGGTTTTATAACTGAAATCCACCCAAGGGTCATATTGGATATCTGGAACAGCTGAATCTGATGTTTTTGTGCCTTCAACGGTCGCATCACTGATAACCAAACATACTGTATCATCTGCGATGCTCTCTGCACTGGGACAACTGCTGGCATCTGAGCTATCATCATCACTATCCGAAGAAGCACAGGCTTGAAAAATAAAAATCACAGCCAAAACCATTCCGACAAACATGAGTGTTTTTAAAAAAACTAATGAATAGAAACTTTTCATGACCATCTCCTTTTTAAATGTTCAACTAAGAAAAAAAAGATAGAAAAATTTGACTCCTCACAAAAGGTTTTTTTTAAATCCCTTTTTTGCGATTGATATTTAATTTTCTGATTATTTACTATTGACAGCCTCTTGCGGAGTACGTATGTTCACTTTATGAATATATTCCAAAGGAGGTCGTCATGGCTCAAAACAAGGTTCAATTTCAAGAAGGCATGTGCCTTCACG
>Ga0180009_10000069_pt1 | contig 190255 bp, 174 predicted proteins | sample OS_PC_MetaG_FD_123537 | JGI IMG/M metagenome (GOLD analysis project Ga0180009, IMG submission 123537) | Groundwater microbial communities from the Aspo Hard Rock Laboratory (HRL) deep subsurface site, Sweden - OS_PC_MetaG | ecosystem: Environmental > Aquatic > Deep subsurface > Groundwater...
AAAAGCCTCTTTACGTGACTCAAAACAGCCATACCAAACCAAATTCCACGGCTTGAACTTGGAGGTGTACTTTTCCATACCCTTGTTGTGCCTGCCCAACCTGGCAGACAAGTCTTGTGTTTGACCGATGTAAAAACTTCCGTTTTGTTGGCTCTGCAAGATGTAAGTAAAATATCTCATAACAAAAAACAGCCCTTTTGAGGCTGAATTTGTCGGGGTGACTGGACTCGAACCAGCGACCTCACGCCCCCCAGACGTGTACGCTAACCAACTGCGCTACACCCCGATTTAAAAAATCAAAAAAACCACTTCATCTCTACTGAAGTGGTTCTCTCAATGTTGCTCCCCCTCTTGGGCTCGAACCAAGGACCCTCTGATTAACAGTCAGATGCTCTAACCAACTGAGCTAAGGAGGAGTGTTTTGCTTTTTAGCGGTTGCAAATATAATTTATTTTTTAATGTTCCAAAACGGAATATCAAATTTATTTTTGAAAAAAAGCCCGATAAATATCATTCCCATTGGCGTACAAAACCAGTGATATCAATAAGACAAAACCTACTACTTGTGCGTACTCCAGTACTTTTTCGTTCGGTTTGCGCCCGCTTACCATTTCGTAAAGCAGAAACACCACGTGGCCACCATCAAGAGCCGGTATGGGCAAAATATTCATAAAAGCAAGGATGATGGAAATAAAAGCGGTGCTCATCCAAAAGGCTTGCCAGTCCCACGTTGGTGGAAACATATTGCCTATGGCACCAAAACCACCCAATTCGGACGCTCCTTTTTTAGTGAAAATGTATTTGAACTGACCCACATAATCTTTAAGCGTATTAATGCCAAAAGAGATTCCCGCCGGAATGCTCTCTGCAAGGCCATACGATTTGTGGTTTCTCTCGATAACAGACATATCTACAAGATTGCCTACCCCAATTTTACCGTTTGCGTCCGGTGTTATCGCCAACTGAAGCGTGTCGCGGTTTCTCAACACTTCAAATACGATGTCTTCATCGTTTGCACTGCTTTTTTTAATCTGTGTTTTCACTTCATCCCAAAACTTGACTTTTTGGTTGTTTACAGACAAAATTTTATCAGTTCCCAGCAAACCCGCTTTTTCGGCCGGACTGTTAGGTGTGATGGAGTCAAATTGAATGGGCATGCGGGGGACAAAAGCGCTCAGCTCACCCGATTTGAACAATTGTTCGCCTAGGTCATCGGGGAGTTGAATGGTTTCTGTGTTGCCCGATGTATGCTCCACGGTCACGGTTTTCGGACTTCGCAAGAAGAGTAAACCGTTGATGCGCATCACGTCATCAGGGATTTTTCCATCTATGGAAACAATCTTATCACCGTCCTGAAAGCCTAGCTTTTCTAGTGTTTCGCTGGTGATTTCAAACCCATATTTAATATCGTCTTTGGTAGAATAATCCGATCCCCAAGTAAATAGAATAAGGATGTATATTAAAATACCCAAAAGCAAGTTAACAGTGACACCACCTACCATGATAATGAGGCGTTGCCAAGCCGGTTTGGAACGAAATTCCCAAGGCTGGGGTGGTTGAGCCATTTGCTCTTTGTCCATGCTCTCGTCTATCATGCCGGATATTTTTACATAACCACCAAGTGGCAACCAACCAATACCGTAAACCGTTTCGCCTATTTTCTTTTTAAACAAAGAAAATTTGACGTCAAAAAAGAGGTAAAATTTTTCTACGCGGGTTTTAAAAATTTTAGCCGGAATAAAGTGCCCAAGCTCGTGCAACACTATTAATATGGATAAACTCAAGATGAGTTGGATCGCTTTAATAATAAAATCGTTCATTGTCAGTTAGTTCTCAATTTTTGAAATGCAAATGTAAGTCTTACAAACGGATTATTGAAAACGATTTTATGAGCTTTAGCAATGTTTTAAGTTTTTTTAGCAAAAGGAAATGGGTAAATTTGCCAAAAACAGATAGATGCTTCATTTCTTCGCCAAGTTTAAGCTTTTGTTTGCCGTTTTGGCGGTGTTGTCTGTTTTTATTCTGTGGGCTATCTATAGCTTGATGAAACCGGAGGTAAGACTGCCCGTTTATCAACCCGCCGAGGTGAATGTTGAACTGGTGGACAGCAGCATACAACACGTCAAAAGGTATCACAAAATTGACGACTTTCAGCTGGTCAATCAAAACGGCGATACCATTACACAGGCAGATTATGACGGACGTATCTATATAGCTGATTTTTTCTTCACCACTTGCCCGTCTATCTGCCCCAAAATGACTGCGAATATGCTTGTGTTGCAACACAAACTGGCCGATCAAAAAGACGTTTTATTACTCTCACATACCGTGACACCCGAAATAGACAGTGTAGCGGTTTTAAAAGCCTATGCCACCAAGCACGGAGTAGATGAAAACCGATGGAATTTGGTCACCGGTTCCAAAAAAGAAATTTACAGACTGGCTCGAAAATCCTATTTGGCAGCCAAAACAGATGGCGACGGTGGCCCGCTCGACATGATACATACCGAGAATTTTGTATTGGTGGACAAGGAACGCCGCATCAGAGGATTTTATGACGGCACCAAACCCGAAGAAGTTGACAAGATTCTAGCAGATATCAAAATCTTAAGACAAGAATATCCTTGAGAATTTTTAAGTTATTTTTTTGAACGAATTTTCCAAATAATTTGTAATTTCGCACATATTAAATTCAATCTAAATAAAAATTGCTGATGACTCTGTCGGATTTAAAAAGAGGAGAACGCGGTGTAATCAAGAGTTTTCAGTTGGAAATGATTCCGCTTAAGCTTATAGAGATGGGATGTCTGCCGGGCAGTGAAGTAGAGATGATTCATTTTGCGCCTTTTTCAGATCCTATGTATATAAATATAAACGGTACCCATTTGGCCATTCGCAAAGAAACGGCTGTGTGTATAGAAGTTACGCAAATTTATTGATTCCATATGGCCGAATCCCTCATCAAAGTAGCACTCATCGGGAATCCCAATACCGGAAAAACCTCAGTATTTAATCGCCTCACGGGTCTCAATCAAAAAGTGGGTAATTATCCCGGCATCACAGTTGAGAAAAAAACCGGTATGGCTGTTTTGGATGGAAAAACAAAGGCCAGTATTTTAGATTTGCCCGGAACCTACAGCCTCAACGCGAGTTCAATGGACGAAAGCGTGGTGATAGAGCTGTTACTAAACAAAAACGACCCCGATTTTCCCGATGTGGTTATAGTCGTCTCAGATGTTGAAAGTTTAAAGCGAAACCTACTGCTGTTTACCCAAATCAAAGACCTGGAAATTCCCACGATTTTGGTAGTGAATATGGCCGATCAAATGAAGCGTCGTGCCATTAGCTTAGATGTGGCCTTGCTCGAAGAAAGACTCAACACCCGCGTAGTATTGGTCAGTACCCGAAAAAACACAGGTATAGACCAACTCAAAGCATCTATTTTAGATTACAAATCCCTCCCAACCGTTCCCTGCATCAATGCCTCTGTGATAGATCCGGAGTATTTTGCCAAACTCAAAAAGGCTTTTCCCAAGCAGCTGTTGTATAAATTGTGGCTGGTCATCTCACAAGATGTCAATTTTGCTAATGTCAACAGAAAGGAAATTGAGGATGTGTCTTTTGAGACTAAAAACACCAACGAACTTAAAAAATTGCAGCATAAGGAGACCGTATTTAGGTATCAATTCATCAATGGTGTGCTCAAAGAAACCTATAGTGTTGATGTGAATTCAGCCAAGGATCTTAGGTCTCGGCTCGATCGCATTTTAATGCATAAAGTTTGGGGCTATGTGATATTCCTTTTTATTTTGCTCACCATTTTTCAAGCCATTTTTGATTGGTCCTCCGTGCCGATGGATTTTATAGACCAGCTGTTTGCTTCGTTTAGCAATCTTGTAAAAACGAGTCTTGCACCGGGTGATTTTACCAATCTGATAGCCGAAGGCATTATTCCCGGTTTGGGCGGCATCCTGATTTTTATCCCACAAATTGCCTTTTTGTTTTTCTTTATAGCCATCTTGGAGGAAAGCGGCTATATGAGCCGTGTGGTTTTTTTGATGGACAGAATTATGCGTCGCTATGGCTTAAGCGGCAAAAGCGTCGTCCCGCTGATTTCCGGAACTGCCTGTGCCATTCCGGCTATTTTGGCCACACGTAACATTGAAAATTGGCGCGAACGATTGATTACCATTTTGGTGACACCTTTTGTAACTTGCTCTGCCCGTTTGCCCGTTTACTTGATTATTATCTCCCTTGTGATTCCGGACGAACGCTTTTTGGGGATGAGTTATCAGGGTTTGGCTCTTTTGGTTTTATATCTTTTGGGCTTTTTTATGGCTATTTTTTCAGCCCGGTTGCTCAATTCATTTTTGAAGATTTCCAGCAAGACGTATTTTGTGATAGAAATGCCCGGCTATAAAATGCCGCTATGGCAAAATGTGGGGCTGACTGTGGTTGAGAAGACCAAAACCTTTGTGACGGAGGCCGGAAAAATCATACTTTCTATCTCCATTATTTTGTGGGTATTGGCGTCTTACGGGCCCGGCGATAATTTTAGCAATGCAGAAGCAAACATCAAAGCAAGTGTGGAAGCGATGCAATTGTCTGAAGCCGAAATAGACCAGTTAATATCTACAGAGAAACTGGAGAATTCCTATATTGGAATCCTTGGCAAAACCATAGAGCCGGCACTCAAACCTTTAGGATACGATTGGAAAATAGGCATTGCCATTATTAGTTCGTTTGCTGCACGTGAGGTTTTTGTGGGTACGCTGGCCACCATTTATTCGGTGGGAAACGAAGACGAGGTAGATACCATTAAAAACCGTATGAAAATGGAAGTTTTTCCCAAATCCAATATGCCGGTATATAACCTGGCTTCGGGTATTTCACTGCTGCTTTTTTATGCTTTTGCCATGCAATGCATGAGCACATTGGCCGTTGTAAAGAAAGAAACAAACGGCTGGAAATGGCCTATGATTCAGCTCTCCGTGATGAGCACTTTTGCCTACGTAGTCGCTTTGGTAGCCTTTCAATTAATCAAGTAATTAAAACAGTCGTTTTTCGACAAAGAAAAAATGCAACAAGCTTTAGTCTTCATCATATTTTGTTTGGCCGTTGGGTTTTTGATCAGAAAATTTTTTTGGCCCAAATCGGCATCCAAAAAATCGTGTGGTTCGGATGATTGCCACTGCGGATAAGCTACAACAAAGGCAAAACATTTTCCAGTGCCATACCGCGCGAACCTTTGATTAGGATTTCTTTATCCAAAAATGTGATATCTTGCAGGTGGTTCATCAGTGATTTTGTGCTATCAAAAACAAGTATTTTTGGGTTAGAAAATTTTGTGTTTTTAAAATGATTTCCGGCCAAATACGCCTTTGCTATTTGCATTTCAGAGATATAGTCAACCAACTTTTGATGTTCTTCTGCAGCGGTTTTTCCCAATTCAAACATATCACCTAGAATTAATATCTTTTCCGAAGATTGTCTTTTGTCAAAGTGGGAGAGGGCTGCCATCATGCTGCTGGGATTCGCATTATAGGCATCCATAAAAATGCGATTGGAATTTTGTTCAATAATTTGAGATCTGTTGTTTTCAGATGCATAACTGCTAACGGCTTCAGCTATGTCTTCATCTCCAACACCAAAATAGGTTCCGATGGCAATGGCATAGGCGATATTTGTAAAATTATACGCACCGTATATGTTGCAAATGACTTCTCTATTTTTAAAAGTTAGGACAAGTTTTGGTTCGGAAGCCAACAGGCAGATATGCAAGTCTGCAAGCTTAGATGCGTTTTGGCTGAATGTAAATTTTTTTGCCAAAGCAGCTTTCTCCATTTGTAAGGGGTCGTCGGCATTTACAAACAACAAACCCTTTCTCGATTGAACGGCCGTGTACATTTCAGATTTACCTTTGATGACACCCGCCACACCGCCAAACCCTTCTAAGTGTGCTTTACCGTAGTTTGTTATCAATCCGAAATCGGGTTTCGCTATTTCACAGAGATGAGCAATTTCTCCCTGGTGGTTGGCACCCATTTCTATTACTGCAAAGTCGTGGGATGGTTTGATGCTCAAAATCGTTAAGGGCACGCCGAGGTGGTTGTTCAAGTTTCCTTGGGTGGCCAATGTGTTATATTTTTTGGAAAGCACGCGATGTATGAGTTCTTTAGTGGTTGTTTTGCCGTTGCTTCCTGTGAGCCCAAGTACGGGAATCTGTAATTGTTCTCGATGATATTTGGCCAAGTTTTGCAGGGTAGTTTCCGCATTTTCAACAAGGATGGTTTTCTCGCAGGTCTTGTATTTTGGATTGTCAATCACTGCGAATGATGCACCGTTTTGCAGCGCCTTCTCTGCGTACAGGTTTCCATCGGTGTTTTCTCCTCGAAGCCCGAAAAAGAGTTGCCCGATTTTAACTTTTCGAGAGTCTATACAGACACCGATACATTGTTTGTAAAGTGAATAGATTTCTGCTATGGTCATCACAAAGCGTTTTTTTAATGAAATATCAAAACGGGTCACAAATAAAAAAATCAAACCCCGAATACACAAATGTAATCGAGGTTTGTGGAATTTAAAAAAAACGTTGACAATTTAATTAACGGCCTTTTTACGAGTCATTTGTGATTTTGAACCTACTCTCGACATCGCCAAACGGAAACCGATGTAGTCATTGGCCATGTCTTGCGGGAAAAATCTTCTTTGGGCCGGATCTAGCCAATAGGCCCTGTCTTTCCAAGAACCTCCTTTGTAAACCCGCGCTTCATTACTAATAAGTGTGGTGCGTTTGTTAGACTCGTCATAACCAGCGATAATGTTCCCCAAAGAATCTCTTTTAACTTCATATTCGGGAGAATTGTACATTCTGCGACCTTCGTTAAAAGCCCTGTAATATCGGCTCGAAATTTTATCACCATCTCTGTAATCGCGGTTGTCACTACTCGTAAAATTAGTGCGCAAATAGGTGTCGTTACCTTGTATAGGCTCTTTGGCCAATTGCCCGGGCAAGGTTCGCGCTACGATGCGCCCGTTGCTGAGTGTGTCAAACTGTATGTTATCTTGGTTCACCATAACCAACTTACCGTCATCGCCAATCATGTTTTTAAAATACACATTGCCTCTGTAGTAGTTAAAGTCATTAAACTCATCGTCCACTATGGGTCTGTACACATCTGCGACCCATTCAGCCACGTTCCCTGCCATATCGTATAAGCCGTATTCATTTGGCGGAAACGATTTTACTTTTGCCGTGATGTCTGCGCCGTCATCAGAAAATTGTGCAATGCCTCCGTAATCACCTTTGGCTTGTTTGAAATTTGCCAATTGATCACCAGCGTTGGAACGTTTTTGAGAACGGGTACTGCTACCGGTCCAAGGATATTTTTTTCTACCAAGATAATTGTTGTAAAGCCTGATTTCACTCAATCCAACAGCGGCAAATTCCCACTCGGTTTCGGTTGGCAATCTGTATTCAGGCAAAATCACACCACTTGACAAGGTTGCGTAATTGGGTGTTGTATCGTTTCTAGAACGCCTTCTGCCTTCCAATGCAGTTGCATCACCACCATAAGTTTTGGATGGTGCGTACAAATAGGTCTCTGTACTGAACAGGCTGTCTGCTTGAATTTTTTCTTGCCGGGCTCCTCTACTGATATAGCCATTTTTCTCCAGATAGAGTTGGTTGACCATGTCTGTACGCCATTCGGCATACTCAGTAGCCTGAAGCCAATTGACACCCACAACCGGATATTCGCCGTATGCAGGATGTCTCAAGTAATTGTTCACCATCACTTCGTTGTATCCCAAACGGTTTCTCCAAACCAAGGTGTCCGGTAAAGCGCCGTTGTAAATATTCTTGTATTCTTCTTGATCCGGAGGAAAAACAGCTTTCAAAAACTCCAAATATTCCATGTACATCTTGTTGGTTACCTCGGTTTCATCCATGTAAAAAGATTGCACATGTTGTTGCGAAGGCGTGTTGTTCCAATCCCGCATTACATCGTCTTGAACGCGTCCTTTGGTGAAAGTCCCACCTTCAATAAAAACCATACCCGGAGGGGTAGGTTGATCGGTGTATTTGGTGTTGTATTGAAAATAGCCATCGGGGTCGTTTATCCGCCAACCGGTAGCCCTAGAAACATTCGGATTGTCTCTGTTGTTTCTACAACTTGTCAAAACAAGAAAACCAAATATAACAAGAAGACTTGGGGCTAAGTACTTTCTCATATTTCGCATTTGCATAGATAATTATTTTAGTGGTGCAATATATAAAAAGATTCGATTCATGCCTATATTAGGCCACAATTATTGTTAGTTATTGTCATTGCAATAACGATGTATTTTTGATTTTATTTCACAAAAACACAAGCAGTTTTGAAGTTGGTATAATAAGGATGCAAAATCATCGTTTTTTAGTCATGATTAAAAAGTTACTTTTTTCAATTTTTTTACTAATCAATTTCGGCTTATTTTCTCAAAATAAGTCGTTTACCGTTACGTGGGACGACGTTAAAACCTACGCAACCAACACGGCTACTTTTAATATTCCGCATTTTGAAGAAAAATTTTACAGGTTAAATCCGGACATGAGCCTCACTTTTACAGCCCAATGGACTGATTTTCGTTTGCCGGATGTAAACTCGGTCACCCTGTCAAATGTCCAATACGAGGCTGTCAGTCGACAAGATTTGGGAGATTTGGATGTCAATCTTATTCCCAATTCACCCGAGGTCAAACTTTTTTCAGCCAAAGCGCGAAATGAAAATTATACCATCCTTGAATTGAGTCCGATTGTCAGCAATGGCAATAGCTTTCAAAAAATAACAGCTTTTACGGTTAACTATCAGACTGCTTCGCCCAACAGCCTGGCGGCGGTTCGCGCTGCAGGCTCAAGCACCCAAATGACGGGTCTCACCAATTCGGTCTTGGGCAGTGGTGTTTTCTACAAATTTTACGTCGATAAAACCGGCATTTTTAAAATAACGCGTCGAGACCTGCAAAATATGGGACTCAACCCAGGCAGTATAGATCCTCGGAACATCAAAGTTTACGGCCATGGCGGGCGCATGCTACCACTTCGCAACAGTGAACCGCAACCTTTTGACGTACCCGAAAATGCTATTTTTGTATCCGGTGAAGCGGATGGTTCTTTTGATGCCGATGACTTTATCTTGTTTTACGCAGAAGGTCCTTTTAGTTGGAATCAGGAGAGCAATACCAATATCAATCTTTACACTGAAGAAATAGCCTATTTTATAACCGCTGACGGCGGTGCCGGGAAAAGGATTGTACAAGCAGTCGAACCCACGACACCTGCCACATTAGTCGTTACTGATTTTGACGAATTCCAGTTTCACGAACAGGATTTGGTGTCTGTAGCAAATGTTGGCAGACAATGGCATGGCGAAAAATTTGATGTAGAAAGCGAACAGACCTTTATTTTCGATTTTCCGAATTTAGTGTCCTCAGTACCGATTCAGTTTGCTGTAGATGTTGCTGCGGCGGCCGAGAACCTCACATCCATGTCTGTGGCAGTCAACGGCCAAAACCTGACCACCTTGGGCTTTACAGCAGTTAACGACCCCACAGTAGGATCGGGACGGAGTTTCTCTACGGCCATCAATGCCAATTCGGGTGAAATTACTGTCACACTCACCTACAACAATCAGGGAAATCCGGCTGCCATCGGTTTTTTAAATTTTATAAATATCGAAGCTACTTCTCGGCTCACAGGCTCAGACAAGCAATTTGCATTCACCAAGAAAAGCACTACTTTGCAAGGCGGTGTGGCGGAATACCAAATCCAAAACGCACAAAACATCTCACAGGTATGGGATGTAAGCAACCGAGAAAATATTCGGTTTTACCAAAACAACGACAATGCCGTTTTTTCGTTTAAATCAAACATGGGGTCGCCCAAAAATTTTGTCGCCCTTGTCGATTCAGATGTTTACGAACCCATTGTAAAGTCCAGAAGTCAAGTCGTGCCTCAGGATTTGAAGGGCACGGTTTTTTTGAATGCACAGCGCCAATTTCAAGACGTCGATTATTTAGTTATAGCCCCCGATAGATTTATGAGTCAGGCGCAGCGACTCGCAGATTACCACTTCAACCAATTTGGCCGGGTCACCAAAGCCATTTCACTCGAGCAAATCTACAACGAGTTTAGCACTTCCAATCCCGATATTGCAGCCATCCGAAATTTTGTGAGATACGTATATCTGAATGCCTCATCGCCGGACAAACGCGTCAAGTATTTGTGTCTGCTTGGCGATTCCTCTTTTGACTACAAAAACAGATTGGAAGGCAACAACAACGTCATGCCCACCTTTCACGCATTGCCGAGTTTTTCTCTTACAGGTTCTTTTATGTCCGATGATTTTTTTGTCGCGATGGATGAAAACGAAGGAACAGTTTCAAATACGGATAGAATTGATATTGCCGTGGGCAGATTGGTGGCTGACACACCTCAAGTGATGGATGCCGTGATTGAAAAAATTATCCGATACAACGATCGCAGCAAATTTGGACGTTGGCGTAACAACTTCACCTTGCTTTCCGACGATGTAGATGCCAATTGGGAAGGCATCATTCAAGAATCTTTAGACATATTGGGCAATCAAATCTCTGCTAACAAACCTTTTATCAATGTAACCAAACTCCATTCCGACGCTTTTCTGCAAGAATTGGTAGCCGGTGGCGAAAGATACCCACAAGTCAATGAAGCCATCAAAAATGCGATGGAAGTTGGTACCGTGGTGCTCAATTATTTCGGACATGGTGGCGAAGCCGGATTGGCCGGTGAGCGGCTGATTACGCAGGCAGATGCCATCAATTTTGGCAATCGAGACTTGCAACCGGTTTTTGTGACCGTTACCTGCGAATATACCCGGTTCGACAACCCGCTCAGGCCCACTGCCGGCGAGTTTACATTTTGGAATCCAAATGGAGGAGCTGTGGGGTTGATTACCACAACCCGACAGGTTTTTGTGCAATTCGGATTGACTTTTAACTTGACCCTGCAAAACTATCTGTTTTCTTTTGCCTCTGACGATTTTCCAACCCTTGGCGAATCGTTGATGTTCGCCAAAAATGAGTTTAACAACAACCAAAAAAGGGTGGTTTTCTTGGTGGGCGATCCCGCAATGACGCTGGCCGTTCCAAAACCCCGAATTCAACTCACGCAAATCAATGATAGGCCAGTCAATTTGCAAGCATTGGATACCATAAAATCCTTAGGGAAAGTAAAAATATCTGGTGAAGTCGGTGACGAAAACGGACAACGCATCAGCGACTTTAACGGAACGGTCTTTGTTACGGTTTACGACAAAAACCTCCAAAGACAAACCCTCGCCAATGATGGAACCCGCGACGTTTTTAACCAAATTATTCGATTGAACTTTGAAACCCTTGGCGAAATTGTCTATCGCGGAAAAGCATCGGTAACCAACGGGCTTTTCAATTTTGAATTTCGTGCCCCGCGAGACATTCGCGTGCCCATTGGGAGAGGTCGCATCAGTTTTTATGCGGAACGCACCGGCACCTTCGAGGACCGGACCGGATTTAGCAACGACATACTGGTTGGCGGCATAGATGAAACAGCACCGGCTGACAACCAGGGCCCGCTGGTTCGCCTGTTTATGAACGATGAAAATTTTGTCTCCGGCGAAATCACCAACAGTTCCCCCTTTATTTTAGCCCTAATGGAAGACGAAAACGGAATCAATACGGCTTCCGGAATTGGCCATGACATCGTAGCCATACTCGATGGTGATGAAGCCAATCCTATTATCATGAACGATTTTTACGAGACGGAACTCGACGACTTTACCAGGGGAAGGGTGCGTTTTCCGCTAAGAGACCTAGAGCCCGGCTTGCACACCCTGAAAGTGATTGCTTGGGATGTGTACAACAACTCCTCTATGACTGAAATTCAATTTGTAGTGGCAGGCGATGAAGAATTGAAAATTGAGCGCGTATTGAATTACCCCAATCCTTTTGTGAACTTCACAGAATTTTGGTTTACGCACAACCGCCCCTTTGAGCCTCTAGAAGTTCAGGTGCAGGTGTTTACAGTTACCGGAAAGCTGGTTTGGACTAAAAATCAAATTGTCAATACGGAAGGTTTTCTCTCCCGAGACATCACTTGGGACGGCAGAGACGACTTCGGAGACCGCATAGGTAAAGGCGTGTATGTATATAAACTCACCGTACGCTCGCCTTTTACCAACAAAAGAGTTCAAAAAATCGAAAAACTTGTCATTTTATAATTAAAATCTATTTTTGTCGAATCCATTCAAAACTTATGAAAAGAATACTCATTTTTTTAGCCGCCCTAATGTTGTCTTTTTCCTTATTTTCTCAAGAAGATACCCGTGTCATTACCACAGGCGTGCCTTTTCTTCAGATTGCTCCCGATGCCAGATCTGCCGGACTTGGCGATCAAGGTGTTGCTACCTCGCCCGATGCTTTTTCGCAATTTTGGAATCCGGCCAAATACGCTTTTATGACCACAAAGCAAGGATTCACAGCGAGTTATACACCTTACCTGAGCGATTTGGTGGACGATATTTTTTTGGGAAGTGCCAGTTATTATAACAGAATCAACGAAAGAAGTGCTATCGGTGTAGGGTTTCGAATTTTTAGTTTGGGCGATATAGAGCTCGTTCAAGATGAATTTTCCGATGCTTTGATTGAGCGTCCCAATGAGTTGGCTATAGACGTTTCTTATTCCTTGCGTTTAAGCGATCGCTTCTCTATGGGTGTTGCGCTGCGGTATTTGCGATCAGACTTGCGCATTTCGGCTATTGATCCTACTACGGATTCTGCCAATTCATTTGCGGTGGACATAGCCGGTTATTACCAATCTGAAGAGAAATTCTACAACAATTTCAACGGCAGGTGGCGCGGGGGGTTTAATATATCTAATATCGGACCAAAAATCGATTTTGGCGACAACACGCGCGAAGACTTTTTACCCACCAACTTGCGTTTGGGCGGCGGGTTCGATTTTATTTTTGACTACGACAACAAACTCAGTGTGGGTGCAGAAATCAATAAGCTACTTGTGCCAACACCGCCTATCAGAGAAAGGCAAGATACCAACGGGGATGGCGAAATAGACAACAACGACGACATTGTGATCGTAGATGGCGAGGACGATGATGTCAACTTTTTGACCGGTATTTTTCAATCCTTTGGCGATGCGCCCGACGGATTGAGCGAAGAATTGAAGGAAATCACCTGGTCCCTTTCGGCAGAATATTTGTACAGAGAATCTTTTGCATTCAGAGCCGGATACTTTAACGAATCGGACGAGAAAGGTGCGCGTCAATTTTTAACTTTGGGCGCCGGTTTCAAGTACAATGTTGTGAATGTAGATTTTTCCTATCTCATTTCGACCTCTCAAGTCAGAAATCCTTTAGAAAACACACTCAGATTTTCACTCACCTTTAACTTGGGAGACAATTTTTACCAAGAATTTTAATAAAACTATTTGAAAAAAATAACCTTACAGACAGAAATTGAGGTTTTTGAAAACCTCTTCGAATTGCCAAAAAAAGATGCTTTGCTCATGCAAGCAGCTTTAAAATCTATGGAAAGTGCCTATGCACCCTATTCAAATTTTAAAGTGGGAGCTGCGCTATTGTTGGATAACGGAGAAATTGTATCCGGAAACAATCAGGAAAATGCGGCTTACCCATCCGGTTTGTGCGCAGAAAGAGTGGCGATTTTTTACGCAGGTGCCAAATATCCCAATCAAAAAATATTAAAAATGGCCATTGCGGCTTCTTCAGACTCAAAACCTACTCATGTGCCGGTGCCGCCTTGTGGCGCTTGCAGACAGTCTGTTTTGGAATATGAAACCAAGCAAAAACAGAAAATAGAAATCCTTTTTATGGGAAAAGAAGGTTCAGTAGCTAAAGCTGCCGGAATGATCGATTTGCTGCCACTTGGTTTCGACAGTACATTTCTTTCTTGAGTTTTTAACAAAAAAATGACGAAGAACAGCCCGACATTTTTTGTGAATGTAGTACTTTTGTGGTTCGTAAAATAAGAGCACTCACTAAAAAAAATACTGAATGAAGAAAATAACCAAAGAAACCTATTTGCAGTGGTACGAAGACATGTCCTTTTGGCGAAAGTTTGAAGACAAGTTGGCAGCCGTGTATATTCAACAAAAAGTAAGGGGCTTCCTTCACTTGTACAACGGGCAAGAAGCTGTTTTAGCAGGCGCTTTACACGCAATGGATTTGTCTAAAGATAAAATGATTACGGCTTATCGCAATCACGTGCAGCCTATTGGCATGGGAGTAGATCCGCGAAAAGTAATGGCAGAACTCTATGGAAAAGCCACAGGAACTTCTCACGGACTCGGCGGTTCTATGCATATTTTTTCAAAAGAACACGGTTTTTATGGTGGTCACGGCATTGTAGGTGGACAAATTCCACTTGGCGCCGGACTTGCCTTTGCCGACAAATATTTTAACAGAGAGGCCGTTACCCTTACATTTCTTGGAGACGGCGCCGCTCGTCAGGGTTCACTACACGAAACCCTTAATTTAGCGGCACTTTGGAAATTGCCCGTCGTCATCATTGTAGAAAACAATGGCTACGCCATGGGAACTTCTGTTGCCAGAACGGCCAGTCATCAAGATATATGGAAATTAGGATTGGGTTACGAAATTCCTTGTGGGCCTGTAGACGGTATGAATCCTGTAAAAGTTGCAGAAGGACTGACCGAAGCCATCGATCGCGCCAGACGCGGAGACGGCCCTACTTTTATAGAGATGAAAACCTATCGATATAGAGGCCATTCTATGTCTGATGCGCAACATTACAGAACCAAAGAGGAAGTAGAAGAATACAAAAAGATAGACCCCATCACCCAGGTGTTGGATGTCATCAAGAAAGAAAAGTATGCAACGGAAGAAGAGATAAAAGCGATTGACAAACGCGTGAAACAATTGGTCAGTGAATGTGAAAAATTCGCAGAAGATTCTCCCTATCCGGAGATTAATGTGATGTATGACGCAGTTTACGAGCAAAGCGACTATCCCTTTTTACCACATAAATTATAACTGTTATGGCTGAAGTAATAAACATGCCCCGACTCAGTGATACCATGGAAGAAGGTGTCGTGGCAAAATGGTTAAAAAAAGTAGGTGATGAAGTTTCGGAAGGCGATATTTTGGCTGAAATAGAAACAGACAAAGCCACCATGGAATTTGAAAGTTTTCACTCAGGTGTTTTGCTTCATGTAGGTTTGCAAGAAGGCGAAACAGCTCCGGTTGATACGTTGCTCGCCATCATAGGTGAAAAAGGAGAGGATATTTCCGGACTATTAAATGAAGCCAAAGATGCTTCAAAACCTGAGGAAAAAGCTTCAAAGAACGACGAATCCGGCACTAAATCTGAAAAATTAGCTGAAGTGCCCGAAGGTGTTGAAATTGTGACTATGCCCAGATTGAGCGACACTATGACAGAAGGTACGGTTGCCACTTGGTTAAAAAAAGTGGGTGACAAAGTAACCGAAGGCGATATTTTAGCAGAAATAGAAACGGACAAAGCTACTATGGAATTTGAATCTTTCTATGCCGGTACACTTTTGTACGTTGGTATTCAAGAAGGAGGTTCAGCACCTGTTGACGCTTTGTTGGCCATTATTGGTCCTGCAGGTCTTGATGTCACGGATATTGCAAAAAATTACAGTACGCCAGGTGATGCTCCCAAAAAAGAAGAAGCCACAGCTGCTCCTGAAAAAACAACAGAAGTTAAACAAGAGAGTCAAACTTCGTCAGTTGACACCCAAACAGACGGACGCGTATTTGCTTCCCCATTGGCCAAAAAAATCGCTGCCGAAAAAGGATATAATTTATCCCAAATTAAAGGCACGGGAGAAAATGGAAGAATTGTAAAAGCAGACGTTGAAAATTTCTCACCGGCTGCCGTTTCAAACGAAGCTTCACAGCCTGCAGTTGCCGCATACCAGCCTGTTGGTGCAGAACATTTTGAAGAAAAAGCCAATTCGCAGATGCGCAAGACTATTGCCAAAAGGCTTGGTGAATCTAAATTTACAGCGCCGCACTACTATCTGACTATTGAAATTTCCATGGATCAGGCTATTGCGTCCAGGCAGTCTATAAATGCCATTCCCGATACCAAAGTTTCCTTTAACGATATGGTTATCAAGGCGGTTGCTATGGCTTTGAGAAAGCATCCACAAGTGAATACACAGTGGAAAGACAGTGTGACTCGCTACAACCAACACATCCATGTAGGAGTTGCAGTTGCAGTTGAAGACGGTTTAGTAGTGCCAGTGCTTAAGTTTACAGATCAGTTAACGTTGACTCAAATTGGCAGTCAGGTCAAAGACTTGGCAGGAAAAGCCAGAAATAAAAAACTGCAACCGGCAGAAATGGAAGGCAGTACTTTTACAGTATCCAACTTGGGTATGTTTGGTATTGAAGAATTTACTTCCATTATCAACCAACCCAACGCTGCCATATTATCTGTGGGTGCCATTATTGAAAAACCGGTAGTAAAAGAAGGTCAGATTGTTGTTGGCAACCAGATGAAGCTTACCTTAGCCTGCGACCATCGCACCGTTGATGGTGCCACTGGTGCACAATTTTTGCAAACCTTAAAGTTGTATTTGGAAAATCCGGTTACGATGTTGGCTTAAATATTTCCAAAATCTTAATAAAAAGGGCGACAAAAATTAAATTGTCGTCCTTTTGTTATGTAGTTGTTTTTGCTTTAAAGAAGGCTTGAGGTTCAGAAAATCGAACTTATACATTGCATTCGCTGCGGTATTTCAAGCAGGTTTCTAAAAAATATTTGATAATATCTGTAGTGGTGACAATACCTTTTAATTTGCCGTTCTCTACTACCGGCAAAGCGTGAAATTCCCGAACGGACAACAACTCGCAAACTTCTTTTAGGGTTGTTTTGGGGGAAACCACCACCAATTTGTGCATCATAATTTGTGACACGGTAAAATGGTCATACATAAAGGTTTCTAAGGTGTCGTCTGCTGAGGCAACGATGTCCACATAACAAAGCCTTAGCAAATCTGTATAGCTGAGAATACCTACTAGTTTTCTGTCTTTAACCACCGGTAAGTGCCTAATTTTATTTTCTTTAAAAAGGCGTTCGGCTTTGTATAAATCGTCTGAGATATCCAAAGTAACCAATTCCCGGGTCATTATTTTCGATATGGGAATGTTCTTTTTCATCTGTTTATATTATTTATTTTTATCGGTCATGCTTCGACTGCGCTCAGCACAGGAATGGAACGCCCTAGGATAATCATACTCCTATGTGTCAATTTTTTACATCGGCGTTTCATGTATCTAAATAATTGATTTTAAACTGTCATACATCTACAGCGTTCGGCACAGAAGTGAAACACCCTATAAATCATTTTGGTTGGTTTGATGACCATTCATGATATTTAAAATTGCATGATAAAGTTCGATATTCTAATCTCTTAAAAACCTGATATTTGTCATGTATTCAAAAAAATATGTCCATTTCATTGCCCACAGTCTAAAAGAAAGTTTGTGAGAAGCAAGCATAAAAAATCCCGAAAAGTTTTAAAAACTTTTCGGGATTATATGAATTAGTGACCGCGGAGGGATTCGAACCCCCAACCCTCAGAGCCGAAATCTGATATTCTATCCAGTTGAACTACGCAGCCGTTTTTATCTTCCTTCGAAGGATAAAGTGGGAGCAAAGGTAAACTTAGTTGGGCTAATTTTCAAACCCTTTTTCCCTATGCTAAAAGTTTTTTTACAATGCCGGAAATGGTTTTGCCATCTGCCCGACCTGCCAATTTTTGGGAGGCCGCACCCATCACCTTTCCCATATCTTTAATACCAGATGCGCCGGTTTGGGTGATGATTTCTTGGATAATAACAGTTATCTCGGCTTCGCTGAGTTGTTTCGGTAAAAAAGTTTCAATTATTGCAATTTGAGCCAGCTCTGGCGTTGCCAAATCGGATCTGTTTTGTTGTTCGTAAATGGCCGCACTGTCTCTTCGTTGCTTGACCAGCTTCTGCAACAAAGTCATTTCTTCTGCTTCTGAAACTTCCTTGCTTCCACCGGTTTTCGCCAATAATATAGCCGATTTTATGGCGCGCAAGGCTTCAAGCGCCTGACTGTCTTTGTTTTTCATGGCGGTTTTCATAGCCTCCATAACTTTTGATTCTAAACTCATAAACTGTCTTTTTTTTTGTAGTGGCAAAGATACCTTTTTTAAAAGTATTCAACACTAATCCACGTTGTCGTGCAAAAAGGAATTGTTTGTTTTTAAATTGATCTCCTTATTCTCATCTACAGATAGGCTGGTTCTGGAGAGGTTGTGTTGAGATGAAATTCTTTGTTCCAATTCAACACCCATGCGCTTGTATGCCGGTTCTTTTTCATACTCTTCGATGCGTGCAGAACTGTGGTTAAATTTGTAATTGAATTCCTTCATTTTTCTACGACGTTCATCTGCACGGGCTTTTAAAACATGGCTGATGGGGCCGTCAAATGGATCTGCATGTTCATCAGCCGGTTTTGAGTCGGTTGAGGTTTCTTTCTCCATCACCGTTTTTTTGAAATCCGTTTCCGGGTCTGCCACCTCAGCCTTCTTTTCTTGAGGCGCTTTAGAATTGACCAAAGCATTTTCAAAATCCATATAATCTTCCAAACTGTATTTCTTCATTCCTGTTTCATCCGAAGCTTCAAACGGAATAAACTCTTTGGCTTCGTTTACTTCAATTTCGTGAATGTCGTGTCTGACTTTATCGTCATCTTTGTTTATAGACAAGTGCTCTGTCTGTTCTTTTTCTGTGCGCCGTTCTTTAGGCAAATCAAAAGTTAAAGTAACTTGCTTTTCGTCATAAATGTTGTGCGAAAGGTCATCTTGAGTCGCTTTTGTCGTGGTGTCAAATTCCTCGTTAGGGGTGTCTTCCATTTCATGAATGACAAATGTGTCTGTTTCTAGTGATTTGATTTCTTCGTAATCAACCACTATCGTGTTACGAATGGAATCATCGGTTTTAATTAATACGTTTTCCTCAATATTGTTTTCCAAATTATTGCTTTGGATGTTTTCCTTTGGTACTTTCTTTTCAAAGTTGTGCTCAAGGGTAGAAAATGACGCTTTGGGTGTCAGATCTTGTTCGGCTTTTTGCTCTTCTTCAAGCGTGTGGATGATTTTTTTAGATTCTGTATGTACAATTTCGTTTTGCTGTTCCGGATGAAAGCCGGTGGCTATGACCGTAACCGATATGGCGTCTTCAAGTGTTTCATCTTCGCCTACCCCCATGATGATGTTAGCGCCATTTCCGGCTTCAGATTGAATGTGGTCGTTGATTTCGCCGATTTCATCCAGCGTGATTTCATCCGACCCGAAAACAATGAGCAACAAGACGTTTTTAGCTCCGGTGATTTTGTTGTCGTTGAGTAGGGGTGAATCAAGTGCTTTGATGATGGCTTCTTGGGCGCGGTTTTCGCCTTTTGCTTTGGCAGAGCCCATAATGGCTGTACCGCTGTTAGACAAAACGGTTTTGGCATCGTGCAAGTCGATATTTTGGGTGTAGTGATGTGTGATGACTTCGGCTATGCCTCTCGAAGCGGTGGAAAGTACTTCGTCTGCTTTGGAAAATCCGGCTTTGAATCCCAAGTTGCCATAGACTTCTCTCAACTTGTTGTTGTTGATAATCACGATAGAATCTACATTTCTCCGAAGGTTTTCCAAGCCTTTTTGGGCTTGTTCATTTCGGAGTTTTCCTTCAAATGAGAATGGCATGGTGACGATGCCTACCGTAAGGATGTTCATGTCCTTGGCCATTTTGGCGATGATGGGTGCGGCTCCGGTGCCCGTGCCACCGCCCATGCCGGCTGTAATAAACAGCATTTTGGTCTGATGCATCAAAAGTTTTTTGATGTCTTCTACACTTTCCAATGCAGCCCTTTCTCCAATTTCCGGATTGGCACCTGCGCCCATGCCTTCGGTGAGTGAAACGCCGAGTTGGATTTTGTTGGGCACCGGACTGTTTTCCAGCGCTTGAGCATCGGTGTTGCAAATAATAAAGTCAACGCCTTTGATGCCTTGTTTGTACATAAAATTGATTGCGTTGCTGCCTCCGCCGCCCACACCAATTACTTTGATGACATGAGATTGATTTTTAGGTAAATCAAATGAAATGTTGCCGAATTCTGTATTGTTCATAACGTTGTATTTTATTCTGCGTTGTCTAAAAAGTCTCTAAATTTTTCTGACCATCTTTCCAAAAAGTTTCTCCGGATGGGTTTCTGTGGTTCGTGCTCCACTTTGGTCAATGGTTTTTCTTCTGCGGATTGGGGCGATTCCTTACCTGGAATTTCTACGTATTTGTGTCTGCTGTTTTCCAATGCGTTCATCAACAAACCTACGGCTGTGGCATACACCGGACTCGTAGCCTCCGAATCCGAATCTCCGGCCAAATGCTCGTTTGGAAAACCGATACGGGTGTCCATCCCCGTGATGTATTCCACCAATTGCTTGAGGTGTTTCAATTGTGCACCGCCACCGGTGAGGACAATTCCTGCAATGAGTTTCTTCTTTTGCTCTTCGTGTCCGTAGTTTTTGATTTCTAAATATACCTGCTCAATGATTTCCACCACCCGAGCATGAATGATTTTTGAAAGGTTTTTTAGGGTAATTTCTTTAGGATCGCGTCCTCTTAAACCGGGTATGGACACAATTTCATTCTCTTTGTTTTCGCCGGGCCAGGCAGAACCAAATTTAATTTTCAACAACTCGGCTTGTTTTTCAATAATAGAACAACCTTCTTTGATGTCTTCGGTAATCACGTTACCGCCAAACGGAATGACAGCCGTGTGCCGAATAATTCCATCTTTAAAAATTGCCAGATCTGTAGTGCCGCCGCCTATGTCGATGAGTGCCACACCGGCTTCTTTTTCCTCCTGACTGAGTACCGCGTCTGCCGAAGCAAGCGGCTCTAAGGTGATCTCTGCCAGTTCTAAGCCGGCACTTTTAATACATCGCCCCACATTGCGAATAGAGGATAACTGACCCACAACAACGTGGAAATTTGCTTCTAACCGCCCGCCATACATCCCGATAGGTTCTTTGATTTCGGGCTGCCCATCTACCTTGTATTCTTGTGGCAGTACGTGGATGATTTCTTCGCCGGGCAACATGGCCAATTTATACACCTGACTCACCAGTTTTTCGATGTCTTTTGGGTCTATAACCGCTTCTGAATTGCTTCGGGTAATGTAATCGCTGTGTTGCAAACTGCGAATATGTTGGCCTGCAATTCCCACAACTACCTCTTTGATTTTCATGCTGGTTTGCGTTTCCGCATCTTGCACAGCCGCTTGTATAGATTGAATGGTTTGCGTGATGTTGTTTACAACACCTCTGTGAACGCCTAAGCTTTTGGCTCGGCCAATGCCCAAAATTTCAACCTTGCCGTATTCGTTGTAGGCACCTATCATTGCCACAATTTTTGTGGTACCGATATCGAGCCCGACTGCTATGTTTTTATATTCCATTTTCCGTTTTTTTTGTACAAACCAATTGATTGGGATATTGAAGGTTTATTTTTTCATACATTTCGTGAAGCCCGTGTTTGTCTGCATAGACCATAAAGGACTTTAAATTCATCAATTTATTGTGCATATTTGTCGCGTCACCCATTTCAATTTTGTAATCATATAATCTTGTAGAAAGTTCAAACTTTCCATTTTCTAAATATTCAATTGACACTATGCTTTTTTCCAATACTTTATCTTTTTGTATCCAAAGCAGCATTTGTCTTACGGTTTCCTTAGTGTCTCCGTCCAAAAGACCTTTTACCAAGGGAACGCGTGCCGAGTGTAAACCGGAAAGTGGCATGACACCGCCTCGATTGTCCAAGTAAAACGGATTGTCGTTAACCACCCGTGCCAACGGTGTTTTTTGTTCAATGACTACCTCAATTTGCTTATCAACAGTTAAATAGACATTGGCGTCCTGCACAAACGGATTGGCTTTTACCCTTTTTTCCAAGGTATTCAAATCTACTTCAGAAATCACAAATGATAAGGAATTGCCGTTTTTTTGTATTAACAATTTATTAACCATAGAGTCTGTCAAATACGCTGTGGTAAGTCCTTTAAAGTGTACCTGAATGCCTTGGGTCTCTTGTCTGTCAAATCGTTGGTTGGTAAAAGCAACCAATCCGAGTGCTATGCCCGAAATAAAAATGTTACCTATAAATAACCAATTGATTTTCATTTGTTTATATTTATTGTTTTTTAATCGGTCATGTTTCGACTGCGCTCAGCACAGGCATGGAACGCCCTAGTATAATCATACTTCTGTGTGTCAATAATTTTACTTGGGCGTTTCATGATAATAAAATATTTTTGATGGGTTCTACAAGTGTCGAAATGTCACCGGCTCCTAGGGTAATCAAAATTTCTGTAGTGTCTTTTTTAATGTTTTGTAATAAGGCTTCTTTTGTCAGGATTTTTTTATGAGTGTGGTCTATTTTATCAAGTAACCATTTGGCATCAATACCGGGGATAGGATGCTCACGAGCCGGATAAATTTCCAGTAAAATAACTTGATTAAATGCGGCCAACTCTCGTGCAAAAGCATCTCCAAAATCTTGGGTTCGGCTAAACAGATGCGGTTGAAAAATGACGGTTTTGACTTTGTTCGGATAAAAACTTTCCAGTGCTTCCCTCACAGCTGCAATTTCGCTCGGATGGTGTGCATAATCGTCAATATAGATTTGATTCGCTGTTTTTATGTGAAAGGCAAACCGCCTTTCTACGCCTTTAAAACTTTGGATGCCATCGCGCAATTTGTCTGCTGAAACACCCCATTCATAAGCCATGGCGAAGGCTAACAAGGTGTTGAGCAAATTGTGCTTGCCTGGTAGCTGTGATTTGAAATTTGTGTGAATTTTATCAGGTGTTTGTATGTCAAATTGATAGATGCCTTCTTGAATGCTAAGGTTTGCGATTCGGTAGTCAGCATTTTCACCAAAGCCGTATCGAATTCCAGAAAGCGACAGGTCTTCGTGAACAAACACTTTTCCACCTGCAACTATTTTGGCCGTAAATTGCTGAAAGGCTTTTTGGAGTTCGTCGTCGGTTTTATAGATGTCTAAATGATCGGCATCTGTGGAGGTAACCGCTGCATAATAGGGATGCAATCTTAAAAAAGACCTATCGTATTCGTCTGCTTCTACAACCAAAGCGTCCGTGCCATCCAAAATCAAATTGGTGTCGTAGTTCTGGCTGATGCCACCCAAAATAGCTGTAATTTTCATTCCGCTGTGCTTCAAAAGATGCGCCAATAGGGTGGAGGTGGTTGTTTTGCCATGTGTGCCGCCTACTGCCAAACATTTGGTTTCCGCAGATAGTCGCCCCAATAGTTCCGAACGCTTAAGTATCTCAAATCCTTCCGATTTAAAATAGTTCAACAAATTTGAACTTTCAGGAATAGCAGGTGTAAACACGACCAAGGTTTCTTTCGGATTCAAAAACTGAGCATCTACCAGGGCAATTTCATCCTTGTAAATCACCGTGATTCCTTTTGCCGATAATTTTTGTGTAAGCTGCGTCTCTGTTTTGTCGTAGCCCGCCACTTTGTGTCCTGTCTCTTTTGCATAAAATGCCAATGCACTCATGCCGATGCCGCCGATGCCTATAAAATAGATATAATGTTTGTTTAGCGGATTCATGTTTTTTTGGAGATCAGTTTTTCGACTTCTGCTACAATCATTTCTGTTGCATGTGGTTTTGCCAGTTTTTTAATGGCTTTTCCCAATTTCTCTCTCGCTTCTTTTGATGTCAGAAGCGGAGCGATTACCTTTTCAAAATTCTGTGAGGCTTCAGATTCCTTCAATACCAATGCCGCCTCCTGTTTGGCAATGGCCCATGCGTTTTTAGTTTGATGGTCTTCAGCTACATTGGGCGATGGAATGAAAATCACCGGTTTTCCTGCCAAACAAAGTTCCGAAACGGTCAGTGCGCCGGATCTTGACAGTATAAGATGGGCCGTTTCATAGGCTTTGTCCATCTCCACAATAAACGGAACCACACGTACAGCATCGCTGTTGTACTTTTTGTAAGCTTCATAGTATAATTTACCTGTCTGCCATAGGATTTGTACACCCTCTTTTTGCAGAAAATCTAGTTTTTCTTCGATGAGTAAGTTTATGTTGCGGGCGCCCAAACTTCCGCCTAAAACCAACAGTGTGGTTTTATTTTCATCGAGTTCGAAATGTGAGAAGGCCTCTTTTTTGTTTTCTGATGAAACCATCAAATCTCTCCGAACCGGATTTCCTGTTAATACAATTTTTTCTGCCGGGAAAAACGTCTCTAAACCTTCATAAGCCACACAAATCGTATCCACCCGCGATCCCAATATCTTGTTTGTGATGCCCGGATAGGAATTTTGCTCTTGTATCAGTGTCGGTATTTTCTGCTGTGTGGCAGCGTATAAAAGAGGCCCGCTGGCAAACCCGCCTGTACCGATGACCACATCGGGTTGGAATTTTTTGATGATTTTCTTCGATTTTTGTAAACTTGAAATTAGTTTTAATGGAAAGTTTAGGTTTTTGAGTGTTAATTTTCGTTGCAAACCCGATATCCAAAGACCTTCTATCTCAAATCCCGATTGGGGTACTTTTTCCATCTCCATTTTGTCTTTTGCACCTACAAATAAGAATTGGGCATCACTGTATTTTTGACGAAGAGCCTGCGCTACAGCAATGGCCGGATAAATATGTCCGCCCGTTCCGCCTCCCGATAAAATAAATTTTAAAGGTTCCATCTGTTGATATTTACTTCTTTCTACCACTTTCAATACAAGTATTTTTTAGGTCACTCTTCAATGATATGCTTGAATGCTCGATCTTATTATTCTTTTTTATAGGTTTTTAAAATTTGAGATTGGACATTTTAAACTTTCATACATTTATAGTTTCTTCTTTGCTTAATACTTCTATCGGATTGGTGCCTTCTGTCACTTCATTTTGTAGATCTTCATTTTCAACCATCTTGTTCCTAGAGGAAATGCGGTTGGCACTCACGCTGAGAATGATCCCCAAAGACACACAAGTCATCCAAAGCGATGTGCCGCCGGCACTGAGCAGTGGCAAGGTTTGTCCGGTAACCGGAAACAAGCCTACGGCCACGCCCATATTGATAAAGGCTTGTAGAATAATAGATAATCCCAGTCCGATGACAATCAATTTGCCGAAATTAGTCGATGCTCGCCGGGCTATAATTAGGATTCTGAAAAGGATAAACATATAAAGTAGCAATAAGAAAACAGCACCCACTATACCAAATTCTTCAGCGATTATGGCGTAGATAAAATCGGAAGAAGATTGCGGTAGAAAGTTCTTTTGGATGCTTTTACCGGGTCCCAAACCAATCAATCCGCCGGTTGCAATGGCAGTTTTTGCCTTGTCTGCTTGGTAATCGTCTTGGTTGTTTTCATCTGATACAAAATTTTCAATCCGACTGATCCAAGTGTCAACCCGATTGGGCAACATATCAGGAAACGCCTTGGCAACCAAAATAAAGAAAGTAAGTCCAAGACAGGCAAAGCCCATAATTTTCGCAATGTGTCTTATGGGATGGTTGCCAATGTATGCCAGAACGACAATCAACAAAAACGCAATGGCCGTGGTAGAAAAATTAGCCGGAAGCACAAAAGCCAGCATTAACCCGACGGGAAACCAAAGCGTTATTAAAGCCCTTCTGAAAGTGATTTCTGTATGAATGTGCCTTGACAAAAATCGCGCTACAAAACTGATGAGTACAATGATGGCAAAGGTTGAAGTTTGAAAACTGATGCCCACATACGGAATTTGAATCCACCGGCTGGCATTGGCTCCTGCGATGGTGTTCCCTTGTGTGGCCGTGTAGATGAGTAGCAACAAAGCCACCGGATAGACGATGACCGAAAGCCCGCTAAAATAGTGATACGGTATCTTGTGGATGCCATACATCATCGTAAAACCAATAAATAAAAGTGAAGCGTGTTTAAATAAATAAGAAAGCGTACTGCTTTGCCCGTACAAAAACACGAGATTGCTACTCGCGCTATATACAGGCAAAAAAGAAATAAGACCCAACAATGCGACCGCAGCCCACAGTGCTTTGTCTCCTTCCACATATTTAAACAGGTTTGGCATCTTATAATTTGTTTACGGCTTCTTTAAACTGATTCCCACGGTCTTCATAATTTTTAAACAGATCAAAACTGGCACACGCTGGCGACAGCAAAACGGTGTCTCCTTTCTCTGCAAGTTGATAAGCCATTCGCACGGCTTCTTCCATAGATTGGGTTTCTACCATCAAATCGATTATGTTCTGATAGGCATTTATTATCTTCGAATTGTCTAAGCCCAAGCAAATGATGGCTTTCACTTTTTCGTTTACCAACGGCAGCAGTTCGTGATAGTCGTTTCCTTTGTCTTGACCGCCAACAATCCATACGGCTTGTCCGTTTACGGAGTCTAAGGCGTAAAAAGTTGAATTGATATTGGTTGCTTTTGAATCGTTGATATAGGTCACGCCCCCAATTTTAGAAACTTTTTCCATACGATGTGGCACATTTTCAAAATACATCATGCTTTCGCGGATGTTTTCTTTTCGTATTTTGAGCAAATGTGCTGCTGTGGCTGCAGCCATGGCATTTTTCAGGTTGTGTTTGCCTTCAAGAGAAATGTCTTCTTGTGGAATCGTCAGGATGTTTTCTGAGGTTTGGATCATCATGTTTTGTTTATCTAAATAGGTTCCGTAATTGAGTTTTTTTTTAATGGAAAATGGTACTTTTATCGCACGTACTTGGTGTTTTTCGAGACCGGCTCTTATCACTTCATCGTCTGCGTCGTATATAAAAAAATCTGTTTCTGTTTGGTTCATGGCAATCCTGAATTTGGATGCGATGTACTTGTCAAACTGATAGTCGTATCGGTCTAAATGATCGGGTGTGATGTTGGTAAGAACAGCAATGTGCGGCTTAAATGTTTTGATGCCGTCAAGCTGAAAGCTGCTGACTTCCAACACCGCGTATTCGTGTTTTTTTTCTGCGACACTTTTGGCGTAGCTGTCACCAATATTTCCGGCTAGCGTTACATCGTATCCGGCGTCTTTCAAAATTTTGTGAATGAGCAAGGTTGTGGTGGTTTTGCCATTGCTGCCGGTGATGGCTACAATTTTTTCATCAGATTCGGTTGCGGCAAATTCTATCTCCGAAATAATTGGAATGTGATGTGCCAATATTTTCTGCACCAACGGGCTTTTATCCGGAATTCCGGGACTTTTGACTACCAAATCGGCGTTTAAAATCATCAATTCGCTGTGTTGACCGCTCTCAAAGGGAATCTTATTTTTTTGAAGTTGTTTTTTGAAAATTTCTGCAATTTCACCTTTGTCAGATACAAACACCTGGTAACCCTTTTGCATACCCAAAAGCGCAGCTCCTACACCACTTTCTCCTGCTCCTAAAATCACTAATCTGTTCATATCTATCTAACTTTTAGTGTGACGATGCTCAAAATGGCCAACACGATGCCAACTATCCAAAATCGGGTCACAATTTTGCTCTCGTGAAATCCTGATTTTTGGTAGTGGTGGTGCAAAGGCGACATTTTAAAAATACGACGGCCTTCGCCGTACTTCTTTTTGGTGTATTTGAAATAAGAAACTTGCATGACTACAGACAGATTTTCTGCCAAAAAAATGCCACACAACAATGGAATCAGTAACTCTTTTCTGCTTGCAATTGCGATAACGGCAATCACTCCGCCTATGGTGAGGCTGCCTGTGTCGCCCATAAACACTTGAGCCGGATAGCTGTTGTACCACAAAAAACCAATCAGCGCTCCGGCAAATGCACTGATGTACACAGTCATTTCTCCCGCATTCGGGATGTACATAATGTTGAGATAATCCGAAAAAATCACGTTACCCGACACCCACGCAAATACACCCAAGGCAAATACAATAATCGCCGAACTTCCTGCGGCCAACCCGTCTATACCATCTGTGAGGTTGGCACCATTGGAAACCGCAGTGACCACAAAAATCACCAAGGGTATAAAAATGAGCCAGGCATAGGGTGCTAAATCTTTATCAATCCAAGTGATAAAGTCGGCGTAATCTAATTCGTTATTTTTAAAGAAAGGGATGGTCGTACGGGTAGATTTGATGTCTTTTTTCTCAACTTTTTCAATGCTTGTCTGAAAACTTGCAGTAGTGCTGTTTTCACGAACAGTGACATCCGGATGAAAATAGAGTACCCAACCCACAATCAGACCGAGACCAATTTGCCCCACCACTTTAAACTTACCTTTAAGACCCTCTTTGTCTTTTTTGAATATTTTGATATAATCGTCCACAAAACCAATAGATCCCATCCATAAGGTGGTGACAATCAGTAGTAATATGTAAATATTGTCGAGTTTTGCCAATAACAACACAGGTATCAATGTAGCCATAATGATGATGATGCCACCCATAGTAGGTGTACCGGCTTTTTGGTTTTGACCTGCCAAGCCCAAATCGCGAACAGTTTCACCTATTTGTTTTTTTCTCAAAAAATCGATGATTTTGCGTCCGAAAAAGGCAGAAATTAAAACCGAAAGCAAGGCTGCCAAACCGGAGCGAAATGACAAAAACTGAAACAGTCCGCCGCCGGGCAAATCAAAATGCTTTTCCAAATATTCAAAAAGGTAGTACAGCATGCCTCATTGGTTTAGTTGCGTTAGTATTTCCTTTGCTATTTTTAAATCGTCAAAATCCGTTCGCACACCTTTTATTTCCTGATAGGTTTCGTGTCCTTTTCCTGCAATCAAAATAATGTCGTCTGGTTTTGCCATGCTACAAGCGGCCTTGATGGCCTGATACCGGTCTGTAATAGACAGTGTTTTTTTATAATCCTGCGGTGCAACCCCTTTTTCTATGTCGTGTATAATGAGTTCCGGTTCTTCGTTTCGCGGATTGTCACTCGTAAAAATGACTTGGTTGCTCAGTTTGGCCGCTACATGACCCATCACGGGTCTTTTTTGCTTGTCGCGGTTGCCTCCACAGCCCACCACGGTGATGAGTTGCTCATTGCCCGTTCTTATTTCATTGATGGTTTCTAAAATATTTTCCAAAGCATCCGGCGTATGCGCATAGTCAATTATGGCTTTCACACGGTTCTCAGTGCTAAAAAATTGAAACCTGCCTCGGGCGGTCTGCAGCTGGCTGAGTAAACGCAATGCCTCTGGTTTTTCAATACCACTGAGGATTGCGGTAGCATAGATAGCCGTGAGGTTGTAGGCATTAAACCTGCCTATCAGTTTGGTGTAAATTTCCTGTTGATCTATTTTGAGTACCAAGCCTTCAAAGGTGTTTTCCAACACGGATGTCTTAAAATCGGCATGTGTTTTTAGGGCATAAGTATATTTTTTTGCACGGGTATTTTGAAGCATAAATTGCCCGTTTTTATCATCTATGTTGGTGAGTGCAAAAGCTGACGGAGTCAACAAATCAAAAAAACTTTTTTTGACATCACGATAGTCGGCAAAAGTTTTGTGATAGTCTAAGTGGTCGTGCGTAATATTGGTAAACACGCCTCCAAAAAATCGAATGCCATGTGCGCGTTTTTGATGAATGCCGTGCGAACTTACCTCCATAAAACAGAAATCTACACCTGCCTCGGCCATTTGGTGTAAGTACTGTTGTATGTGGATGGAATCGGGTGTGGTATGTGTAGCTGAAATTTCAAAACCGTCAATTTTGACAACAATCGTGGAAAGCAAACCCACTTTAAATCCTGCGTTTTTAAACAAATCATAGCATAGCGTGGCAAAAGTAGTTTTACCGTTGGTGCCGGTCACCCCAATTACCCTGATTTTTTCGGATGGATGGTCATAGAAATTGGCTGCCATTTCGGCCAAAGCCAATTGCGAATCTGTTACTTCTACATAGGTCACTTCCGGATGCAGCTTGGCGGGAATGTTCTCACAAATGATGGCCACCGCACCTTTTTTAATCGCAGCTTCAATGTATTCATGGCCATCGGTAACACTCCCTTTTATCGCTATAAATGCTGAACCGTTGCTAGATTTATTAGAATCAAAACACAACGCACGAATGCTGATGCCCGTATCGCCCTTCACGCTTTCGAGGCGCACTTTATACAGAATGTCTCTCAGTACTTTCATTGTAAAGTGAGTTTTACGGTTTCATTTTTTTGAATAGGCGTCCCTGCTTCGGGTGACTGTTTGATTACTTTACCCAAACCCTCTACTTCCACAGTAAATCCTTCGTTTTCTAGCAGGGCCACGGCGTCCATGCCGGTCACGCCTGTCAAATCAGTCATGACATTTTTTTCTTGGCGTAAAAGTGAAAAATACCTGTTGTACGATTTGTTGAGGCTGTCCGAAACTTTATCTGTCCACTGCAAGGATTCTGCACGAACAGATTGCACATGAATTTTTTGTGCAATTTTTTTAAACACAGGGCCTGCAACATCGGCACCGTAGTAACCGATTTTTTTCTCGGGCTTGTGAATGACCACAATAACAGAAAATTTGGGGCTTTGGGCAGGAAAGTAACCGACAAAACTCGAAATATAACTCAGACTATCGGTCCAGTAGTCCGTTTGACAAGTACCGGTTTTGCCGGCCAATGAAAAATCCGGATTATAGAGCGATTTTCCGGTGCCGTATGTTACGGTGTTTTCTAGTATTTTTTGAACCTTTTTGATGTTTTCAGGGCTGGCAATCTGTGGATTGATGATTTCAGGCGCCACCCGATGCACCACTTGATCCCATTCGCGAATTTCTTCCACAAAACGCGGTTTTACCATGATACCATTGTTGCCAATGGCATTGTAAAAAGTAAGTGTTTGCAGGGGTGTCAACGAAACACCATAGCCGAAAGCCATCCATGGCAACGAAAGTCCGTTCCATCCTTTTTTGCTTGGATTGGGTATTTTTGGTGTGCCCTCACCTTCGAGAAGAATGCCGGTTTTTTGATCAACATTCATGGCGTGCAGTCGGTCTGTGAATTTGCTCGGGTTGTCGCCGTAACTGTCTGTAATCATCCGTGCGAATGCCGTATTTGATGAGACCACGGTTGCTTCGGCTATTGAAATTTTCCCATAACCCTTGCGGTTAGAATCTCTCACTTTTCTTCCGTAAAAACTGATAATGCCGTTTTCGGTATCTACCACATCGCTGGTGTCTATAACTTTGTCTTCCAACGCGGCCAAAAGTCCCATGATTTTGAAAGTAGAACCCGGTTCGTGCGATTCGCCTATGGCATAATTAAAAGATTCAATGTATTTGCCCGATTTGGTTCTGCCCAAATTTGAAACCGCTTTGATGTCGCCTGTTGCGGTTTCCATTACCATCACGGTGCCGTGTTCTGCCTGATATGTAATGAGTTGTTCCAAAAGTGCATGGTGGGCAATGTCTTGTATGGTTACATCTATGGTGGTAACCAAATCAAAACCGTCTTTGGGTTCAATTTCATTGACGTCGTTGACGGGTTTCCATTGGTTGTGCGCAATTTTTTGTTTGAGTCTTTGGCCTTGTTTACCTGCCAAAAAATGGGTGTAGGCACCTTCTATACCAAGCTTTACTTCTTCGTCTCCCGATGCGTTTCGGTGATATCCTATGGTTCTGGAGGCTATGTCACCCAAGGGATGTTCCCTAACGGTTTCTTGTTCTGTGACAAAACCACCCTTGTAGGGTCCGTGTTTAAAAATTGGAAAGGCTTTGATGCGGATATAAGATTCGTAGTCCAAATTTTTGGCGATGAGTAGGTATCGATTTTTTGAGAGGCGCGCCCGGTCTAATTTCTTTTTAATGGATGACGGACTGGTTTTTAGAAAATCTGCCAATGAATCGGCCAGCATTTTGATTTCTTTTCGGTAGATTTCCTCGGGAACGGTCACTGCATCAAAACGCACCTCGTATTCTGGCACAGATGAGGCCAACAATTGGTTGTTGGCGCCAAATATGTTTCCCCTATTGGGTGCTATAGTAAAATTTTTAAGCGTAGCAGCCTCAGCCTTTTCCCGATACGCATCGCCTTCCACAAGCTGCAAATCAACCAACCTGACGGCTATACAAACGGCTATCAGCAACATGATGGCAGACACCCAGTAAAACTTCTTCAATATGGAGGCTTCTTTTTCCAAGGATTATTGCTTTTGAAATATGGCTAACCAAGTTTTAGCTGATTTTTCTTTATTTAGGTTGCGCACTACTTTTATTTTTTTTGGCGGATTTTCAGGCGGTTTGATGCCCCTTTTCTCCATTTTGGGGCGAATGGTAGATTCAAGTTGAAGTGTCATCAATTTTCCTTTTAATGCCACATACTCTGAGCGAAGCGATTTCACTTCACGGTTGAGTTCAGATATTTTCATCACCTTTCTGTCGGCTCTGTGTGCGCTGGAAATCATCACGATGGACAATGCAGATAGAAACAGGATAAAGCCCCAATTTTTGGAAGCGTCACTGTCGGTAAGGAAAGTGCCTTTGAGCAGGCTGTAGAACTGTTTCTTCATGAACGATTTTTTCAAATATGTTTTATATGAAAATCATTTACTTTATAGTTTTTCTGCAATTCGGAGTTTGGCACTGCGTGCGCGACTGTTTTCTTGAATTTCACTTTCTGTGGGCACTGTAAATTTGCCGATGGGTTTCATAGGAACCGTAAAATTTCCAAACATATCTCTTTCAGGTTCTCCTTCAAATTGGCCGTTTCGCATATACCTTTTTACGAGTCTGTCTTCCAGAGAATGGTAGGAAATAACCACCAACCGACCTTCTTTTTTGAGAAGTTCACCCGCTTGAACAAGCATTTTTTTGAGCGCTTCCAATTCTTGATTGACTTCAATGCGTATGGCTTGAAAAATCTGAGCCATCACTTTATTTTGGACGTGACCCGGCAGAAATTTTGCCAAGGCCGTTTTAAGATCTTCTGTCGTATCTATGGGTTTCGTTTTTCTAAAATGTATTATTGTGGCAGCCATGCCTTTGGCGTTTCGTAACTCTCCGTATTGAAACAAGATGTTTTGCAAAGATTTTTCGTCGTATTCATTGAGAATATGTCTTGCAGTCATGGCATTTTTTCTGTCCATACGCATGTCTAACACGGCATCGAATCGGGTAGAAAAACCGCGATCTGCCTCGTCAAATTGATGCGATGACACGCCCAAATCGGCTAGCAAACCATCGATTTCAGACACGCCGTAGAGGCGTAAGAAATTCTTTAAAAAACCAAAATTTTCATTGATAAGCACAAACCGCGAATCTTCGATGTTGTTTTGTAGAGCCGATTCGTCCTGGTCAAAAGCAAATAATTTTCCGGAGCCGTCTAGGGCATCTAAAATAGCCTTGCTATGGCCCCCACCGCCAAAAGTGACATCTACGTAGGTGCCGTTGGGCTTAATGTTGAGTCCCGAAATGGCCTCGTTGAGCAAAACCGGTCTATGGTAAGTGAACTCATTCATTGGGTTCGTCTTTCATCACTTCTTCTGCAAGGTCGGCGAAGTCGAGCGCGGCATCGTCTATGGCTGCTTCGTAGCGGTCTTTATCCCAAATCTCTATAATATTGATGGCGGAAGAAAGCACCACGTCTTTTGTAATGCCCGAAAATTGCTGTAAGTCTTTTGGAATCAGTAATCTTCCGGTTTGGTCCAATTCCAGTATTTTGACCCCAGCGGTAAAGCGCCTTATAAAATCATTGTTTTTTTTGTTGAATCGGTTGAGCTTGTTGATTTTTTCCATCAACAACTCCCATTGCTCCATCGGATAAATTTCTAGGCAGGGTTGAAAAACGGCGCGCTTGATCACAAAGTTTTGATGAATGACGGATTCCATTTGTTTTTTTAACGCATTGGGAACCATCAGCCTGCCTTTGCTGTCTGCTTTACATTCGTATGTGCCAATGAAATTTACCACCTCGCTTTACATGTTTGTTCAAAAGTAAAAATATTTTACCACTTTTTACCACTTTTTACCACTTTGTTGATAAATTCTTCTAAAAACGTCTTAAAGCGTTGTATTATCTTGGTGTGTAGGATGTTGATAAACCATGATAGGTAGGTTTTTGCAAGGAAAAATGCTGCACTTTCATTGGCATAGAATGCAGTATTAAATGAAAGTTAAGCTGCTTTTTTTATTATGATATACGGTGATATTATCTATATTTGTTTCCGATTAACCTAGAAGCCGAATGAATCTCGAAGTTATTAAAGAAGGAAAATATAAATACATTGAAAAAGGTGAAGGAACGCCTATTGTCATCCTTCATGGACTGATGGGTGGACTGAGCAATTTTGATGGGGTGATGGGTTATTTTCCGGAAAGAGGATACCGAGTAATTATACCCGAGTTGCCGCTGTATTCATTGATGCTGATCAATACCAACGTCAGAAATTTTGCCAAACATCTCAATGGTTTTTTGCGTCATAAAAAGCTAGACGAAGTCATTCTTTTGGGTAACTCCTTGGGCGGACACATCGCCTTGTTGTTTACCAAAATGTACCCGGAAAAGGTAAAAGCACTCATCATCACGGGCAGTTCAGGTTTGTATGAAAATGCTATGGGTGAATCTTACCCCAAACGTGGCGACTATGAGTACATTAAGAAAAAAAGTCAGGATGTTTTTTACGATCCGGAAGTAGCTACCAAAGAGATTGTTGATGAAGTTTTTGCAACCGTCAATGACCGCAACAAACTGCTAAAAACCTTGGCTATTGCCAAAAGTGCCATCCGCCACAACATGGCAAAAGACCTGCCTGCCATGACCACGCCTACTTGTATTATTTGGGGAAAAAATGACAATGTTACACCGCCTCAGGTGGCGGTTGATTTTCAGAAATTCTTACCCGATTCGGAACTGTTTTGGATAGACAAATGTGGACATGCAGCTATGATGGAACACCCAAATACCTTTAACGAGTTGATGCATGCTTGGTTAGAAAAACGTGGGTTTTGATATGGAATGGGGTGTCGCCTTGAGAAAACAAGTAATATTCTTCAAGTACGCACAAGACGCGAGCCTTAGCACAGTTTCAAGCTAAGATTGTTCGATCTTTTTGGATGAATCGCGCATGTAAAAAGAGTGACACACAGGCGGATGATTATATTTAATTAAATATCAATTATTTAATAAACACAGACAGATAAAAATTCCAATACACCGATGCAGTTTCAGTTTGGGAGAAGGTATTTGTTTTAGAAATTAAGGTTAAAACCTCACAGGTTTTCAAAACCTGTGAGGTTTAAAAAAAAAATAGTTTTTTAGGTTTAATTGATAAAGCTAACTTTTATGCATAATAATAAAAAACAGGAGTATGACTATCCTAGGGCGTTCCGTGCCTATGCTGGGCGCAGTCGAAGTATGACCGCTGAAAACAAATAATATTAACAGATGAAACGCCCATGTAAAAATTTTGGACACAGGGGCATGATGAGTTAGGGTGTTCCATTCCTGTGCTGAGCGCAGTCGAAGCATGACCGATAAAAATTAATAATATAAGCAGATGAAAATAACCTCAGCCAAATTTGTGGTGAGCAATGCAGAAGTAGCGAGCTGTCCAAACAGTCCTTTACCCGAATATGCCTTTATCGGTCGGTCTAATGTGGGTAAATCTTCACTTATCAATATGCTGACCCACAGAAAAGATTTGGCCAAAACTTCTTCACGTCCCGGTAAAACACAGCTTATCAATCATTTTTTGATCAATGAAAACTGGCATTTGGTTGATTTGCCCGGATATGGCTACGCTAAAGTTTCGGCAACAGCCAAAAAGAAATTTCAACAATTTATCACCGATTATTTTGCTGCACGCGAACAATTGGTCGCTGCTTTCGTTCTGATTGACATCCGGCTTCCTCCACAAAAAATAGACCTCGAATTTTTGGAATGGTTGGGCGAAAACCAGGTGCCATTTTTTATTGTTTTTACCAAGGTCGACAAGTTGAGCGTTTCTAAAGCCAACATTCAAGTAGCAAATTACAAAAAAGCTTTGTTGGAAGAAACTTGGGAAACCCTTCCTGAAATCTTTATTACTTCGGCTACCAATGGCAGCGGGAGGGAAGATTTGTTGCAAAAAATAGCTGAAATCAACAGCACTTTGCGATAACAAATTACGGATTTTCTTCCAACACTATTTTAATCAAAGCTTCTACACTGTCAATTTTTTCAAAATTTTCAGCACTGATAAATTCCGTAAAAGTATGGTCTTCCATTTCTTTCAACACACAGGGAAACTTAAAGTTTTGGTCAACCAAAAACGGATAGGCTTTGGCAAACTCATCGGTGTGTAAAAACTCCATTGGGATATCTGTGTTTTTCCGAAAGGCTTTCCAATGCTCGTTTTCTGTGAGAATACCATAAGTGAGCGCACACAACTTACAAGCGTAAGTGTTCGGACTCAACAGTTTGTGTGCAGCGTCGAGATAGCCGTTCCACCGTCCCGATTTGGCATTGTAAACGAAGAGAAGTTTTGAAGGCATTTCTTACGATTTTCAGCTAAAATAATCAAACTTTTCTAACATTCGCAGCTAAGAATTTTATCGTTTTAAAGAAAAGGTTTTGCAAGATGTTTTTTGTAAATTTATACCTTGAATTTCTGATTGGAATTACCTTTACCACAAGATTTTAAAAAATGTCACAAACGGTTCTCATTACAGGTGCTACCTCCGGAATAGGGGAAGCCACCGCCCAAAAATATGCTGATGCCGGCTGCCGTCTTATTCTCTGTGGGCGCAACGAAAACAAATTGCAAGCCTTGCAAAAATCGTTGACTTCCGCAATTGGCATACACACCTTGCGTTTTGATGTTGCAGACAAACAGGCCGTTTTTAAAGCTATCCAAACATTGCCCGCCGCCTTTTCAGACATTGATATTTTAATCAACAATGCAGGAAATGCCCACGGATGGGACACTTTTCAAGAGGCTTCTCTGGACGATTGGGAACAAATGATGGACATCAACGTTAAAGGATTGCTTTATGTCACCAAGGCTGTACTTCCTGTTTTTATTAAAAAAGGCAGTGGACACATTGTCAATATAGGCTCTACAGCTGCCAAGGAAGTGTATCCAAAAGGCAATGTGTATTGCGCTTCAAAGCACGCCGTAGATGCCATCAATCAAGCGCTGAGAATAGATCTCAACGGCTTAAATATCAGGGTTGGCGCAGTGCATCCCGGATTGGTACAAACCCATTTTTCGGCAGTTCGATTTAAAGGAGATTTGGCACGTGCCGAGCAGGTTTACAAAGGATTTTCACCCTTGCAAGCTTCAGATATCGCAGATATTATCTACTTTGTCACCCAAGCGCCACCCCATGTCAATATCGCCGATTTGGTTGTAATGCCTACGGCACAAGCATCGAGTACCATCGTCTCAAAAAAATAAAATGATTTGGCCATCATTAAATGATGATACGCGCCAACAACTCTTTAAATAGCTCTTCCTGTGAAACCTGTCCTGCGCCGAGTCCTTTGCTTTTGAGGTCAATGTCTCGCAATACAGAGATGACATGGCTGGCTTGTTTCATCGTATAGTTTCTGGAAGCCAACTGATATTCGCCAACAAAATAAGGGTTAATTTTCAGCACAGAAGCCACCTGCGCTGCACTTTTGTCCTCCAGCCCGTGATATTGCAGCAGTTGCGAAAAGAAACTAAAAAGCAAACCTACACTGACCACAATAGGATGCTCCTTCGGACTTTGAACGAAGTATCGCACAATTTGAGCTGCTTTTTTATAGTTGCGTTCCCCGATGGCTTTTCTGAGTTCAAAATTGTTAAAATCTTTGCTCAGCCCAATGTGCGACTCGATAATTTCCGGACTGATTTTTTTTTCGTCCGTTACACTCAAAAAAAGTTTGTTCAGTTCGTTAGCCACCAGTGTGAGTTCGGTGCCTAAAAACTCGATGAGCATCGCTGTTGCCTTGGGTGTGATTTCGTAACCTTTTTGATGTAAAAAAGATTGAATCCATGTTCCAACCTGATTTTCATAGAGGCGTTTGCTTTCAAACAGCACACCGTTTTTTTGTATGGTTTTGTACAGTTTTTTGCGTTTGTCTAGGGTTTTGTATTTGTAGAGCAACACCAAAAGGGTAGAAGGCATGGGATTTTCGGCGTAGGCGAGGAGGCTTTCTATGTTTCTTGAGAGTTCTTGCGCTTCGCGAACAATTACCACCTGATAGTCAGACATCATCGGGTATCTTTTGGATTGCGAAACAATTTCATCAACAGTGGTTTCTTTGCCATACATGACCAATTGGTTGAAGCTTTTCTCTGCTTCATCCAGTACATTTTCCGCTATATAGTTTGCTATTTCGTCTATAAAATAGGGTTCGTCACCCGTCAAAAAATAGATAGGTTTATATTTTTTATTTTTTAAATCAATCAACAGACTTTGTGAGGTTTGCATGCAAGAATTTTTTACATTAGGCGAAAAACAGCATCTTTGCGGTATGCAAAAGATCCATTTTCCGGCCTATGACTTTCGATACAAATCTAAAGAAAATCAGCGCTATGTCTTTGATATTATCCGTAAAAAGTTTGTGGTGCTCACCCCCGAAGAGTGGGTGCGGCAACATGCCCTTTGGTATTTGATATCCGATAAGCACTATCCGGCCTCTTTGGTCAATGTAGAAAAGAAACTTGTAGTGGGACAAATGACCAAGCGATATGACATAGCCGTTTATGACAATTCGGGACGTCTTAGTTTGTTGGTGGAGTGCAAACGCCCTGATGTGCCTGTCACTCAATACACTTTTGACCAAGCGGCGCGCTACAACATGGTGTTGGAAGCTCCTTTTCTGTGGCTGACCAATGGATTGACACATTATTATTGCCACGTGGATACCGTCAACAAAAAGTACGATTTTCTAAAAGAAATTCCTGAATATATCCGTTAATTTGCATTCCTTATAAAATATGCTTAGGTGAAGGTAGCCATAGTGATACTCAATTGGAATGGAAAGCAGCTGTTGGAGACGTTTTTGCCTCTTGTAGTAGCACATAGCCGTGATGAAGCTTCTATTTTTGTTGCTGATAATGCCTCTACTGACGGTTCCATTTCTTATGTCAGTTCTCATTTTCCTAATGTAGGCATCATTAAAATGAATGAAAACCGCGGTTATGCCGGCGGTTACAATGAGGCACTTCAACATGTAGATGCGGATATTTTTGTTTTGATGAATTCGGATATTGCTACCACGGAAGGATGGTTGCAACCGATAGTGCGACATTTTAAAACCCAACCAAAAACCGGAATTTTACAGCCTAAGTTGTTGGATTACAAACGAAAAACGCATTTTGAATATGCCGGTGCGGCCGGTGGTTTTATCGACCGTTTGGGCTATCCGTTTTGTAGGGGGCGTATTTTTAACCAGCTTGAGGCCGACCTCGGCCAATATGATGACGAAGCGCATATTTTTTGGGCTTCGGGGGCTTGTTTGTGCATCAGACGGGATGTTTTTTGGCAACTCGGCGGGCTCGACGAAGATTTTTTTGCCCATCAGGAAGAGATAGACCTTTGTTGGCGCGCGCACAAAGCCGGATTTGAGGTTAAATATATTGGCGACAGCCATGTATATCATGTGGGTGGTGCTACGCTGGGCAGCATGAGTCCGCAAAAAACTTTCTACAATTTTCGCAACACGCTTTTGGCTTTGCTCAAAAACGCTCCCAAAAGGTTTGTACCTTTTTTAGTACTGACGCGTTTGGTTTTGGATGGCGTAGCCGGGTTAAAATTTATGGTAGAAGGAAAGTTTATACACACTTGGGCGATATTTCGCGCACATGGCAGTTTTTATAAATTAGCCGCGAAGATGTTGAAAAAAAGGCAAGAAACACCAACTTACAAGCCTTATTACAAAACACAGTCTATTGTATTTCTGCACTTCGTTTTGGGGATTCGCAAGTTTAAAGATTTATAGTGAGCCACTCAATTGGTTTATTTTAGAAAAAGTCACTTACAGCAAATCGTTTATATCGCGAGAGCCGGCGCGGGCGCGCTTTTCTTTTTCTTTGGCTTTGAGTTCGTCGAGGCGGTCTATTTTTTCTAACTCTTTGTCGATATCGTCATCGAGGTTGATGATTTCGACGTTACTTTTTATATTTCTCTTTAAATAATAAAGCAAAAAAAGTACTACACCAACTAAAGGCACGGTAAAATATATATCCATCTCATCTTGTTCTTTAAAATCCAAAAGAAAAAGATTAATGAATTGAAAAATGTACATGCCTAAGGGTACAATTATAGCGTGATACCACCAATGCTTACAGGTAGTAAACCAAAGAGATAATAAAAAAATCATCATGATTTTACCTGCCAAAGTCCAAACGTACGTTTGGACATTTTGAAAATACAAACTCTTAAATGTAAAAAAAGGCGTCTCCCAAACATCAGTTGCAGGAAATACCTTATAAGAATAAAAAATAAGAGGTGATAGCACTATGGCTACCATTATGTATTTACCCCATCGGAGGGATTCTAATTGTCGTCCTGTCCACTGCGATTGTTTGGTCATCTTGGATACTTGAAACGTTTGATGCTACCAAAGCTACGAAAAAAATGGTTACTAATGCAATTGCGGTTAAAAATTTAGGAGTTTTCATGGTCTTAATATTTAGGTTAATAATTTATTTTGTTTTTAAATCTGATACAAACCTAAACACTATTTTTGTAACCGCAAAGCCCTGATAGTCATTCAAATATAGTCTATTTAAAAATAACGTTTAATTATTCTAAATATAAATTACAATTTTTCGAGTTAATTAATTGTAACAAAGTTGGTTAAACGACACGTGAAGAACATAATTATTAGTCATATCTAACCTGAATTCCTTACTAGCTTACGCAAATATATGTTAATTTCAGTAAATCCAAACATTTAATCGGATTTTTTTACATTTTATCGGTTGACTTTCATCTGTTTATCGATTATTTAGACACATATACAAGCCTCATTTTAAACCCAATGAGAACACTAGATACATTTTAAATAATTGGTAATCAATTTATTGAAAGAATTATAGTTCTTTTATTAAATTCCACATGTGTATTCTAAAAATAACATATGTATTTATTTCCAAGTTTTTTCAGATTTGTATTACTTTCGTTTGCTCATAAATGGTAACTGTTTACTTGGTTACCTTATAATAAGAAAATGTTATGGCCAATCTATTATCGAAAATTTGGTTGTCATCTCCGCACATGGGTGGAGAAGAGGTGCGTTTTGTGCAAGAAGCTTTTGATACGAACTGGGTGGCGCCTCTTGGCCCAAACGTATCGGGTTTGGAAACGGACCTTGAAAAGTATCTCGCCGATTCGGACAGTCCGTTATTTGTAGCAGCACTCAGTTCAGGAACAGCGGCCCTGCATTTGGCTTTAATTTTAGCTGGCGTGGAGCCGGGCGATGAAGTTTTGTGTCAAAGCATGACTTTTTCTGCCTCAGCCAATCCTATTCGGTATCAGTATGCCACACCTGTTTTTATTGACAGTGAAGCCCAGACTTGGAATTTATGTCCGGATGCTTTAGAAGCGGCTATACAAGACCGGATCAAAAAAGGAAAAAAGCCGAAAGCATTGGTAGCTGTGCACTTGTATGGCACGCCTTATCAAGTGGATGCCGTTCATGCCATCTGCAAAAAATATAATATCATCCTTATAGAAGACAGCGCTGAGGCATTGGGGAGCACCTACAAAGGCAAAGCATGCGGTACTTTTGGCGATTTTGGTATTTTGTCTTTCAACGGAAACAAAATTATCACCACTTCGGGTGGCGGCGCTTTGGTTTGCAAAACAAAAGCACATCAGGAAAAAGCCGTTTTTTTAGCTACGCAGGCCAGAGATGCAGCCCCACATTACCAACACAGCCATATAGGTTATAATTATCGTATGAGTAATATTTGTGCCGGTATCGGACGCGGGCAGATGCGGGTATTGCCCGACAGGGTAAACCAACGCCGTGCCATGCATACTTTTTACAAGGAAATACTGAAAGATATCCCCGCTGTCAAAGTTTTTGAAACACCCTCATCGGACTATGTATCAAACTATTGGTTGAGTTGTATTACTGTAAATCCGGAAAGCGGTAAAACCCGCGAAGGTTTACGGCTTTTTTTGGAGACTTTGAATATAGAGAGCAGGCCGCTTTGGAAACCGATGCACTTGCAACCTGTTTTTAATTCCTATCCTTATTACGGCAATCGGGTGGCGGAAAGCTTATTCGAAAACGGTTTGTGTTTGCCGTCGGGATCAAATCTTTCTGATGCTGATAGAAACAGAATTAAAGAAGCACTACAAACCTACTTTGCTTAAAATACCCGTATTTAGGTATTTTTTTTTAAAATTCATTGGCGATTTTTGGGCATTAATTGCAAGCCTTCAATTTATTCAGCATAAGGAGCTAAAAAGTTTGTTGCGCATAGATCTATGATGTTTTCACAAGTAAATTCTATTGAATGGGTAGGGTACATTTTCTTTGATTTGTTATATATATTAAAAAGGGCATCATCAAATTGTTAAAAAAAATGGAATTTCATTAACAATCGTTTAATTCACTATTTTTGCAGCGTAATATAAATAGGCATCAAAGCTTTATATTTACATTTTATAAGAAATTCGGAAGTATTTTTTTCAGGATTAGGTTTTAAAGATTAAAAAAATACAGATGAGAAGAATTTACAAATTAAGTCACTTTTTAAAATTCTTTAGTCACCGATTGCTGCAGCGATTTGGTTTTTTACCACGTTGGATTGTTTTTGGTATTGACCTTATGCTGTTATTGTTTGCTTGTGTGATTACTTTCTTTATTATCAACACGCTTTCTTTTGATCCCACTTCGAGTCTGGGCGAACTGGTGAACAAGTTTACCTTGTTAATGTCTGTGACGGCAGTGTTCTTTCTGGTTTTTAGAACTTACAGTGGTCTTATCAGACATGCAACCATTATTGATGTCGGCAGGTTGCTTTTGGCTACAGTATCATCTTTCGCTGTTTTGGTTTCTATCAACATGGGCTGTTTGATGTTTACAGGACAGTACTACTTCAGAACCGCAACACTAATCATTTATACAATGATGGCTTTCAGTCTGTTGCTGTTTTTTAGAATATTTGTAAAGCAAACCTATGATTACATCTATTCTTTTAACTCAAAAAACGTGCAACGCCTTGCCATTTTGGGTGTAAACGACAGTTCCATTTCTATGGGATCTGCTTTGTTGTCTGAAAAACCGAGGCGGTTTCGGCTAGTCACTTTTTTAGACACCAGAAAAAAAAACCAGTCTAAAAGGATTTTAAACCTACCCATAACCTATGTGGGAGAAGAAGATTTTGAGGGTTTAAGTCAACTAAAAGTAGAGGCGATTTTAATTCCAAGTATTTTACCTAAAGGTATAAATCGCAAATTATTTTTAAATATCTGTATTGAAAACGGTTTTAAAGTTTATGTGGCTCCGGTTATAGAGGATATCAACACCGAGAAACCCTTGTCAACCCAAATCACCAACATTGAAATTGAAGATCTACTCGAGCGTAAGCCCATTGTTTTGGACACCAAGCTCATAAAGAAGAAAATCAAGAAGAAAACGGTTTTGGTAACCGGCGCTGCAGGTTCTATTGGGAGTGAGTTAGCCCATCAGTTGGCTACTTTCAAACCTTACGAATTGATTTTGCTGGACCAAGCAGAATCGCCCATGTTTGAATTGGGGAATAAATTGAATGCAGAATTCCCTGACTTAAAAATCAGACAAATTTTGGCTGACATCACCAATTATGACCGTATGCATCATGTCTTTGAGCAATTCAGACCGGAGATTGTTTGCCACGCAGCTGCCTACAAGCATGTGCCACTCATGGAGATGAATCCGTATGAAGCGCTTATGACCAATGTTTTCGGTACCAAAAATTTAGCAGACCTGTCCATCAAATTTTTGGTAGATCGCTTTGTGATGGTTTCTACCGACAAAGCTGTTCGGCCCAGCAACGTCATGGGAGCCTCTAAGCGCATAGCCGAAATTTATGTACAGTCGCTCAACTCCAGGTCAATAGACCATCACACAAAATTTATCACCACGCGTTTTGGAAATGTATTGGGTTCAAACGGATCCGTGGTGCCCATTTTTAAAGAGCAAATTACCCAAGGCGGTCCGGTAACCATCACCCATCCGGACATTATCCGCTATTTTATGACCATCAAAGAAGCTTGCCAATTAGTATTGGAAGCCGGTGCCATGGGAAGTGGTGGGGAAATTTTTATTTTTGATATGGGCGAACCTGTTAGAATTATGGATTTGGCAGAAAAGATGATCAGATTATCCGGTTACAAACCCTTTGTTGACATTGATATTAAAATCACGGGACTCCGACCTGGTGAGAAACTTTATGAAGAACTGCTCAACGACAAAGCCACCACACATCCTACGTATAATGAAAAGATAATGATAGCGACTGAGCGGAGTTATGGTTTTGATGAAGTCACAAACCAAATACAAGAACTATACGCCTTAGTGTCATCGCATCAGGATTTGGTTAAAATGGTATCCAAAATGAAGGAAATTGTCCCGGAATTTATCAGTCAAAATTCAGTTTTTCAATCCCTTGATCTAAAAAATACGGATTTGTAGTATCTATCAACCGTAAAAACATTTTCTTAAAAAAGGAGTTGTTATATTTGCAAGCTTATTAATATGTAGAACATGCCCGAAAAACTAACTATGCATCACCTAACTAAGCTGTTGAGCTTGTTTTTTATAATAACTATCTTTTCGTGTAAGTCATCCAAAGATATCGCCTATTTTCAAGGAGATGAGTCGATAACTTCATCAATTCCCATTCAATACGACCTGAAAATTGCCCCCGATGACATACTCTCTATAACGGTTTCGGCTTTAAACTTAGAATCTGTTACACCTTTTAACCTTCCCATTGCTGCACAGAGCAGTATAGACGGCAGGGCGACAGGCCAACCCATGCTGCAAACGTATTTGGTAAACTCGGACGGAACCATCAACTATCCCATATTGGGAAGGATAGAAGTTGCAGGCAAAACCCGCAGAGAATTGGTGGATATGTTGACGGAGAAAATCAGTATATATGTAAAAGAACCCATCATTACGGTCCGGATTATGAACTTCAAGGTCACCGTGTTGGGTGATGTGCAGCGTCCGGGAAGTTTTGTCATACAAAACGAACGCATATCTTTGCCAGAGGCTTTAGGATTGGCCGGCGACATGACCATACAAGGAAAAAGAGATAACGTAAAAGTCATTAGAGAGGAGGATGGTTTCAGAAAAGAATACGTGATTGACTTGACCCAAAAAGACGTTTTCGCTTCGCCGGCATATTTCTTAAAGCAGAATGATATTGTTTATGTAGAACCCAACAAAGCCAAAATACGGTCGGCATCCGTAAGTACTGCAACTACTTTTTGGCTTTCCTTAACTTCTACTTTGATCACCCTTATAGCCGTGATTACGCGCTAAGAAACGATTTATTATGAACACAACTCCGGAACATCAATATACGAATATGGAAGACGCCATTTCTATCAGGGCTTTGGTAGAAAAATATCTGATGCATTGGAAATGGTTTGTGATATCTGTTTTTTTAGCACTCGTCATTACTTTTTTATACCTCAGATATTCAGCCACACCCATATATCAAGCAACTTCCACCATTTTAGTTAAGGATAAAAAAGCCGGATCGGGCATTTCTGAACTCAGTGCTTTTGAAGATTTGGGCTTGTTGGGAAACAGTACCAACTCTGTAGAAAACGAAATTGAAGTTTTAAAGTCGCGATCGCTGATGCGCAAAGTGGTCCAGAAATTGAAGCTCGATATCAGAATGTTTTCTGTTGGAAATGTCAGAACTTCCGAAATTTACGGATACCAAAATCCTGTTGTTGTCAATTTTAGACCTTATGACACCGTAGCCATTACTGTACCTGTCAATTTCGAATTGGTGATTGATTCTCCCGAGCGTTTTACCTTTCTCAACTTCGGAAAGGATAGTCAATCGGTTTCTTTTGGTTTCGGCGATCCGGTCGCTACTGAAATAGGAATATTGACACTTTTGCCAGATTTTTTAGAGAATCCCTTTGAAGACATTCACAAAAAATACCTCATTCAAATCGGTTCAGTAGAAAGAGCCGTTCAAGCCTACAGCGCTGCACTCAATGTAAATATTGTGGCAAAAGGAACCTCCGTACTTCAAGTTTCACTGCAGGATCCTGTCAGAGATAAAGCGATAGATATCATCGACACGCTAATCAAATTTTACAATTCAGAAGGAATCGAAGAAAAAAACTTGGTTTCTTCAAATACGTTGAGGTTTATAGAAGAACGCCTTAGTGTCATTGAAAAAGAGTTGACGGAGGTTGAAAAAGATGTGGAAGATTTTAAAAAAGAAAACAGGCTTACCGATATTGAGTCTGAAGCCAAGCTTTTTGTAGAAGCCTCCGGGAGTTATACACTGAAAATTGCCGATGTAGAAAATCAAATCAGCTTGGTCAATTTTCTTCAGGAATATTTGAATAAGGAAGAAAACAGAAATGGTCTTTTGCCAGCAAATATTGGTATAGAAGACAATACCATCAATAGTTTTATAGCCCAATACAACGAATTGGTCATCCAAAGAAACCGCATTTTATCAAGTTCGACTCCCGAAAATCCGGTGATACAAAATCTAAATGCCCAACTCAATCAGTTTAGAGGCAACATCATGGAAAGTATCCAAAATGTGTTGTCATCGTTAGAAATCACGAAGAAAAACCTTATTATAAACGAACGTATCATTGACGGTCAAATAGCCTCCGTGCCAAGGCAAGAAAGAATTTTTAGGAGTATTGGACGGCAGCAACTTATAAAAGCTACTTTGTATGAATACCTGCTTCAAAAACGAGAAGAAACGGCTATATCTCTTAATGTTACAGCGCCTATTGCCAAAGTAATTGACAGTGCTTATGGCAGTAACAGACCGGTCGCTCCCAAAAAAAACATCATTTATCTGGCAGGTCTTTTGTTGGGACTTCTGTTCCCCTTTGGATTCATCTATCTCAAAGATTTGCTTGATACCAAAGTGAATTCCAGACAAGATTTGGAAAAACTTGTGGGAGCACCCATTATTGGTGATATTCCCAAAAGCGTATCAAGTGATGCACTCGTTGTTTCTGCTTCAGACCGGAGCTCAACCTCTGAAGCTTTCCGGTTACTCAGAACCAATCTGAACTTTATTCTCACCGAAAATAACTACCAGTTTACAAAAACCATTTTTGTTACTTCCACCACCAAAGGCGAAGGAAAATCCTTTGTTTCACTCAATTTGGCTAGTGTTTTGTCACTTTCAAACAAAAAAGTACTCCTTGTGGGTGCCGATGTCAGAAACCCCAAAGTGGCTGAATATCTATCTATAAAGGATGGAAAAGGATTTGTGCACTTTCTTGTAGATGAAAAAATAAAGATTGAAGACATTATCACGAAAGATAAGTCACTTAATTTTGACATCATCACCTCCGGCGTGATTCCGCCCAACCCTTCCGAATTGCTTTTGAACAATAGGGTGGCTCATTTCTTTTCTGAAATCAAATCGCTTAAATACGATTATATCATTGTGGATACCGCACCGGTGAGTTTGGTAACCGATACGATGTTGCTGGCCAAATATGCAGATATGTTTATCTATGTGACACGCGTACACTTTTTAGACAAGCGAATGCTCCAAGTGGCAAAGGATATATACCAAACCAAAAAGTTGCCACGAATGACCATGTTGCTTAACGATACCGATTATGAGAAGGGTTACGGCTATGGCTACGGTTACGGTTACGGCTATGGTTACGGCTATGAAAATGATGCAAACCACAAAAAACCGCTGTGGAAAAAGTTGCTGCGTATCTAACTAAGGTTTAAACACCAAACATACCGGGCGGGGCATTTTAACATCCCATAAAAATGAGGGTAAACCGGAGTTTGTATCTATTTTATAGACTGAAATATTATCCGAGAGTTGGTTGGCCACCAACATATACTTGCCCGATGGATCTAAAGTGAAATTTCTAGGCCAATTGCCTCTAGTTGATACAAAACCGCTGTATGACAGACCGCCGTCTTCAAAGGTTTTAAAAATGGCTATGGAGTTTTCGCCCCTGTTAGAAACGTATAAAAATTGTTCGTCTAAAGACAAGTGAATATCTGCGCTCTGGCTTTTTCCTTTAAAATTTGGTGAAAGTGAAGAAACCTCTAATGTTTTTTCCCATCCGTTTGCGCTTCTTTTTAAAACGGTAACTGAGGATGTCAACTCGTTCAAAACATATATATATCGATGATCTTTGGTCTGAGCAAAATGCCTCGGACCACGGCCGCCATTCATGTTTACAGTAGCTGTGTGGTCTCTGTTGAATTGTTGTCCGTCCCAATTGTACACCGCAAAATTGTCATTTCCCAAGTCGGCTGTCATCAATTGTAATCCGTCCGAAGAAAACTGAGAAGAATGTGGATGCGGACTTTCTTGTCTGTCAACATCCGGACCGTTTCCTTTGTGTTGTATAACCTGAAAAGCTTCCCCAATTTTTCCATCGGGTAGCTTTTTAAATACAGACACAGTGCCGCCCGAATAATTTGTGGCGGAAAGCAAATTTTGCTCCGGGTGCATAGCGATATGGCACGGATGCGCCCCTTCACTACTCACACTGTTAAGCCGGGTCAATTGGTTGTCGGAACCTATTTGAAAGGCACTGATTGCCCCTGAGTTCTGTCCGTTAAAATCATTCGTTTCTTGTACTGCATACAGGTATTTAGAGTCTGCTGATAGCACGAGATAAGAAGGGTTTTCAATTTCTGCAACCAAGTTTTTTTGAGTCAATTTGCCACTGATCGTGTCAAAATGCATGGTATAAATACCCTTACTTTCTGTATCTGTGTAGGTGCCAACAAACAAGGTTTGCGCGTAAAACGGGATCGAAAATACTATAAATAGAAGTATAAATAAGGCTTTTTGGAGTGACTTCATGATTTGTTATTTAGCATATTTTGGTAAAAGTAATAAATGTGATTGGTTAAATTTTCATATAAACAAATCCGTTTCACAGTTTGAGATAGTCACACACACCAACCGTTGGTTGAATCTTGTTTTTCGTCGATTGGCTAAGGTTGTTTGTAGATTTTTCTACGAATCCTAAAAAATTTGTTATAAGTTTAACCAAATAATCAACCTTAAAGCCCAATACCATGAAGCATATTGTATTTCTCATTTTTCTATCAGCTATCATGCAAGCAACAGCTCAAACCAAAACACCGGTTTCCATTATACCCGAGCCGGTTTCCATTAAAGAAAAACTCGGATTTTTCAACCTGCCAAATCCGCTGCTTATTGCTGCACCTGATGCACAAGAAGTTAAAAATGTGACAGACTACTTGTCCAATAAACTTAAAACTTCAACAGGCTATGTTGTAACTGTAGATGCTAAAAACAAAAACGCGGCTATTCAGTTTGTAATTTTAAAGCAGCAAGACGCACAATTAGGAACAGAAGGCTACAGGCTTAATATTAATGACAAAAACGTCTCCATAGAAGCCAACCATCCGCAAGGTCTTTTCTACGGCATGCAATCACTTCTGCAACTATTACCCCCCGACATTGAAGCAAATCAGAAATCGCCAATCACAGATTGGAAACTACCACAGTTGGAAATTGTCGATTATCCCCGTTTTGAATGGCGGGGTTTGATGTTGGATGTAGCACGACATTTCTTTACCAAAGAAGAAGTCATGCAATATATTGATGTGATGGCCAAGTACAAGTACAACTTGTTGCATTGGCATCTTACCGAAGATGAAGGCTGGCGTATCGAAATCAAAAGTTTTCCCAAACTCACAGAAGTTGGGGCTTGGCGAATAGACAGAACAGGTACTTTTGGTAATTTTAAACCCATACAGCCCGGCGAAAAACCCACTTATGGTGGTTTTTATACCCAGGAAGACATCAAAGAAGTAGTGGCTTATGCCAAAAAGCAATTTGTGGATATTCTACCCGAAATTGATGTACCCGGACATAGTTTGGCAGCTGTAGTAGCATATCCGGAACTCTCTTGTACCAAAGGCGTGGAAAACTATCACGTACGTTACGGAGAACGTATCATGGACTGGTCTCAAGGCCATCCGCCCATTGCAATGGTTGACAACACACTTTGTCCCGCCAACGAAAAAGTATATGAATTCATGGAAAAAGTAGTCACAGAAGTCGCCCAACTGTTTCCTTTTGAATACATCCATTTGGGTGGCGATGAAGCACCCATGAATTTTTGGGAAAAAAGCGAAGCCGTACAAGCACTCATGAAGCGAGAAAAATTGACCAATATCAAACAAGCGCAAGGTTATTTTACAAACCGGGTAGAGAAAATAGTTGCTTCCCATGGCAAAAAAATGATGGGTTGGGATGAAATATTGGAAGGAGGCGTGCCCAAATCCGCAGCGGTCATGAGCTGGCGTGGTATGAAAGGCGGTATTGAAGCCGCTAAAGAAGGACACGAAGTGGTGATGAGTCCAACTACCTTTACATACATAGATTATATGCAAGCAGACCGAATAACCGAACCACCGGTTTATGCTACACTCAGGCTCAATAAAACCTACGAATTTGACCCCCTGCCCGATGGTGTGGAAGCAAAATACATAAAAGGGGGCCAGGCAAACCTTTGGACGGAACAAATCTATAACATCCGTCAAGCAGAATACATGACGTGGCCACGTGGCTTAGCAATTGCAGAATCTGTTTGGTCTCTTAAAGAGAAAAAGAATTGGCAAGCGTTTACCAAAAAAGTTGAAGCACATTTTCCACGTTTCGACGCAGCAGAAACCAAATATGCGAGGGCCATGTTCGACCCCGATTTTAGACCTCGAAAAAACGCACTAGGCAGGATGGAAGTGGTTTTAAGAACAGAATTAGACGACCTGACCATTCACTACAGTTTCGACAATTCTGAGCCGGATCATTTTTATCCGAGCTATCAGGAGCCACTTTTAGTGCCTATTGATGCTTACCGTTTGCGAGTGGTGACCTATCGCGGAAAAGAAAAAGTAGGACGCGTATTGACCATGCCAATTGCAGAACTGGAGAGACGCCTGGATGCTCCGGATGAATAAAGTAGCGGTTTCACGATTCAAGAAATTCAAGCATTTTTCACCTTCAAATCAGCTTTTTTCTGCCGTTTTTAAGTTTTTTAAATCCTAGGTTTTTGGTTTGTGTGAGTGAGTTCCGGATATTTCGCGTACAAAAAAGTCATTTCACCAGCTTGAAATGACTTTTTTTAGTTCCGTTGGGACGATATAACAAGTATTCGACTTTTATCGCACAAAAGTGTTTAAAAATTTATCACACAACAAACTTAACTTATAATTTTAATGATTTTGTATAAGTTTTATTGATATAATTAATACTTTTATCACCGCAATTAATACCAATTTTTATGACAATTACCCAACTCCAATACGTTTTGGCTATTGCGGAATACAGAAACTTTACAATCGCTGCCGAAAAGTGTTTTGTAACGCAGCCAACCATGAGTATGCAAGTGCAAAAGCTGGAAGACGAACTCGATGTTCTAATTTTTGACAGAAAGAAAAAGCCCATAGAGTTGACAGCAGTTGGTAAAAAAATCATTGAGCAAGCACGCAACATTGTCAATGAATCTCACCGCATTAAGGATATAGTTGACCAACAAAAGGGATTTATTGGGGGTGAGTTCAGATTGGGAATTATCCCAACTGTGACGCCCACATTGCTTCCTATGTTTTTGAAATTGTTTTTGAAAAAATATCCCAATGTGCAACTCAAAATTGAAGAAATTAACACGAGTCAAATCATCAAAAAACTCAAAGATGGCCATTTGGATGCGGCCATTGCCGTAACGCCGCTTGAAGTTCCGGAATTAAAAGAACGCGTTTTATACTACGAGCCTTTTGTGTGTTATATTCCAAAAGAGCACAGGCTGTTTTCTAAGAAAAAAATTAACACAGACGATTTAGATTTCCATGAATTGTTACTGTTGGAGGATGGCCATTGCTTTAGAAACGGCGTGGTAAATTTATGTCCGTCATCCCAAAAGAATAAAGAAAAATTGCAATTGGAAAGTGGTAGTTTCGAAACTTTAATCAAGCTCACCAACGAAGGTTTAGGCATGACCCTGCTACCTTTTTTACATACCTTAGATATAAAACCTGATACGCAAAATCAACTTAGATTTTTTGAAGAACCTTCTCCGGCACGTGCAGTGAGCTTGGTCTATCACGAATCAGAACTGAAAAGCCACATTACCAATGCTTTGAGAGATGTCATTGTTGGTGTAGTCAAAGGTGCCATCGCTTTTCACGATGTGAAAATCATCAGTCCTCTTAAAAACAAAAACTTAAACTAATTGAAATACACCATGCAACTGCCCAAATGCGGATTCAAAAAAACCATTTTGCGCATCCACAATTTTAGTTCTTCTCGTTCGTGAGGAAGCAAATAGGCTATTGCTTTTTTGACTTCTCTGCAAAACAAATCGGTATCAAAACTGACGCTTTGCAAAACTTTAATGGTGTAGGAATACATCGCTCTAGGCATAACGATTGATTTTGAATTCGAACTATAACGTTGTAGTGCCGTATTATATTTTTGAAGTTTTCAATATTAGCTTTTTTTTAACTTGACATCTTAAAAAAGAAAAACCGATTTGTCCTGTACACACAGGACAAATCGGTTTAAAATTTACGGAACAAATTCCTTATTTTACTTCTTCGTAATCAACGTCTTGCACGTCATTGCCATTTTGAGAGGCAGTAGCGCCATCAGCCGTTTGGCCAGGTTGGGCGGGCTCGCCTTGCTGTGCTTCGGCTTGCGCTTTGTACATTTCCTCAGAAGCGTGTTTCCAAGCTTCGTTGATGGTCTCTAGCGCTTTGTCTATATTGTCTAAATCTTGAGACTCATGTGCTTTTTTGAGGTTAGCCAAGGCATCTTCTATCGGTTGTTTTTTCTCAACGGAGAGTTTGTCACCAAATTCTTTTAACTGTTGTTCAGTTTGGAAAATCATGGCATCAGCACTGTTGAGTTTTTCCACACGTTCTTTCGCTTTTTTGTCTGCTTCCGCATTGACTTCTGCCTCTTTTTTCATTTTTTCAATTTCTTCTTGGGTCAGTCCCGAAGAGGCTTCAATGCGAATGTTCTGTGTTTTTCCGGTTGCTTTGTCAGAAGCCGTTACGTGAATAATTCCGTTGGCATCAATGTCAAAAGTTACCTCAATTTGTGGCACACCCCTTGGAGCCGGAGGGATGCCGTCCAAATGAAACCTTCCAATGGTTTTGTTGTCTTTTGCCATTGGTCGTTCGCCTTGTAGTACGTGAATTTCCACAGAAGGCTGGTTGTCGGCAGCTGTAGAGAACACTTGCGATTTTTTGGTAGGAATGGTCGTGTTAGACTCTATAAGCTTTGTAAGCACGCCTCCCATAGTTTCTATTCCAAGGGATAGCGGTGTCACATCTAGCAACAGAACATCTTTGACGTCACCGGTAAGCACTCCACCTTGGATGCCGGCACCTATGGCAACCACCTCATCAGGATTTACGCCTTTTGAAGGTTTTTTACCAAAGAATTTTTCAACTTCTTCCTGTATTTTTGGAATTCGTGTAGAGCCACCTACCAAAATTACTTCGTCTATGTCTGAGGTAGAAAGACCTGCATCTTTAAGGGCTTTTTCGCATGGCTTCATCGAGCGTTTTACCAATTCGTCTGAAAGTTGCTCAAACTTGGCTCGTGTCAAGGTTTTGACGAGGTGTTTGGGTCCGGAAGCGGTAGCCGTAACGTAGGGCAGATTAACTTCTGTTTGTGAGCTGGATGAAAGCTCGATTTTAGCTTTTTCAGCGGCTTCTTTTAGTCTTTGAAGTGCCATCGGATCTTTTCTCAAGTCAATATCTTCGGCGGCTTTAAACTCGTCTGCCAACCAGTCTATAATGACTTGGTCAAAATCGTCGCCGCCCAAATGGGTGTCGCCGTTGGTAGAAAGTACTTCAAATACACCGTCTCCCAATTCTAAAATAGAAATGTCAAAAGTACCACCACCCAAGTCATAGACAGCAACTTTTTGTTCCTTGCCACTTTTGTCCAAACCATAGGCTAGGGCAGCAGCAGTGGGCTCGTTGATGATTCTTCGAACTGTCAAACCCGCAATTTCACCGGCTTCTTTAGTGGCCTGGCGTTGGGAGTCGTTGAAATAGGCCGGAACGGTTATCACGGCTTCTTTTACTTCAGTGCCTAAGTAATCTTCAGCTGTTTTCTTCATTTTTTGAAGAATCATGGCCGAGAGTTCTTGAGGTGTGTACATCCTGCCGTCAATCTCTACACGCGGTGTGTCGTTGTCTCCTTTCACAACTTTATAGGCTACATTTCCGGCTTCTTTTGAAGACTCAGAATATTTATTACCCATAAAACGCTTGATGGAGCTTATGGTTTTAGTAGGATTTGTGACCGCTTGTCGTTTGGCCGGATCTCCCACTTTGATTTCACCGCCTTCTACAAAAGCAATCACAGACGGGGTTGTTCTTTTTCCTTCTGCGTTGGGGATTACTACCGGTTCGTTGCCTTCCATAACAGACACGCAAGAGTTGGTAGTACCCAAATCGATTCCAATTATTTTACTCATGATAGTGTGTTTTTCGAATTATTATTTTTCTTCCACTTTTTCAATCATTATGCCAAGCCCTATTCTGCCCCTTTATTGTCAGTTATGAAGCTAATTGTCTCCAAAAACTGACAAGGTGTCAGAATTGCTGTTACAAACTTTGGTATGACAGATAAAATTGAGAACTTAGCACTTTGATTTATTCAGCCATATTTTCTACACTAAAATGTTTTCATTTTTAACCAAAAAACTTCCTATTGCTGAGGTGCTATCCACTGGTTTTGTCGATATCCACAACCACATTTTACCTGGTATTGATGACGGCGCTAAAGAGACGCATGACAGCCTGAAGATGTTAGCACTCTACAACGATTTGCACACAACGCATCTCATAGCCACTCCCCATATTATGGAAGGCGTTTGGGAAAATACAACGGATTCTATACAAACTGCCTTTGACGCATTGCAGACGGCTATGAAAAACCACGGACTCCAGTCGCCACGGATTCGTTTTGCGGCTGAGTATATGATGGACGAAGGTTTTTTGTATCAGGTTTCCAACAAACAATTATTATGCTTACAAGGAAATAACGTATTGGTCGAGATGTCGTATTTCCATCCGCCTATCAATTTAAAGGATATCATTTTTGAGATGCAATTGCAAGGTTATGCGCCTGTTTTGGCACATCCTGAACGCTATATGTTTTACCATAAAAACATGGCCGATTTACTCGATTTAAAAAAAGCGGGCTGTAGCTTCCAACTCAACCTGCTTTCGCTCACGCCACACTACGGAGAGGAAACCCAAAAAGTTGCCATCGATTTGTTGGAAAAAGGCTATTACGATTTTGTGGGCACCGACGCACACAAAACGGCACATTTATCCAAAATAAAAATGATTGACAAAGCCGGCATCACTCAAAAAATTGGTGCTCTTGCCCAAAACAATAAGCTGCTTGTTTAGGTTTTATTGGGTTTCTACTGAGATTCCGGTAAAATAAAGCGTGAAATTTCCATCGGCTCTTTTGTGCGTGGTGGCTATTTTCAACCCCTTATAATCCGAATAACTTTCCCATGTGGTTGCCAGAGAAGGCTCCGCCTGATTTTCTTTTCTGTACACCCATTCCTGCAGCAAATAATCATCGCCAAAATAGGCATCGTATGCATCGCCGGGTGTGTAGCCACCCAAATTGGGATAAACGACCGTGAGTTTGTGAAGTTGCTTTTTTGAAATCGGCGCGGTGGCGGTGTCTGTATAGCTGATCGCCAAATCTTTGTCCCACTTGAGTTGGTAAGGAAACAGCAACCAGAATTTGTCGTTTATAAAGCCACTGTCTGCAGGCTTTAGGCTGTCGTTTAAAAAACCTCTGTTGTAGGTAACGGTGTCTTGGGCGGTTATGCGGCTTACTTCTTGCGTTGTCGTCTGCCATATCCACGAGCGTTCAAAATGAACAGTATCGCGATCTACGTTAAATGTAAAATGAATTTTTTTAACGTTTTTCCAATGGTCAAAGCCATGGGCTGTTGCTATTTTTTCCACAACTTGTTGCGCTTGCGGAACAGCAACTTCTTTGGGCGTTTCTCGGCAGGAACTCAAGGCCAAAAAACAAATCAGAACAAGGGTTGGTTTGTACATACTTTTATTGATTAAGCAATTCAATAAGCCTCTTTTTAGCCTGTTGGTAAGCGTTTTTGTTTTCAGGACTGCCATCTGCGGATGCACCACTTCTCATAAAAGCATGACCTGCGCCCGGGTAAATTACGTATTCGTAGGTGAGTCCGGCCTCATCCATGATCGCTTTTGTGGGATCAATAGTGGCATTGACGCGGTTGTCGTTGCCACCGTAAAAGCCATATACAGGTATTTGAATTTTTTTGATGTCAGTAGCTTCTTGTGGAGCTGTACCGTAAAAGACAAAGGATTTCTCCAGGTTTGGATTGTTGGTGGCGTATCTGAAGCTTTGCGATCCGCCCCAGCAAAATCCTATTACGGAAACTTTGCAATTAGATGAAGGCGCTTTTTTGATGTACTCGAACACAGCGTTTAAATCTTCTGTGATTTGATCGGGTTTGAGACCGTACAAAGCCTCCCGCGCAGCGTCTGTTGAGCTAAAATCGGTGGTTTTGGGCACACCCGGGACAGCATTGGAAAGTAAGTCCGGTGCAATGACCAAAAAACCTTCAGCGGCCAATTCGTCCGCAAAACTTCGGGCCCAATCGTTCAGGCCTCTGTTTTCGTGTATGAGAATGACAGCGGGGGTGTCGCCCGATTTTTCGGGGTAGACGACAAAGTTGTACAATTCCCTTCCGCCTACTTCCAGTGTAACCCATTCGTGGTGGCGCGGTGAGCTGTTGAGCTTTTGCAAAAACAGATTGTCCGATTCTTCTGCCATGACATGGTGGGCGTGAATGTCTTCATTTTCGATGGTTTTGTCTTTGTCTTGATTTTTACAAGAGACCAACACAAATAAAAGTCCGATTAGGTAAAATGAGATATTTTTCATACAAATTGTTTTTTCAAAGTTAATAAAAAATGTCAGTAATTTTTTGTTTTCAACTTTTTGGTCGATGGTCAAAAAAAAAACCACCTCGGTTTGGAGGTGGTTTTTTTGGGTAAGTGAGAAATCGGTTAGAAACTATTTTACTTTGTCAACAATGGCTTTGAAAGCCTCGGGGTGGTGCATGGCCAAATCGGCAAGGACTTTGCGGTTGAGTTTGATGTCATTCGCTTTGAGTTTTCCCATCAATTGCGAGTAGGAAAGTCCGTGTAGTCTGGCGCCGGCATTGATTCTGACAATCCACAAAGCGCGAAAGTTTCTCTTTTTGTTTTTGCGGTCTCTGTAGGCGTATTGTAAGCCTTTTTCGACTGCGTTTTTGGCCACTGTCCAAACGTTTTTACGACGTCCGAAATAGCCTTTGGCCAATTTGAAGATTTTTTTTCTTCTGGCTCTTGATGCGACTGAATTTACTGATCTTGGCATAATTTTTCGTTTTTTTGAAGGAGGCGCTTCAACTGGTGAAGTCTTTCTGAGCCCGCTTCAGGGTTAAATAACTGATTACCGTAAGAACAAGGTTTATTTTAAACGCAGTTGTTCTTTGACGCTGTTTGTGTCCGCATCACTCACCAAAGTACTGTGCGTCAAGCTGAGCTTGCGCTTTTTAGATTTTTTGGTCAGGATGTGGCTTTTAAAAGCGTGCTTCCTTTTGATTTTACCTGAGCCGGTAAGCTTAAAACGCTTTTTGGCTCCGGATTTTGTTTTCATTTTTGGCATAATTACCTGTATTAATGATTCTCACTTATTCTATTTTGCTTTTTTTGGAGCGATAAACATGGTCATCCTTTTGCCTTCCAACTTGGGAAGTTGTTCCACTTTTCCAAAGTCTTCTAAATCTTGTGCCAGACGCAACAGTAAGATTTGTCCTTGTTCTTTATAAATAATGGAACGCCCTTTAAAAAATACAAAAGCTTTCAACTTAGCGCCGTCTTTCAAAAACTTTTCGGCATTGCGCTTTTTAAATTCGTAATCGTGTTCATCTGTTTGCGGACCGAACCGAATTTCTTTGATTACTACATTGGCCGATTTCGCCTTGATGATTTTTTCTTTCTTCTTCTGTTCGTAAACAAACTTTTTATAGTCTATGATTTTACAAACAGGAGGTTCTGCATTTGGAGAAATTTCGACCAAATCCAAACCCAATGCGTCAGCCTTTGATAAAGCTTCGCGCGTGGGATAGACGCCCATTTCAACATTGTCGCCAACTAACCTGACTTCCGGGGCTTTTATTTTGTTGTTGATGCGGTGTGCATCCTCTTTGATGATTCTCGCCGGTCCGGAAAATCTTTTTCTACGAATTGCTATAACTCTAAATATTTAAATTAAACAATAAATGTCTTTGTCACTTTTTCAAGGTCTTTTTGAACTATCTCTGCAAAAACTTCCAAGGTCATCGAACCTAAGTCCTCACCACCGTGTTTTCTCACAGAAACCGTTCCCTCTTCATTTTCTTTTTCACCTACAATAATCATGTAGGGGTATTTTTGCATTTCCGCTTCGCGAATCTTCTTGCCAATAGTCTCGTTCCTCGAATCTTTTAGGGCGCGAATTTCGTAATTTTCAAGGAGATTTAAAATATTTTCGGCATATTTTTCATATTTCTCACTCACATTTAATATAATCACTTGTGTGGGCGTGAGCCAGAGCGGAAAGTTACCTCCGGTATGTTCCAGCAATATTGCTACAAATCGTTCCATACTGCCAAATGGCGCACGATGAATCATTACGGGTCTATGTAGTTCATTGTCAGTGCCTTTATAGGTCAAATCGAAGCGTTCGGGTAGGTTGTAGTCAACTTGTATGGTGCCCAATTGCCAGCTTCTTCCCAGGGCGTCTTTTACCATAAAATCTAGCTTTGGCCCGTAGAAGGCAGCTTCGCCATATTCAATTTTGGTCTTCAGATTTTTTTCCTTTGCAGCATTGATAATGGCGTTTTCTGCCTTTTCCCAATTTTCATCTGAACCTATGTATTTTTCCGGTTTTTCCGGATCTCGTAAAGATATTTGGGTAGTAAAATCTTCGAATCCCAAAGAACCGAAAACATAGAGGACCAAGTCTATAACTTTTTTAAATTCATCATCGAGTTGGTCTGGTGTACAAAATATGTGGGCATCGTCTTGCGTAAATCCGCGAACCCTGGTTAGGCCGTGTAGCTCACCGCTTTGTTCGTATCTGTAAACAGTGCCAAACTCAGCATATCGCTTGGGCAAATCTTTGTAGCTCCAAGGTCTGACGTTGTAGATTTCGCAGTGGTGGGGGCAGTTCATCGGCTTTAGCATAAACAACTCGCCTTCGTTAGGCGTGTGTATGGGCTGAAAACTATCCGCACCGTACTTGGCAAAATGGCCTGATGTTTCGTACAATTCTTTTTGTCCGATATGCGGTGAAACGACCATTTCGTAGCCCGCTTTTTTCTGTGCTATTTTTAAGAAATTCTCGAGTCTTTCGCGAAGTGCTGCACCTTTGGGCAACCACAATGGCAAACCTTGGCCTACTTTGGGCGAAAAGGCAAAAAGTTCGAGTTCCTTTCCCAATTTTCTATGGTCTCTTTGCTTGGCTTGTTCTAGTAATTCGAGATATTCATTCAAGTCTTTTTGTTTGGGAAAAGAGATGCCGTAGATGCGGGTGAGTTGTTTGTTTTTTTCATCGCCACGCCAATAAGCTCCGGCAATACTGAGCAGTTTTACCGCTTTAATGGGACCTGTGTTGGGCAAATGTCCGCCGCGACAAAGATCTGTAAACGTATGATGGTCGCAGAAAGTGATGGTGCCGTCTTCGAGGTTCTCTATGAGTTCTACTTTAAATTCGTTGCCCAGATTTTGATAATATGAAAGGGCCTCAGACTTTGAACTGCTTCTGATTGAAAAGTTGTGTTTGCCGCGCGCTATTTCCAACATTTTATTTTCAATGGCGGGAAAATCTTTATCTGAAATGCTGTGTCCGTTTGGATCAATGTCGTAGTAAAAGCCGTTTTCGATAGCCGGACCAATAGTGAGTTTGATGCCGGGATATAACATTTCCAAAGCCTCTGCCAATACGTGTGCAGATGAGTGCCAAAATGCTTTTTTGCCTTCCGGATCGTTCCAAGTGTAAAGCACGAGGCTTCCGTCATGCGTGAGTGGCGTGGTGATTTCGACAGTTTGCTTGTCAAAGGCAGCAGAAATGACATTTCGGGCCAATCCTTCACTGATGGATTGCGCGACTTCAAAGGGTGTAACCCCTACTGCATAAGACCGTGACGAGCCGTCCGGAAAGGAAATTGAAATCATACGTATTTTTTTTTAACGAACTGCAAAGATAAGCCGTAATAGTTGCACAAACAAGCTGATTTTTTTGCAGTTTTGCAGTGGGTATTTTCCTGCTTATGATTGAATATTGCTGACAAAAATGACCTTAAACGCCTTTAGAATCCTTTTTTTTGAAACTTTAGAAAGCTTGTATGACCGGGAAGAAGTACAAGGTTTTTACGCGTTTTTGTTGCGAGAACAATTAGGCATCAGTAGGGTAGAAGCGGTACTTCAGTCAGAAACTGTGTTGGAGGCATCGATGGAAATTGCATGTAAAGACATACTAAAAAGACTGCAAAATCACGAACCCATTCAGTATATATTCAATCGAACCGATTTCTGCGATTTGCCATTTGTTTTAAACAGCAACGTATTGATTCCGAGACCTGAAACCGAAGCGTTGGTTTATTGGATTGTGTCACATTTTGAAAGTGCTGCACCGCAAAGCCTCAAAGTTTTGGATATTGGGACAGGCAGTGGCTGCATTGCGGTCTCTTTAGCTACATTGCTGCCCAAGGCGGAAGTCAGTGCGATGGATATTTCGGGGGAAGCCTTGCAAACCGCACAAGAAAATGCAAGAAGCAACCAAGTGTCAATTCATTTTATGGAGGCAGATATTTTAAAAACGGATTGCTTAGAAACCGCTTTTGACATTATCGTGAGCAATCCGCCTTATGTCTTAGATCGTGAGCAATCAAAAATGCGAAAAAATGTTTTGCATTTTGAACCACATCGGGCTTTGTTTGTACCCGATACCAATCCCTTGATTTTTTACGAGAAAATAACCGATTTAGCCCGTAAACACTTAAAGGAAAACGGCCTTCTTTTTTTCGAAATCAATGAGGCTTACGGTAATGAAGTCAGCAATTTATTGGCCGTAAATGGGTTTGTAAATATCGAACTCAAAGTCGATTTTTATGGGAAATTCAGGATGATAAAAGGATCAAAAAGCTGAGCAAATCAACGCAAAACCGCACCAAATTCGGTTTCAAACAAAGTTTGAATCTTTTTCATGATTTTGTCTATCTGTTTGTCTTCTAAGGTTTTATTTTCGTCTTGCAAAATAAAACTCAACGCATAACTCTTTTTGCCTTCGGGCAGGTTCTTGCCTTCATAAACATCAAACAAATCAACCGATTTCAACAGTTTTTTTTCTTGCTTTTTGGCCGTTTCGTAGAGGGCTTGGTAAGAAACAGATTTATCGAGTAGAAGCGCTAGGTCTCTTCTGACTTCAGGGTATTTTGGTGGTTCGGAAAAAACGAGTTGATTTTTTCCAACCCATGCCATGATGGTATCCCAATTGAAGCTGGCATAATACACGGTTTGCTTGATGCCGAAATGCTTGCAGACTTTTGCGTGGACTTCACCTATAGTGGCCAAATCTTCTCCGTTTTGCGAAGCTAAAACCAGTGAATCTGAAAACAAACTGCTGTGGCAAGGCCTGCTTTCCGGTTTGTGAATGCCAAGTTTTTCAAGGCAGGCATGTACCACACCTTTTAAGTAAAAAAAGTGACTTTCTTGTCTTTTTTGAGACCAATTTTCCGGAGATATGGCACCGGTTACAAACAATCCTAAACATTTATTTTCGATGTATGCACCGTTTTTTCTTTGGTATTTTTTTCCAAATTCAAAAAGTTTCAGGTCATTTCGTCTTCTGTTCAGGTTATGTGCTACAGATTCCAAACCGGTAAAAAGCAAATCTTGTCGCATCACTGAAAGGTCTTGACTCAGCGGATTTAGTATGTTTACCGCTGAATGATCCTCAAAAGCGGGGTCGAGTTTGTGATATTCGGGGCTGCTGAGCGAATTGGTCATGATTTCGAAGAAACCTTGTGCCACCAACTGTTGCGCAATGAGATCTTGTATCTTGTAATCTTCAAATTTGCCAACAGTTGCCACAGATGCATTGAGTTTTTCCGAAAACTGAATGTTGTTGTAACCGTAAATTCTCAGGATTTCTTCGATTACATCCGCCTCTCGGGTTACATCTACGCGATAAGGCGGAATGCTGAGTCCCATGCCAGATTCGGTGACGTTGATGACTTTGATATCGAGATAGGAAAGTATTTTTTTAATGGTGTCTTCAGGTAAATTTTCACCGATGAGTTTGTTCACTTTTTCGTAAGTGAGAAAAACTTTAAAATCTTCTACTTTCTTGGGGTAAAAATCCACAATGTCTGAGGAGATTTTAGCGCCTGAGAGTTCAGAAATGAGAATAGCAGCTCTCTTGAGTGCATAATCTACCAAGTTGATATCGATACCGCGCTCAAACCTAAAAGAAGCGTCTGTGTTCAGGTTGTGCCTTTTAGAAGTTTTCCTGACGCTAACCGGATCAAAATAAGCACTTTCCAGAAAAATGCGTGTGGTTTGTTCTGTTACGCCTGAGTCGAGTCCGCCAAAAACACCGGCTATGCAAAGGGGTTTGTTCTCGTCGCAAATCATCAAATCTTCAGCGTGCAGTTTTCGCACTACACCGTCAAGCGTGACGAATTCTGTGTTTTCCGGCAGTGTTTTGACAACGATTTTTTTGCTTTTAATTTTATCTGCGTCGAAGGCATGCAAGGGCTGTCCAAGTTCGTGAAGCACGTAATTAGTAGCATCAACGACGTTGTTTTTGGGTGTCAAGCCAATGGCTTTTAGCCTGTTTTTAAGCCAATTGGGCGATTCTTTTACGCTGACATCTGTCAACGAAACGCCGCAATACCGAGGTGCCAATAGTTTGTCTGCGACTTCAACATCTATTTTTAGCGCCCTGTTGTCCACGTTAAAACTGCTGACGGAAGGCGTGATGAGTTCGAGTAATTTTTCTCGCTGAGCAATACCGGCGCGCAGATCTCTGGCAACTCCCAAATGGCTCATAGCGTCTGCGCGGTTGGGTGTGAGGCCAATTTCATAGACGGTGTCTTCTTCTACCTGATAAACCTTTGAAAGCAGAGCGCCTGGCGCTAGTTTTTCATCCAAAATTAAAATTCCGTCATGGCTGTTGCCCAATCCAATTTCGTCTTCGGCACAAATCATGCCCTCACTGACTTGCCCTCTGATTTTTCCTTGTTTGATGACCCAGGGTTTATTCTCTTTATCGAACAATTGTGTCCCCACCGTGGCAACGGGTACTTTTTGACCTACTGCTACATTGGGCGCTCCGCAAACTATATGAAGCGGTTTTTCTAGGCCAATATCAACGGTTGTCACTTTGAGTCTGTCTGCATCCGGATGCTTATCGCATGTCAAAACTTGCCCAACTAAGATGCCTTTTAGACCACCTCTAACAGAAGAGAAACTTTCCACGCCTTCTACCTCAAGACCTAAATCCGTCAGTATTTCAGCAATTCTGTCGGGTGATTCGGTTGTTTTTATAAATTGTTTTAACCAATTATGTGAAATTTTCATGTGTTTATTTTATTTATTTTTATCTGTCACACGGAACGCCCTACGATAATCATGCGCCTGTGTGCAAAATTTTTACATGGGCGTTTCATGTGAGTCTATTATTTTTTTATTCATCATCCAAATCATTTACGAAGCTATGTAAGTGTTTCGCAATTCAGGACAATGACCTAAATTATAGTTAATGGTACATTTAAACTTTTTAAAAATCAGCATGGCTATTTAGACTCTTTTATACATCAGCTTTCTGATAAAAAAACAAATTTTAAACGATAAATGAAGCCCTAAACTTTGCCGCGCAAAGATAAAAATTATAGCCTAGCATTTGTCAATTTTTATTCTTGTATGGGCATACAAACCCTAATTTTTGTTAAAGAAAGCAATCATGTCGGGTTATTTTTAATATTTTTGGCTATTAACAACACAGAAACCTAACCTTTAAACTTATGAGACACGCATTTTTATCTTTATCTGCCATCTTTATGCTAGCCTTAGCTTGCAAAGAAGTTCCCAAAAACAATGAAACTCCTCAAACGGAAGTTTCAGAATCCACCGAAGTGACGCCAAAAAACAAAAGACCAATAGCGCTCGAAAACGGTAAAATATTTGAACAAGACGGAAAAAAATGGCTCTATGGGGGCGAAGACCCTTCCATGCATTTTGATATAACCGATTGCACCCTTAAAGATGAAAATTACCACTACGGTATTGGCAGGGAGGCATTTCCGGCTTTGCTGGAGCCTCAATTTACGGATATCGCTACAGTAGATACTTCTTACAAGGCAGAAGATCGTTTTCTTGTTCTACATGGCAAAAATGAAATTAAAGCCTACTCTGTTCGCGATTTAACGCATTATGAAGTGGTGAATGATGTGGTTGATGGCCAACCTGTGATGGCGGCTTACTGTGTGTTGGCAGATTTGGGCGCTATTTATGACCGCGTTTTGTACGGAAAAGAATTTACTTTTGCCTTGACGGGTTATACTTATTTTGATGAAGAAGTTTGGGACGGAATGGACGGTTTTATGCTTTGGGACAGAGAAACCGAGAGTATGTGGTGGCCTTTGACAGGCAAAGCCGTATCCGGAAAAATGAAAGGCGCAGACATGAAATTGTACGATGAGACCCAATGGGAACAAACCACCTGGTCTGCCATCAAAGAAAAATACCCGAATGCCAAAATTTTAATTTCTAATCAAGATTTTGAACGGCCTAAAAGTTGGCCACAATACACAGCGGTAGATTTGAAAGGTGGATATGACAATGCCGTTGCACCCAAGTGGGGCGAAAAATAGAGCCTATCTTTTAGCAATGTGGTTGTTGGATATCGCTTTTTGTCTGCTACATTTAAACCTGACTACATCATCAATTCTGAGTTTGGCGTGTTTGGTTTTTCTGCCACTGACCCTGCGGCGCCATCTTTTGAAGGATTTTTCGGAGAGTTTGGCGCGCATCAATGCAATGACTTCAGCATCAGATAAATTGAATTGAAATACAATGGCTTCAAAAGGCGTACGGTCTTCCCAAGCCATCTCAATGATGCGGTCTATGTCACGTTCAGTAAAGTGCTTTATGGCTTCCAATACTGCTTTATATTTTCCCCTTGGGAATGTAGTATTTTCCACCAATTTCTTCGTCAAAATCGTCAGGAAGGATAGGTTTTGGCTTAGGTTTTTTGGTAGCTGTCAGCTTTTTCCAAGCGTCAAATTTATCTTTTGAAAGGTGTTTTTTGAGGATGTCAATCACTTCATTTTCAGATAAATTAAAAGTCGATTTTAGGATATCGAAAGGATTTTTTTCCTCTAATGCCATCTCTACTACACGCTCCAACTGTTGGGGATCGAGAGACACCTGCTTGCTTTTTCTCATGACTAATAAAAAAAGTAAAACTTATAAATGGTTGTACAATTTTACAAAAAAAAATGAAAGATTGATAGAAAGTTGGTTTTTTTAACGACTTTGCAAGTAAATAAATCTGACTGATTTAGCGCATTTTACCCATCATGTTCATCAGGTTTTTGGCGCCACCGCCTTGCATCATCTTCATCATTTTGCCCATTTGTTCAAATTGTTTGATGAGTTGGTTGATTTCTTGCATACTTCTGCCAGATCCTTTTTCGAGTCGTTTTTTTCGTGATAGGTTTAGCAAAGCCGGATTTCTTCGCTCATCGGGTGTCATAGATTGAATGATGGCTTCTACATGTTTGAAAGCGTCGTCTTCGATGTTGACGTCTTTGATGGCTTTTCCCATGCCGGGAATCATGCCCATCAAATCTTTCATATTGCCCATTTTTTTGATTTGTTGAATTTGTTGAAGAAAGTCATCGAAGCCAAATTGATTTTTAGCAATTTTCTTTTGCAATTTTCTGGCCTCTTCTTCATCAAATTGTTCTTGCGCTTTCTCAACAAGCGAAACAACGTCGCCCATTCCCAAAATACGGTCGGCCATACGTTCGGGATAGAACACGTCTAAGGCATCCATTTTTTCGCCGGTTCCGACAAATTTTATGGGTTTGTTTACTACTGCTTTGATAGATAATGCCGCACCACCGCGTGTGTCGCCATCGAGTTTCGTCAGGATTACACCATCAAAATTGAGTCGGTCGTTAAAAGCTTTTGCCGTGTTTACGGCATCCTGGCCGGTCATGGCATCTACCACAAAAAGGGTTTCCTGCGGCTGTATGGCTTTGTGGATGGCCGCAATTTCATTCATCATGGCTTCATCTACAGCCAAACGTCCGGCGGTATCCACAATCACGGCACTGTAACCTTCTGCCTTGGCTTTTTTCAGTGCGTTGTGCGCAATCTCTACCGGGTTTTTGTTTTCGCGTTCTGTATAGACGCCGGCACCTACTTGCCCAGCTACGATTTCCAACTGATCTATGGCTGCGGGTCTGTACACATCGCAAGCTACGAGCAACACTTTTTTACCTTTTTTACTGTTCAAATACTTGGCCAGCTTACCGGAAAAAGTGGTTTTACCGGAACCTTGCAAACCCGACATTAAAATGATACTCGGGTTGCCTGATAGGTTGATGCCTGCCGCGCTGCCGCCCATGAGTTCGGTGAGTTCGTCTTTAACAATCTTCACCATAAGTTGGCCGGGCTGAAGCGATTTGAGCACGTTTTGCCCAAGTGCCTTTTCTTTGACAGTGTTCGTAAAGTCTTTGGCAATTTTGAAGTTTACGTCTGCGTCAACCATAGCGCGACGCACTTCTTTAAGGGTTTCGGCAACGTTGATTTCAGTGATGCTTCCGTGGCCTTTGAGTATATGGAGTGCTTTGTCGAGCTTGTCGCTGAGGTTATCAAACATGGATTCAGAATTTTGGATGGCAAATATAAGTCAATTGCGTGCTTTCTGCAAAGTTTAAAAATGTGTCGGGGCGGTTAGATGTCTAACCGCCCCGACAGCAAAATAACCAACCAAAAGTGCTTTTAGCGTTCGAATACTAATCGATCTTTTGTGCCATCGCTGTTTGCGTGCTCTAATACGATGCGGGTTTCAGTTGAAGAAACGATGAGCCAATCTTCATTCAATTCGTCAACAGGATCCACTTCCGGAAATTGTATATGCAACTCCAAGGCGTTAAAATCTACTTCAATAAACCAAGTGGCGATGTGTATTTCGTCATTTTCTACTTTTTCTGCCTTTAGGCTACCATCTGCATTAAAGGTAAAAGTAAAACCGCTAAAATTGGAAGAATCATCGTTATTGTCATTTGTAAAGGCGGCCAATACCCATTCACCCAACAAATTGGCTTTGAAAGCATCCAAATTTGGATTTCCGGTGTCATCTCCTCCGCCTGTGTCTCCTCCGCTACCATCACCTTGGTTGGGCGTACCTTCAAGTTTTAATGTGGTATTGTCATTATCGTCTTCTTTCAGATTTAATAAGGCATTGGAAAACTCCATAACCAGCCAATCTTCGTCTAAAATTTCAAGGATTTGAACATCGTCCCTAAAGTCTAAATCTACTTTCAGCCTGTTTGTGTCGTCATCCAATTCAATTTCCCATCTTCCGAAAGCGAAAACATTGCCTCTAATCACCTTCACACCACCACCGAAGAAAAACTGGAATTTCACGTCTTGAAAAACTTCACTTCGGTCGGTTCCTTCGTTGATGAATTCAGTTACAAACCAATCGTTAGCCAATAGCGTTCTCCTGAGTTCAAAAGCGGTTTCGCGAAGATTGCTGGGGATGTCGTCATCAATGGTGTCGTCGTCATCGTCATCGTCGCTGTTTCTGCATTCGAGCATTACACGAAGAAGTTCTCTATTGTTTTCAAGTTGAAGGGTGTTACCGTCTCTGAATGTGATGCTGATAGGGTAATCTATGCTTACCACGATGCTGGGAGGTAGTTGCGTGAAAAAGGCGAAGAGCTCACGGTTGTTATTTACTACTACGCTGCCGGTTTGTTCTTGATTGGTGTTGAACAACAAAAGTGTTACAGGGTAGTTGATTTCGAAACATTTGATGCGGTCTCTGAAATCGTCTTCATCATCATCGTTTTCTTTAGAAAGATGATCATTCCAATCGTCGTCGTTTTTGATTTCTCGTTCGCTGTGGTCTTTAAAGCGGACCTTAAAAGGGAATTTTATCTGTGGCGGATTGGAAGAAGTTGAAGCACTGGCCTGCAGGGTTTGTTTAAATTGGAGTAAACCATCTACTGAAGTAATGGTTTGGGTACCAAAATCGGTTTCTACTACATAGGGAAATACAACAGAAGTGGCACTGATGCCGTCTATAAAGTCGTCAATGGCACCGTTGTTTTCGCTGCTTGCTTGCAACAGAACAGCAAGCTCTGATGAGGCCGTGATGTTGTCATCGGGACTTTCACTGATGATTTCGGCACTGTCTGATTGACATCCAACTAAAAAAATACCTACGAGGTATAAAAAAAACAATGGTTTGAATAGCGTTTTCATGTTTATAAAGATTTAAGTGATTTAAAAATATTGAATTCACACTAAAAACAATTACTTCTATTTAAACCCTACCTTGAAGTATTTTTTTTTTAAATTGGCACCGATTTAAACAGACATGGAGGCAAAAGAAAAAAAACTTGACATCATCAATATTTGTGAGGAAAAACAGTTTAAGCGGGTATTTGATGCGTTTGTGTCTCCGCTGAGAAATTACATATATTATAAGTTTGGCGATGCAGAAAAAGCGGCGGATGCTGCCCAGGAAGCTTTCGTAAAACTTTGGGAAAATTGTGATAAAGTTTCGCCGGACAAGGCCAAAGCATATTTATTTACAGTAGCCAATAATCTATCGCTCAATCAGGTTGCACATCAAAAAGTGGTTCTTAAATATGAGAAAAATCACCGTAGCCATGCCGTCTCTGAAAGTCCGGAATTTCAATTCAGAGAAAAAGAATTTGAGGCAAAACTCAATACTGTGATAAACAATTTGAGCGAGGCGCAAAGAACTGCCTTTTTGTTAAACAGGATAGAAGGTATGAAATATAGCGAAATTGCGTTGCACTTAGATATTAGTGTAAAAGCAGTCGAAAAACGGATACACAAAGCGCTCATTATATTAAGGAAAGAAATTGGAGATGTGTAAGCCTTAGGTAGGGTTTTTTGATTGAAACATGTTTAATAAGCAAATACCGCCAAAAATGGAACTGAATGAAAAACAAATTACACTACTCAACAAATGGCTGAATCATGAGGCTACAGAGCAAGATGTGTTAGAAATCAAGCAAGACCCGGAGTTATTTGCTTATGTTAAAATATCCGGTAGCGCCTCGCACTTTGCTTCTCCTGATTTTGACAGAGAAATGCTCTTTCAAAAAATTCATACGGCTAAAATCCGAAACCAGAAAAAATTTGGAGTCGTCAAGTATTTAATGCCTATAGCTGCAGCCATAGCTGTTTTGTTTGCAATCTATACTTTCCTGCCCCAAGGCGAACTTAAACAATACGAAGTGGCTTTTGCCGAAAGCCGGGCCATCACCCTTCCTGATGCATCTGAGGTGCTTGTCAATTCGGGATCCACACTTTCTTATAATGCCGAAAAATGGCAACGCGAACGTCAAATTAATTTAAACGGTGAAGCCTTTTTTAAAGTAGCCAAAGGAAAAAAATTTACAGTAAAAACCGAGAAAGGCGATGTCACCGTATTGGGTACTCAATTCAATGTAAAACAGCGCGCAGGCATTTTTCAAGTAAGCTGCTACGAAGGCCGTGTGGAGGTACAAGCCGGTTCAAACAAAGTGGTGCTTACTGCTGGTGAATTTGCACAAATGCAGAATGGGCAGCTGCATAAGCAAAGTATTTCGGTAGAAAATCCCTCTTGGATCAACGGAGAGAGCACATTCGAAAACGAAACGCTACAAGAAGTAATAGCTGAATTGGAAAGGCAATACAATATAAAAGTTTATTTGGATAAAGAAGTGAATCTATACGAAACCTTCACAGGCGGATTTACAAACAACCAACTCGAAGATGCACTAAAAACCATATGTTTGCCGTTACAACTTCAGTTCACCATCGAAAATTCCGAAAGGGTAAGAATTTATGTCGCTCCATAGCGTTTTCTTTTTTTTCTTGGGCTTGTTTATAGGTTTGTTCTCCATACCGGCCACAGCACAATCCGCCATCCCATTAAAAGCCTATTTAGACAAGGTTGAAGAAAAACACGATATTGTGTTTTCTTACCGTCCATCCGATTTGGAAGGACAATTAATCAACCCGCCATCAAATTTGGATGACATCCAAGCCATTATTCTCTTTTTGAGAAGCCAAACACCTTTCAACTACACGGTTATCAACGAAACCAGCATAGCGATAGTAGCCAAAAATGCAGGACAGATTTCCGTTTGCGGACGTTTGATTGACGCTTACCTAAACGAACCTATAGCCGAAGCAACTGTTTACGAACCCGTCAGTGGAAAAGGAACCATTACGGATTCAGATGGATTTTTTAGGCTGAAAGGCATCAGCCCGACGGCACTTTTGAGCATTCAGCATATGATTTATGCCGAACAATCGTTTGCAGCGTCACTGTTTGTCGATGAAAACGCGTGTAGAAGTTATTTTCTAAAACCCCAAACCAGACAGCTTTCGGAAGTAGTGGTCAGCAATGTCTTGGCCAGCGGTATAGATATTACTTCGGATGGTGCTTTGCTGATCAGACCCAAGCAATTTGGTATATTGCCCGGTCTTATAGAACCCGATGTTTTGCAAATACTGCAAAGACTTCCGGGCGTGGAAAGCATCAACGAAACGGTTTCCAACATCAACATCAGGGGCGGTACCAATGACCAAAACCTCATTTTGTGGGATGGAATAAAAATGTATCAAACCGGTCATTTTTTCGGACTTATCTCAACGATCAATCCCTACCTAACCGAGCAAATTCAGGTTTACAAAAACGGCGTTTCGGCCCAGTATGGCGACGGTGTTTCGGGCATGGTTAATTTTAAGACAACATCAAAAATTCCTGTACAAATAAAAGGAGGCGCAGGAATTAACCTTATTAATGGTGATGCGTATTTACAAATTCCGTTTGGCACAAAATGGGGTTTACAAGTTTCAGGAAGGCGATCTTTTAACGATTTTTTTTCAACCCCTACATACGACGAGTATTTTGATCGTGCTTTCCAGGATTCTAAAATTACGACGCGAAATAATCTCTCTGCAAATGAAAATTTTTCCTCAGATGAGAGTTTTGTTTTTTATGATGTCAACGCCAAGCTCATTTTTGAACCGAATGAAAAAAGCCATTTTGAGGTCAATTTTTTTAATTTAGACAACAGGCTCAGTTTTCGCGAAAGCATCACTGTCGAAAATGAAGAAAATACACGCACCCGAACCAGCAGTTTAGACCAAAGAAATATTGCCGTAGGCCTTTCCGGTGAAATTCTTTTAAACGAACAATGGCGTATTTTGGGTAATGCCTATTATACCAACTACAACTTGGAAGCCACAAACTTTGACTTGCGAACCAGCCAGCAGCTCGATCAGAAAAACGAAGTGCTTGAGAGTCAGGCAAAACTGATCTTATCTTACACGCTCAATGAAAAATGGAATTTTAACGGAGGTTACGAAGTTGTGGAAACCGGTGTCACCAATCTGCAACGCGTAAACGATCCGTTTTTTTTTAGTTCTATCAAGAACGCCCTCGTGGAGCATGCAGGTTTTGTAGAAGCGGGGCACAAAAACGCCAGCGGATTAAACGCTACAGTAGGGTTAAGGGCCAGCTTTGTACCGGAGTTAGGTGAATCATTCTTCGAGCCCCGTTTCAATATTTTACAAGCCTTAAGCAGTACATTTTCTTTGAGTCTTATGGGTGAATTAAAACACCAAGTCACTACCCAAACTATTGACCTTCAGGAAGACTTTTTGGGCGTCGAAAAAAGAAGGTGGACACTTGCAGATAATGAAGACATTCCTGTCGTACACAGTAAGCAATTGTCTTTTGGGTTGAATTATGAAAAAGACAGTTGGTTTGCCAATGTTACCAGTTTTTACAAAACTGTAGATGAAGTTTTTACCGACAACTTAGGCTTTCAAGATCAACTTGAATTTGCCAATTTGAAAGGAGAATACAATGTAAAAGGCGTAGAAGTTTTGGTTGACAAAAAACTCAAGGCACTCAACCTTTCCGTTTCTTATGCCTATAAAGACAACCAACTCGAATTTGACAGCCTGATGCCTTCAAAAATCAGAAATCACCAAGATGTCAAACATTCAGTCGGCATTACCGGTGCTTATCAAATCAAGCAGCTGAAATTGTCCTTGGGCTACCAATGGCGCACAGGCAAGCCTTTTACGGAGCCCGATCCGGAAAACCCTATTTCCAACGAAGGCATTTTTGAAGAAATAAACTACCAAAACGCCAACAGCAGCACTTTGCCCAACTACAGGCGATTCGATTTTTCTTCGGAATACCATTTTATGTGGAGTAAAACGCGCGTGGTCTTAGGTCTTTCAGTGTTAAATGTCTTGGACGATAAAAACATACTCAATACCTACTACACCCTAGATAATACAAATGGCAACTCAGAAGTGCGCAGGGTGGATAATCTTTCCTTGGGCATCACACCCAATGTAAGTTTTAGGGTCTTCTTTTAGTAGCTTGGGTTTCAAAATTTGATCATAATTGTCCGATAAAAATGTAAGCCAAGTGATTGCAAGGATTCAAACAATTGTTTTAATTTTTAACGGACGACAACGAAATTTGATAGAAACTTCATATTTTTTAGTTGAGCAAGCCATCAAAAAATAGTAAATTGGCACTTTGAAAAATGCCATGCAAAAAGATTTAAGCCATTACAGAAAAACTTACGAAAAAGGTGCGCTTTTAGAAAACAACTTGCCTGAAAATCCTTTGGTGCTCTTTCAAGATTGGTTTTTTGAAGCGGAAAGCCATCCTTCAGTTGATGAGGTAAATGCTATGACGGTATCGACATTTGGTTTGGATGGATTTCCAAAATCACGCGTAGTTTTGCTGAAAAAATACACCCATGAAGGGTTTATTTTTTACACCAATTACGACAGCGAAAAAGGCAAAGCAATTTTGGCAAACCCAAATATATGCTGCTCCTTTTTTTGGCCTGTACTCGAACGCCAAATTATCATCAAAGGTGTTGCAGAAAAATTAGCGGCCAATTTGTCTGATGGCTACTTCGAATCCAGACCCAGGGGCAGCCAACTGAGCGCTTTGGTTTCACCCCAAAGCCAAGTAGTTCCATCTCGAGACTTTCTCGAAGAAGAACTCAAAGCCCTGGAGGCAAAATATGCAGGCAAAGAAATAGAAAGACCGGAAAATTGGGGCGGTTTTTTGGTAAAGCCCGTAGAAATGGAGTTTTGGCAGGGCAGGCCCAATCGATTGCACGATAGAATCCGCTATCAACTGCAAGGTTGGGACTGGCTCATGCAACGGTTGGCTCCTTAAATTTTAGTTTTCACCAATTTTTTTAAAATTCGATGTATCTTTTAGACATAAAACCATATGATGTACAAGATGTTTTTCCGCTCACCTAGAAAGGACTTCATCTTTCAAAAACCTTAAAATCTAAAAAAAATGAAAACGCTATATCTCATTCGTCACGCCAAATCGGCCTGGGATTTGCCCGTGGCAGACCAAGACCGGCCGTTGGCCCACAAAGGGGTTACCGATGCCTACCTCATGGGCGCTTTTTTAAAAGAAAAGCAAGTGAAACCCGATTTGTTGCTCAGCAGCCCGGCCAACCGTGCCTTGCACACAGCCATCATTATTTCAAAAGCCGTAGGCTATCCTTACGAAAAACTAGAAATTAAAGGTGAACTCTACGATTTTTATGGCGACAACCTCTTGCAAATTATTCGGCAAACACCTGATACAGTCAATGAATTGATGGTTTTTGCACACAACAATGCGGTGACCAACACAGTCAATATTTTAGGAAATAAAGAGATAGAAAATGTGAATACCTGTGGTTTTGTTCATCTCAGTTTCGATATTGACCATTGGTCTGCAATACAAAAAGGAATAACACAGGCGTTTGTAAAACCCAAACAATTGAAAAGCTGATGGAGAATCAATATATCAACAGGGAAATCAGTTGGTTACAATTCAACGGTCGCGTATTGCAAGAGGCAGCAGACAAAAATATGCCATTGATAGAGCGTTTGCGTTTCATCGGAATTTTCTCCAACAATCTCGATGAGTTTTTTAAAGTGCGATACGCAACTGTCAAGAGAATTGCCATGGCGGGCAAAAAGATAAAAAACATCATGGTGGGTTATGAACCCAAGGCACTGATGGATGATATCACCCAGATTGTGATCCACCAACAAGAGGAGAGTCTTCGCATATTGGAAGAAATCAGGCTAGCACTTAAAAATGAGAATATTTACATCATTGACGAAAACCAAATTTCTGCCTCACAAGACGAATTTATCAGAAACTATTTTGTCAATGAGGTCAGTCCGGCTTTGGTAACCATCATACTTAACGATTTAAAAGCGTTGAATATACGAACCGAAAGCGCTGCGTATTTGGCCGTCAAAATGGTGATGAAAACTGAACATAAACCGTCGGGTTTAAAAAAACTGTTCCAACCCGCAAAAAAAGACATTCAGTATGCATTGATTGAGATTCCGAAATCAATCAATCGCTTTGTAGTGCTGCCCGACGAAGGCGAAAAGAAATTTATTATCATACTCGACGATTTGATTCGATACAACTTGAAATCGATTTTCAATATTTTTAACTACGAAACCCTGTCTGCCCACATGATTAAAATCACACGAGACGCAGAATTGGATTTAGATTCTGATTTGAGTAAAAGTTTTGTAGAAAAACTCAGTGAAAGCATCAAAGGAAGGAGCGAAAGCCAACCGGTAAGATTTGTTTATGATGCTGATATTGAAAAAGACACGCTCGATTACTTGCTCGATAAAATGGGTTTTGAAAAAAATGAAAGCATCATCCCGGGAGGCAAATACCACAACCGCCGCGATTATATGAGTTTTCCGAGCCTACAACGCTCAGATTTACAGTTTAAACAATACCCGCCACTTCCCATAAAAGGATTGGAGTTGCAAGGAAGTTTGATCAAAAAAATTGCCCAGAAAGACTATTTGCTCTATGCACCATATCACACCTTTTCATACGTAATCAAATTTTTGCGTGAAGCCGCACTCGACCCCAAGGTAAAGTCTATTAAAATTACCATTTACAGGCTTGCTAAAGTTTCGCAAATTGCCTCTTCGCTCATCAACGCAGCTAAAAACGGAAAAAAAGTCACCGTTCAGATTGAGTTACAAGCCCGATTTGACGAAGCCAACAACATCCGATATGCAGAAAAATTTCAAGAAGAAGGCATCAAAATTATTTTTGGCGTGCCCGGCTTAAAAGTACATTCCAAGGTTTGCGTCATCGAAAGAGAAGAAGCGGGCGAAATCAAAAGATACGGACTCATCAGTACGGGAAACTTCAACGAAAGCACCGCCAAAATATACACAGATTACACACTTTTTACCGCCCATCCGGTCTTGCTAAAGGAGGTCAATAAACTTTTCGAATTTTTTGAAACCAGCTTCAAAGTTCATAGGTACAAACACCTCATTGTATCGCCACATTATACCCGAAATAAGTTTTTTAAATTGATTGATGCCGAAATTGACAATGCTAAAGCAGGTAGGGAAGCCTATATTCACCTCAAGATCAACAGCATTACAGACATCCGCACTATAGACAAGTTATACGAGGCCAGCAGAGCCGGTGTAAAGTTACGTATGATCGTGAGAGGTATTTGCTGCCTAGTGCCGGGCGTAAAAAATATGAGTGAAAATATAGAAGTAATTAGTATATTAGACAAGTATCTAGAGCATCCGCGCCTCTTTATTTTTGGCAACAATCAAGAACCTAAAGTTTTTATATCATCAGCCGATTGGATGGAACGCAATTTAGATGCACGCGTAGAAGTGGGTTGTCCTATTTTTGATGAATCCATCAAGCAGGAGTTGATAGATACCTTCGAAATTTGTTGGTCAGACAACGTAAAAGCGCGCATCATTAGTGCAAACCCAAATAACGAATACAGACGTAACAACCATCCAAGAGTTCGTTCACAGTTTGCCACCTATGACTACTATCTTGAAAAAATGTCTAACAAAAATTGAAATACATTGAAAATCCGAAAGTTCGCCGCCATAGACATTGGATCAAACGCCATTAGATTGCTTATTTCCAATATTTTGGAAGTAGAAAATAAAGAGCCCGCCTTTAGGAAAAACGCCTTGGTAAGGGTGCCGATTCGCCTTGGTGCCGATTCGTTTACTGTGGGTGAAATTTCTAAAATCAACCTCAAGCGCATGGTAGATACCATGAAAGCCTTCAAATTGTTGATGCAAGCACATGGGGTTGAAAAATATATGGCTTGTGCCACATCTGCCATGCGCGAGGCTACCAACAGTGATGAAGTGGTTGATTTGATAAAGGAAAAATCGGGGATTGATGTTCAAATTATCGATGGAAAAACAGAAGCCACCATCATTGCAAATACAGACTTACAACATTTTTTAGATTCTTCAAAGAATTATCTGTACGTAGATGTGGGCGGTGGTAGTACAGAATTCACTATCTTTTCTGAAGGTAAAATCATGACTTCCAAATCATTCAGGATGGGGACGGTTCGTATGATTAGTCAAAGCGTTGAGGAGATGGTTTGGGATGAGATAAAAAAATGGCTTCGTTTCCACACCAAAGAATTCCATAAAATAGACATCATCGGTTCGGGTGGAAACATCAACAAATTGTATAAAATGTCGGGTATCACAGGCGGGAAACCTTTGACTTATCTGTTGTTGAATGCCGAATATGAAAGGTTGTTAAAATTGAGTTTTGAAGAACGTATTTTGCAATTCAACATGAATCCGGATAGGGCCGATGTAATTATTCCGGCCACCAAAATTTTTCTTTTTGCCGCAAAATGGAGTGGTGCAACAGATATACATGTACCTAAGATAGGTTTGGCCGACGGTATTATCAAAGCCATGTACAAAGGACAAATTTAATATCCCCGATTTTTATTTTACATGTCACAGCGAGTATAGTTTAAAAGCCGGATTCCATCTGTCTGTTTAGTAGTGTTTACAAATCCAACTTTTCGATACTATCAACAATCCTAGCGGCTGTTTTGCCGTCCCACAATTCCGGTACACTTCCTTTTTTCCAAGCATTAGAAAACAATTTTTTCATGGCAGGTTCCACGGCTTTCGGATTTGTACCCAACAGTTCGTTGGTTCCTATGCTGATGGTTTCCGGGCGTTCTGTGTTGTCGCGCAAGGTCATGCAAGGCACACCCATCACCGTGGTTTCTTCTGTAATACCGCCCGAGTCGGTAACCACGGCTAAGGCCTTTTCAACAAGATAGTTGAATTCTAAATAACCCAACGGATCAATCAAGTGCAGGCGTGGATGCGAAATGCCTAGTGCGCTCAGGATTTTTGCCGTACGCGGATGCACCGGAAAAACAAGCGGTAGGTTTTGAGAATGGGCAACCAGCGCGTCGATGAGTTCTTTGAGTTTGTGTTCTTCATCCACATTGGCAGGTCTGTGAAGCGTCATCACAAAATATTGTTGGGGCTTTAGCTGAAGTTTATGCCATATTTCGGGTTGCTGAAAACGCGGCCTGTTTGTCAATAGTGTGTCAATCATCGTATTTCCAACGAAGAAAATCCGGTTTTTTTCAACGCCGATTTTTTGTAAATTTTGGTTGGCTGTCTCGGAAGTTGTATAAAAATAATTGGAAATGCTATCAGTAACCATGCGGTTTATCTCTTCGGGCATGGTCCAATCTTCACTGCGGATACCACCTTCTACATGGGCAACTTTCACATGGAGTTTTTGGGCAGTTATGGCACAAGCCATGGTGGAGGTAACATCACCCACAACCAAACATAAGTTTGATTTTTTTTCCAACAATAGTTTTTCATAACCAACCATGATGGCCGCAGTTTGTTCGGCTTGTGAACCACCACCGGCACCCAAGTTTTCGTCGGGAAGCGGAATATTGAGCTCTTCAAAAAAACGCCCACTCATGTTTTGATCATAGTGTTGTCCGGTATGAATCAATCGGTATTGGAGTTTGCTGCCTTGCAGCTGTCTTTCTTTGATGGCGTGAATAATTGGCGCAATTTTCATAAAGTTGGGTCGCGCACCCGCAATAATATCTATCAGCATAATGAATAAGATAATAAAATGTATGCGTTAAGTTTACCAGCGAATGATGGCACTTGCCCAAGTGAATCCGCTGCCAAAAGCAGCCAAAACGACCAAATCACCATCATTTACTTTTCCGGATTCCCAGGCTTCAGTAAGTGCCAGCGGAACGGATGCCGCTGTGGTGTTCCCATATTTCATGATGTTGTTGAATACTTGGTCGTCTGTCAACCCGAATTTGTGCTGTACAAACTGCGAAATTCTCAGATTAGCCTGATGCGGAATCAACAAGTTGATGTCTTCTTTGTTGAGGTTATTGGCTTTCAATCCTTCCATGATGACTTCGCTAAAACGCACAACTGCGTTTTTAAACACAAATTGTCCGTTCATATACGGAAAATAGGATTCGTCATTCGGATCGTTTTCTTCCAAAATATCGCTCACCCAGCGTTTGCCCATACCGGGTGCTATCAAAGACAGTTCTTCGGCGTGTTCTCCTTGGGAATGCAGATGCGTAGATAAGATACCTTTATCGAGGTTTTCTTCTCTTGACAAAACAACCGCTCCGGCACCATCGCCAAAAATCACCGAAACGCCTCTGCCACGTGTGGTTTTGTCGAGGCCTCGCGAATGGAGTTCGGAACCGATGACTAAAATATTTTTGTACATACCGGTTTTGATAAACTGATCGGCAACGGAAAGCGCATACACAAAACCAGAACATTGGTTCCGTACATCCAAAGCACCGACGGTTTTGATGTTTAAAGCTTTTTGTACTTGTACGCCCGGTCCCGGAAAATAATAATCCGGACTGAGCGTGGCAAAAATGATGAAATCTATATCGTCTTTGTCGATCTTGGCGCGCTCAATAGCAATTTTGGCGGCTTTGACACCCATGGTGGCTGTGGTGTCGTCTGAGCCTGGTGTTACCCAACGACGCTCTTTGATACCTGTGCGCTCCTGAATCCATTCGTCACTGGTGTCCATAAGTTTAGACAATTCGTCGTTGGTAACAATTCTATCTGGGACATAACTGCCCAGACCGCTTATTTTAGAGTGGTACATACGTTTGATGTTAGTCAATTAACCAAATAGATTTATTATTTGCAAGTTAATCAATTTTGAAGTTTCAAAAATAGGGTTTTATTAGAAATGATAGCTACAAACCAATAATTATGTAAAAGTTATTCGCAATGTTTCACACCAAACCTACCGTCTTCTGCTGTCTGGTCGTTTGGGGGCACTTCGTTTCGGGCCTCGATTGTTGCTGCTGGAATTTCTGTTTGACGGATGCGCCGAACCGGACTTAAATCCTTGATAACGTGTGGGTCTTGGCGGTCGTTCTTCATCTGCCTGAACGTTGGGATCCGGAACAAAATCTGCTACTGTAGCGGTAGGAATTTGCATACCGATGAGTCTTTCAATGTCCTTGAGATAGGCCCTCTCGTCTGCACCAACCAACGAAATGGCTTCTCCGCTAGCACCTGCCCGGCCTGTTCGTCCAATGCGGTGCACATAGTCTTCGGGGATGTTGGGCAACTCAAAATTGACAACATGTGGCAATAGCGGTATGTCTAAGCCGCGTGCCGCTATATCAGTAGCTACTAAAACGCGAACAGTTCCGTCTTTGAAGCCTTGTAGCGCATTGGTGCGCGCACCTTGGCTTTTGTTTCCGTGTATGGCCAAGGCCGATACCTGATGGTTAATTAGTTTTTTGGTTAGGTTGTTGGCTCCGTGCTTGGTGCGGGTAAATACCAACACTTGTTCCCACGCTCCGTCAGAAATCAATTTGATTAAAACCTGTGTTTTGTGGCTTTTATCTAGGTGATAGACCTTCTGATTGATTTTTTCAACGGTGGTGTTTTCGGGCGTGGCTTCTACTAAAACCGGATGGTTTAAAATCTCATTCGCAAGGGCTTTTATTTCTCTTGAAAAAGTGGCCGAAAACAACAAATTTTGTCTTCTGGGAGGCATCAAAGACATGATTTTTTTAATATCTCTTAAAAATCCCATATCCAACATGCGGTCGGCCTCGTCAAGTACAAGCATTTGAATCCCCGATAGCGAAAGCAAGTTTTGGTTGTGCAAATCGAGCAAGCGTCCGGGTGTGGCAATCAAGATATCAACACCGCTTCGCAACGAAGCTACCTGCGAATTTTGATTGACACCTCCAAAGATTACTGCGCTCTTCAAATCTAAAAAAGCACCGTATTCTTTAACATTTTCATAAACCTGTGCGGCCAACTCCCTAGTGGGCGTCAAAACCAAAGCCCTGACGGGTCGGTTTCGCAAAAAGGGTTGTTGAGACAAAATTTGCAACATCGGCAGCGTAAATCCCGCGGTTTTTCCGGTACCTGTCTGCGCCGAGGCTAAGATGTCTTTGCGTTCCAATATTAGTGGAATGGCTTTTTGTTGAATTGGAGAGGGCTGTGTGTAACCTTGCTTGCTGACCGCTTTGAGAAGGGCGTCAGATAAACCTAATGAAGTAAATGACATAAAATTTGTTTACAAAATGACCGAACAAATGCATGTGTCATTTTTATAATAGCTGCAAAGGTACACATAAATTTACCGTATTTTTGAAAATGCCAATTTAGGTTTTATGCTTTCTATTTTGATTCCGGTTTTTAACGGTACTGTAGAGCCGCTCGTGATGCGTTTGCGGGAACAGGCCGCTTTGCTTAGTGTGCCATGGGAAATCGTCGTGTGCGAGGACGCTTCAACAGACACCGAAGCGCGCGAAGCTAACCGTAATTTATCGAATCGGCATAGGCTTATTTATCTTGAAAATGACACCAATATGGGCCGGATTGCCACACGAAATCGCTTGGCAGCAACGGCGCAATATCCTTGGTTACTCTTTTTAGATGCAGATGTGATGCCGCCTGATGATTCATTTTTGATGCGGTATGTTTCTTATTTTGAAAAAGAGTTTGAACTTATCATGGGTGGATTTGCTTACCAAGCCGTCTTGCCAAAAGTTTCCCAATCGTTGCGGTGGAAATTTGGCAGAAACAGAGAGTCTATTAATGCTGTGTTGCGAAATAAGAAGCCGTATCGCGTTTTTATTTCGGCCAATTATTTGATTAAGAAAACCGTTTATCTGGATGTAATCGGTTCATTAAATATTCCAACTTATGGTTCGGATAGTGCCATCGCAGCCGTGTTATTAAGTCATAAAACAAAAGTATTGCACATAGACAATCCGGTATGGCACATGGGCTTGGAAGAAAACACTGTTTTTCTTGAAAAAACCCGAAGCGCAGTTTGCACGCTCCATACCCTAGCAAACAATAATCCCGGATTGTTGACACAAAACAAGCTTTACAATGCTTTTTTGAAAGTCAAATTTCTGCATTGTCGTCAACCTATCGCTTTTTTCTTCAAGCTGTTTAGAGTGCCAATGGAAAAGCAGTTAACGGGAAAAAATCCTGCGCTGTTTCTGTTCGATTTGTATCGGTTGGGATATCTTTGTCATCTATACAACTAAGACTTATGCCTTTTTTTTCTGTCGTTATTCCGTTGTACAACAAAGCGCAACACATCCGGCAAACAATATTTGGGGTGTTGGATCAAACATTTACAGATTTTGAAGTGATTATTGTTGACGATGGTTCTACAGATCAAAGTGTAAGTATCGTAAAGTCGATTCAAGACGACCGATTGCATCTTTTGTGTCAGGCAAACAGTGGTGTTTCTGCCGCGCGAAATTTGGGTATCAAGAAGGCAAAAGCTACTTATATAGCACTTTTGGATGCCGATGATTTTTGGCATCCCAATTATTTGGAAACGCAGTTTGAAAGCATCTCGCAATTTCCATCGGATAAGGTGTTTAGCCTTGCGTTGGAAATGCAATACAGAAAAAGATTGTTTCCTTTAGGTTATTCAATCCATAAATCGGCTACTCAGCGGCTTGATTATTTTGAAGCAAGCCAATCACACACCGTATTGTCATCTTCATCGACGGTGATACACAAAAGCGTTTTCGAAGAAGTGGGCTGTTTTGACACATCACTTAAATCCGGACAAGATACCGAAATGTGGATTCGAATGGGTTTGGCATTTCCAATCGTCTTTAATCCAAAAGTATGTGCACGCTATCAATACGAGGATCTAAATTTTCTACCCATAAAAAAGGAGTTACTGGCTGTTGGGGCGCTTGAAAAATTTGACAAGGTATCTTATACGAACAAACATCTCGCCCGGTTTTTAAATAGGAATTATTATGCGATGGCTTTAAAATCTAGGATTTTTGGCGATTGTGAAGAAGCTGAAAAATTTCAGCAAAAGATAGATATGTCTGCCTTGGCTGTCCGCAAACGAATTTTGCTGCGTTTACCTGTTTTCTTTTTGAAGTTTGTCATCAAACTAAGAAACAGCTTAACGGCTATCGGGTTTGGCAACCGTGTTTTTAAATAGGCAATAGGCTTCAAAATCGCGAATATAATCGGATTCGTCAAATACGGCAGAGGCTAATACCAAACAAACGGCACCGGAAGAAAAGTTTTCCAATTCGCGCCATACGCCGTTTGGAATGAGCAACCCAATATCCGGTCGGTTGAGGTGTATGGTTTTGGTTTCGGAAGGCGTTTTTAAGACCACCTCAAAACTGCCACTCAAAGCGACCAACATTTCAGATTGAGCTATGTGCGCATGCCCGCCTCTGCTTGCCCCGGTGGGTACATCAAACAAATAATAGACCCTATCGATTGAAAACGGTACAGTGTTTTTTTCAACTACGGCCAAATTGCCACGCGGATCTTTAATTTTCGGAATTTCTATCAGTTGGTATAGCATTAATTTTACCGAGTTTTTCGAGTTTGTGATATTGTTTGATACTCCATAGTCCTAAACGGAATTTTTTGGACAATTCTCCTCTAGTGATGTATCCATCTTTCCACATCCACAGGGTGTATTTTACAAGCCAAAGATAGGAAACTGATTTTAAGTAACGCCTGGCCAAGGCTGTTCGGGCCACAAAAGACTGGTCGCTGCCCATTAAGAATCCCGAGCTCACGTCAGGATGTGTTACTATAAAGGTGTTATCGTGATACATTTCAAACCCTTTCTCCAAAGCATCGCGCAAAAAAACGTATTCTTCGGCACCTTTAAACAAACCGTTGAGCCCGAAATATGTGTTAAAAAAAAGTGACTTTTCGATGTATTTTTTCCTCGTAAAACTCATCACAATCGAGTTTGTTTTTTTTAGGCTTTTTGGGTTATGCATACCCCGTTTCGGATAATTTTGATACGAATCTCCATTTTTGTTTTTGGCTTGAAAAGAAATAAAATCGGCGTTCGGATATCGCGCATAAGCGTTTAGTATTTTCCTTTTTAAGTCGGGTTCATAGATCAAATCATCATCGGCTATCAAACAAATATCGGCTTGGCTTTCCCTAAGTGCCACATTGCGGCTTTTGCAGAGTCCCGTTTCAAAACGATTGATTACGCGCACATTTTTTTTACCCTCGAGAAGAAGCTTGTCGGGTGTGGTTTGGTTGACAACCAGTACTGTGAAACCTTCAATGGGATTGAACTGAAACATCGGCTGTAAAAAGTCGAGATTGGTTCGGTTCATGGTGGCAATCAAGATTTCTAAGGAAAGATGGTTGCTTTGTACAGGCATAAAGTTTGGAATGATTATTTTTGATTAAAATTACACATTTTATGCGAATCCTACTCGTAGGTGAATTCAGTCGTTTTCACAATTCTTTAAAAGAGGGGTTGGTTGCTTTGGGTCATGAAGTGGTTTTGGCGGGCGATAGAGACGGGTTTAAAAATTATCCTGTGGACATACAAATTGGTACAGGATATCAATCTGTGTTCCTAAAAAAAATACGTGTGGGTGTCTATAAGGCGACGGGTATAGATATTGACGGACTTTTGGTTGGACGTAGAATTGGCAAAAACAAAGCGCAATTGTCGGGCTTTGATGTGGTGCAGTTTGTGCACATGATGCCTTTTAAATGTGTGCCCAAATACCAAAAAAGTATTTTTGAAATGATGTACCAAAACAACAAACGGCTTTTTGCAGTTTCGGCCGGCTTGGATGCTTTCAGTGCACCTTACTATTGGGGCGATGGTTATCGGTACAATGTTTTCACACCTTTTAAAAATGAAAGAACCTCAAAAGAAGATTTTCTCTTTAGAAAAATGTATCAACAAAGATGTTATCAAGACTTGCAGCAGTTTGTGATGAAACGTTTGCAGGGTGTTTTTTCTACAGATTTAGATTATTTATATCCGCTTTTAAACGAGCCTAAGCATTTGGGCATGATGCCTTACCCCATCAACACAGCAATCAACGTATATCAGCCCATGGAAATATCCGACAAGATTGTCATTTTTCACGGAATCAACCGAAAGAGCCAAAAAATGAAAGGCAATCATTTTTTTGAAAAAGCACTCAAACTGGTAGCAAAAAAATACGCTGAGCGGATTGAAATAATTACCACCAAAAGTTTGCCCTACGATGCATACATCCAAGCCTATGCGCGAGCCCATATCATTTTGGATCAAGTGTATGCCTATGACCAAGGATATAACGCCCTGGAGGCCATGGCAAAAGGGAAGGTGGTTTTTACAGGTGCAGAAAAAGAATTCATGGAATACTACCAACTCACCGAGCGTGTCGCTGTCAATGCCTTACCCGACGCGGATGCGATTGCGAAAGAACTGTCCTTTTTAATAGAACATCCGGATGCTTTGACGGCTATTAGCAAAAGAGCCCGTGCTTTTGTAGAAAAAGAACACGACTATATAAAAATTGCACAAAAATATGTAGATGCTTGGTGTAGCGGTTGTGCAGATTCAAAGGAATAAACGCAGCAATAAAATTATTTTCTCAGCCCCGTTTGCTCCAAATAATAAGCGCAATAATCTTTGAGTGCGGCTGCCATTTTATCGTTGTTTGTGGCGCGTTCCATAGTGTCTGCAAGCGAGAGTAAGGTTTGGTGCAAAAAAATATGCATGTCTTGCACGGGCATATCTTTAGTCCATAAATCGATGCGCATGGTTTCTTTGTTTTCGGGTTCCCAAATAGATAAGATGACGGCTTTGGCGTTAGCGTCTTCTACACCGCCGTCTGCCGCTGTCCAACTTAGCGCATCGGGGATTTGATTCTCATCGACAGAAACGTGAATTTTTATTTCAGATTGGCGTTTATTCATGATTTGTAAGGCTTAAATTTTGAATTTTCGAATAGGGTAGTGGCCTCGGTTTGCAACATTTGCTGCAAAGATACATCATTGTTTTGCATGAAGGCATCTACAATGCGCCACCCCAAATATTGACCAATTCGTCCGGGCGATTCGTTGTCTATTTCCAAATAAAACTTCGAAAATGGCGCTTTGGCTATAAAGTGTTCATGCAGGTTTGGGTCGGTGTTGTACAGCAATTCTTTTTCGATGAAGTACATCCAAATGTAAGCTTCGTTGTTCATGGCCCAATCGTAAGCCTGCGCATCGTAGTGAAGCCAAAGATGTGGCGCAGCCTCCGGATACAACACACTCATGAGGTAACGAATTTTGCCCCAATAAACCATGGTTTCTAAAAACTGCCGACCTTTTGGGGCGGGCACTACATATTGGGCAAAAGCCAAACCTACATCTACAGGCAGAAATTCCGGTGACATTTTACTCCGTAAATATACGGGAATACCTTCGTAGAATCTATGGTTTTTACCCAAATACGTATCAGTAGAGATCAACAGCAAACTATCGGTCCAGATAACTTTATTTTCTATATCCACTTCAGAAATCACCGTGACCACTTTGGGAATATGTATTTCCGGAAAATAATATTTTACATGCTGGAAAATGCTTCTGAGTACCTCATTTTCTCTTTCAAAATCGCCAAAAGTAACATTTACTTCCCGATACAATTCTTGAAAAAGGGGGTCGTTGCTTTTTTGAATCCATACGCTGTCTGCAAATTGTTGAGGAAACAAATAGGGATATTTGGCTTTCAATATCGGCAAATCTGCTGCCTTGGAAGTGGCAAACTCGATATCAAAACGGTGGAGTTGATAAGGCACATCTATACTGTTGATTTGTTTTTCTATTGCATTTTCATCCTTGCATGCATTGAATATCAAAATGGCACAAAAAAATCCGACAACTTTTCTCACAAGATTAAATTTTAGATAAACAACCTGATTCGAATGTTTGATAAAAAAACTGTTATTTTTAAATTCTCTATGGATTTATCATATTTTGCAAGGGTTGCATTGCTTTCATGCAATTGCCCTAAGTGTGTTTTATTTACATAAATCTTTTTCTTATTAACGCTTTCATTCGTTCTAAATTTTACAAAAACGTATCTTTGGGCAACAAAGATAAACTTACCCTAAAAATGTACACTATGAATGTTGAAAAGGTTGCACTGTATATTCAAGATTGGTTACGTGCATACCAACAAAAATCGCATACAAAAGGTTTTGTCGTCGGTGTTTCCGGCGGTATCGATTCGGCGGTAACGTCTTCACTTTGTGCCGAAACGGGCTTGCCCACTTTGTGTGTAGAGATGCCGATTCACCAACCCGAAAGTCACGTGAGCCGTGCCCGTGAACACATTGCGCAACTTCAAGATCGCTTTCCGAATGTCACGAGTCGCTGTGTGGATTTGACAGCCACTTTTGAAGGGTTTAAAAACCTTTTTGAGGCAGATATTCACAACCCTATGGCCGAGCACACCTTGGCCAACACGCGTTCGCGTTTGCGGATGGTGACACTCTATCACTTAGCCGGACTTCACGGCTTTTTGGTTGCCGGAACCGGTAACAAGGTGGAAGATTTTGGCGTTGGGTTTTATACAAAATACGGCGATGGCGGTGTGGATATCAGTCCGATAGCCGATTTAATGAAATCTGAAGTGTATCAAATAGCCAAGCACTTGGGCGTTCCGGAATCTATTTTAAAGGCAAAACCTTCGGACGGTTTGTTTGCAGACGACCGCAGTGATGAAGATCAAATAGGTGCCAGTTATGACGAATTGGAATGGGCAATGCAAGCAGATGAGGCCGGGCGCTCGGAGGAAAGTTTTACAAGTCGGGAAAGGATTGTTTTTCAAATTTATAAAAGATTCAACCGCGCCAACCAACACAAAATGAATCCCATTCCGGTTTGTGAAATTCCGTCAAATATCAAAAATGCATAGCAGTGAACGCATCATTCTCGGCATAGATCCCGGCACTACCATTATGGGTTTTGGTTTGATTGGCGTGCAAGACAAGAAAATGCATTTTATTCAACTACACGAATTGCAACTCAAAAAATACGACGATCCTTATCTGAAATTAAAAATCATCTTTGAACGCACAACGGCTTTGATTGATGAGTTTCACCCGGACGAAATTGCCATTGAGGCACCTTTTTTTGGTAAGAATGTACAATCCATGCTCAAGTTGGGCAGGGCGCAGGGGGTAGCCATGGCTGCGGGTCTTTCTCGCCAAATACCAATTACGGAATATTCGCCCAAAAAAATTAAAATGGCCATCACCGGCAATGGTAATGCCACTAAAGAACAGGTAGCCAAAATGTTGCAAAGTCTTTTGAAATTGAAAGAATTGCCCAAAAATCTGGATTCAACAGATGGTTTGGCGGCAGCTGTTTGTCATTTTTTTAACGGCGATGCATCTATGGGCGAAAAAAAATACAGTGGATGGACGGCTTTTGTAAAAGCCAACAAAAAAATTATTGACAAATGAAACGCCCATGTTAAAATTTTGCACACAGGGGCATGATGAGTTAGGGTGTTCCATCTGACCACTTAAAAACAATAAATATAAACAGATGAAAACACGGCTAGTTGTTGCTATAATTTTGAGTTTTTTTTATCAAAAAACAAGTGCTCAGGTTCGGTTTATTGATTGGGATTTAAAAGAAATCAAAGAAAACACTTTCAAGTCGAAATTGAAAACAGGCAAATACGAATCCATAAAATTTCAATCAGACAGTATTGGATATTATTTCAAACTTCGACCAAAAGAAATTTTTGGACTTTTGGATACTACGACCAATAATCAATTGCATCAAATACTAAGTAAAAGTTATCAAGTAGATAAAAGCAAAATTTTGTTCATTCATTACATTGATACACTTCCAATGGTGTATAAAATGCCTAAAAGGGATACAATTTTGTTAGGAGAAAAAGTTGATGCAAACGGAAATGTTTATCCGTCACGCACGCATCTATATTCCTTTGAAACGGAAAAAAATATCTAAAAAATGAAATTAAATATTTTAGAAAGTTTGATGATGTCATTTTTTTGCATTTGGTTAATGTAGTGAATGATTATCCTGAAATTATTGATTCTCACGAAATGATGAGCGATCCAAATTTGATTTTTAGAAAGGTTTTTTCGGATGGGTTTAAACCTTATGTCAACATATTGATATATCCGGATGGGCATTATTTAATGACATCTTATAAAATGACTAAAGCTCAAATAAAGCAAAGGTTAAAGCGAAAGAAATTTGAAAAGGAGAGCATTCAAAAACTTGTTCCTGAGCTTTAGTTCGATTCCGTTTTAGAAGTAGAAAATTTTAATATATGCCTTTTCTTTCTATAAGTTAGGATAGCTTATTAGTGGGTTGTTTTTCTTGTTCGTCATTGGCATATTCTAAAATGTCACCCGGCTGGCAGTCTAATACATGACAAATCATCTCCAATGTGCTAAATCTGATTGCCTTTGCTTTTCCCGTCTTCAAAATGGAAAGGTTTGATAAAGTAAGCCCCACCTTTTCAGAAAGCTCATTCAATGACATTTTTCGCTTTGCCATTATTACGTCTAGATTTACAATGATTGCCATGGCTTAAACAGTTAAATCATTTTCGTTTTGAAGGTCAACTCCTTTTTTGAAAATAGTTGCGATAATGTAAATCACAGCTCCCATTAAAACAAAGGCTTGGCTGTCGGCCCAAAATGGGTGTAAACTGTCTGTAGCAAAACCGTGGTGCATCAAATTTTTAGCATATTGTCTGGCCGTGTAACTCAACAATCCAATTGACAGCGTATAATGGCTTATTTGCAAAATTTGTTTGGAAACAAAAGTATTGAATGGTTTTGCTAAATCCATTTTCTGCATGAGCCTGATAACAATGTAGAATAGGAAGACTTTTAAAATTGAAATGGATAGAATAAAGCTATAGATTCCGATAAATACTATTTTACTTTCTTTATACATTTCCGTTAAATCCAATTTTTGATAAAGATTTTGTACAAAGTCTGGTTTAAACAGACTGAAAAGGAAATTTACAATCAAGCCACCTGCTTCAATACACAAACCTACAAAGATGATCCAAGCTACAATATGCAAGCCTTTAAATACGAAGTTGTTTCTTTTTGACATATTTATTAAAAATTAAAGAAATGATGTCGCAAAGATATAAATATTTATCGAAAAACAATAAATATTTATTAATTTAAATTATTTTGTTATTCAGATTGACTGATTATCTGATACTTAATTTGAGCTCTCAAATCCAAAAAAAATGATTTCGATAAAGATGAGTCGTTTTGTTTGATAAGTTGTCAATTCGAGCTTAACTATCCAAAGCCCATTCATTCCAATTTCCTTACCCAAATATTTCTGTAGCTCACTTCGGCATCGTGGTCTTGCAATTTGATAAACGAATCGGCATGTGCAATGTTTTTTGGCCAGCCTATGTACTCTGTGGTGCCTTCAATCTCGAAATGGTCTTGCACCAAGACACCGTTGTGAATGACTGTAACGGTAGCCGATTTTGTTTTCTCTCCGGCATCGTTAAACACAGGGGCGTGGTATATAATGTCGTAAGTATTCCATTCGCCTGTTGGAACAGATGCCATTGCCAAAGGTACAGATTGCTTGTAAACGGAGCCTACCTGTCCGTTGGTATAAGTAGGATTGTCGTTGTTGTCTAAGACCTGTACTTCGTATCTGTTTTGCAGAAAAACACCGCTATTGCCTCTGTTTTGGCCTTCGTTTTCTATCACCTCAGGCGATTTCCATTCTATGTGAAGTTGCACGCTCCCAAAATAATCTTTGGTTTGGATGTCGCCACTGCGCCGAACAACTGTAAAACTGCCGTCGGGATTAACTTTCCAGGGTGCCGGCGAAACAGAATCCTTGGCACTGACCCATTTGTCGAGATTTTTGCCGTCAAAAAGAACAATGGCATCACTCGGAGGTGCACCATTCTCTCCAGGAATCACCCTGGGAGGTACGGGTTCGTAAATTTCGGTAGCTTCAGGATTTGTAGGGGCTGTTTCGGTAGCTTGCGGAGTATTTGTTTCTTGTTGGTCGGCTTGTTTTTCAGGAGTTTCCTGACAGGCTAAAACAAAAATAACTATCAATAGGTATAGATACACGTAGCGCATGGTCATTAGATTTTGGTTACAGCTACAAATCTAATAAACTATTAAAGAAGAAAAACCTTTAAAAGAAAAAAACAATACTTTTACCGCAGTGTAATACCTGAAGCTGTTTTGCCGCTGGTGTAAATTACGGCTTGAATTTCACCCGTATCGAATAAATCTTTGAGTCTTTTGCAATATTTTTCCATGTCTTGTTCGATGGAATTGTTTACGATGCCGCCGGTCAAAAAAGATTTCCATTTCATGCCGGGACCTTTGTCTGCAACCACCTTATAATCTGCTACAGGTTCGTTCATTACATATACGGGCATACCATCTAATTCTTGTACCAAAGCCATTCGGTTGTTTTCGGGTGTGGGCGCTTCGGTAAACTTGACTGCGATGATGTCTTTTCCATCGGTATATACGATGGCATCAAAGTCGATACCTTCTTTTTCGGCCTTTTCTTTGGTGCCTTTGACGAATTTGGTCACTTTTGTGGCAATACTTTCGTTGATGAGTCCGCCCGTTACAAAGCTGGACCATTGTACAGAATTGTTTTTGTCCATGACCACCTCATATGCCCTGAGCGGTTTGGCAAGTATGTAAACTTCTATGCCGTTTACCTTTTGCACTTGCGCATAATTTTCTTGCCCGTTTGAAATTAATCCTAAAAACAAAACGGAAATGAGTATCAATTTTTTCATAAAAATGTGCTTAGTTTAATTGTACAAATTTACCGCAAAATTGACTTCAAATGTAGGTTTTCAACCATATTATTTGTCAAGAAAATGAAAAATTAACATGAACAGATAAGCCTTAAAAAATTTATGACATCTGATTTTATTTTCTTAGCACAAATCTCTTGGCACAAATCGGTTTTACCGCCTTTGAATTAGGTCTGCTCATCTAGCTAAATGTGAATAAAAAGATTTTGGAAAATAAAAAAAGCCCCTCTGTTAAAGGAGCTTTTAAGCGGGTGGAAGACCGGGCTCGAACCGGCGACCTTCGGAACCACAATCCGACGCTCTAACCAACTGAGCTACAACCACCATTTTTCAGCATGCAAATGTAAATCTTTTTGGCACCTTGTCAAATATTTTTTTAAAATTATTATATCAAATTTCCGAGTGTGCTAACGGCGACAGGACGTTCGGCAGTAAAGCCTTCAGCATAGGCTACACCAATGAGTCTGCCTAGGTCTTGTGCGCGGTAGCGAATGCTTTCCATAAAATTTTTGGAAGATATGGGTGTTTCGGGCTCTTTGCTGTTGGGGTCGTAAAACTGAGATTGGTAGGCAGCAATAGCGTCCATTTTTTTGTCCATATGCTCGCTGACATCAACTACAAAATCCGGCGTCAAGTTTTTCCACTGTATATAATGATACACTTGCTTTGGGCGCCAATGTTTTTGTTTTTGCTCGTTGTGTATGGTTTCTATTTTCTGTAAACCCGATAAAAAACAGGCGTCGCTCACCAATTTGCTTCCTTTGGCGTGGTCTATATGCCGGTCGTCTATAGCGTTGCACAGCACGATTTCGGGACGAAATTTTCGTATGATTTTGATTACTTCTAGTTGATGGGAGGTGTTGTTTACAAAAAATGCATCTGCAAATTCCAAATTTAACCTGACAGAAACACCCAAAATCTCTGCAGCTCTATTGGCCTCAATGTCTCTGAGCTCGGCAGAACCGCGCGTACCCATTTCGCCTCTGGTGAGGTCGAGTATGCCTACTTTTTTGCCTAACGAAATTTCTTTGGCAAGTGTTGCGGCGCAACTCAGTTCAACATCATCGGGATGGGCGCCGATGGCTAAAATATCAAGCTTCATAATTGCTGTTTTTGGGATCGTTTGCAAAACTACTGTTTTTTGGCAACTAATGAAAAATAGCCTTTTTTTGTAGGGTTAATTTGACTTTTAATTAACACGTTTTGTGATGTGTGTTCTTTATATTTGTGAACCTGCTTGACTAAATTTGCAAATCATATTAAGTATTCATGCAAGAAGCGGAAGATTTCTATTGGTCTGAAGAAGGTTTTAAGGTTTTTACAGAAACCTATCACCTCAAAAGAGGATATTGCTGTCAAAGTGGTTGTAGGCATTGCCCGTATGGATTTAAAAAAAACACAAATACCTTTGGGAAATTATCATAAATCGGTATGATAATTGATGTATTTAAACCAAGTGGATGTTAACTTAAATAATAATATGATGAAACGCCCATGTAAAAAAGAGACACACAGGAGAATGATTATCCTAGGGCGTTCCATTTGACCGATAAAAACAAATAAATTATATACAGATGAAAAAATATCTTTTCTCCGGCATGGCAATTTTGCTGTTGTTATTTTCAGCCTGCAGTTCTGTTAGGGTAGATACTGACTACGATAAAAATGTGACCTTCAAAGAGTACAAAACCTTTGCTTTTTTTAAAGACGGCATAGATAAAGTTGAAATCTCTGACATCGATAAAAAAAGAATTTTACGCGCCATAGAGCAACAGATGATTGCCAAAGGATTTACCAAATCGGAGAATCCTGATTTGATGGTCAATATTTTTGCAAAAGCCAATGAAAAAGTAGATGTTTATAACAATCCCTACGGATATGGATTTGGTCCCGGCTTCGGTTACGGTTATGGCTATTTTGGACATCCATTCTTTTACGGAGGTTATGGAGGATACGGCGGATATGGCAACAATGTCTCCGTTACTACAGAAGGTATCCTTTTTGTAGATTTGATTGATGCCAAAAAGAAAGAATTGATTTGGCAAGGAAAAGGTACTGGTGTGTTGACGGATAACAACCGAAAAAAAGATGAACGCGTACAGGAGTTTGTGTTTAAAATACTCGAACAATATCCACCGCAGCCCAATCAGTAAAAAGTATATTTAACCCCAGAAAAAAAATCCACCATTTGGTGGATTTTTTTTATTCAACTTCAGCGATGGCTTTGTTTTTCTTGTAGGGCCTGATGATGATTCTGGCTTCCCTGTCAAACCGCACATAATTGTACACCCAATTGATAAACACCACCATGCGATTTCTGGCGCCTATCAAATAGAACAAGTGGATAAACATCCAAACAAACCAGGCAAATACGCCTTGGAAGGTAAAACTGGGTAAATCAACAACGGCTTTGTTTCTGCCCACTGTTGCCATTGATCCTTTGTATTTAAACTTGAAGGGCACCATTTCTTTGTTGCGCACCATTCGTACAATGTTTTTTCCCAAAGCGTCACCTTGTTGCATAGCCGGTTGTACCATCATGGGAAAACCGTTAGGATACGCTTCTGTCTCCATCAGGGCGATATCGCCAATGGCAAATATATTTTTATATCCCACCACTTGGCTATACTCATTTACCCGGATGCGATTGCTACGTCCAATGATTTCTTCGCCGTCTATGCCATCGGGCATATTGCCCATCACGCCGGCTGCCCACACTAGCGTAGAAGTTTCAAAAGTCACGCCTGTATTTGTGGTAGCGGTATAGCCGTCATAGTTTGTGACCCGAAGGTTTTTCCAAATGCTGACGCCTAATTTTTCTAAGAATGCTTCCGCCTTTTCAGAAGATTTTTTGCACATGGCATCCAACAGTCTGTCTGAACCTTGAATGAGATTGATTTGCATTTGTCTAATGTCCAAATCCGGATAGTCTTTTGGCAAAATGCCATTTTTGATTTCGGCCAATGCGCCGGCTAATTCAACGCCTGTAGGTCCACCGCCAACAATCACAAAATTCATGAGCGCATTGCGCTCGTTTATATCAGAAGTGAGCAATGCTTGTTCAAAATTTTCAAGAATCAGGCTTCTCAAATTTAGAGATTGTGGCACTGTCTTCATGACCATCGCATTTTTTTCCATTTCTTTGTTGCCAAAAAAATTGGTTTTTGAGCCGGTTGCCAATACCAAATAGTCGTATTTCAAATATCCTATATCGGCATTGATGATTTGGTTTTCGGGTTCAATATCGGTTACCTTTGCCAATCTGAAATGAAAATTGGGAATTTCTTTCAGTACTTTTCTAATGGGATAAGCTATAGAATCGGGTTCTAAACCGCCGGTGGCTACCTGATAAAGAAGCGGTTGAAATGTGTGATAGTTGTGCCTGTCTAGTAAAACTACTTGTATGTTTTTGTTGGCGAGTTGTCTGGCTAAAGAAATACCGGCGAAGCCACCACCAACAATGACGACACGAGGCAAATTAGTTTTTGGAATATTCATGTATGAATAATTTTTTCTAATAGTAGTAAAAAACACCACATCCTTTCTTTTTTTATCTTAAAAAAGGAGTTGTAACGTTTGAATGCAAAACGCAACATATAAATGTAATAAATTTTACCCTATTTTGAAAGGAATTGACGAACAAGAATTCTTGAAAATACTGGAAGCCAATCAAAATTTGGTGCACAAAGTGTGTAGCCTATACACATCCGACCGAGCTAGCCGGCAAGATTTGTTTCAAGAGATCTGTGTCCAACTCTGGAAATCATACGCCAATTTCAGAGGAGATTCAAAATTTACGACTTGGATGTATCGTGTGGCACTCAACACGGCCTTGTCACTCCATCGAAAGGAAAAGAAATTTAAACAAAATACCGGCATAGATTTTTTTATCGAAAAACTGGAGGCCACACCTTATGACCCAACTGAGGCCGAGCAGTTAAAACTGCTCTACAAGGCCATACACGAACTCTCAGATATAGACAAGGCTCTTGTTTTTCTCTATCTGGAAGATAAAAACTACAAAGAAATATCTGAAATGATGGGAATTTCGGAAGTAAATGCACGCGTGAAAATGAATAGAATTAAAAAGAAACTCAAAACCGTTTTAAATCCGTGAGCTTATGAACCCCCTAGAGATGCTGAAAAAGGATTGGAAAACCAAAAATTACGAACAAGATTACCTCAACAGTACCCAATTGGGTATGTTGTTGCACAAACGATCTTCCAACATTGTCAAGTGGTTGTTTATCATAGGTATAGCCGAATTTGCTTTTTGGAACTTACTCCGCTTTTTGATGCCCGAAGATTATTTGAGTATCTACGAATCGCTTCACATTCAAAACGCCATGCTGGCTTTTGATATCTTTAATACACTTGTGCTTATCTTTTTTCTTTGGATGTTTTACAAAAACTATCGCGCCATTTCTGTTTTTGACAACACACTGATGCTCATGAAGAAGATATTGAAGACGCGAAGGACCATAAAAATATATGTCATCTACAATTTATCTGTTATTGCTTTGGGTTTGATAGTTGTCAATATTTTCTTGTATTTCGATCAAACGGTTCTAATCTCTTATCTCGAAAAGAATTCAGGCAAAATAAATGATCCTGAAAAATTCATCAAAATGTATTTTATCGCAGAGCTTGTCATTGGGGTTTTGATGATATTGTTGTTAGGTCTTTTTTACAGACTCATCTATGGCATACTTTTGAAAAAACTCAATCAAAACTACAGAGAGTTAAAAAAACTCGCTTCCTAATTTCAGCTTTCTGCATCCTCATCTTGGCCGCCATAGCTCCAACGCCTTTTTTCATTGAGTGCTTCCAAAGCAGCCAATTCTTCCTGTGATATTACCTTTAAAAAAGAAGGATGTTGCTCTATGGCGTATTCTAATTTTTCTACTATGTTTTCTATGGATTCGTTCTCAAAATCAAATTGAAGCGGCTCTTTAATGACCATCGATTGGAGAATGCCGCGCTTTTTTAAGAGCAATCCTTTTTTGTCAAACGAGCGCCTAAAGCCGTCTATAACAATTGGGATTACTATAGGTCTGTATTGTTTGATGATGTGTGCGGTGCCTTTTCTGATCGGTTTAAAAGGCGTAGTAGTTCCTTGAGGGAAGGTTATCACCCAACCGTCTTCTAATGCCGTACCCACGTTTTTGGTGTCTTCTAAGTTAACCTCACGGTTGATTTCTTTCCCCTTTTCACGCCAAGTGCGCTCTACAGTAATACCGCCGGCCAAAGTCATGATTCTGGGCAAAAGCCCCGAACGCATGGTTTCTTTTGCGGCCACATAGTAGATATTCAGCTTAGGCTGCCACAAATATCCTACGTTTTTTATGGAATCTACCCGGCCTTTTAAACTCGCGTTAAAAACATGCATCATGGCGACCACATCGGCAAAATAAGTTTGGTGATTGGAGACAAACAAAACACCCGTGGGTGGCAAATCTTTAATGATTTCTGAACCTTCTATTTGGAGTTCGTTGAACCCCCGATACCTGCGATGCGTCAACAAACCGAATAGTCTGATGAGGTTTTTTTTGACAAATAAATAATGCCCGAAAGGATTTTTTCTAAAAATTCCCATGAATTTTCTTTAGGCTGTAAAGATACCGAATCTTAAGATTCACAACACATTTTAATGACATCTTTGATTTCTGCCAGCATCATAGCGGTTGCACCCCAAACTACGTGCTTGTTAAAATGAAAGGCCGGCACTTCTATTTGTTTGGCATACGAAGTGTCTATACTGATGGTAGTCACAAAGCTTTCTTCCAGCAAATGCTGTAACGGCACCAAAACCAAATCGGCAACTTCCGATTCCTGTCTGCGAAAAAAGGGTTCAGCATTTGTATAACCCAGAAAGGGTTTAACTATAAAATTACTCGGAGGTATAAAAACTTCTGTCAAACCTCTAACCAGGTTTACGGAAGTTGCCGGAACACCAATTTCTTCTTCGGTTTCTCGCAGGCTGGTGTGTTCTGGTCCGGCATCATCCGGTTCCATTTTTCCACCGGGGAACGAAATTTGTCGGGCGTGCACGCCATCGTAGTCATGGCGTTGCGTTAACACGATTTTGGTTTGTTGATTTGCATCCGGGTAGCAGAGACACAATACGCCTGCTTGTCTGGCAGTTGATAGTTGAAGCGTGTTTCTTCGCAAGTCTGCTAAACGCTCCAAAGGCACCATTTTCAGATGCGATTGCACCCCCGTCAAGGGTATTTTTTCTAACTTTGGCACCAGACTCAAAAATTCCTCAAATTGCATCGACTATGAAAATTTATATTCTTTTGTTGGCAGGCTTGTTTATAAGCTGTGAAAATAAGCAAAGTTCATCACAACAAGCTACAACCCACGAAGAAAGTTCAGATAAAATAGAGAAAACGGATTCCGTAACCCATGCAAAACCAGCCTTTTCTACAAAATCTCCCGTTCATAAACCCATCATATCCAGGGCTTTGGATAGTGCCCAAGCATTTTTACTCGCTTATGGCGAAAAAAATCCGGAGACGCGTTTGCTTATTGAAAGTAAATATGGCGAAATTGAAATTGAACTCTATAAAGACACTCCGCTACACCGGGCCAACTTTATTTTTTTGGCAAAAAGAGGATATTTTGACGGCACGTTTTTCTACAGAGTTGCCCGAGATTTTGTGGTACAGGCAGGAAACAGCGATGAAAGAGCAACGCCACTCAAGCGCTACGATATTGGCGATTACCATTTGCACAACGAATTTGCTGCCGGCCATACACACTTCAGAGGCGCGGTATCTATGGCGAGAACCTATGAAGACAATCCCTATAAAATTTCCGATCCCTACGAGTTTTTTATCGTCATTGCCAAAGGGGGCGCCCATCATTTAAACAAAGAACATACGGTTTTTGGCAGGGTGGTTCGCGGATTAAGCGTTGCCGACAGAATAGCAGAAGTGGAAGTGGATAGCAGAGAATGGCCTTTTGAAGACATTCCCATTACTGTAAAAGTCTTGCGCTGATTTTTTTCCTTACCGAAAAACTTACTTTTGTATCTTTGAGAAATTTAATTTTGATGCGTTTTCTTTATCCGGAAATTCTCTATGCACTTTTTGCGCTTGTCATTCCCATTGTCGTTCATCTTTTCCGCCTGAGAAAATTCAGAAAGGAATATTTTACCAATGTTGCCCTTTTAAAGAAAATACAACTGCAAACACGTAAAAGTGCCGAACTAAAAAAGTGGCTTGTACTGTTTGCCCGATTGGGTGTTTTTACCCTTCTAATTCTCGCTTTTGCCCAACCCGTTTCAGAAACCTTTGACGATACTTTAGAATCCTCCGAAGTGCTTGTTTATCTCGATAATTCAATGTCTATGCAAGCAGAAGACGCTTCGGGTGCGCTTATGGATAATGCCGTGCAGCAAATTATCAGCAACTTTCCGGAAGCTGTCAATTTCACCCTGTTTACAAACCACCAAACTTTTCCCCAAAGCAATATTGAAGACCTAAGAAATGACATTTTAGATTTAAAAATTTCGCCAACTTCGCTCGATGCCAATCAATTAAAACTTCAGGCGCAAACCCTTTTTGGCAAGACAAGCAAGTCTAAAAAACTCGTTGTACTATCAGATTTTCAAAGTTTCAGCCCGGCCGAAATAGCCAATTTGCCCGACACCGAAATCTATGTAGCACAACAGAAACCGTTAGAAAAACCGAATGTTTCTATCGACAGTATTACACAAACCACGGGTTTAGAAGTACACAAAATGGAAGTATGGCTTAGTGCCGGTGCAAATGTGGAAGACATCCCTGTTTCGGTTTATGACGGGGACAAACTTTTAGCAAAAAGCACAGCAAGCATTGCGGAAAACAAACCATTCAAACTCGTTTTTTCACTACCCGCTACTGATGTTTATAAGGGTAGAATCAATATAGAAGACAATGGATTTGCTTTAGACAACGAACGTTTTTTTACCATCGAAGCCAATCGGAAAACAAACGTGATGGCGATAGGAGATGCCGATGATGCCTTTTTAAAAAAAATATATACTGCTGATGAATTTAATTTTAGATCCAGCCTACCTGTAGCGGTAGATTTCAGTTTTTTGCAAGAGAGCGATTTGATTGTGCTCAACGAATTGAAAAATTTTCCGGCAGGTTTGCCCGAAACCCTTTCTAAACTGATTGATAACGGACATTTTCTAATTTTGGTGATGCCTTCAAATGCAGATTTGAATTCGTATAACACATTTTTTAGACTCCTAAAAATGCCAACAGCTATTGCGCAAATTGAGTCGGAACGTTTTATTTCTGAAATATCTCAACAACATCCGGTCTTTCAAGGTGTTTTTGAAAAAAACATTCAAAATTTTGATTATCCATTTGCCAAAAAACACTTTGCGTTTAGGCAGCCACACACGCGAATCTTATCTTTCGACAACGGAGACGGATTTATGTTGGCATTTAACAGACAAGTTTTTGTATTTACCGGTCCGCTTTCTGAGGGCAACAGCAATTTTAAAAACAGTCCGCTGGTGGTGCCCACTTTCTACAATCCGGCAAAAATGAGTTTTGCCATGCCACAATTGTATTACACCTTGGGACAAACAAATTTTATTGATATTTCTGCCAAGCCCGGCACAGATGAAGTATTGAAAATAAATACATCAACGGGAACGTACATTCCCATGCAGGTCCAAAAAAACGAAAAAGTATCTCTGACTTTTAGCGATTTCCCCAACGAGCCCGGACACTACACGGTGATGCTAAACGGAGAAATTTTAAGAAACCTGGCGTTTAATTATCCTAAAGTAAATTGGCAAACACCTGATTTTGACGTGCCAAACGATGCTGAAAATTTTAAAATATTTGACAGTTCAGAGAAAATGTTTGAAGCGTTAAATTCCGTAGGCGAAGAAACCCAATTGTGGAAATGGTTTGTTATTTTTGCCTTAGTGTTCCTGTTGGCAGAAATGTTGATTCTTAAATATCTTCCATGAATATACTCATAAAATCTGCAAAAATCATCGATTCGGCAAGTTCGTATCACCATACTGTTAAAGATATTCTCATCAAAAACGGAAAGATTGAGCGCATTGATAACAAGATAAATCAAGAAGAAGGTTTTGAGGTAGTTGAAAAACAAAACCTACACGTTTCGCCGGGTTGGTTTGACAGCTCAGTGGCCTTTGGCGAGCCCGGTCACGAAGAACGCGAAACACTTGAAAACGGCTTGCTCGTTGCTGCTTTGAGTGGGTTTACAGATGTCTGCCTGCAGCCGGATTTGGTGCCGGTAACTGATACAGCCAGTCAAGTTTCCTTTTTGTTGTCCAAAACCCAAGGAAATGCGGTCAAAGTTCATCCGGTCGGCGCCTTGACAAAACATTTACAAAGCGAACTGCTGGCCGAACTCTACGACATGAAAACAGCAGGCGCAGTCATGTTTGGCGACTATAAATCTGAATTGAAACACGCACACCTTTTAAAACTTGCGTTGCAGTACGTAAGTGGCTTCGGGGGGTTGGTGTCCTCTTTTCCGCTCGATAGCGCATTGGCCATTGGTGGATGTGTTCACGAAGGCTTGTTTTCCACAGAACACGGATTGAGTGGTATGCCCGTTTTATCTGAAACCGCAAGAATTACCCGCGACTTGCATATTTTGGCGTACACAGGTGGAAAATTGCATATTCCTACCATTTCCAGCGAAGCTGCCGTGAAATTGATTCGGGAAGCCAAAAAATCGGGCTTGGATGTGAGTTGTAGCGTCAGCGCGCACCACCTGATTTTGCTTGATCAGGATATTGCTGATTTTGATACAGACCGAAAGTTGTTGCCACCACTCAGGGAAGCTTCTGACCGCCAAGCACTTTTAGACGGATTGTTAGATGGCACGATTGATATGATTACCTCTGACCACTGCCCGATGGATATAGAGCAAAAAAGAGTTGAGTTTGATTTGGCGGCTTTTGGCAGTATTGGTCTGGAAAGTGTGTTTGGCATTGCTAACAAACTGCTGCCGTTGGAAAAAACAATCTCACTTTTGACGGATGCATCAGCCCGATTTGGTTTAAAACCCGCACTTATTTCTGAAGGACAAACTGCACGTTTGAGTTTGTTCGATCCGGATGCCGTCTATGTATTTGACAAATCCAATATCCGCTCTTCGGTTGACAATTGTGCAGCACTTGGTCTTTCTTTGCAAGGACGTGTTTATGGTATTTTTGGCAACAATCAGTTGGTTGTTTCCTAAAGCAATTTTTATGCAAAAACCTATACTTTCCCTATATCACCTAGTTCGCGAGCCACTTGTTCAAACTGCTGCAAAACCACCTTTGCTCATCATGCTTCACGGTTATGGCAGCAACGAAGAAGATCTGTTTAGTTTTGCAGATTATTTACCCAAAGATTTGCTTATAGTTTCCTTGAGGGCACCACACCAACTGCCACCCTATGGCTATGCGTGGTATGCCATACATTGGGATAACACAGACGGTAAATTTTCAGACATCGAACAAGCCAAAGCCTCGCAACAACTTTTACTTCGGGTGTTGGATGAATTGAAAAACACCTATGACTTCGACAGTAAAAATATCGGTTTGCTCGGTTTTAGCCAAGGAGCTATACTGAGTCTCGCCACGGCACTTTCCTATCCCATATTGTTTAAATATGTGGTGGCACTTAGTGGTTACCTTAATCAAAAGCTGTTAGTAGAAAAACCGCTATCTAGTGCTTGTCAACACTTGTCTGTATTTGCATCACACGGCATTCAAGATCCTGTAATTCCTGTTGCATGGGCTAGAGAAACGCCTGCTTTTTTAGATGACTTAGGTGTTAAAAACCAATATTTTGAATATGCTGCCGGACATACAGTAAGTAGGGAAAACTTTGAAGATCTTTTAAAATGGTTTGCGCAGAGAGATTAACAAAGTGTTTTAAATTGACCTAGGAATGTTTTTTGATGAAACGCCCATGTAAAATTATTGACACACAGGAGCATGATTATTTAGGGCGTTCCATTCCTGTGCTGAGCGCAGTCGAAGTATGACCTTTGAAAAACAAATAAAATAAACAGATGAAACACCTATGTTAAGTTTTATGGATTCATTTTTACAAAAAACTCACATTTTTTTCGACAAGGAAAATCAATACACACCCAATAGTTTCTCTAGATATTTTGGGCGTTATGTGTTGTAAATCAGCACACTTTAATGTGGTGAAATAAGGTCTAAATCAGGTTTTTGTTTTTTTTAACACTTTTGTTTTTGAATTTATCTGGGTTTTTTACACCTTGAAAACTTGTAGAAAATAAAGTTTAACCTAAATCATATCATGAGATCCGTCGCAATTTTACTCTTTTTGTTCTTATCCTTTTTATCCCATTCACAGCATCTACAAATAGTTGAAACGCTTACCAACCCAACAAATGTTATCAATGATGGTGTAATCACCTTGCGTGTAAGTGGCGGTCAAGCGCCTTACACCTATAAGTGGAGCAACCAGAGCACGGCTCTAGATGCCAGCAAAGCCACAGGTTTGGTAGAAGGCATGGCTTATGAAGTTATCGTTACAGATGCGAATGGTTTGTCTGCGACAAAATCTTATACAGTGCCGACAGAGGCCATCACGGAAGTTTTTAACGGCACTATGAAACCGCTGGTCGACAAAATTGGATATGTTCTTTTTTGGGATCCTTTTGCTGCTTTGGGTTTGTATGATCCCGTTGTTTATGACGATGCCGGCGAGCCTTTGAAACATCCTAACGGAGATGATGTCACCATTGCAATTCCCTTTATTGTAATTTGGCTCATTTTTGGAGCATTGTTTTTTACGATTCGCATGGGCTTTATCAATGTCAGAGGTTTTAAGCACGCCTTGCAACTCGTCAGCGGACAATATGATGAGCGTGACGCACCGGGTAGCGTCACACATTTTCAGGCATTGGCCACGGCCGTTTCGGGTACTGTTGGATTGGGAAATATTGCCGGTGTGGCAGTAGCCATTTCTTTAGGAGGTCCGGGCGCTACCTTTTGGATGATTTTAGCGGGCTTACTGGGTATGTCTTCCAAATTTGTGGAGTGCACCCTCGGTGTAAAATACAGGGAAATTCACGCGGACGGTAGGATTTTTGGAGGTCCCATGCGGTATTTAATCAAAGGTTTGGAAAAGCGAAACAAAGGAAAACTCGGTAAGGTTTTGGCAGTGTTGTTCGCAATTTTGGCTATAGGCGCCTCTTTCGGTGGCGGTAATATGTTTCAGGCAAACCAGGCATTTGAGCAATTGGAAGGACAGTTTGGTTTTCTGACAGGAAATGGCTTTTGGTTTGGCATCATTACGGCTATTTTGGTGGGTGTTGTTATTATAGGCGGTATCAAAAGCATTGCTAAGGTCACCGGAAAAATTGTACCCATCATGGCATCTGTGTATATCATATCGTCTTTAATTATCGTTTTTATAAACATAGATCACATAGGTAGCGCTTTTTATGAAATTTTTTCAGGCGCTTTTGATCCGGGTGCTTTAAAAGGAGGCTTTATCGGCGTTTTGATAGTCGGTTTTCAAAGGGCAGCATTTTCTAACGAAGCGGGTGTGGGTTCTGCAGCCATAGTGCATTCGGCGGCGAAAACTAAACATCCTGTTTCTGAGGGTTTTGTCGCTTTGCTCGAACCTTTTATCGATACGGTTGTGGTGTGTACACTAACGGCTTTGGTTCTTATTTTTACAGATTTTCACAAAGTAGATGGGCTAAGTGGCGCACAATTGACATCTGATGCTTTTGGAAGTGTTATCAGTTGGTTTCCGTATGTATTGGTGGTAGCCATATTCTTGTTTGCCTTTTCTACCATGATATCTTGGTCCTACTACGGTATGCGGGCTTGGACTTTTTTATTTGGTAAAAGTGCCCGAACAGAATTGGCTTATAAATTGTTGTTTTTGGTTTTTGTCGTTATCGGGGCATCTGTAAGTTTGGGTGCAGTGCTCGACTTTTCAGATATGATGATTTTGGCGATGTCCTTTCCCAACATCATCGGGTTGTATTTCCTTTCGGGCGAAGTAAAAGCAGATTTGAAAGTCTATATCAAAAAGTACAGAAACAACGAATTGTTTAAAAACCCACCAAAAAACAAGAAAAAACCAGCCTAATTTTTTTGAACCTCTGTGTGGTTTTCTGCTTTAAAGGCGGCGCAGCGAACCACAAGAAAATTGAGCAATTCCAGTTGGTTGTTGTTTTTTATCAGGTCGTCGTTCAGGCCTTGGCTTTCGCAGTATGAAACGAAGTTTATAATTTCTTCTTCAGGGATGTTTAGGTTGTTTTGAAAAAATTCGTTACCGTATAACTTTTTCATTTCATCGGTCATAGACAATTTGGTTACATTTGGGTCTGCTTGCCTGGTCAGGAATATTTTTCGAAACACATTCACCATATTGATGCCGTTTCTGAAATCGGGTTCGCTAACGGCTTCGTTGACAACGGGAGACAAATAATCTGCTTTAAATTCAAAGCTCTCGTAGGTTTTTTGGGAAGCCAAGTCTTCTTCAATCTTTGGAATATGAACCTTTACGCGCGCCACATCAACCCGTACGTTTCCGGTTAAGTCATAAGGCGTTACGGTAACTTCTTCAAGCGCAGTGATAACCTCGTTCATATAGACATTCATCTCTAAAGATTTCATAATGCCTCGGTCTACAATTACCCTGAATTTTTGAAATTGCAAAGCAGAAAACAACAATACATCGCCTTCCTGAACCTCGATTTGAAAGGCGCCTTCTTCATTGGTGATGGTTCCCAAACCTGATACTTCGTTGTAAATGGAAATTCCTTCCACTTCATTAGATTCGTTGGACACCTTCCCACTAATCAATTTTCGGTTGCTTTTCTGTGCGCTCATCCCGATTGCGAAAAGTAGAAAAATGAGCAAGGTTAAATTTTTAGTCTTCATGTGAGGCAATTTTTAGTTAGAACCTCATAAATTTACAAAAAAAGTAGATTGATTTTACTTTTATGAGATTATTTTTAACAGTCTATCAGTCGTAATCATTTGTAAAATCTGACTAGAAGAAGAAACATGACAAAAAAATCAGTTCACAGATGTAGCTTTATCACCCCGCTTCAAACATTTGAAGTCAGGCATCCGGTTCTTAGAAAAGGCAAACCGTTGGAAACCTGCCAATTTGAAGGCGACCAAGATCCGGTATCTTTCCATTTGGGGATTTTCGAGTCTGAGAAGTTGGTGGCTGTAGCCTCCTTTTTAAATTGCCAAAATTCAAATTTTAAGGGGGTTCAAATGCAACTTAGGGGAATGGCTGTTTTGCCGCAATACAGAGGTCGAAACTATGGCGCATCGCTCTACCAAGCCGGATTGTCTGAACTCGTAGAACGGAAGGTGGACCTGCTTTGGTTTAATGCCAGAGAAGTGGCCAAGGATTTTTATGAAAAATATAAGGCCCAAATTTTTGGAGAACCTTTTTGGATTCCTGAAATTGGCAAGCATTATCTAATGTATCACACATTAAAAGTATGAACAGAAGAAATTTCACCAAACAGCTCACTACCGGCATGACCGGACTGGCAATTTCGCCGTCATTGACTTGGGCAGATTTTGATAATATAATCAGTGAGGCTGAATTGATAGGAAAAGGCAATCCCGTTTTTTTTGGTTCGGATTACCAATTGAGAAAAGAGGCCCACTTGGCATTCGAAAAACTGAGGGCGGCCGCAGCTTCAGATGCTATTCAGATAAAAGTGGTGTCCAGCTATCGCTCCTATGTGCAACAAGACCGCATTTGGAGTCGCAAGTATAAACAGTTTACAGAGGAGGGCATGAATCCGGATGACGCCATTGCAAAAATTGTAGAATATTCTACCATTCCGGGCACTTCTAGGCACCACTGGGGTACCGATTTGGACCTAGTTGCACAAAACGAACTTCAATTGGATGATGAACTTTTGGAGGTGCATTTTGAACCCGGAGCTCCTTTTTACGATTTTAAACAATGGATGAATAAACATGCAGCATCTTTTGGTTTTGTAGAAGTTTATACGAATGCACCGGAAAGAAAAGGCTTTAAATATGAACCTTGGCATTTCAGCTACATGCCGCTGTCGACAAAATATCTGAAATGCTATCTGAAGATTGATTTGCTATCTCTTTTTAAAGAAGAACTCACCGGTGGCAACTTTTTTACGGAAACTTTTATCCAAAAATATATAGATGAAAACATGCTAGACATCAATCCGTTGTTGAAATAAAAAATCCCGAACGGGAATTCGGGATTTTACCTGCTAACTCAAAATAAATGCAAATATTTTGAATATGTAACTAAACTTACTTATTACTAAAACGATTGAAACGCCAAAAGATTACATTCTGCACATCATTTTAACAAATAAATAACCTTTAATCATTATTTTAACAAATAAGTTTATAAATTTCTTTGTCTTCAATCTTTCTTATCGCTCGAGTTTAATCTTGCCAACAAAACCCTTGCCCGCACCATAAGCGATTTGATTGTTTAGAAAACGAACGGTATAAAAACCTTTGGGAGTCAGTTTTTCCCATGTATAACCACCATCGTAAGAATAATCAATCCCTTCTGTACCAATAGCCATTATTTCTAATCCATTACTACCCGGAACAAATTGCACACACGAGCGGTATCCCGGGTTGCTGCCTCCTGTAACCAATTGCCAATTTTTGCCGCCGTCTTGTGTGATAGCTTTGTTGGATGTATTGTCTGTTTTGTTGTTCCAATCGCCACCAAAAATGACACCCCGTTTTTCATCATAAAAATCGAGGCTGTAGATGCCGGTCATCGCCCCGCCGGAAACGATTGGCGTTTCTATAACTTCCCAAGTTTTGCCTCGGTCAGCGGTATGCATAATTCTTGCTGCCTTGCCGCCTGTGCCAATCCAAGCATGACTGCCATAGGTGGCTACATTTGTGTTGCTGGCGGCAAATGCAGCTTCGCCACTTAATGTTTTTGGAAGTTTGTTGCACGGTATTTTGTGCCAACTAAGGCCTCCGTTTGTCGTCAAAATAACAGACATACAACCTGCTGTGGGGTCACCTATGGCAATACCGTTCATGTCGTCCCAAAATGACATGGCATCATAAAAAACGGCATCGCCCGTTTCGGTATATACATCTTTGAGTAGGGCAATTTCTTGTCCATCAAAATAAGATTTGTAGAGCTTGGCAGGTGTTCCGGCATTGAGAAGAAAAACAGCGCTTTTGTTTTTGGCAATGCTTCTGATGGCCAGTAAAGTGTCGTTATAACTAATGGTGGCTACTTTGGGCGTATGGCCAATCAAGGTGCCGATGATCCCTTGATCTGATCCGAACCAAACGGTAGAATCGTTCCATATTTCAAGTGCGCGTATGCTAATGGTGTCTTTGTAAAGCGTATCTATTTTGATGGATTGCACCTTGGAAAAGGTGTTTTCAGGTTTGTTTTGACAGGCGCAAATCGCACAAAAGACCGTCAAAGCACCGATGAAACTTTTAATAATTTGCATATTGTACAAATCGGATCAATTAAAAACCCAAATCACGTTCAATTTCCTCCATTTCGATAAGGTCTTCCGCTTCTTGCAAAGTGGGTACAAGCTGAAAATCGTCCGGAAAATCGTTAAAATCGGCATGTAGATAAACAACGACAAAACTTTTTTTGGCGCGGCGATGCTTTTTTTGGAGTTTTGAAAATGTCAGTAAATTTTGAGTAGAAAGTCCTTGGAGTTCATGGAGATTCAAAATCAAATTTTCACCGACAAAAGAGGGATAAGCTTCGTCAAACGCATCCCGAAATGTTTCGAAATCTGTTTCAGTAGCTTCTATAAGCGTGTGTTTTTCAAGTTTTTGAAGGTTCATGCGTGTTTTAGTTTGGATGCAAGTAGGTACATGACCGCCATGCGGATGGCAACGCCATTTTCCACTTGTTGTAAAATGATAGATTGCTTGGAGTCAGCCACATCGCTGGTGATTTCAACCCCGCGGTTTATAGGTCCGGGATGCATCACTAAGATTTCTTTGGGCAACGAATCCAATATTTTTTTATTTAATCCGTATTGCAGTACGTATTCGCGCGTGCTGGGAAAGAAACTCATGTTCATTCTTTCGTTTTGTACGCGTAGCATGTTGGCCACATCACACCATTCGAGGGCTTTTCTAAGGTTGGTTTCTACGCCTACACCCAATTGCCCGATGTGTTTGGGCAACAGCGTGGCAGGCCCGCAAACCTTGACTTCTGCACCTAATTTTTTTAGTGCGAAGATGTTGGACAATGCCACCCTAGAGTGCAAAATGTCGCCCACCAAAACAATCTTTTTTCCATGCAAGTCTCCCAATTTTTCACGGATTGAAAAACAATCCAGCAAAGCCTGTGTGGGATGTTCGTGGGCGCCGTCTCCAGCGTTGACAATACTGGCCTTGATGTGTTTGGAAAGCAGAATGCCCGCACCCGGATTGGGATGTCGCATAACCACCATATCAACTTTCATGGAAAGAATGTTGTTGACCGTATCAATAAGCGTTTCTCCTTTTTTTACAGAAGATGAGCCTGCCGTAAAGTTGATAACATCTGCAGACAATCTTTTTTCAGCCAGTTCGAAAGAGAGTTTGGTGCGCGTGCTGTTTTCAAAAAAAAGATTGGCGATGGTAATGTCTCTGAGCGAAGGAACTTTTTTGATGGGCCTGTTGATGACCTCTTTAAACTGGTCGGCTGTTTTGAAAATTAACTCAATGTCTGCCGCTGTAATATACTTGATGCCTAGCAGGTGGTTTGTACTGAGTTCAGCCATGGTTTACTTGTTTTTAATCATTTATTTTTCGTCTAAATAGATAGCGTCCTCTCCATCTTTTTCTTTCCACATTACGCTCACTTTTTCGGTATTAATGGCGTCAACCTGGCAGCCTGTGTAGTCGGGTTGTATGGGCAAACTTCGGCTAAACCGTCTGTCTATAAGGGTGAGAAGTTCGATTTGCGAGGGTCTTCCGAAGGACTGAATAGCCGTCAAAGCAGCGCGGATGCTACGCCCTGTGTAAAGCACATCATCAATAAAAACAACTTTTTTGTTTTCCACCAAAAAGTCAATCTTGGTTTGATTGGCAGCCAAAGGTTTGTCATTTCTGCGAAAATCATCTCTGAAAAAGGTAATGTCGAGGTAGCCAAATTTTATATTTTCAATTTGATAGCTTTGTTCCAAAAGCGATTTTATTCTGTCAGCCAAATATACACCTCTAGGTTGCAGGCCAATAAGAACGGTGTTTTCAAAATCCAAGTGATTTTCAATCAGCTGATTGGCCAGCCTATGTAGAATGATTTGAATTTTTTTGGAATCTACGAGCAACTCACGACGCATAGCAGAAGAATCTTTGTCACAAAAATAACCAAAAAAAATGAGCCTTACATTTTTATTTAGCAATCACATTTTTTACTGTTGAACCAACAGCATATCCAACTATAAATTTTTTCTTTTCTGTGATTTTGAAATTGCTAAATTTGGATATTTAAAAGTTATTGTTATATATTTGACACGTTATTTTTAAACGACACGCTATACCAACATCTCTACCTAGAAATTATTTTTGAACGTACTGTTTACAAAATGTTTTCTACTAAACTAAACTAGGTAGGGTTATGTATATGCAAAATTTAACCGACGCACAACTTGTCAAGCGTTATATTTCGGGCGATGAAATCGCACTGGAATTTATTATCAAAAAACACCAGCACAAGATTCTGGCATTTATCATTTCGAAAGTTTACGATAGGGATGTGGCAGAGGATATCTTTCAAGATACTTTTGTAAAGGTCATCAAGACGCTTAAGGGTGGAAAATACAACGAAGAAGGCAAATTTTTGCCTTGGGTCATCCGTATTTCACACAATTTGGTGATCGATCACTTCAGAAGAAACCAGCGCATGCCTAAATTTGAGGCCAAAGACAGAGAATTTGACATACTCGAATTTCTTTCCGATGGCACGCGCAATGCCGAAAGCAGCATGATAAAAGAACAAATTCACAGCGATTTGACCAAGATGATACAATTGCTTCCCGATGACCAAAGAGAAGTTTTGGTCATGCGACTCTACAAAGATTTAAGTTTTAAGGAAATTGCAGAAGTCACAGGGGTAAGCATCAACACAGCTTTGGGGCGTATGCGATACGCGCTCATTAACCTGAGAAAATTGGTAGATCAAAATCAAATTGTTCTGACAGAATAGACAATAATGTTAAAGTTTGTCCGTTATTTCTAAAATATTTTTCATGACAAACTTTTACATAAAAAAACAATCACTTAAAGACAGCTTGACGCCCAGAAAAGAAACCATCCATTTTATACTTTCTTTTTCAAGAGCCTATCAAGTAAAACACGTTGATGGTGTACAGTACGAATTATTACTCAATTGATTTTGGAGCCTGACTTTTCAGGCTCTTTTTTTTTGGTAATTCGCCAACACGGATTTTCTCCCGACGGTTTGCGTAATGATGTCTTTTTCTAGGTTCCATCCTCTTGCGGGGCTGTATTCCCTTCCGTACCAAATCATTTGAAGGTGCAGTTTGTTCCACAATTCTTTAGGGAAAAGTCGTTTGGCATCTTTTTCTGTCTGAACGACCGATTTTCCGTTACTCAAATTCCACCGATACATCAGGCGATGAATATGGGTATCTACCGGAAATGCCGCCACACCAAAAGCTTGAGACATAACTACCGAGGCAGTCTTGTGGCCAACAGCCGGTAACGATTCCAATGCTTCAAAATCGGCAGGAACTTTTCCATCGTATTTTTCAATCAGTATTTTTGATAGGCCATAAATACCTTTAGATTTCATAGGAGAGAGCCCCACCGGTTTGATGATTTCTCGGATCTCTGTTTCCGATAGTTTTACCATGTCATACGGATTGTCTGCCTTGGCAAAAAGTAGGGGCGTGATTTGATTGACGCGTACATCCGTGCTCTGCGCAGACAATAGAACGGCAATCAGCAAGGTATATGGGTCTTGATGATCAAGCGGAATGGGCACTTGCGGATATAAATCTTCCAAGGTTTGAATAATAAAGTCAATACTTGCTTTTTTGTTCATATTTTGTATCTTTACATTAAACAAAAGTATAAAAAATGACAACACTTTCACCCGGGGATAAAGCCCCCGATTTTGTAGCCAAAGATCAGGACGGTAATGTAATCAAACTAGCCGATTATAAAGGCAAAAAGTTGGTTTTGTTTTTTTACCCCAAAGCCAGCACGCCCGGTTGTACGGCTGAGGCATGCGATTTGCGCGATCATTACCAACGGTTTTTAGAACAAAATTACACTGTGTTGGGCGTGAGTGCCGATAGTCCGAAACGGCAAAAAGCTTTTCAGGAAAAGTACAACTTGCCTTTTCCGTTGTTGGCCGACGAAGACAGACAAGTGCTTCATGCTTACGGTGTTTGGGGACCAAAAAAGTTTATGGGAAAAACCTTTGACGGTATCCACAGAACTACTTTTGTGATTGACGAAAATGGTCTTATTGCTGAGGTGATTGACAAGGTGAAGACCAAAGAACATGCTGCGCAAATCTTGAAATAACTAGTTTTCGTTTAATTTTTTAAATCGATTGGCGAGTTCCAAGCTCCAAAAGTTCAGCATTTTTTGGTTTTTGCTCCGTACGGCATTCATAAACAAAAGGTCGTCTGCCAAAAAATATTGAAATGCGGCAATTTTTTCTTCGGGAATTTTTAAAGTTTCGATATAGTATGCATCTCTGTAAATAGATTGCACCCTTACAAAGTCGTGGTATTTTCGCTCGGTGGCTAGGTTTTCTCTTAACTTTTTGGTCCGTCCCGAAAGGAAATTCAAAACGGGATCAAAAGAAAAACTGCCGCCTACTCCGTAAAAACGCCCTGCATGGGCTTCCGGTCCGGAAAAATTCCAGTTTGTAGCAGCGTCCACTTCTTTTTCGGCGGGTGTATATTTTTTAAAATCTGCAGGGATAATGCCAAGGCTGATGGCATTTATGCTTTTGTACTCGGTAACTTCTACTTCTTTGAGTAGGTTAACGGCGATGCTTAAGTTTGTTTCCAATCGGGGTTTTTCAAAGTCACTTGGCAGTAAAAAGTATCGGTGTGTGCCGGTGCTGCTCGAACTGATAATGAGCGTGTCGGTGGGTTTTGCCTTGATTACATAGAAGCCGTATTCGTTACTTTTGGCAGTGGTGTTTTGAGTCAGGTTCAAAATGGTGACGCCGCCAACGGGAAGCGAATCTATCATCACGTAGCCTTGCAGCGCACTCGGTTTTTGTGCCAAGCCGTAAGATGATATCAGAAGAAGAAATCCGATAAAGACGGGCTTTTGCAAAAACATCTCTTGGGTATAACTAATCTTTGAGGGTGCTTCGATATTTGTTTGCCAAATCGAGACTTAGAAAATCTATCAGTTTTCTGTTGTTAGACTTAAAAGCTTTCATAAAATCTTTGTTGTCCAACAAATAAACGTGAAAACCGCGCATATAGTTGAGTGGAATTTTTAATCTGTTCTGCACATAATCCTCGCTGTAATAGGCTTGTATGCGTTCCATGTCGTGCAGTTCGGCTTCGATTGCCACGGCTTGGCGCAGTTTTTTGGTTCTACCCGAAAGCGCATTAAGGATTCTATCGAGGCCGTTTCGAGCTGTCAGCAATTGTTTTTCTGCCGGGGTGTATCGCTTAAAATCTGCCGGAATAAGTCCGAGCGAAGTCGCATTGATGCTCGCATATTCAACGACTTCCACTTCTTTGAGCATGTTTACGGCGGCTTCAAGGTAAATGACAAAGAGTTCTTCGGCAAAATCCAACTCGGTCAAGAAAAAAGTCTTTTCACCGGTTTGTACAGAACTGACAAACAATTCATCGCCCGGCTTTGCCAAAATCACAAAAATTCCGTCTCTGTCTGTGATGGTAGCCGTTTTTTGGGTGCGATTCATCACTGTGACATCGGGTACACCAATAGAATCAATAATCACAACACCACTTAGCGTTCTTTCTTGAGAAAAAGAAATAAAAGAGACACATAAAAGCAAGAGTCCCGTAAAATATTTAAGTGATGTCAAAACAAAGAGAGTATTGATTAATAATCGCAATAATACAAAAAATTACGTTTTGGTAGTTTCCTTGGGAGTATAGTCAAATAGATTTTTTTCTTTAATAATGTCCGAGATACCTTCCGGAAGCATTTCTTCCCAACCCTCTTCGTTGTCGTAAATCATTTGTAGGACTTTTCTGGAGAAAATGTCCAATATGTTTGGATTGTAATTTTTGATATCCACCACGCGACCGTTTGTTTTGAAGAACTTGTAGAGTTCTTTCATGCGCGGATGTACTTTGAGATTTTCGCTGTTGATAATAATGTCTAGTGAGGTATCGTGCATCGGATAGAGATACACTTTCAAATCCTTGAAGAATAATTTACCAAAGGCTTCGAGTATGCCACCACTGAGATTTCTATAATATTTTTCATCAAATATTTCTACTAAATTGTTGACACCCATTCCCAATCTGATTTTACTCTTGGTAAACCTGGAAAAATATTCTACCACTTTGTAATATTCTTGATAGTTGGAAATCATTACGTTGTGGCCCATAGAGCACACCAACTCTGCCCTGTCCATAAAATCTCTTTCATCAATTTCGCCTTCAGCCTTGAGGTTTGATAGCGTAATTTCGAAGATTACTTTGGTATTTTCTTCAGACACATCACGTTCTTGCAAGAACATCTGGTAAGAGTTTTCGTAAATGTCTTTGTTGACCATAGTTATGGGTCTAAAACTACCCCGTAGAGCCAAAATATTTTTCTTGTAGAGGACGCTGGCGGGTAATACATTGTTGCCATCCGGAGCAAACATAACCGCTTCGGTCATGCCGTTTTTTACCAATTGTAGGCTCATCAATCTGTTGTCAACATCTTCAAATTGCGGGCCCGAAAAGTTAATCATATCAATTTCAATCTGGTCAAAATCCAGGTGGTCATACAAATATCGAAGGAGCTTTTTGGGCTCTTGATATTTGTAAAAAGCCCCATAAATAAGGTTAACACCTAAAATACCCAAAGTTTCTTGTTGCAATTTGGCGTCATTTTCATGAAAGCGTATGTGCAAAACAATTTCATTGTATTCTTCGTCCGGATCAATTTGAAAGCGAATACCAACCCAGCCGTGTCCTTTGTTTTTTTTCGCAAAATCTATAGTGGCAACTGTATTTGCATAGGAGAAAAAAACCTTATTGGGCTGATTTTTTCGCGTAATTCGCTGTTCCATGAGCATAATTTCATGACGCAGCATGCGTTTGAGTCTGTTTTCTGTTACGTATCTTCCGTCCGGTTCGGCACCATAAATGGCATCGCTAAAATCTTTGTCATAGGCAGACATGGCCTTTGCAATAGTACCCGATGCACCGCCGGCTCTAAAAAAATTTCGGACGGTTTCTTGTCCGGCACCAATCTCGGCAAAAGTACCGTAAATATTTTCGTTTAGATTGATTCTTAGTGTCTTATCTCTTATTGATGGGGTGGTCTCGAACGGTTTGTCACCTTTGAGTATTGAAGACATAGCAGCTTTTTTAGTAGTGCATCAAAGATAAATATAAAGCATAAATTTTAATAGATAAATGTTATTTTTGTGTAAATTATAACAAATTGAAGCTTACATTTTTAGGTACAGGTACCTCTCAAGGTGTCCCGGTTGTTGGAAGCCGCCATCCTGTTTGCTTAAGCACAGATCCAAAAGACAAACGGCTGAGGGTTTCGGTTTTGATAGAGTGGGATGGTTGTGCCTACGTGGTGGATTGTGGCCCCGATTTTAGACAGCAAATGTTGCGTTGTGGTTGCGACAAAATTGACGGTATTTTGTTTACCCACGAACATGCCGACCACGTCAACGGATTGGATGATATTCGGCCGTTTTTTTTTAGGCAAGGCGATATCCCAGTTTACTTACACAAAAGGGTGCTCAAATCTCTTAAAAAGAGGTTTGATTATATGTTTGCGACTGCAAATCGCTATCCCGGCGTAGCTGCTGTGCAACCCCATTTTATCAAAAAGAACGAATCTTTTTTGCTTCACGGCAAAGAAGTAATCCCCATCAATGTACATCACGACAAGTTACAAGTTTTCGGATTCCGCATCGACGATTTGGTGTATTTGACAGACGTTAAAACCATCTCGAAGAAACAGACAGAGAAGGTTAAAGGTGCCAAAGTGCTTGTAGTAAATGCGCTGCGCATTGAGCCGCACACTACCCATTTCAATCTGGAAGAAGCACTCGCGTTTATAAAAAAAGTAAGACCTGAAAAAGCCTATCTCACCCACATCAGTCATTTGATAGGGTTTCATGAAGAAGTACAAAATACACTACCCGAAAATGTTTTTTTGGCTTATGATGGGTTGGTGCTGGATATATAATTAAAAGTTTTCTCCCAAAGTTTGGTCTAAAATAGCCCTGGTTTTTTCACTGTTCCAATCGGCTGCGCCAACTTTCTTTATCAGTATATTTCCTTCCTTATCGATGAGGTAAGAGGTGGGTAGCGATTCTGTAAATAATAGACCCGGTGGATCGCTCAAGGGCTTGTAGGATGGCAGGGTGTAATTTTTTCTCGACAAATACGCTTGGGTGACTTTCAAATCCTCATTTGAAACGAACATAAAATCTACCCGGTCTTTGTAGTCTTCGTACAAACTTTGAAAACTCGGCATCTCTGCGAGGCAAGGTGGACACCAAGTCGCCCAATAGTTTACGATAGTGACACGTCCTTTTTGATTTGAAAAATCGACACGATTTTCCTTTGCGTCCATCAATATCCAACGGTAATCTTCAAGTTTTTTTTGATCTGTTTTTTCAATGACATTTGGGCTAAAAGCCAACAGCCGATTGGCTTGTATTTTTACAAAAGTTCCGAGCGGCGTAAAGAGCAAGATAAGTATGGCGCCTAAAAAAATATAATCGGACTTGGAGGGTTTAGACCATTTAAACATATTGCTTTTATTAAAAAAAAACTGCCGGTAATATGTGATTAGCCGGCAGTTTTTGATAAACGATATACGTATTTATTGATTTTGAGCTTTAATCAAATTTAAAGCAGATCCGGCCCTAAACCACCCAATTTGCTGTGCATTGTAGGTGTGGTTAGTCACTATGGTTTCTTGGGTTCCATCGCTGTGAACCAATTCTATGGTGATGGGTTTATCGGGAGCGATATTTTTTAAATCCGAGAAGTTGAAAGTGTCATCTTCCTGAATTTTATCATAGTCTGCTTCATTTTGAAAAGTGAGTGCCAACACACCTTGTTTTTTGAGGTTTGTCTCGTGAATTCTGGCAAAGGATTTAACCAAAACGACTTTTACACCCAAATGGCGCGGTTCCATGGCCGCGTGTTCTCTTGACGAGCCCTCACCGTAGTTGTGATCGCCTACCACTATGGTTCCGATACCTGCTTTTTTGTAAGCACGCTGTGTATCGGGCACGCCGCCGTATTCACCGGTCAATTGGTTTTTTACCAAATTGGTCTTTTGGTTGAAAGCGTTTACGGCACCAATCAGCATATTGTTTGAGATGTTGTCCAAATGACCTCTATATCGCAACCAAGGACCTGCCATGGAAATATGATCGGTAGTGCATTTTCCAAAAGCTTTAATCAAGAGTTTGATGTTGGTGAAATTTTCGCCATTCCACGGTTCAAAAGGCTCAAGAAGTTGAAGGCGTTCTGAACTGGGACTTACTTTTACCTGTATAGAGGAACCATCTTCGCCCGGGGCCACATAACCATTGTTTTCAACGTCAAATCCGTTTGGTGGCAGCTCCCATCCTGTGGGTTCGTCCAGTTTTACTTCTTCACCGTCTTCGTTGATAAGTGTGTCTGTAATCGGATTGAAACCTAAGTTTCCGGCTATGGCAATGGCCGTAACCAATTCGGGAGAGCCCACAAAGGCCATCGTATTTGGATTGCCATCTGCGCGTTTGGCAAAGTTTCTGTTAAAAGAGTGTACTATGGTGTTGCGTTCTTGCTTTTCGGCACCTTCTCTGTCCCACATTCCGATACAAGGTCCGCAGGCATTGGCAAAAACAGTTGCGCCGATTTGGTTAAACGTATCTATAAATCCGTCTCTTTCAATGGTATAGCGCACCTGTTCAGAGCCGGGTGTTATGGTGAAATTGGATTTCGTTTTTAATTTTTTATCTGCCACTTGTTTGGCCAGCGAAGCCGCACGAGAAATGTCTTCATAGGAAGAGTTTGTGCAAGAGCCAATGAGGCCGTATTCTACTTTTAGTGGCCAATCGTTTTTCGTTGCGGCGGCTTTCATTTGGGAAATAGGCGTTGCCAAATCTGGAGTGAAAGGGCCGTTGAGATGTGGTTCAAGCTCAGACAGATTGATTTCGATAACTTCGTCAAAATATTTTTCAGGGTTTTGATATACTTCGGGGTCTCCGGTCAAATGTTCTTTTACGGCGTTGGCGGCATCGGCTACATCTGCACGTTTGGTGGACCTGAGGTACCTATCCATAGAAGCGTCATAGCCAAAAGTAGAAGTGGTAGCGCCCACTTCGGCGCCCATATTACAGATGGTTCCTTTACCGGTACAAGACATGGCTTCAGCACCTTCGCCAAAATATTCAATGATGGCACCTGTTCCACCTTTCACGGTAAGGATGCCGGCTACTTTAAGGATCACGTCTTTTGGAGCAGTCCATCCGGATAATTTTCCTGTGAGTTTGATACCGATAAGTTTTGGAAATTTCAATTCCCAAGGCATACCGGCCATCACATCCACGGCATCTGCACCACCTACACCTATGGCAACCATACCCAAACCACCGGCGTTTACCGTGTGTGAATCTGTGCCAATCATCATTCCGCCGGGGAATGCGTAATTTTCCAACACCACTTGGTGGATGATACCCGCACCCGGACCCCAAAATCCGATGCCGTACTTTTTGGAAACAGATTCGAGAAAGTCGAAGACTTCGTCACTGGATTTTTTAGCCCGATCCAAATCAGCCACAGCACCCACTTTGGCTTGGATCAAATGGTCGCAATGCACTGTGGTTGGTACGGCTACTCTGGGTTTGCCGGCATGCATAAACTGCAACAAGGCCATCTGCGCTGTTGCATCTTGGCAAGCAATGCGGTCGGGCGCAAAGTCAACGTAATCTTTGGATCGCTTGTAAACTTTTTCTGCGGGATTGTCCCAAAGGTGTGTGTAAAGTATTTTTTCTGAAAGTGTCAAAGGACGACCCACTAGTTTTCGGGCTGCTGTTACGCGCTCTTCTAAACGGGCGTAAACTTCTTTTATCATGTCTATGTCAAAGGCCATGGAATCAATTTTAAGGTTTGTGTTTTATTTTTGGAATGTAAAATACTAAGATACAAATTTAAGAATAAAATCAAATTTATTCCTGCTTTTAGTATGGTTTAGCATGAACACATTACAGTAATATAAGAAAATTGCCGAATTGTCAAAATAGCTGAGTGATAATTTCGGATTCTGTAATACCTTCTGCTTCTGCTTTGTAATTTTTGATGATTCGATGACGAAGAATGCCGTCTGCCACGGCCTGAACGTCTTCAATATCCGGAGCGAATTTTCCGCGAAGTGCTGCATGCGTTTTGGCTGCTATAATCATGTTTTGAGAGGCTCGCGGGCCGGCACCCCAATCTAGGTATTTGTTTACCAAGTCCGCTGCCGATTTTTCTTTGGGTCTGGTTTTGGAAACCAAACGTACAGCATAGTCAATTACATTATCCGGCACGGGAATTTTTTGAATGAGCTGTTGGTATTTTAATATTTCTCCTGAGTTAAATAGCGATTCAATTTTGACAGACTTCCCGGATGTGGTGCTTTTTACCACATCTACTTCTTCGGAAAAACTGGGATATTGAAGTGGAATGGCGAACATGAATCTGTCTAATTGTGCCTCGGGCAAAGGATAAGTGCCTTCTTGTTCTATAGGATTTTGTGTAGCCAACACAAAATAGGGTTTTTGGAGCGGATAGGTGTGTCCGGAGACGGTAACGGCTCTTTCCTGCATGGCTTCGAGCAAGGCAGCTTGGGTTTTGGGTGGCGTTCTATTGATTTCGTCTGCTAAAATAATATTGGCGAAAATGGGTCCCGGAATAAATTTGAACTTCCGATTTTCATCTAAGACTTCGGTGCCGAGTATGTCTGACGGCATCAAATCGGGTGTAAATTGTATTCTTTTAAATTCGAGACCTAGGGCTTCGGCAACAGTATGTACCATCAAAGTTTTGGCCAAGCCGGGCACACCGATTAGGAGTGCATGTCCGCCTGAGAAAACAGCGTTGAGGAGCATATCAACCACCGCGCGTTGACCGATAATTTTTTTTGCTATTTCACCTTGAAGTTTCTCGTATTTGCTTACGAGTTCTTGGAGCGCAGCCACGTCTGACATAAAGCTATTTTTTTAACCAATTGTTAGTGAACTCACAAGATTTGTGGCTGCCACTAATGCTGATGTAAGTGTCTTTTATTTTTTCTTCTTGCCATTTGCCAATTTCACGAATTTGCTTGTCGCGCAGGGCCAATTCTTTGATGCGGCTGTAGTCTTTTACAAAATCTGCTTCGTGCTCATCCCAACGGCGTAGTACCTTGATGATTTTGTAGTTTTTTTCTTCAGCCCTGCCTTTTGATTCTAAAAAAGGTAACGATATTTCACCTTCCTTGAGTGCAGAGACTTTTTCGTACATGGACGGGTCTAACTTTGTGAGCTCCAATCTGGTTTCCAAAGTCTGTGGGTTAAAAAGTTTTCCGCCGTTGGCGCGGGTTTCTTTTTCGCTGGAAAATATCAGAGCGGCATCTTCAAAAGAAATTTCACCACTGGTAATTTTTTGACGCACACTATCTATGGCTTCTTTGGCTTTGGCCAATTCTGTGGAGGTAACTTCGGGCGAGATGAGTATGTGTCTCAATTCCCTGTCTTTTCCTCGTATTTTGTCGAGTTGAATGATATGCCAACCAAATTCCGATTCAAAAGGTTGTGACACTTCTCCTTCCTGAAGGGTGAAGGCAACATCTTTAAATTCTTTGACGAAGGGTGTTTGTTTATTGATGATATAAAGCCCGCCTTTTGAAGAAGAGCCGGGGTCTTGAGAATACAAAATGGCTTTGGATGAAAAACTTGCGCCGTTTTCAACGACATCGTAACGGATTTCATTGAGCCGATCTATAACGGCTTGTTTGGCTTTTTCGCTTACCTGTGGCTTGATTACAATTTGTGCCAATTCTACTTCGGCACCAAAAAACGGTTTCTGGTCTTTAGAAATGTTATTGAAAAATTGCCGCACTTCGTCTGGGGTTACTTCTATAGATTCTATGATTTTTTCTTGCATGTCCTGAGCCAATTTTTGACTTTTATCGATGTCAAAAAGCTCTTGCCGAAGTTCTTCTACAGATGATTTTTGATAGAATTGCACTACTTTATCGATGCTTCCCAATTGTTCTGCAAAGCGTGCAATTTGTTGATCTACCATGGAATTGATCTCTGAATCTGCTACAATGATACTGTCTTGGGTAGCTTGGTGTGCATACAATTTGTCTTCGAGCAGTTTGCCGATGATTTCGCAACGGCTGGCGGTGCTATATCCATTTTGTTTGAGGTCTATCAGTGTTTTGTCCACATCAGATTCGAGAATAACGTAATTGCCCACCACTGCGGCCACGCCATCTACTTTAATTCTTCCGCCTTGAGAAAGTACTTCCTCGGGTGTTTTTTTGACTTCGTCAGGAATAATTTCGTAGCCTTGTTGCGCAAGACCAAAAAACGGGAATAAAAAGAGAAAAATCGTGTTAAGGTTTTTCATGGTGTTTGATAATTTCGAAAGTTTTGTCTTTAATAGCATCATTTGTCAGGTCGGTTTCCAACTTTTTCATCAAAGCGGCCGTTCGCTGGTTGAGGATAATTTGATTCAGTGTTTTTTCGACATACGAAAGTGGGGCGATTTCATTGCGAACCAATTTGTCCTTTACAAAAATCAAATATACACTTAATGAGTCTTGTAGCTGTGAAAATTGTGATTTTTTTAAAATTTCATCGATGTTGTCACTGTTTATTAGCGGTATTACGCGAAGTACATCTTCTTGGCGCACCCAAAGTGAGTCGTTGAGACTGGCTTTGTTAAATTGAATAGAGAGGGAATCGAGTTCGCGGGCGCTTTTTGCATCAAATTTTTTGAATTTATCTGTTACAGATTTTAGTCCGGAGTGATTTTTTGACAATTGAATAAATCGCAGTTGGTAAATGTCTTCATTCAGCCTAAAATTAGTCGCATTGCGGTTGTAAAAATCGAGTTGTTCAGTATCTCGGATGACGGTATCCAACTGTTGCGAGACGATTACTTCTTTGTAAGCCCTTGCATACAAGTCATTTTTATATTTTTCGATGAGTTTGTCCAATTCGGCCTGTTTTTCAAAACTCAAATTGATACGCGACTTTTCCAACAATAATTTCTCTGTCGCCCAACGGTTTATAAAGGTCTGCGCCAGTAAAATACTATCTTCTTCTGAGGCATCCGCAGGGATAAACGCATCGAGTTCGGCAGCCGACAAGTAGGTTTCATTGACACGTGCCACGGCATCTGACGGTTTAGGTCTTTTTAAAAAACTCAGATAATCACATCCTGACACCAATAGGCAAAGCAGTAAAAGAGAGACAATACGCAGCATAATTATGGATTGATGAGTTTTTCAGCATTTTCCGAAACTTGAACCCTGTATTTTTTCCGAAGGGCTTCTAACCAATTTTTTTCGAAATAATCCTGATAATCGCTGAGCAGTAAGGGCGTTTTCCATGATTTGGCCGCTTCATTATCGGATGTAGTAGATACCGGCCTTAAGTTCTGATTGTATTTTTGCTTATTTTTTTCGTAAAATGCCTTGAGTCCTATACTGTCTTGTTGCGATTTTTGCCAAACCTCTTTTTCCATCAGGTTGAAAACGAGCAAACCTTCTTGGTATTTCTGCAATACATTTTTGAACTCCGCATTGTGAAACTCCAAATGTGTTTGGTGGTATTCCTGTAGGGATTCTCTGAAAAAAGCATCAAAAAAAGTAGCGAAAGAAGCCTGCTGCATTTCTTGCGCCTGCCTGGGATTTCTAAAGAGATTTTCGTAATAAGTGAGCAGGTCTTTTCGGTAGTAAGCTTCGTCTTCAATTTTAAAAATTTCGAAATTGCTGAGTGTATCTACAATCCAAGTGGGATGGTTATTTGATAATTTAGCCAGATTTTCCTCGTTTTTGACTACTTTGTATTGCTGTTTGAGCCAATCTATTTTGGCGTCCTCTATTAACGAAGACCTGCTGTCTCTCTGCACGCGCATGGTTAGCAAATCTTTGTTGGTTTCAAAATCGCCAAGAGGTTCTCTTTTTACCATCTGAACAATGTGCCAACCAAAACGCGTTTCAAATGGTTCAGAAATCTCTCCGGGCAGGAGTGCAAAGGCGGCTTCTTGAAACTCAGCTACAGAAATTTGACCGATGCTGAAAGATTGCATCAAACCCCCGCGGGCGGCACTTGCCGGGTCTTCGGACTCGTGTTTGGCAAGGCTGTCAAAAACTGCACCTTTCAGGAGTCGGGTATGTAAGTCTTTTATTTTTTTGATTTTCAGTTGTTCTAAAGAATCGTTTTCTCCGTGCAGGAGCTGTATTTGTTTTACAGTGACCCTGCCGTTGGACGGCCGCTTGTCCACCACTTTCAAAATGTGATAGCCATAGCGGGTTTTAAAAATTTCTGAAATACCACCTTCGGGTGTGTTGTAGGCAGCACTCTCAAATGGGTACACCATTCTCAACACAGAAAAGTAGCCCAAATCTACCTGGGCTTCCGTTACAGCGGGTTGGCTGTAAGCCATAGCGATTTTAATAAAATCTTCACCATTGCGTAGCTTTTGAAGTGCTTCTTTCATGGTGTTATAGGCGGCCAAAGTGTCTTCTGGCTTGGCATTTTCCGGCACCATAATGAGTAGGTTCAATGCGTGAATTTCTTCCTGCGAACGCGCATATGCTTCTTTGACCAATTTGTCCATCACATCCGGATTTTTGGTGAAAGACGTTACCAATTGGTCCCGATAGCCACCGACTTCTGAAAGATAGGCAGGTAGGGTGTCTAAACCCAAACGGACAGCTTCGCGAAGTTTTAGTTTGTAATTGATAAACAACTCTAGGTAATCTTGTTGGGCATCGATGCTGGGTTCACCCACATTGTTTTCAAACAAGTTGCGGTATTCGCCGAGCGTGGCAGCATCGCCGTCTATGGTAAATAGAATAACTTTTTCTTGCTGCGCATAAGACCCTAAGCCGAGCATCATCAGACAAAAACTCAAGATTTTCTTCATGGACAAACAGTTAATTTTTTTAAAAGAAGTAATGCATTTTGTTTCAGTAAACTAACGAAAATTGCCTCAACTTATTTTTGTTTTTCTTTTAAATGCGTGCAAATTTAGACAAACGAAACGTAAGATTGAAATATTGATGCATTTACGCAAACGTTTGCGTAACACAGCTATGTTAAAATTTTATGGCTTAAACCCAAAAACACCCTGGAAATTTTGCAGATAAAAGGTAGTTTTATATATATTTGGGTGAATTTAGAACAGTTTAATTTTAAAAAACACTTTGTATGAAAAGATTTTACTTATTGATTTTTTGTTTGCTTTTAAGCAATTCACATGTTCAAGCCCAAACTTTATCGGTTGGGATTTTGGGCGACGGTGTACCCGGACATTCTTTTGCAGGTCCCGACTTGGATTTGGTCAATCAAGGTGACGATGTTAATTTCTTTTTGGCTAATGTTACACTCACAGCCGCTGCAAATGGTCTAAAATTTAGAACCAATGATGATTGGGCGACCAACTGGGGCAATACCAATTTTCCCAACGGCCAAGGATTCTTAGGAGGAGCCAATGTAGCCACACCGGCGGGCACTTTTGATATTTATTTGCACATCGATGCCAATACAGGCAATGCGGCCTACAGTTTTCAACAGCCCGGTGTTTTTCCCACAATGGGTATCTTGGGCGATGCTGTGGTTGGGAATGGTTTCGCAGGTCCCGATTTGAATTTGGTAACTTCCGATGGTATAGTTTACACAGCCGCCAACGTAAGTATGGTTTCAGGTATTTTTAAGTTGCGCCAAGACGACGACTGGACGCTTAATTGGGGTTTTCCAAACACAGGTCAACCTTCGGGTTCTCAAATATTAAACAATCCTGAACTTGGTGTTTTTAGCGGCATCATGGTCAATGATTTCGGAGGCAGCTCTGTTAATATTGACATTGATATAACCGGTACTTCCGGTATTTTTGATATTGTTTTCAACCGGCACACGGGCGAGTTAACCCTATCAGACTCCACCATGTCCCTAACCGACTTAACCAACACCGGTGTTCAAGCCCGCTTTGTCGGTAAAGAATTGGTTGTGAGTGGACTGAACGATGTAGCTACCATCAGCGGTTTTGATTTGTTGGGCAGAAAACTTTTTAGCGTGCAACGCAACCTAAGTGGCAATTTCAGAGAATCTTTGCCCATGCCCGAAAACCAAATAGGTATATTGCGTATAGAAAGTCCTACTTTTACCGAAACTTTAAAAGTGGCCAACATTCGCTGATGAAACCTACGGACTGTATCAAACTTATTTGGGATTTTAGAGGTCCTGAGTCTTTTAAGATAGCTGCGCACCACGCCAAGCACCTCAAAGAATTTGCTCAAAAAGAAGCACTTACACATACCATAGCCGAAAGCATTCAAACAGATTCGCTTTCGGCTGTGGCTTTTTTGGTGGTCACGCAAGCAGAAATGCCTGCCGTACGCGATGCTTTAAAACCGCATCGGGGGGAAGTTTATCCGATGTGAAACCTGCGGTCAATCTATTTGTTTTTAACTTTAGTAACAAGGAACACTAATACTTTTGCATGACTTAATTTTTTTGGGTTGGTAATGGTTTAAAACATTTTGTTTAATATTTTAAATATAAAGTTAAACATTTTGTATCTTTGCATGAGATCATCAAATCATGAAATTGCATACACTCCACAGCATTCAGAAGTTGCCCATTCCACTCGATCAAGCCTGGGATTTTTTATCCAATCCGGCAAACCTCAGTGTCATCACACCTCCCGATATGGGTTTTGTCATTCGATCGGGCGCAGACAGAAAAATGTATCCGGGACAAATCATCCACTATTGGGTTTCACCTTTTGCCGGCATTAAAACGCAGTGGGTGACGGAAATTACCCATGTACAAAATCAACAATTTTTTGTAGATGAGCAGCGCTTTGGTCCATATAAAATGTGGCACCACAAGCATTTTCTGAAAGCGGTGGATGGCGGTGTGGAAATGGAAGACATCATTCATTATGTAATACCCTTTGGATTTTTGGGAACTGTAGCACACCAACTTTTTATTCGCAAAAAATTGGAAACTATTTTCGAATTCAGGCGGTTGAAACTCATCGAATTGTTTGGTTCTTTTGAAAAGTGACGCTTTTCACCTGCGTAAAAGCAATCTCAAGACAGATTGTGAACACGCAAAAATTTTTAGATTATAAATCCTAGTTGATTCATGAAAAACATTCTTCTCATCGGCGGTTCGTACGGCATAGGTCTTCAAACGGCACGTATTTTGTCTGAAAATAATAAGGTTTTTGTTGCGTCTAGGTCAGTCGGAGATTTGGATACAAACCTCATCACCCACATATCTTTTGATGCGGCCACAGATACTTTGTCTGAATCCCAACTTCCTGAAGTTTTAGACGGATTTGTCTTTTGCCCGGGCAGTATTAACCTCAAACCTTTTAGGGCTTTGAAGCCAGAACATTTTGCATCCGACTTCAAAACAAACTTTTTAGATATGGTTACGGCTTTGCAAGCCGTTTTACCCATGTTGAAAAAGTCAAAACAAGCCTCAGTTGTCTTGTACAGTACGGTTGCAGTTACTCAAGGCATGCCTTTTCATACAAGTGTAAGTGCATCTAAAGGTGCTATTGAAGGTTTTGCGAAGGCTTTTGCAGCCGAACATGCACCTCAGATTCGCATGAATGTGATTGCCCCTTCACTGACGCAAACACCCTTGGCAGAAAAACTCTTATCTTCGGATGAAAAAGTAGAAAAAGCCGCGCTCAGGCATCCGTTGAAAAGGATTGGACAGGCAATAGACATTGCACAAGCAACGGCCTTTTTACTCTCTGATGAAGCTTCTTGGATTACCGGTCAGGTTTTAGGTGTTGATGGTGGTTTGTCAAGTTTAAAAATAGGATAGTTTTTGGAAAAATTAAATATTTTTTGGTTTAGAAGAGATTTGCGTATTGCAGACAATCACGGCTTGTTTTGTGCGTTGAATTCGTCTGAAAACGTTTTGCCTATATTTATTTTTGATGCTGAAATCTTAGCAAATCTCCCAAAAAACGATGCACGTGTTACCTTTATCCACCAACAGCTTAGTCAGCTCAACAATTTTTTAAAAACGCAAAATAAAGGCATACGGGTTTGTGTAGGTAAACCGTTCGACGTGTTTGCGCAGCTTTGCTCAGAATTTCGAATTGAAAGTGTCTTTAGCAATCGGGACTACGAACCCTATGCGCAAAAACGCGATCGGGAGATTGCCGGATTTTTAAACAAAAACGGTATTCGCTTTCAGCAATACAAAGATCAGGTCATATTTGAGCAAAATGAAGTAGTCAAAGAAGACGGAAACCCCTACGTGGTGTACACGCCGTTTATGCGCAAATGGAAAAGTGTTTTTGCCAAAACACCACCCTGTCAATATCCTTCAGAAGCGTACTTGCATAAACTGTGGTGGCAAAAAACGTATTCAATACCTACTTTGCAAGAAATCGGCTTTGAAGCTTCATCCATACATGCGCCACAGTATCAAATGGATGCGCCAACCCTCACAAATTATGAAGCAACCCGAAATTTTCCTGCCTTGGATGGCACTTCTTTTTTAGGAACCTATCTTAGGTTTGGCACAGTGAGCGTTCGCCAAATTGTGCAAAGCGCATGGCAGATTGAGAACCAAACATTTTTAAATGAACTGATTTGGCGAGAGTTTTTTATGCAAATTCTTTGGCATTTTCCACATACGGTTACGCGAAGTTTCAAATCCCAATACGATGCGATTTTGTGGCGCAACAGCGAAGCCGATTTTGACAAATGGAAGCATGGCCAAACCGGTTTTCCTTTGGTTGATGCGGGCATGCGTCAACTTAACCAAACCGGTTGGATGCACAATCGGGTGCGCATGCTCGTGGGAAGTTTTTTGTGCAAACATCTGTTGATAGATTGGCGCTGGGGCGAAGCTTATTTTGCTGAAAAGTTGTTGGACTACGAAATGTCCAGCAATGTAGGCAACTGGCAATGGGTAGCCGGATGCGGGGTAGATGCAGCTCCCTATTTTCGCATCTTCAATCCTGCTGAACAAGTCAAAAAATTTGATGCAAAACACCTGTACATCAAAAAATGGGTGGATGAACTGGATAGCTTCGCTTATCCGCAACCCATGGTAGATCACAAAGAAGCGCGAGAACGTTGTTTGCGGGTTTACAAAACCGCTTTGGGAAGCTAACGGCAATTCACAAAATATCGCTTCCAGATTGGATTCCGATTTTCAAAGAGTTTTCTTTTTATTTTCAGAAAGGCCAGCGCCGTCAACATAGCATCACCTTCAGCAGTGTGCCTTCCATGTCCGGATATGTTTAACTCATGACAAAGTGCGTCCAAAGAAACGGCTTCGTTTTTGTGGTCGTATGTATAGAGCGGTTTAAGTTTTTTAAACAGGTAAGCCGTGTCGAGCGTGGGATTGCGGAGTTTCATCAAACCATTTCTCTCAAGTGCGCAGTTGAGCATTTTTATATCAAAACAAACATGATGCCCGAGCAAAATGGCATCACCCACATAGGCCAAAAATTTTTCCAAAGCTTCCTTTTCAGTAATTTTACTTTCCGACCCTTTTTTGGTAATGCCGTGAATGCCGGCAGTTTTTGAGTTAAAGTAATCTTGGGCAATTAAACACTCAAACCTGTTTGCAAGCAAAATTTGATTGCCTTCAATGGTGAGACAAGCGATAGAAAGCAGCCTGTCGATATGCACGTCAAGTCCGGTAGTTTCGGTATCCAATACCACAATTTTGGATACCAAATCTTTGTTGTGAATTTTTAAAAAGCGCTTTGTAAATGACCACATGAAAAAGGCGGTTTACACTAAAGTCAGACTAAGAGTTTGAAGAGTTTTCGATAAAACTCGTCAGGTTTAAAAGGCTTGTTGATGATTTCATCCATGCCACAAGCCAGAAGTTCTTGTCTTTTTTCGCTCAGAGACAGGGCGGTGAGTGCGATAATTGGTATAGCGGTGTTAAAAATTCGGATGTAGCGTGTCGCTTCAATGCCACTGATGCCCGGCATGTGTATGTCCATCAAAACGCCATCGTATTTCCTGTATTTGACCATTTCTACAGCTTTGGTGCCATTGTCAACCACTTCGCAAGAGATGCCCACACTTTCGACAATTTTCCGGGTGATCATTTGGTTTATTTTGTTGTCTTCTACGATTAAGAGTTTTTTGCCTTTGAGTTTTTCCAAATCAAAATGTGTGATTTCTTGGCCGTCTTCTCCATTACTCAGTTTGGCGGTCAAATCAAAATAGAAAGTAGAACCCTCGCCCAATTTACTTTTGACGGAAATTTCGGAATCCATCACTGCTAAAATGCGTTTTACAATGGCCAATCCTAAACCGGTACCACCAAATTTTTTATTGATTTCGGTATCACCCTGAGAGAAATTGTCAAAAATATTTTCGAGGTGTTTTTCTTCAATACCTATACCCGTATCTTGAACTTCGAAAGTAAAATTAACAGCAGTGTCTTTTTGCCAATTTTGTTTGATGCGCACCCAAACCGTACCATCTTCTGTAAATTTAACTGCGTTTCCGATTAGATTGACGATGACTTGATTAAATTTCACTTCGTCTGTGACGATTTTTTCGGGCAGATTGGGGTCGATTTCTAAAATTAATTTGGTGTTGTTTTTCTTGGCAGTTTCCTGAAAAGATTGGATGACTTGTTGTAGGGTAGTTCTGATCTCAAACTGGTTAAAATCAACGGTTGCCTTATCTGAATCGAGCCGGTTGATTTCGAGGATGTCATTGACAAGCGCTAGCAGATACTCACCCGAATATCGCAGCGATTCCAAATTTTCTAATTGTTCCGGTTTGGGATTATCGTTGAACAATAAATGAGAAATACCTGTCACGGCATAGAGCGGTGTTCTCAATTCGTGGCTAATGGTAGAAATAAAACGTTCGCGAATAGAGGCGATGTCTTCCGCTTTGTTTTTGGCTACTTCCAATTGTTGGTTTTTGATGCGAAGCAGTTCGTTGGACCGGAGGCGCAGGTTGTTGTTTCTATAAAATGTACGCGTCAAGAAAGCCAATACAATAATCAGTGCCAAACCCATAAAAGTAATCAGGTACAAATTGCGTATCGTTTTGGCATCTGCGGCTTGGCCCGCTTTTAAACGATCGATGATTTCCGAATAATACTGACTGTTTTCCGACTTTTTTAGCGGGAAAAACTGGTATTGGTTTGAAAACAGTATTTTATCTTTTTCTTCTTGATGTTTTTTGAGGTACAAGAGGGTCTTTTCGGTGTCTTTTATCGCTTCATAATAATCAGACAGCCGCTTATAGGCCATAGATGACAGCATGATATAATTTTCCTGAAGAGCAAAATTGAGCACCTCTCTGCTCAACTCATAGGCTGTTTCCAAATTCCCGACCTTGAGGTGTGCCCCGGCAAGTTTTGCTTTGGCATAGTTGATTTCATAGCCATTTTTGTGTTTTTCAAAAGTCTTGAGTGAAAATTCATAACGTTTTAAAGCTTCTTGGGGCAGTTCGCGATGTTCGTCAAGAATTCCTAAATAAATATAAGCTTTTGCCTTAAAGTATTTGCTCGGAAGTCTTACGGTAGAATCGATGGCAGTGTTGAAATACAAATTTGCCAAGTCTAAGTTTTTCTTGCCCAAGTGAAAAATACCATAAGCCAGATAAGTTCTGCAAATTATTGAATCGTTGTTTTTTTGTTGGATTTCAAGCGCTTCTTTTAAGTGTCGTTCAGTCTCATCAAAATAGTTGAGTGCCATGTAGGCTTCTGTGAGTAAAGTGCCGAATCTGGCTTGCTCTTGTGTGTTATTTTCCAAAATAGCAAAATCATACACTTCTCTAGCTAAAATGGCTGCTTCGGTAAAATTTGCTTTCTCGAATAGATGTGTAAATTCATTTTTCTCTGCTACATAGTCAAAACCTTGCGAATGACTTATGCAACAAAAACAGAGAAAAAATGTTAAAATCTTGAGTTTAGTCAGTGTCATTGATGGATTTTTATCAATCCACCCCAAAAGTAAAAATAAAATTGAGAAATTTCTTTATTTATCAATTTATAAAATACCTAGCGTTTTTTTCTTTACAAAATGTGTTTCTGCGCTTTGTAGGATGAACGCACCAAAGCACCACTTTCTACATGTCTAAAACCGAGATTCTTACCGATTGCTTCATATTTGTGAAATTGCTCCGGCGTGATGAATTCTTTTACAGGCAGGTGTTTTTTGGAAGGCTGAAGGTATTGCCCGATGGTGACTACATCTACCTCGGCATTTCTCAAATCGTGCAATGTTTGTATTACTTCTTCTTCTTTTTCACCCAACCCCAACATGATGCCTGATTTTGTTCGACGTACGCCTTGCGTTTTTAAATATTGTAAAACTTGCAGACTTCTGTCGTATTTTGCTTGGATACGTACTTCGCGGGTAAGTCTTCGCACCGTTTCTAAGTTGTGAGAAACGACTTCGGGTGCGACTTTCACAATACGGTCAATATTGCGATGCACTCCTTGGAAATCCGGGATTAAGGTTTCTAGGGTGGTTTGCGGATTCATCCTTCGGATTGCCATAACAGTTTCTGCCCAAATAATAGAACCCATATCTTTGAGGTCGTCTCTATCTACAGAGGTGATGACGGCATGTTTGATACCCATTATTTTGATAGATCGCGCCACCTTTTCGGGTTCCGCCCAATCTACTGATTCCGGCCGACCGGTCTTAACACCGCAAAAACCGCAAGATCGGGTACATACATTTCCCAAAATCATAAAAGTGGCTGTGCCTTCACCCCAACATTCGCCCATGTTTGGGCAACTTCCCGAAGTGCATATAGTATTGAGTTTATAGTTTTCTACCAGGCTGCGAAGTTCTGTATATTTTTTTCCTGTGGGAAGCTTCACGCGAAGCCATTTGGGTTTGGCGGTGGGCAATATATGCGATTTTTCTAGAGTTTCCATAGCAAAATTTTAAAGATACAAAGGTATGATTTACTTATAAGATGCTCAAATACCAAATGCTAAAACTAACCAAAAAGAACAAACCGCTCCAGCTGAGTAAACGCAGCCACTTACCCGGCCTGTCTGCCACCGGCATATGCTTTCCGGTGACCAATCGAAAATTCATCAAGGCGTAAAAAGGCGCTGTCAAAAACGAGGTAATTGTAGCAAATTTGACCAAAGTACCCATTTCTGAAATGTAGAAAAAGAAAATAACAAGCGTACCCGTTGCGAGTATTCCAATCCATAAAAAGTATCCTTTGCTATTTTTCTTTCCTGATATGATCTCAACAGCCCTATTCATAGACCTAGGCGAAGCATCCAATGTGGTGATGGTGGTGCTAAACATAGTTGTAAAAGCTGCTATGGCTACCACGATTGCAGCTCCCGAACCGAGCGTTTCTGTGTAAAGGCTTAAGAGTTGTGAAGTAAAAGTTGATGCATTATCGCTGAAACCTATTGGACGGCCATACATCACCAAAGCACCCAAAAGCAGAAAGAGAATCGCCAGAACCACAGCACCGATGAGGCCGAAATTGAAATCGCGTAAACCCGATTTTTGGTCGAAAGATGCGTTTGACTTCTTTTTTTCCAACACCCATAGCGATTGCCAAACCGAGATGTCCAAAGGAGCCGGCATCCAACCCATAAAAGCAATCAGAAAGACAATCCCTGTAGTTTCCGTTGGGAAGGCTTGCGCCCAATGTATTGAATGTGTTTTTTGGAAGGCAAATGCCACGGCCAGGAGTGTGCAAATCGTGAGTGTGAGAATAATAACTTTCATGATTTTATCCAAAAAAGCATATTTTCCTACAGTCAAAATCAGGATGCAAACTAAGGTGATAACGCCACTCCAAACAGCCAGGTTGTCCGTGAGGCCGAACAAATGCCCGGCAATGTTGGCTGTCACGATAGTAACCGCTGTTTGTATGGTAAACATGGTTGCAAAAGTGATGACGATATAGACCACCAACACCCATTTCCCCATTTTTCTGTAGCCCTCTAGCAAGCTTTCACCGGTTGCCAAGGCATATCGAGGTCCGTATTGAAAAAATGGATATTTAAAAAAGTTGGCCAACAAAACGGCCCAGAGCAACCCCAAGCCGTAATCGGCACCGGCACGTGTAGATTGTACCAAATGAGACACGCCCACAGCCGCGCCGGCAAACAAAAGTCCCGGACCCAGGTTTTTGACAAAGGAAACCGCCTTAGGAAACATGATCGCCTTGGTTTTTTATGATTTCTGCCAACAATTTCTTGGCGCGTAAGAGCTTTATTTTTACATTATTAACAGGTTCTTGTTTGACGGCTGCAATTTCTTTGTACGAAAGTTCCTTAAAATAGCGCAGGTTGATGATTTCTCTGTAATCCGGTTTCAGCTTTTTAATGCATGCCAACAAATTGGACAAATTTTGCTCTCGAATCAATTCGTCTTCTTGGGTGAGCGATTCATCTGCAATTTCGTGTTTGCGAATGTCTGAGGCTTGTTCCATATCGATGTTTTTGACTGCATTTTTTTTGCGAAGAAAATCGATGTAAACGTTTTTAGAAATGGTAATCAGCCAGGTTTTAAAGGTGTAATTGGCGTCGTAAGTGTTTATCTTTTCAAAAGCTTTAGAAAAGGTTCGTATGCAAATGTCTTCAGCATCGTTTTCATTTACATTTCTTTTCAGGTGAAAGGCCAATACTTCTTGCCAATACAAGTCGAGCAGACTGCTGAATGCCTGTTGCTGTCCTTTTTTGGCAGCTTCTATAAGTGCAGAAACATTTTTTATTGGATTCAAACAGTTCGGTTTCGATTGAAAGCGTCAAATATCAAGGGTAAATATACACAAGGAAAATTAATAGTAAAATTTTTTATGTTGCCAAACACAAAACAAGTGTTCATTTATATGATGAGTTTTTGGCTAGAAACTTTTATTGCAATTGGCCTGGGTGTCTTTAAAAGAGGTCTCGACTGTCCGGAAACACAATCCTAAATGAAAATGAACAAGCTGCTGTATGTATGATAATCAAACGCAGGTAATGAAGAAAGTGCCGCGGTTTATTTCTTTTTTTCTCCCTCACAAGTATCAAACTGGTCGGGCGTTTTGCCGCAAAAACTACAGGCTTCACCATCTTGATTCAGAAAAGGACTTTGGCTGGCGCAAGTGCCCGAAAATTTACCGTCTTTTTTAGCCCAGATTTTTATGGCAATACCGGCAAATGACAAGCCAATTAATACGATGGTAATCAGAAAAAGTTCCATGACTGTTTAATTTCACCACAAAGATAAGAGATGAAAAACTTATTCTAAAATGTGAGGCGTTAATTATTTTATAAACCCTCAATAAATTGAGAATGAATGCGTTTGTAACTTTGTTTTATTCGCCCAAATAGATTCTGACAATTGTGTTATTTTTGCGCATGCAAAACAATGTACTCATACTCGATTTTGGTTCCCAATACACCCAACTGATTGCCAGAAGGGTTCGTGAACTCAATATTTATTGTGAAATTTTCCCGTTCAACAAAATTCCGGAGGATCTCTCTAGCTTCAAAGCTGTTATCCTTTCGGGTAGTCCGTCCTCAGTTCGGTCTGATGCCGCACCCATACCCGATTTGAAAAACATCAGAGGCCATTTGCCTGTGTTGGCTGTCTGCTACGGTGCCCAATATTTGGCCCATAGTTTCGGAGGCGAAGTCAATGCGTCAAACACCCGTGAATACGGACGTGCAAAACTCTCCTACGTTTCTGAAGATTGTCCGCTTTTTCAAAACATAGCAGTGGGCTCTCAAGTTTGGATGAGCCATAGTGATTCAATTATCCGCTTGCCTGAGGGTGCCAAACATATTGCCGCCACGCACGATGTCAAATACGCTGCTTTTCAGATGCCAGGTGAGCTGACTTTTGGCATCCAATTTCATCCTGAAGTGTATCATTCCACAGACGGCGCGCTGTTGTTAGAGAATTTTTTGATTCGTATCGCCAAACTTTCACAAGATTGGACACCGGATTCCTTTGTAGAAATGACGGTTGCCGATTTGCAAGCTCAAATTGGCTCCGATAGGGTAGTGCTCGGTCTTTCCGGCGGAGTCGATTCTACTGTGGCCGCAGTATTGTTGCACAAGGCCATTGGCAAAAATTTGTACTGTATTTTTGTAAACAACGGTTTGTTGCGCAAAAACGAATTTGAAAAGGTTTTAGATCAGTACAAACACATGGGCCTCAACGTAAAAGGCGTCGATGCTACAGATCAGTTTTACAAAGCATTGGCCGACAAAGAAGACCCCGAGCAAAAGCGAAAAGCCATTGGTAAAACTTTTATCGAGGTTTTTGATCAAGAGGCGCATGCCATTCAAGATGTTTCCTGGTTGGCGCAAGGCACCATTTACCCGGATGTCATCGAATCGGTATCCGTAAACGGGCCGTCTGTTACTATCAAATCGCACCACAACGTGGGTGGGTTGCCCGATTTTATGAAGCTGAAAGTTGTAGAGCCTTTGCGGATGTTGTTCAAAGATGAGGTGAGGCGCGTAGGCCGCTCCTTGGATATCGCAGACAGTTTGTTGGGGAGGCATCCTTTTCCCGGCCCCGGTCTGGCCATACGCATTTTAGGTGATGTCACCGCCGAAAAGGTACGGTTGTTGCAGGAAGTGGATGACATATTTGTGGAAGGACTCAAAACTTGGGGTTTGTACGATGATGTTTGGCAAGCGGGTGTCATTTTGTTACCCGTTCACAGCGTGGGTGTTATGGGTGACGAAAGAACCTATGAGAAAGTAGTCGCTTTACGGGCAGTTTCTTCTACGGATGGGATGACCGCAGATTGGGTACATTTGCCTTATGAGTTTCTGATGAAAGTGTCTAACGATATTATTAATAAAGTAAAAGGCGTTAACAGGGTAGTGTACGACATTTCCTCTAAACCGCCATCAACCATAGAATGGGAGTAATTATAAACAAAACAGTTATGCTGAGAAAAACATATTTTGCAATTCTATTTGTTTTTATCATTCAACTTTCTTTTGCACAGTTACATACGGTTCAAAAAAGAGAATCTATCACAGATGTTGCTAGGCAATACAACATGACACCTTTTGAATTGTTTCAGCTCAATCCGCATGCAAAAAACGGACTTGAAGAAGGCGAAGTACTTCGGGTGACGCAAGTAGTGCCACTTGGTACACAGCTATATGATGCATACAAAGTAGGCAGGAAAGAAACCCTTTTTGCGATAGGTCAGAAATTTGGAATTTCCGTAGAAGACATCAAAAAATACAACCCGATTTTGGAGCGAAATGAATTGAAAAACAAACAGGTGCTGCTGATACCCGTATCATATGATGATATGTTTGGTGATGAAAATGCACCGATTGCCCAACAATATGTTGTAAAACCAAAAGACACCAAGTGGCGTGTGGCTTACCTACACAATATGACACTTGAAGAGTTGGCGACTTTAAACCCCGGGCTGGCAGAAGTGTTAAAGCCGGGTCAGATATTGAAAGTTTCGCATCCCATGAGGATTTTACCCACTTTCGATGCTGATAAATATGATTTGTACGAAGTAAAACCTAAAGAAACACTATATAGTTTGCTCAAAAAGTGGCAAATTTCTGAGGCTGCGCTCAACGAATTAAATCCCCAACTAAAAGACGGATTAAAGGCCGGAATGATGTTGAAAATTCCAAAACAGCAACAGGATAAGTCTTTTGAGGTTTTTGAAAATGTAGCTGCTTTGCAGTCAGAAATGCTCAATACAAAACCCTACAAATTGGCCTTCATGTTGCCATTTGCCATCTCCAAAATGGAAGCCGATACGCTTTTTGACTACAAAAAACAATTTCGTACCGATCGAAACCTCAATGTGGTTCTCGATTTTCTTTCGGGTGCGCAAATGGCTATAGATTCGGCCAGAACATTAGGGATGAATGTTACTTACAAAGTCTATGACACGGAAAACAATCCGGAAAAAGTTGCGCAACTCATCAGGCAAAACAGGCTAGAAACGGTAGATGCAATGATAGGGCCACTATATCAAAAAAATGTGGAGCGCGCCGGAGAAATGCTCAAGAATGACAAAACGCCCGTTTTCTCGCCTCTTACAAACCGTGAAATTCAACTCTTTCAGAATTGTTTCCAGACAGTACCATCCCAAGAATTGATGGAAGATAAAATGATTGATTTTATAGAAGCACATCACACCGACCAAAACATCATCATCATCGCTGATAGAAAATTGCAAGGAAGGGCAAAAAAAATTCAATCAAAGCTTAGAGAAAGTTTGGTAATTACCTCGGACACAAACGGTTTGGTCAAACCTGAGTTGCTGCGTACCGCTCTTGCTGTTGACAAACCCAATTGGGTGTTGTTGGAATCTGAAAACTTAAACCTTATCAGCACAGTAGTGCCCAAGTTGGCAGAATTTTTAAAGGACTACAAAATTACCTTGCTTACCACAGACCGAAATCGATTTTTTGAAGGAGACGAAGTTCATAGCAGCCACCTTGCGCGTTTGCATTTTCATTTCCCTTCGGTTGATAAGCCCTATCAAAAAGATGCTTTGGATACATTTGCGAAAGCTTATAAAGAGAAAAATGGCATCAGCCCTGATAAATTTGCCGTGCGTGGTTTTGACTTAACCTTTGATGTTTTAATGCGTTTGGGAAGTTATGAAGATATTTATGAAAGTTTTAAAGAAAACATTACAACTTCTTATGTAGAGAATGCTTTTTCATATCAGAAAAAACTATTAGGCGGATTTGTCAATCAGGCATTTTATATTCTTAAATACGACGGTTATAAAATCATAGAAGCGACCCCATGACCTCAACTGTACACTATCAAGGAAATCTTCGCACCCGCTGCGAGCATCAACAATCGGGTAATGCATTTATCACCGACGCCCCCACAGACAACAACGGCAAAGGAGAGGCCTTCTCGCCAACCGACACAGTAGCTACTGCACTAGCCTCTTGTATGTTTACCATAATGGGCATTAAGGCAAACCAAATGCAAATAGATTTAGCCGATAGCCGTGCAGAGGTAACCAAAGTGATGACAACAGACCCCAGGCGTATTGCCAAAATTGAGATAACTTTTGATATGTGCGGCACCTTCGATACAAAAACACGTCAAATCCTTGAAAACGCCGCAAAAACATGCCCGGTTTGGTATAGCTTACATCCGGATATTGAGAAACAAATCGTATTCCGTTGGAAATAAATCTTAAGAAAAGCATTGGCTTTGGTTTTTTGTGATTGGTCGGCTCGATTCAAATTTGTACTTTTGCCCGGATTCAACAAACAATACTTGGCTACCTGAATGAATGCAACTAAATACGTCTTTGTTACCGGAGGAGTTACTTCGTCTCTTGGAAAAGGAATCATAGCCGCATCGCTTGCTAAGTTGCTTCAAGCCAGGGGTTACAGAGTTACCATTCAAAAGTTGGATCCCTACATCAACGTAGATCCCGGGACGCTCAATCCATACGAGCACGGTGAGTGCTATGTGACAGAAGACGGTGCAGAAACTGATTTGGATTTGGGTCATTACGAGCGATTTTTAAACGTATCTACTTCACAAGCCAATAATGTGACCACGGGTCGTATATACCAAAGCGTCATCGAAAAAGAACGCAGGGGTGATTTTTTGGGAAAAACGGTACAAGTGGTGCCACACATCACCAATGAAATTAAGGAGCGTATTCAATTGCTCGGCAATACCGGACAATACGATATTGTCATCACCGAAATTGGCGGCACAGTGGGTGACATCGAATCCTTGCCCTACATTGAAGCCGTTCGGCAACTCTTGTGGGAATTGGGCGAAGGCAACGGTATTGTTATTCACCTCACTTTGGTGCCATTTTTGTCTGCGGCGGGCGAGCTCAAAACAAAACCCACCCAACATTCTGTAAAAACCCTTATGGAAAGCGGAATCAAAGCGGATATTTTGGTTTGCCGTACCGAACACGAGCTCTCTGACGAAATCCGTCAAAAATTGGCACTTTTTTGCAATGTAAAACGCGAAGCGGTCATTCAATCTATAGATGCTAAGACCATTTATGACGTGCCCTTGTTGATGCTGGAAGAAGGTTTGGACGTAGTAGCACTGGAAAAGTTAAAAATCACCGATTACCCGGAACCCTCTTTAGACAAATGGCGAGATTTTATCAAACGTTTTAAGAACCCTACCCAAGAAGTCAATATTGCGCTGATTGGTAAATATGTCGAACTTCAAGATTCTTACAAGTCCATTTTGGAGGCTTTTATACATGCCGGAGCCAAAAATGAAGTAAAAGTACACGTGCATCCCATTTCTTCAGAAGATTTGGAAGATAAAAAAATCCAAGAAAAGCTCTTTAATTTTGATGGTATTTTAGTAGCACCCGGATTTGGCGAACGCGGTATAGAAGGCAAAATAAACGCTGTGAAAATTGCCAGAGAAAACAACATCCCATTTTTTGGTATTTGTTTGGGTATGCAAATGGCGGTAATAGAATTTGCCCGCAATGTGCTGCATTTGGAAAACGCCAATTCTGTAGAGATGGATTCTAAAACACCTTTCCCGGTGATAGATTTGATGGAAAGTCAACGAAAAATTTCCAAAAAAGGCGGCACCATGCGTTTGGGCGCGTGGGATTGTACATTGCAAGAAGGTAGTTTGGCAAATAGCATTTATAAAAAGATAAAAATTAGCGAGAGACACCGCCACCGATACGAGTTCAACAACGACTATTTAGATCAGATGACACAGCACGGCTTGGTGGCTTCGGGAGTGAATCCCGATAAAAACTTGGTTGAAGTCATCGAACTACCCGACCATCCTTGGTTTGTGGGTGTTCAATACCATCCGGAATACAAAAGTACAGTAGCCAATCCGCACCCGCTTTTTGTCGCGTTTGTGTCAGCGGCGCAAAAGCATCACAATAGCAAGATTACAAACAACGCAGAAATAAACAAATAAATCTCATCTCATTCTAATGGAAGATAAAAAATTTGATACCAACTCTATTATAGGTTTTGTACTGATTGGTGTCATATTTATATGGATGCTATACAACAACCAACCTACCGAGGAAGAATTGTTACAGCAACAACAAGAGCAAGTTGACAATCCGCCACAGATACCACAACAACAAACACAAGAACCGGTATCAGCCGAACAAGTATTGGATTCTGCCGGTTTGGCAGCCCAAGCCACCAAATTGGGAAGCTTTGCCTATTCAGCAACACTCGCCAAAGCAGAAGACTTTACCATGCTCGAAAATGATGTGATGTCACTAAAAGTGAGTAACAAGGGTGGTTTTGTGATTGAATCCAAACTCAAAGACTTTCATACCTACAATCAAAAGCCGGTCTATCTTATCAAAGATGGCAATGCAGATTTCAACCTCTCTCTACAGACTACCGATAACCGCACCTTGCAAACCCGTGACTTGGTTTTTCAACCTACTTTGACATCACAAAACGGGAATCAGATTTTATCTATGCGGCTAAAAGTTTCCGAAAATCAATTCTTGGAATACAGATACGCACTGCGTCCAGGAGATCATATGTTAGATTTTTCCATTCGATCTCAAGGTTTGGAAAATGTACTGAATACCGCCACCCAACCGCTGATGCTTTGGCAAATGAAAACGTACAGATATGCCAAAAGCGTTTCTTATGAAAATCGCTATTCGGAACTTTTGTTTGAATATGAAGGCGGCAAAGATGATTGGTTAAATGCGCAAAGCGAATCTACAGATGATACGGCTAAAGACGTAACTTGGGTAGCTTATAAACAGCATTTTTTCACAAATATTTTACTGACAGATACGCCATTTGAAAATGCCAATTTCCGCTCAGAAAATTTGGTAAAAGACGAAGTAGTGGATACCCTTTTTACCAAAAGATACACCACCACTGCGCCACTTAAGCTGACCGCCGGAAACCTAAGCTATAATATGAATTGGTATTTTGGCCCGTCGGACTATAAAATTTTAAACGCCTACGACCGAAACTTAGATGAAGTCATTCCTTTGGGTTGGGGTCTTTTCGGATGGATAAACCGCTATCTATTCATTCCCTTTTTCACCTTTCTCAGCAACTGGTTGCCACACGGCATCGCCATTATCATCATGACAATAGTTGTTCGCATCTTGATGTCGCCGGTTACTTACAAGTCTTATTTGTCTCAGGCCAAGATGAAAGTCATCCGCCCGGAAATTACCGAAATCAATGAGAAATTTAAGAAAGACGCCATGAAAAGGCAGCAAGAAACCATGAAGTTGTATTCCAAAGCGGGTGTCAATCCTATGGCAGGATGTATTCCGGCAGTGATGCAAATTCCGATTTTCTATGCCTTATTTATGTTTTTCCCCTCCACCATAGAATTGCGTCAGAAACCCTTTCTGTGGGCAGACGATTTGTCTTCCTACGACACCATTTTTAAGTTGCCTTTTCACATTCCTTTCTACGGAGACCACGTGAGTTTGTTCCCTATTTTGGCCTCGATAGCCATCTTTGGCTATATGCAAATGACAACGGGACAACAAATGATGGCGCAACCCACACAAGAAGGCATGCCGGACATGGGTAAAATCATGAAAATCATGATGTATTTATCACCCATCATGATGCTGTTTTTCTTCAACAACTACGCCAGTGGTCTGAGTTTGTATTACTTTGTTTCCAACCTCATTACCATCTTGATTATGTTGGTGATTAAGTATCGTATTATAGACGAAGCGAAAATCCATGCGAAGATTCAAGAAAACAAACTAAAACCCCGAAAAGTGGGCAAGTTCCAGCAGAAGATGCAGCAAATGATGGAAGAAGCCGAAAAACAAAAAAAGAACAAACGCTAATTAGAAATTTCTTTTCCAAGCGAGATATCCGCCCGAAAGCTCAAAAATTTCTTTAAATCCCAAATCGGCCATGAGCCGTGCGGCTTTTTTACTCCTCATCCCGGATTGGCAATAGATAAAAACCGTTTGGTCTTTTGAAAATTTCGCCAACTGTTCAGCAAAGTTTGCGTCAAAAAAATTGATGTTTTTAGCCTTTGAAATATGGCCTTGCAAAAACTCGTTCGGTGTGCGTACGTCAATGAGTTGGCCGTTTTTCCGTTTGATGTTTTCCGAAAATTCAAAAGCGTTTATGGAGACAAAGCCTTGCGAATGTTTTTTCGGCTGAAAAAAGGATAAGATACTAGGCATGTTGTAATGTTTTGATGCAAAATTACACCAAGACAACCCAGCCGAAAGTTACAAAAGTTACATCCAGACGGATAGCTCTTTTTGGTTGCGTTTGCACAAACCCCTTCGATTTACGTATTTTCCTATCAGACGTATTCAAAAACCATTTGTTTTTCTCATTGAAATACTGTTATTTAGACATGTATTTCAATACACATGAACAACCACTTCCACGACGGCACCAACTTGCGCATTCGTTTTGAAAAAACGTTGTCAGCGCCTCCCGATTACTTTCTTGAAAAATTTAAAAAAGCCAAAGCGGCATCATCGCCTCTCTATAAAATTAAAATGCTAGACAGGCATGTGTGGTTGAGCATGGGTACTTCAGAAAAAAAATACTATTCGCCTACCTTGCATTTGGAATTTGAACCTATAGATGACGGTTCAAAGACCCTTCTGAGAGGGCTTTTTGGTCCTGAAGCGGGCTTGTGGACTATGTTTATGTTTCTACACTTTGTGGTAGCCGGTATTTTTATTATGTTTTTGACTTTTGCATATTCAAATTGGGTTATGCATCAGTCCTATGTATTGGATATCATTGTGATGGTTTTGATGTTGGTGGCGTGGTTTGCACTCTATTTTTTTGCCCGCCTCAACCGAAAAAACGGTATGCCACAAGCGAGAAAGCTCAACCGGCTTATGGAAGAAGTTTTGGGTAATAACGATACCTAAATAATAATTTTTCACCCTTTTTTTTCTAAAAGTAGTGGTTAAAAACGAAGTCTTATCTAAGATTTGTGTTACAAACGTGTTACAAACACAAAATAAAAAAAGGGCTACATTGCTGTATGACCTTATTTTATTAGTGGTCCCACCTGGGCTTGCCTCGATGGCTACGCCATATACCTTCAATTGAAATATATTTTAATTTCGATAGTGCTCGGCATAAACTTCTCGCCCATAAACTTTACGGAACAAAAAAAGCCTCACAAAAAGTGAAGCTTTTTTAACTTGTGGTCCCACCTGGGCTCGAACCAGGGACCACCTGATTATGAGTCAGGTGCTCTAACCAACTGAGCTATAGGACCGTTGTGCAATATTTATTTGGCGTTTTACCTGAATCAGACAGCACAAAGGCAAAAGACATTCTGCAACAGTTTCCAAATCAATTAATAAAACAAAATAAATACTTTTGAACGTGTGCAACACGCTGTAAGCGTTTAGCGGTGCGAAATTAATACATATTTTCGGATGGTAAAAATTTTTTATCTGTCCTTTTCTATCTCTTCACACAATTCTACCAAAACGCCTTGGGTGCTTTTAGGATGCAGAAAGACAATGCGCTTGTTGTCGGCACCTTTCTTGGGTGTTTCGCTCACGAAGGAAAATCCTAACGATTTTAACCTGTCTATTTCAGCGTTTATGTCATCTACAGCTATGGCAATGTGATGCATACCCGGTCTGTTTTTGGATAAAAATGAAGCAATCGCACTTTTTTCGTCTAAACTTCCCAAAAGTTCGAGTTTGCTTTCACCGAGTTGGAAAAATTCGGTTCGCACGCTTTCGGATGCTACATCCTCGGTTTTGTAAGATTTTCGGTTGAGGAGTTTTTCAAAAGTATCAGATGCCAAACCCAAATCCGAAACAGCAATACCGATATGTTCTATTTTATTCATGCCGTCAAAATCTTTTTAATGCTTAAAAATACTACTTTTGTAGCATGGAAACAAACAGACAGAAAAAAATAGCAACCATCATCCAAGAAGACATGGCAGACATCTTAATGCGCGATCTAAAGGCGCAAAATTTGCAAGGTGTGGTGCTTTCTGTGACCGATGTACACGTGACGGCCGACTTGTCTGCGGCAAAAATATATGTGAGTGTGTTCCCCAAAGTTCACCAGAAAGGACTTATTGCCGAAATTGCGGAAGCCACAGTAAAATATAGACACGAACTCGCCCGGCGAACCCGTCATCAACTCAGACGGGTTCCGGAGTTGACTTTTCAAGCCGACGACTCCGTAGAACGCGCACAAGAAATTGAAAAATCTCTGACCAATCCGGATAATCCCATTTCCAATCCGGACTTATTGGATAAAAGAAAAAAGATCTAAATTGTCTTTTCCGCTCTACATCGCCAAGCGTTACCTCGTTGCTAAAAGCAAACAAAACGCTATTAATATCATCACGCGCATTACCGGATTGGTGGTCGTTGTTGGTGCTTTTTCACTTTTTGTTGTCTTGGCAGGCTTTGCCGGGTTAAAAGAATTCAGCCTTTCTTTTATCAACAATTTCGATCCCGATCTTAAGGCTTACCCAATTCAAGGCAAAACTTTGACAGTCTCTACGCAACTTGAAGATGATTTGCAAAACACCAAGGGCATTGCTGCTTACAGTTTTGTAGTAGAGGACAAAACTTTTTTTAAATACCGCGACAAAAGTCACGTAGGTATTCTTAAAGGAGTTGACGCACATTACGGAAGGGTTCACGACATTGATTCCATGATGGCCTATGGCAATTGGATAGAACCGGAAAAACCACAGGTTGTAGCCGGATTTGGCGTTGCTAATGTACTGTCTCTGCCTTTGTTTGATTATGAAAACCCACTAGTTGCCATGGCGCCAAAGCCCGGAAAAGGAACCGTCGATCGACCTGATGAAGCATTTGAAGAAATAAACCTCTTTTCTGTCGGCTTGTACAACATCACAGAAGAAATCGACAAAAAATATGTTTTTGCAGATTGGCGTGTGGCACAAAGATTATTCAGCATCGATACCAACAAGGTTTCCTACATCGAGTTCAAACTCATGCCGAATGCTGATGAAGCCGAAGTGGTGGCTGACCTTCAAGAAGTTTTCTCTCAGGGTGTTCTCATCAAAAACCGCATGCAACTGAACGATGCGCTTTATAAAATGTTGAACACGGAAAACTTGGCTACCTATTTGATTTTTACCTTAATTATTATCGTGGCGCTATTCAATGTGGCTGGCGCAACCATTATGATGATTTTGGACAAAAAAGCAAATCTTAAAACCCTCTTTAGTTTGGGAGCCTCTTTGTCACAAATCCGATACATTTTTTTCTTACAAGGAACGCTGCTTTCCGTTTCAGGTGCGGTTATCGGTATTTTGTTGGCGACGCTTTTGGTGTTGGTTCAGCAAAAATGGTCGCTAGTGATGATTACACCTACCTTGGCATATCCGGTTAAACTAGAATGGATAAACTACGTGGTCGTTTTTCTCACTATTGTGATATTGGGCATGCTGTCCTCTAAAATTGCCGCTAACCGCATTCGAGACAAAATGTTTTTATGAGCCGTTTCAGCTCAAAGGGCATTTGAATTACTGCATTTTAGCCCAACTATCGCGCAAACCGACAGTTTTGTTGAATACCAATTTTTGGGTATTGCTGTCCTTGTCCACACAAAAATAACCTATGCGTTGAAACTGGAATCTATCGCCGGGTTTGGCTGTTTGTAAACTCGGTTCTGCATAAGCGTCTATAAGCTGAAGCGAATCCGGATTTAAAAATTCCAAGAAGTCTTTCCCTTTATGGCCATCGGGCGATTCGTTTAGAAAAAGACGGTCGTAGAGCCGTACTTCTGTTTTGATGGCATGTTTTACAGAAACCCAATGTAGGGTTCCTTTCACCTTGCGCAAACTTGCTTCTGTGCCACTTCCGCTGCGACTGTCCGGATCAAAAGTGGCATGAATTTCAAGAATGTTGCCGGCGGCGTCCTTCACAAGCTTTTCTCCTTTAATAATGTAAGCATTTTTTAACCGAACTTCTTTGCCTAAGGTCAAGCGGAAAAATTTTTTGTTGGCTTCCTCCAAAAAATCCTCCCGTTCGATATACAAGGTATTGGAAAAAGGTACTTTTCGTGAACCGGCAGTTTCATCTTCCGGATTGTTTTCTGCATCTAACCATTCCTCGGCATCCTCCGGATAATTGGTGATAACTAATTTTACGGGATCCAACACGGCCATCACTCGGGGTGCAGACTTGTTGAGGTCTTCACGTACACAAAATTCTAGCAAAGACACATCAATCACGTTGTCTCTTTTGGCAACACCCACTGTTTCTGCAAATTTTCGAATCGCTTCGGGCGTGTAACCGCGCCTGCGCATGCCCGATAGGGTAGGCATACGCGGGTCGTCCCAGCCACTGACGTGCTTTTGGTTGACCAATTGCAGTAGTTTTCTTTTGCTCATGATAGTGTAGCTCAAGTTTAACCGGGCAAATTCTCGCTGTTTGGGTGGCTGTGGCAACGTTTTGGAGTCGTAAACATGTTCGATAAACCACTCGTAAAGTTCGCGGTGCATCATGAATTCGAGTGTGCAGATGGAATGAGATACTTGTTCTATATAGTCTGATTGGCCGTGTGCCCAATCGTACATCGGATAAATACACCAACTGTTTCCGGTGCGGTGGTGGGGCTTATTTAGTACGCGATACAAGATGGGGTCGCGCATCAGCATATTAGAGGAAGCCATGTCAATTTTGGCACGCAACACATGTGTGCCGTTTGGATATGTGCCATTTTTCATGGCTTCAAAAAGTGCAAGATTTTCGGAAACAGATCGATTTCTGTACGGACTTTCTGTTCCGGATTGAGAAGGTGTTCCTTTTTGTGAAGCAATGTCCGTAGATGTTTGCGAATCTACATAGGCTTTGCCTTTTTCGATAAGCATCACGGCCCAATTGTACAACTGCTGAAAATAGTCTGAAGCATAACACTCTTTTGCCCAAGAGAAACCAAGCCACTCAATATCTGCCTTGATGGCATCTACGTATTCTTGTTCTTCCTTGTCAGGATTTGTATCGTCAAAACGCAAATTGACGGGTGCCGCGTAGCGAAGCCCTAAGCCAAAATTCAGGCAAATAGATTTTGCGTGCCCGATGTGGAGATAACCGTTGGGCTCGGGAGGAAAACGAAAACGGAGCTTGTTTTTGTCTAGGCCGTTTTTGAGGTCTTCTTCAATAATATGTTCTAAAAAATTGAGCGATTTTGTTTCCGTTGACATATGCGTTGTTATAAGCGGCAAATTTATCAAATAATCTGTGGATACACTAAGTAGCAGGCATGCATTTTTATTTGATTTGAAATGACATACTTGAATACGTCAAAATTTTAATAACAACGGGGTTTGATTATCTTTGGAAAAAAAAATATGGGCGTCATCAGACTTCGAAACATACGGCTCTATGCCTATCACGGCTGTATGGAGGAAGAGGGTAAAATAGGGTCAGAATACCGCGTGGATGTTAAAGTAAAAGCAGATTTGAGCCTCGCCTCAGAAACCGATCGCTTGCAAGATACCGTAGATTACGTAACACTTCACCGCATTGTAAAAGAAGAAATGGCCATCCGATCTAAACTATTGGAGACGGTTGCGAAAAGAATCATTGACCGGGTGCTTTCAGAATTGACTGCAGCGAAAATAGAAGTAGAGATTTCTAAGCTCAATCCGCCTATCGGGGGTGATGTACTGTCTGTATCTGTTGCCATACAAGGGCGCAAATAAAAAAAACTTTGCTATATTTTTAGAGATATTTTTTCTAACTTCGCAACCCAAAATAAGGGCATCGTGGCCGAGTGGCTAGGCAGAGGTCTGCAAAACCTTTTACAGCGGTTCGAATCCGCTCGATGCCTCTAATTTTTTTCTCCCTCTTAGTTTTAAACTATGGTAAGAAGCATCGGGCTTGTGTTTTTATGATAGGTCATAAAAACACAAGCCCGAATACTTTTTTATGGTTAGGCGCATTATTTGGTTTGCAAAATGGTTTCAATTTCGCCCGACTTAAAGCGAACTGCAGAGAATTTAACCAAAAACTCTTTGACTGACCAATTGATAAGGCGACCTCGGCGTAAATTATTTTTGCAATACAAAATTGATAGGGAGACTGTAGGGCACTTTTACAGCTTTGCCACCTTGTTTTCCTGGAATCATTTTGGGCAGTTTGGAAATAATTCTTCCGGCTTCTGTTTCCAGCCTGCTATCCGGACCACGCATTTGAATATCCGTGATATTGCCTTGTTGATCTATGATAAATTGAATATAAACGCGGCCTTGCACATTCAAGTCGATAGCATCTTGTGGATAGCGAAAATTTTTCTTGACATGTTCGGTCATTTTATCTTGAAAACAAGCCCTTTGTTGGTTTTTTGCCACTTTTTCGCAACCCGGGAACAACGGAATTTGTTCTACAAATTCATAGGGAACCCTCACATTTTCGGTTGGTTCTATAAATGGAATGTCTTCCACTTTGGCCACAGGCGTATCTTGGGTCACATCTTGGGCTAAAATATCGACTTCGATGATATCATCGTCATCCGGTCTTACGTCAATTTTTTCGGGCTGTTTGGGCTGAGCAGCCGGAGGCTCGGGTTTTTGGATTTCGATAAGCGGAACTTCAGGTTCCATGAGCAATTCGGGTTTGCCGTAGTAAACTTCTGAAATTTCCGAACTAGAAGTTTTCAGCTCAAAAGAGAGATACGTTAAAAACAAAACGAGAATCAAGCCTATTTGAAAATACAATTGGCTCTTGCGATTGAGGTCTTTGCGGGGATTTTTCTTGACATGCATAACTTGATATTTTTTTGATTTAGACAATGGTTTACGGTTTCCTGAAAAAAATATTTTCGGGATGAGATCCATCAAGCTATACTGCAGTAAGAAGATGTTAATTTTCTTAACAAACCAATATCTGTGCCATAATTTGTGAAAATAACAAAACCCCTAAAATTTCAGGGGTTTTGTTTTGCATGCATCGTGTTGTTTAGTTAGTGTAAATTTATCTGTCGCTGCATACTTGGGCATTCACAATTAGCCAGTACTGGCCATCTCCGCTGTATTTTATTTCATAAGTCACAGAAGTTGCATTGGCATTGCGTTGTCGAAACGGATAGGTGTTGGGTGTGTGCTGTGCGGGAGGGTCGTCGGACAGGTACACATTGGTTTGGTTGAATGAATATCCGGGAAATGCCTGCATTTCAACGGTGACTTTTTTGCCATTGTGCGTTATCAACACGTCAGACACATGAGAAGCGACAGCAAGGTTGTTATTGACGGCGCCAATGTACATGGGTTTGGGTTGCGTGGTTTCGTTGGTGTTGATTTCGGAAATCCATCCCCAGCGTGTGTTTGTGAGTCCGAAATCTATAAAAGACACGTCTCCAAACATGAAGGCATCTTGACAGTTAAGCCCTTGTATCTTAAAGCAATCTTGTAAACAGTAATTCATATAGCGAGCAATGCTATTTCCGGGAAAATCCTGATCGCCCGCCCATCCGCCTTCATAGCGATACTTCTTGCCGATGCTGCTTTGGGCATTGCTTGTAAAATTTTCGATAACCGCTGCTGTTTGCCTGTCGTTATCGTCATCGTCGTCTGCTTCGGGCAATTTTGTAACTAAGGCAGCGTAAGCTGCAATGCTAATACAAGTAGGTGCAGACAGCGATATTTCGGACAAAGCAATAGATAGTCTAAATTCTGTCTTTGGTTTTTTAAATAGATGTTTGTAAGGGAATTGCCCCACTTTTGGGTTACCACCACCAGAAAGCGGGATGTCTTCAAATTTTCCGGCGAATACTTTTGCGGCTACCATATACCAACCTTCGTTGAGCTTGTAGGTAACGGTGAGCGAATCTTTGGTGTTTTCTACCAAAACTTTCCCTGCAATTTCTTTTCGTCCGGCATAGAGGTTGAAAGATACGGACAAACATTCATCGAAAGGAACAACCAGTTGGGGAGTTTGGTCAACCGATTGAAGCACGTCTGTTTGGGGCCTTGTGGATAAGATTTCTTCTGATTCGTCAATGCTACAACCCAGCACTGCCCAACACATAAAGAAAGCTAATACTTTACGAGGCATAAAACCAATTTTTAAAGATTAGTTTTGTAAAGTTAATAGCTTACTTTTCTATAAAGAACTGTAAAACAGTTTATTCTATAAACGGTTTGTTTTTATCGATGAAAGGCGATCAAGCCCATCGTAAGAGTAAATCACTGTGTCAATTGTACATCAAATGATACAATTTCTTCATTTTCTATTGAAATCAAGAAATCCAATGGCCTACAGCAAATTTCGCAATCTTCTGTGAGATTTTGTTCTTTTATAGAAACATCTACCAGTAGAGAAACCTGCTGCCAACAACTTGGGCAGGTAAAAAAATATTCAATCAAATTCAGCCGTTGAGTTTTTTATAAGCCGCATCGGCCAATTTTTGTTTTTCTTCGGGTGCTTTTACCCACTGGCGTTTGGCATCAATTAATCCGAAAAGCAATCGCGTAAAGAAATAGAGTTTGCCGTCTTGAACAACAAAGCTTTTTGGGTTCGGATTTACCTGTTTTCCTTCCGACATGGCAATGGCGCAGTAGCCACCATATTGAGGCGTAAAGGCATCGGGAGATTTTTTAAATTTTTGAAGGTTGGCATCATTTGCAAACCGGTACTTGGCTTCTTTGTGGGTGGTTTCAAATTGTGGCGAGCCTTGAACCGCTTGGCCGTTAAAAAATTCTACGAGGTCGAAACCGTTGGCTGCCAAACCATTTTTTAAATTCTGTAACATGGATAGATAATTTAATCTGGTTGAAATTTTTTTTTGACGACACTTACGTATCATCATACAGTCTTATTCGTTGCAATCAGAGGATTAAACTTACGAAAAAAATCAATCAATTTGAAATGACCAAGTTACCACCTTCAAATCGAACGGCATAGTTGACGAGTCCAAACAGTTGCCTGTCGCTCTCAGACATGATTTGACCTGTAAAAAGGTTGTATTCGTATTGCTCGCATTGGCAAGTTACGGTGAGGCCACTAGCCAGTGTGGTTGAACAAGCATTAGGAAAATGATTGGGGCAACTCGCTTCCCAAGCCATAAAACCACTGCCGGTGTTGATAACATGTACACCTTTGATGCCGGTACCATCATTGTTGTTCGGGATAAAAAGGGTGTTTCCGGTGACCAAAATCCTGCTGAAAGCCGGCAAATTGGTGTTGATAACCCTCGTAAATGATACCTTTCGAATATTCGGGTTTCTGTTGTCGCTACTCCCCGATGTGCTGCAGGCCAAAACAGAAAGCACAAAAGCCAAAGCCAAAATTTTTTTCATTTGTCGATATTTATTTTTAGTTCCTAAAAGTGCCCGGTTTGTTATGTGTTTCCATTCGCAAAAGGTATGTGTGCACAAAATTTCGAAATAATGAAAACGTTTTAAAACGTTATATACTGTAAATATAGAAATCTTTTTCACTATATTTGTGATGAAATCCCGGCCATGTTGGGATTTTTCTTTTTTCTAAAACGATGAAGTCATGAGTAAAGTATCTTATTACACCGAAGAAGGGTTAAAAAAATTACGAGATGAGCTCGATCATTTAAAATCCGTAGAGCGTCCAAAGGTTTCGCAGCAAATTGCAGAAGCCAGAGACAAAGGCGATTTGTCTGAAAATGCAGAATACGATGCGGCAAAAGAAGCGCAAGGTTTGCTGGAACTGCGCATTGCTAAGATGGAGGAAACCCTTTCAAACGCGCGTTTGATAGATGAATCTCAATTGGATATATCCAAAGCTTTGGTGCTGTCCCATGTAAAGATTAAAAATTTATCAAACGGGAAAACCATGGATTATACCCTTGTAGCGGAGAGTGAGGCAGATTTAAAAAGCGGAAAAATATCGGTTACGTCTCCCATTGGTAAAGGTCTTTTGGGGAAATCTGTAGGAGAAATTGCCGAAATAAGCGTGCCCAACGGTTCTTTAAAATTTGAAATTCTCCAAATCTCAAGAAGCTAAGCAATGTCAACACAAATTAGAACCGTAAAAGAACCCAAAGGGCTTGCTGTTGGTGCGCAAGTGCCCAATTTTGAAGCAAAGGATTTATTCGATCAAACCTTTCAGCTATCGGAAGCACTCAAAAAAGGTTGTTTGGTTGTTATTTTTTATCGCGGGCAGTGGTGTCCGTTGTGTAACAAACATCTGAAAGCTGTTGAAAAAAGACTCGAGGAAATTTATGCAAAAGGCGCGCAAGTTGTTGCCGTATCGCCCGAACGCTCAGAATTTTTAAAAATGACAGCCGAAAAAACGAAGGCCTCTTTTCAATTGCTCTTTGATGAAGATTATGCCATTTCCAGGCTTTTCGATCTCGATTTTAAACCCTCACTCACCTCACGAATGATGTATAACAAACTGTTAGGTGCTAATTTGAAAAAAGCGCATTCAGACGATAGTGAGCGTTTGCCTATTCCGGCTACATACATCATAGACCAGCAAGGAAAAGTTATATGGAGACACTTCGATCCGGATTATAAGAAGCGATCTTCGGTAGGTGATATTTTTGCTAACTTACCCTAGAATTTCCCTGCTTTGATTTCCATTAGTGTGGCATAAACCTTATGTGTGGGAAGTCCCATGACATTGAAAAAAGACCCTTCCAGTCTTTCAACACCAATCAGGCCAATCCAATCTTGTATGCCGTAAGCACCGGCCTTGTCATAAGGTTTGGCCATCTCTAGGTAGTAGTTGATTTCAGCAACACTGAGTTTTTTAAAAGTTACTTGGGTGATATCGGTTATTACCTTCTCAAAACGCGTAGTTTTAAAGAAGACAGCCGTTATCACCTCATGCGTTTTGCCCGATAATTTTTGGAGCATTTGCGTAGCTTCTGCGGCGTTTTCGGCTTTTGCCAACGACTCGTTTTCACACCAAACTACGGTATCAGATGTGATGAGCAGTTCTTCATCTGACAAATCGGTGAAAACAGAAGCCTTGAGTTTGGCAAGGTAAACCGCTATATCTTCTCGTTTGAGCGTTTCGGGATATACTTCTTCCAAAGACCGAACCCTTGAAGTGAAAGGGATGCCTAAATCTTTAAAAAATTGTTGCCTGCGCGGTGAGCCCGAGGCAAGTACTATTTGATAGGGGTAAGAATCAAAAAAACTATGCATGGTTTAAAAATTCCAGTTTCCGTGTACGCGCAAAACCTGTTCTATCACATCACGTACGCATCCTTTGCCACCTTTTTTGTGGGAGACATACAGTGCCATTTTTTTGACTTCGGGCACTGCATCTTGTGGGCAAGTAGGCAGTGCCACCATCTGCATGGCTTCCAAATCCGGAATGTCATCTCCCATGTAGAGGACTGTTTTAGGATCGATTTGGTTAATGTCTAAAAATTCGTCCAAAGCAGCTCTTTTTTCAAGAGATCCAAAGTACAAATCAGTGATGCCAAGTTCTCTGAGCCGATGCTTCACACCTTCGTTATTGCCGCCGGAAATGATACAAAATTGGTAGCCTTTTTCATGAGCAATTTTTATGGCAAAGCCATCTTTGGTGTTCATGCTGCGCAGTAAATCTCCTGAGGTGGTGATGATAAAACTTCCGTCTGTTAACACACCATCTACATCGAAGACAAAGGTTCGTATATCGTTGAGGTATTCTTTATAATTCTTCATCTATGGCCATTTTTTTCTCTATTCAAATCGTCGTGTATTTTTCGAATAGACATTGTCATTATTTCATACAAATGGCGCAAATCTACATCTTCAATCAACGACAAATGCCGCTCCAAGGTGGGCAAATCCAAGCGTTTGGCCGGGCCGGTTTGTGCCATTTTTGGGCTGAGGTGCTGCACTTTTTCGGCAGTTTCCAGTATAAGTGGTTTTAACAAATCAAAACGGAGATTGTTTTTATGTAGAAATAGCTCAGATAATGTATAGAAATGGTTGGAAAAATTATTGACCAATGTGGCCGCCAAATGATATTTTACGCGTTCTTCAGACGAAACCCATGCAAAGCGATTGGAGAATGCCGAAGCTAATTTTTCTAATATGGGTTTGTCGGACTCGTTTACGGTTTCCAACAAGACCGTGATTTTGTTGTAGTCGATCACACGTCCAATAGAAAAACTTTGCAGGGGATAAAAAACACCGCCTCGTTGCTTGGTGCAAATGGCGTCAATGTTTGTAGCACCTGAAGTGTGTATGACAAGTTTGTCTTTAAAAGGCAGTTGTGCACATACAGACGCAATAGAACTGTCCGAAACGGCCAAAACATAAATGTCTGCATCGGGCAAAGCATGGATGTCGTTGCAAATTCGATAGGTGTAGGTATTGAAAAGAACTTCCTTCTCGGGATTTCGTACCCAAATGCTTTCTACAGAAACTTGCTGTTTTCCGTGCAAACATTTAGCCAAGTGATAGGCTACATTTCCGCTACCGATGATGGCTACTCTAATCATGCTGCGAAAGTAGTTTTAAAAAAACTTCTTTCAAAAAACACAATCAAAAAAGGCTAATATATGATGAATGTCATAGATAAATCTTCTCAATGTCGTAAATTTGTGCAACAAATATGTAGTTAAATTTTTCGTTCAACTATCCTCTACTCAGAACCGCTATGATTGCAAAAAAGATTGCTCAAATTTTATTTTCTACCAGACTCACTGCACTTTTATTTATCGTCTTTGCTATTGCAATGGCGGTGGGCACATTTATAGAAGATGCATACAACACAACCACGGCTCGTGCATTAATCTACAACAGCTGGTGGTTTGAAGCCATTATGGGATTTTTCCTCATCAATTTCATTGGAAATATTGACCGATATCGTCTGTTTCGCAAAGAAAAATGGGCGACGCTAATCATACATTTGTCTTTTATCCTTATTATTTTGGGTGCATTTATTACTCGCTATATCAGTTATGAAGGCAGTATGCCCATACGCGAAGGCGAAACAGAAAATGTCATTTACTCAGACAATACTTTTTTGACAGCCTATGTAGATGGTGAAATAGACGGAGAGCCCAAAAGACGAATTTTGCCCAAAAAGAAACTTTTTCTATCTACCGAGGCAAACAATCATTTTACACTGTCATCAGACTATAATGGGACGCCTATCGAAATAGAATACGTCGATTTTATCATGTCTGCCAAAGAAGCTTTTGAAGCAGACGAGCAAGGAGATTTGTACCTCAAAGTGGTTGGCACAGACGAGAGCGGCAGAAGTGAGGTGTACATGAAAGCGGGCGAAATCAAGCACATAGGTGGCGGTCTTTTTACGTTCAACAATCCGATGGACGGCGCCATCAATCTGATGTACGAAAACGGCAACTACCAAATCCAATCTTCCTTCCCGGGCGGGTTTATGCGTATGGCCGATCAGTCCAACGGCTTGGTCACAGCCGACAGTTTGCAACCCCTCGAACTGCGTTCGCTCTATAACGTGGGCGGCGCGCAGTTTGTATTGCCCGAAATGGCAGGCGTGGGTAAAATCGTGCTCAAACAGCCCGAAGAAATCGATGAAAACGCACCCGATGCACTTGTAGTAGATGTCACTTCGGGCAGCGAAACCAAACGCGTAAATCTGTTCGGGTCTCAAGGAACTGTGAGGCAGGACACCAAAGTGGAAATCAACGGCCTAGATGTGTATCTTCACTACGGTTCGGTTCGCTATCAATTGCCTTTTTCCGTTAAATTAAACGATTTTATAGCTGAAAAATACCCGGGTACTGAAGCCGGCTACTCTTCTTATGAAAGCCAGGTTACCGTAATTGACCCCAGCGAAACTTTTGACTATAGAATTTACATGAACCACGTACTGGATTACAAAGGCTATCGGTTTTTTCAAGCTTCTTTTAATCCGGATGAAAAAGGTACCATTCTCTCCGTGAATCACGATTTTTGGGGCACTTGGATTACTTACATAGGTTATTTTTTACTTTATTTTGGACTCATGGCTATTCTTTTTGATAAAAACACGCGCTTTGCAGATTTAAAAAATATGCTCGAAAAAGTGAAGGCGAAAAAGGCAAGCCTCTCCGTTTTGATGCTGTTTATTTCGTTGGGCGCAGTAGCTCAAGAAATACCGGACAGCCACAAGGCTTCTGCGGAAAAGTTAGATTCCTTGATTACAGCCAATGCCGTTGATCCGGATCATGCATACGATTTTGCTTCGCTGGTGATTCAAGATGCCGGCGGTCGGATGAAACCTGTAAATACGTTTGCTTCCGAACTGCTCAGGAAAGTGAGTAAAAGCGACACTTACAAAGGGCTCGATGCCAATCAGGTGATGATGTCTGTCATGGAAAATCCATTTTTGTGGTACAACGTGCCTTTTGTCTTTTTGAAAAGGGGCAACGACAGCCTTCGGCAAATCATTGGTGTGCGCAAAGAAGCCAAGTACGCTGCCATGGTTGATTTTTTTGACGAAGAAGGTAATTATAAATTGGCCAAATATTTAGAAGAAGCTTCGCGCGCAGCCATCCCCAACCAGTTTCAAAAAGATTTTTTGGAAGTAAACAAAAAAGTGAACTTGCTCTATTCGGCTTTGGAAGGTCGTATTTTTAGGTTTTTTCCGGTTCCAGGCAGTGAAAACAACAAATGGATTTCCTCTTTTGAACTTGGTGAATACGACATCACCGGTATGGATTCTACCTATGTAAAAAATGTATTGCCCATCTATTTTAACGAATTGCAAAGAGGTAAAAAAGAAGGAAATTATGAAAGTGCAGACGAAATTTTGGCCAGTATGCACAAATATCAAAAAAAATATGGTGCCGAAGTGATGCCGACAGACACACACGTCAAACTCGAAATTCTTTACAACAAGTTTGATGTATTTAAAAAGCTCTTTAGCTACTATATGTATGCGGGCACGCTGATGTTTGTCTTTCTGATTTTTCAGATTTTTAAAGACAGAAAATGGCTGCGAATCGCCATCACAGGCTTCAAAATCATCATAGCTGTTTTGTTCCTTTTGCATACGGCAGGCTTGATTGCGCGTTGGTATATTTCCGGACACGCACCTTGGAGCGATGCTTACGAGTCTATGATTTACGTGGCCTGGGCAACGATGTTTTTCGGATTGGCCTTTGGCAGAAAATCAGATTTGACATTGGCGGCAACTACTTTTGTGGCTTCCATGATATTGATGATAGCCCATTGGAACTGGATGGATCCGTCCATAGCCAATTTGCAACCTGTTTTGGATTCGTATTGGTTGATGATACACGTTGCCGTGATTGTGGCCAGTTACGGACCGTTTACCCTCGGGATGATTCTCGGTCTGGTGTCGCTGTTCCTCATTATTTTTACCACCAAAAGCAACAAAGCCAAGATGGATATCAACCTCAAAGAGTTGACGCTCATCAACGAAATGGCGCTCACCGTGGGCTTGGTGATGCTCACCATTGGCAATTTCCTAGGAGGACAATGGGCCAACGAGAGTTGGGGACGATATTGGGGATGGGATCCCAAAGAAACTTGGGCGCTCATTAGTATTATGATTTATGCTTTTGTGATACACATGCGCTTGGTACCAGGTCTTCGTGGGCGGTTTGCTTTTAATCTTGCAGCCGTTTGTGCCTTTGCCTCTATTATGATGACCTATTTTGGTGTCAATTTCTACCTTTCCGGTTTGCATAGCTATGCCAGTGGAGACAGGGTGGTCACGCCCACTTTTGTGTATTATTCAGTGGCTGTTGTGGCTGTTGTCGGCAGCTTGGCTTATTGGCGATATAGGGTGCACTACGCTAAGAAATAAGGGCGTGCGGTTATTCATTGGAAATGACAGTACAAAATATAGATTTATCTCTGAATCAAATCAATATTTAGAATTAGTAAACAATTCTGAAAAACCGTCTGACTTTATATACAGAGGTCAAACGAATTCATATACTGACTATAAATTTAATGAATGGAAGATAGTTTCTTCTTTTAATCGGAATTATATGTTTCCTCTTTCACTCGTCTTTTTCTTTGCCAGGTAAATAAAAACAAAAAAACTACATTTGTTGTCGCATTACAAACAGTAACCATGTATTCAAAAACTTTTTTCAAATCCATTTTTGCGGTTCTTTGTTTTATTATATGTAGCAATACACAGTCACAAGACCGTCAATTTTATCAACTCAATATATACACCATTTCCGATAAAAATCAGGAGCAGATCATTGATCAGTATTTAGAAAATGCCTTGTTACCGGCACTCAAAAGACAAAATATCGAAAAAGTGGGGGTTTTTAAATCTGTTCAAAACCAGCAAGATACCCTTAGCAAAATCTATGTTTTGGTGCCATACCGCTCATTGTCAGCCATCCCCGAGGTTTCAGACGCGCTCTTAAACGACAACACTTACCTGTCTGCGGGTAAGGCTTACATACAGGCACAACACGACCAGCCGCCATACCACAGAATAGAAACGGTTTTGCTCCGTGCATTTTCGAGTATGCCTGTTTTGCAAACACCCTCACTGAAGGGTGAAAAAAAGGACAGAATTTACGAACTGCGCAGCTATGAATCGGCCACAGAAGCACTCTATAGAAACAAGGTAGAAATGTTTGACGGCGGCGGTGAAACAGCCTTGTTTCACCAATTGGGTTTTCAGCCCGTTTTCTTTGGAGAAGTAATTTCAGGTAGCCGTATGCCCAACCTCATGTACCTCACAACTTTCGAAAACATGGATGATCGTACAGCACATTGGAAGGCTTTTGTGGCATCTGACAAGTGGAACCAAATCAAGGATTTACCCAAATATCAAAACAATATGAACCACGCTGATATTTGGTTTCTCTATCCTGCGGGTTATTCAGATTACTAGTGCTTTACTGCTAAAGGTTTGCCCTCTAGTGCATCAACCGCTGTATTTCAGCTTCCTGAAAATTCGCATGGTTTCTTTAAAGGTGTTGTAAGTGTCCTCGCCTTGGGCTTTTAAAAAAGCCTTGGCTTCTATCACTTTCTCCTTGGCATCGCCAAAACCGTTCAGGTAACACAGCAAATAAGTATTGGCAAGGTTTTTTAGTTCGCCACTTTCCGCCTCTGTCAAGGGAGTTCCTTTCATCAATTTGCCTAGCAATGCGTTGTTGGCATTGTAGAGGTGGTGCATCACTTTTTTGTCAAACTGTGGCGGTTCAAAAAGCATGTCATTGGTAATCAGATAGGTACCGTTTTCCCTAAAATGGATGGTAACCTTTTCCAGCGGATAGTATTTAGAATAAGGATTTACACCCAAATGCACATATTCCAAAATACTAAAACAATCCGAATCGTAGGAAATGGACACTTCGTCCAAAGCCGAGTAAAACAAACGAACTTGCTCGTTTACGAGCTCAATATCGAGCCTGGAATAATAGGTTTTGTCGTTTACTTTTTTTTCAACCCCCGCCCAGCACAACACAAAAATTTCTTTAAAAACCTTGTACTGAGAACGCAAATCAGGGTGTTTTTTCATAATAAAATCGAAAACACTGTCCAGCGTCAGTTCAATATTGTTTTGCGCAGACCTTTCAATAGATGCCACTATGGCCGAATTGGTATCGCGCAAATCACTTCTAAAACGCACAGGCACCGAGTTGCTTCCCTGTCTAAAAAACACCGTCCCGCCCCAGTATTTCCAAATATTTCTCCGAAGCGACGTCAGTTTGTTGTTCGGATGAATCGTCACCAAGCCCACCACTTTGTCGGCAGGCAAATGCGGAAACGGAATGTTTTCATAAGAAACCACCGGCGCATGATCCATATAGGCATCAATCAAATTTTGAATGCGGCTGTCATCAAAAAAATCGACCCCCACTATTGCATTGTCCGTGTCTTCCACGCCCACCACGATGTACGAATTGTTCATAGGATTCGAATTGCTCAAGGCACAAACGTGCTTCAGAAACTTGGCCTTGCCCTCTTTGGCATACAAATCCAACCGACGTTTTTTGTCATAGAAACTGTTTTCGTCTTGGTGTGCGAGCAAATTTTTCACCAACAACCGTTTGTTTATCATTTTTTAAAGAAAATTTATTCGCTTAAACAACGCAACAATTTAGTGAGAATTTCCAAGCATTGCGCTATTTTTTTGGGCGATTTTCCCGGCAATGTATTGCCAGGAAACCGGGCTTTCCACTCATAGTTCCTTCAAAATGCACTTGTGCATTTTGAAGGACGCTAACCGTTTCAATCCCTATCGCGGGTGCTCAACCAATTGCCAAAGCCCCGCCGCCAATGGTGTTTTCTGCCGTACCCAAGTACAAATCAATACGGCCCATATACACACCTTTGTACCCAACCTGATTGATCAATACGCTTTTGCCTTCTCTGTTTTTAACAAAAACCGGCGCTTCCATCAGCGTATGCGTATGCCCACCAATAATGATGTCTATGTCTGTGGTTTCAGCAGCCAATACGCGGTCGCTTACCTTGTCGTTTTTGTATGCATAACCCAAGTGTGACAGGCAAATCACCACATCGCAGGCCGCTTCGGTTTTAAGTTGCTTAACGATTTTGGTAGCCGTTTCTATGGGTTCCAAGTACACGGTTTCTTTGTACATCCTTGGGTCAACCAAGCCTTCTAGCGCTATGCCCAATCCGAAAACACCAACGCGAATGCCATCTTTTACAAACACTTTGTAGGGTTTTACATAGCCCGCCATCACCGTTTTAGAAAAATCGTAGTTGGCAGCCAACAGTTCAAATTTGGTATGTGGCATCTGCGCCAAAAGTCCGTCCAATCCTCCGTCAAAATCGTGGTTTCCGATGGCCGCAGCATCGTATCCCATCATGCTCATCAACTTCATTTCCAGCTCGCCGCCATAAAAATTGTAATAAGGCGTTCCTTGGAAAATATCACCAGCATCCAATAGCAAGGTATTCGGATTTTCTTGCCTGATTTGCTTAACCAAAGTGGCGCGTTTGGCCGCGCCGCCCATATTGGCAAATTGCGGATGTGTGTTTTCATACGGATCTATTTGGCTGTGCACGTCATTCGTGTGCAAGATGGTAAGCCATTTATCTTTTGGAGCACAGCTTTTCAAGGCAAATCCGGGGATGGACAATGCGCCGGCAGCTACGATGGTTTTTTCTAGAAAATGTCTGCGTTTCATAGATTGGGTTTATTTTTTTGAAGTACAAGCCCGTAGGCATGAGGTGTAAAAGCTTTTGGTGTGTAGTTTTTAAAACATCATGAATACGTTGGTTTCTTATTTAGCATTCACCAATCAAACCATCGCATCAGCAAATCATTGCACCCGAAACCGTCCATCTATTTTCGTATAAATGGTATCCGTTTTATCCAAATAGTCGATGAGTGCATTCCTCACTTTGTAGTCCAGATAAAGTACCAAAACCGGATTTTTGAAAAAATTCATTTGGTCGCCGCCGTTCATAAGATAGTCATTCGTCACCACCCAATAGGTTTTGTTTTCTTGTATGGGTTTTTGCTGAATCAGAAAGTTTTTTAGAACCCCGCTATGATCCATAGTGAGTTGCAGGCCCCAAATGGGATGCGCCGTTTTAGATTGAACCAGATAGGTAGCCAACGCCAGCATTTGGTCGCTAGTGAGTTCTAGTGCAACCAGTGCGTTTTCAAACGGCATGACTCCATAGATATCGGCTACTTTGACATCACCTTTTGCCAATATATTTCGAATACCCCCGTGATTGAACAAACCCGCATCGGCACTTTTGCCTAGTCTTTGTTTTAGTACAAAATTGGCCTGTGCCATCAAGGCGTCGGCAAACCAATTGCCCAAACGAGTTTCCAGTTGGCCCTCGCTTTTATTGAGCAGTTCCAGATTGTAGGCTAAAACCCGCTCCAAACCCTGTTGCATGCCTACTCTGTATGGGGTAATCAGGCTGTCTATTTTGATGTCTTTTTCTAAAGAATCTGTTAAAGCGACTTCAACTCCCTGAATATTTTGTAATTTCAATTCAGAATTTTGGCAAGACCCCAAAAAAATAATTGTTACAAATAAAACAATATGTTTTAAAATTAATTTAAGTCGTATATTTGTCATCCTTTTTCGGATTTGATTATGTAAATGTAAAAGAAATTGAACAGCCTAAAAAAAATACTTGTAAAAAGAATCGTTCGCAAGCGAATAGCCGCTTATGAATGTTCAAATCTGCAAGAGGATAAACTCCAATCCATGTTGATACTGTTTGATGCGGAAGCTGCATTTTCAGAAAATTTTTTTACCGAATTGGGCAGCTTGGCAAACATTCCGCCTGGTCAGACAAAATGGTTAGGATTTAGCGCAAAGCCACGAAAGAAAAAAGTCTGGAAACACCCTGTTTTTCACAACAAACACATCGCTTGGGATGGCACTTTAAAAGGCGATGGGGTAGAGGCAGTTTTGAACCGTCCGTATGATTTGGTTATCAATTTTTTTGACAAGCCGAGTTGGCAATTAAAAGCGGCAGCTTCTCAAGTTCAAACCGGGTTGAGACTAGGCTTTGAAGAGGTGAATGCAGACATCAATGACATTGTTTTTAAAGCTGATTTGAAGGCCGAAGAAGTATTTAAGACAGAATTTTGTAAATATCTTAAAGCGCTGAGAAAGTTATAACGCAGTACACATAAAAAAAATATAAAAAGCACAAAAATGGACACAAGGTTTACAGGAACAGGTGTGGCACTCATCACGCCTTTTGATGCATCAGGGGCAGTTGATTATACAGCCTTGGAAAAACTGATTACATTCAATATCAATAGTGGTATAAACTACTTGGTTGCTTTGGGCACAACTGCCGAAACGGCCACGCTCACCGATGCGGAAAAAAAAGCTGTAAAACAATGTATTTTAGATACCAACCACGGTCGCTTGCCTTTGGTATTGGGCGTAGGCGGCAACAACACAACTGCTTTGCAAGCCGAACTCAAGTCAGCCGAAGTTCGCAGTTTTGATGCCATTTTGTCTGTTTCACCCTACTACAACAAGCCTACCCAAGAAGGTATTTATGCGCATTACAGAGCACTGTCGGCCGTGTCGTCTTTGCCGATTATTTTATACAATGTGCCCGGACGCACAGGATCCAATGTGCTGCCGCAGACCGTTTTGCGTTTGGCAAGGGAATGTGACAACATTATAGGCATCAAAGAAGCGTCGGGCGATATCGTTCAAGGGATGCGCTTACTTAAAGAAAAACCTACAAATTTTTTAGTTATTTCCGGTGATGACATGACCGCTTTACCACTGATTTTGGCCGGCGGTTCGGGTGTGATTTCTGTTATAGGGCAAGCCATGCCGGATGTTTTTTCAAAGTTGGTACAAGCGGGTTTGTCGGGCGATGTGTCCACGGCCAATACCTTGCAACATCAATGTATGCCTATCATAGATCTCATCTTTCAGGAGGGCAATCCGGCAGGTATTAAATCCTTGTTGGCACAACTCGGTTTTGGAACGCCCACCGTCAGGCTACCTTTGGTTTCGGCATCAGAAACCCTTGCTTCGCAGATTGGCCTGTTTTTGAATCAAACCAAGGCAGTTACCTGTTAAACTTACCTTAACAAACACTTAAAGGCTTTATTTTGAAGTCATTTGGATATGAAAAATAGTTTTTTATATAAATGATTAATGTGTACTTTTGCAGGCAACTTTCAGTGTACATGAGACATTTTTTCTATTTATTGATGTTGATGCTAATTACCTCCGGTTGTAGCCAGTATCAAAAAGCGTTAAAATCAGAAGATTTGGCATTCAAATCCAAATTGGCTGAGGAGCTTTATAATGCAAAAAAGTACAAAAAATCCATACGTCTTTATGAACAAATAGAGCCCAAATACAGAGGCAGGCCGCAAGGCGAGCGCATACTGTATTTTTACGCCACCAATTTGTATTTTTTGAAAGACTACATCACATCGGGTTACCAATTAGAAAGATTTACCAGTGCCTATCCGCGCAGCGAAAAAGTGGAAGAAGTAGCTTTGATGGGCGCCAAAAGTTATTACCATTTATCTCCTAAGTACAGTTTGGACCAAACGGATACACAAACTGCGCTTGACAAATTACAGAATTTTATCAACTCCTATCCCAAATCTGAAAGGTTGGACGAGGCCAATGCCTTGTATCAGGAACTTGCCGGTAAGTTAGAACGCAAAGCCTTTGAAGTAGCCAAGCAATACAATAAAATTTACGATTATCAGGCAGCACTCAAATCTTTAGATTTATTCCTGACAGAATATCCCGGTTCTTCTTTTCGAGAAGAAGCATTGTATTACAGGGTTTTAGCTTCTTTCAATTATGCAGAAAACAGTATTCAAATCAGGCAGATTGATAGGTATAAAGATGTTTTAGCCGCATACAACAAACTTGTAGATTCTTTTAAAGAATCCATTTATATAGGACAGCTCAAAACCATGGTCAACAAAAGCAAAGCACAAATAGAACGCCTGACACTCCTCGCTAACAACGCATCAAACAATCCATAAAATGATAGATTTAAAAAACACAGACGCACCCGTCACTACGGTTACACTCAACAGAAACGAAATTGACCAGCAAACCAATAACATCTACGAAGCCATTGTGATTGCTGCCAAACGTGCAGAACAAATCAATTCGGAAATCAAAAAGGAACTCTTAGAAAAATTGGAAGAGTTTGCCACTTACAACGACAGTTTGGAAGAAGTTTTTGAAAACAAAGAGCAAATCGAAGTTTCCAAGTTTTTCGAAAGATTGCCCAAGCCGCACGCATTAGCCCTACAAGAGTGGTTGGATGGTAAAATTTATTATCGTCACGTTGACGACCAACAGCAATAGTTTTTTACATGTCTGTTTTTCAAGACAAAAAAATTCTTCTCGGTGTTTGCGGAGGCATAGCTGCATATAAAACAGCTTCGTTGGTGCGACTTTTAGTAAAAGCCGGCGCAACTGTAAAGGTAATCATGACGCCATCTGCAAAAGATTTTGTGACGCCGCTCACCTTGGCAACCTTGTCTAAAAACCCTGTACTTTCCGGCTTTACCGAGCAAGACGACCCGTCGGGTGTATGGAATAACCACGTAGATTTAGGCCTGTGGGCAGATGCAATGGTCATTGCACCTGCAACAGCCAATACCTTGTCAAAAATGACAGACGGCGCATGCGACAACTTGCTGCTCGCCGTATATCTTTCTGCCAAATGTCCGGTGTATTTTGCTCCGGCTATGGATTTGGATATGTACCAACATCCGGCTACGCAGTCTGCCTTTGACAAGCTACAATCCTATGGCAATATCATGATTCCGGCTACCAGTGGCGAGTTGGCCAGTGGTTTGGTTGGCCAAGGTAGGATGGCTGAGCCTGAAGATATTGTAGCCTTTATTGAAAAAGATTTGACTGCCCAATTGCCGTTGAGAAACAAAACCGTGCTCATCACTGCCGGGCCTACGTATGAAGCCATTGACCCGGTTCGTTTTATCGGAAACCATTCCACAGGTAAAATGGGCTTCGAAATTGCCAAAGCAGCTGCAAATTTGGGTGCCGAAGTCATACTCATCAGCGGCCCTTCTCAACAAACCGTTTCGCATCCCAAAATCATACTTATTCGCGTTACCGGCGCAGACCAAATGTACGACGCCGTACATCAACATTACTCCAAAGCTGATATTGCCATCCTTTCTGCCGCCGTTTCAGATTATAAACCCAAAACCGTTATTTCTCAAAAAATAAAGAAAAAAGACCAAAACCTTCAAATAGAATTGGTGCCAACCCCCGATATTTTAGCTTCTCTCGGTAAGATAAAGAAACAGCAATTTCTGGTAGGATTTGCCTTAGAAACGAATGACGAAATCGAAAATGCCAAAGGCAAACTCACACGTAAAAATTTAGATCTTATCGTTTTAAATTCATTGAATGATGCCGGAGCCGGATTTGGAACACCTACCAACAAAATAACTTTGATAGATAAATCGTTAGAGATAACATCCTTCGATTTGAAATCTAAAACAGCTGTAGCCTACGACATCTTAAATCACGTCATTTTAAAATTACAAACATGACCAAAAAACTGATTTTCACGCTTTTTATCTTGTCACAATTCACCGTGGTGGCTCAAGAAATGAATTGCTATGTGGAAATCAATTTTAATGAAGTCAAACAATCTAACCGAAAAATATTCGGTACGCTTCAGCAAAGCCTCTCAGATTTTATCAATAAAAACCGTTGGACAAATAGAGCCGTCAATCCACAAGAAAAGATAGATTGTTCTGTTTTTGTTCGTGTTCGTGAATTTGTAGGGCAAGAATTTGTAGCAGAACTTCAGGTGCAATCTGCCAGACCCGTTTACAACAGTACCTACAGCACCCCGGTCTTGAACTTTCAAGATGATCAGTTTCGTTTTAGCTATGTCGAATTTCAGGACATGACCTACAATTCTTTTGTGTTTAACTCCAACCTCTTGTCTGTCATGACTTTTTACATCTACACCATGATTGGTTTGGATGCAGACACCTATTCACTCATGGGAGGTGCGCCTTTTTACCAGGAGGCACAAAAAGTTATGAATTTGGCGCAGGGTAACGGCTACAAAGGCTGGGACAGCACAGACGGCAACCAAACGCGCTTTCGAATGATTACAGATTTGACCTCCGGCACGTTTGACAACTACAGACAAGCATTGTACGAATACCATAGAAACGGATTAGACATGTTGGCAGACAACCCCAGAAAAGCCAAAGAAAGTATTGCCAAAAGTTTTTTGTTTCTTGAAGAGATGAACAGCAGCAGGCCTAATTCGATGTTGCTACGCATGTTTTTTGATGCCAAATCCGACGAGATTTTCAACGTTTTTTCTGAGGGTCCGGCCATTAATTTGGTCAGTACACTCAATGTCCTCAACAAATTAGCACCTCAATATGCCTCTCGTTGGGCGATGATCCAAAATTAAGCTTTCGTCAATTTTTTCTTTTTTACCCTTGGTGACATGGAGACTTACAGTGAGCTTCAAAAAGAGTCATGTAAATTTTCGTTTAGCGTTTTTTAAAAAATTTGAATACGCGTATCTTTAGGCTCAAATTTTACCATTTTGCTGCAATCCATTTATGTAAAAAATTACGCGTTGATAGAAGACATACAAGTGTCTTTCGGCAAAGGATTGTCCGTGATTACCGGAGAAACAGGTGCCGGAAAATCTATTTTGCTCGACGCTTTGGGCTTGCTGCTCGGCAATCGTGCAGATTTGGACAGTTTGCGCGACAAGGAACAAAAATGCACCATAGAAGCACATTTTTCACTAGATAATCTTCATCTCGAATCACTTTTTGAAACTTTAGCATTCGATTACGACAAGCATACCGTTGTACGCAGAGAAATTTTGCCCGGAGGAAAATCGAGGGCTTTTGTGAATGATTCGCCGGTAGGCCTGCAAGCGCTAAGTCAATTGGGTACTCGGTTAATCGATATTCACTCCCAGCATCAAACCCTTCAATTGGCCGAAACCGACTTTCAGTTTCAATTGCTTGATGCCTTGGCGCAAAATTTTAAAGGATTGCAAGAGTACAGAGAAGCGTACCAAAAATTTCAAATAGCCGAAAAAGCGTTGCAAGCACTTATAGATTTTCAGAAATCTGCATCCAAAGAGCAAGAATTTGATACTTTTCAACTCGAAGAATTGGAGCAAGCCGCGCTTAAACCCGGTGTGCAAGAAACTTTGGAAGAAACCGTTGAGCAACTCTCCAACGTAGAAGATATACAGCAACAGCTATCGCAAGCCATTGCATTGCTAGATCACGAAGAAATGGGAGTTCTTAAGCAACTCAATCAAATTCGACAGGCGTTGCAAGCGGTTACGGGTTTTTCAAAAGATTACCAAGAACTCTTTGAAAGAACCGAATCGGCGCGTATTGAACTGTTTGATATCAGCACCGCTTTGCAAAATACAGCTGAACGTTTGGAGGCAGATCCTGAAACTTTAGCCAAAGCCAACGAACAACTGCAACGCATCTATTTTCTTCAGAAAAAACACAATGTACAAAGTGTGGAAGCACTTATTGCACACAGAGACCAACTCGCGCACAAAGTACTTAGGGTGCTAAACCTTTCGGATGAGATACAATCCAAACAGCAATCGCGCGACCAAGCTTTTGAATATGCCAAAGAAATTGCGGAACAGTTGCACAAATCGCGCTTGGCGATTATTCCCGAACTCGAAAAACAACTCCGGGAAATTGTTTCACAATTGGGTATGCAACACGCACGTTTTCAGATAGTTTTGACGGCTACTGAAACATTTGACAAGTATGGGCGAAGTAGGGTAGAAGTGCAGTTTTCGGCCAACAAGGGTTTGCCTTTCGGGCTGCTGAAGAAAATGGCTTCGGGTGGCGAATTGTCTCGTGTGATGCTCGCTGTGAAAGCTGTTTTGGCCAAACACATGCGTTTGCCCACCATTATTTTTGACGAAATAGACACGGGTATTTCGGGTGAGGTGGCCAAACAAATGGCAGATGTACTCGATACACTCAGCCAAAGCCTTCAGGTGATTGCCATCACCCATTTGCCGCAAATCGCAGCCAAAGGCCAGCACCATCTAAAAGTGTATAAAGAAACCCTCGAAAATACAACCCGTACCCAATTGACCGTGCTTCAAGAAACTGAACGCATTACAGAATTGGCAGAAATGTTGGGTGGAAAAACGCTGACAGATGCGGCGATGGCGCATGCACGAGATTTATTGACAAACAAGCAATGATGCGTTAAGCCTTTTTAAAAAACTCCTGACGGCATTTTTTTAACGGCTGTTCCATATCATTTTCATACAAAACCTCAGCCCGTTTAAAACAAAGTGTTTTTTCTACCAGTCCTTCGCTGCCTTGAGTTTTATCTGAAGATTCGAGCAAGCCAACAGAATAAACACCACCAAGGTGTAAGTTTGAAACTGTATAAATTGAGGTGTTTTTATCTTACTATTGTCGAAGTCATATTACATTAAATTATGTAAAAGTTTGTGTAAAGAATTCGCAGATTTTCCTGAGACAACTTTGCTGTTTCAACTCATATTTTTTAAATATCTTTGACGCCACCAAGAACGTTAAAACCATTTAGCATGTCATACAATCTTTTAAAAGGAAAACGAGGAATAATATTTGGCGCGTTGGACGAAAACTCCATCGCTTGGAAAACCGCCGAAACAGTTTACAAGGAAGGCGGTCGTTTTGTGTTGACCAACGCACCCATAGCCCTTCGCATGGGCACTATTAATGAACTGGCCGAAAAAACCGAGTCACAGGTCATTCCGGCCGACGCAACGAGTATGGAAGATTTAGAAAATTTAGTGGCTAAAGCCCAGGAAATACTCGGTGGTAAAATCGATTTTGTTCTACACTCTATCGGAATGTCGCTCAATGTGCGCAAAGGGCGTCACTACACAGAGCAGAACTATGAATTTACAACCAAAGGTTGGGATATTTCTGCAGTGTCTTTTCACAAAGTCATGCAAGTGCTCTACAAGCAAGACGCCATGAATGAATGGGGCAGTATCGTTGCTTTGACTTATATGGCCGCGCAGCGTACCTTTCCTGATTATAACGACATGGCAGACAACAAAGCCTATTTGGAATCTATTGCCAGAAGCTTTGGTTACTTCTTCGGAAAAGACAAAAAAGTACGCGTCAATACCATTTCTCAATCGCCTACACCCACCACGGCGGGCAAAGGTGTCAAAGGATTTGACGGCTTTATCAGTTTTGCCGATAAAATGTCGCCTTTGGGCAATGCTACGGCACAAGATTGCGCCGATTACACCGTCACGCTTTTCTCAGATTTGACCAAAAAAGTCACGATGCAAAATCTTTTTCACGATGGCGGTTTTTCAAACACCGGCGTGAGCCAAGAAGTTATTGAAGCCTTTACCGAGGAATAATTTCTCACTCAATTTGAAAAATGGAACTTTCGTTATCGATTGTGGTTCCGGTTTACAACAGGCCAGAGGAAATTGGTGAATTGCTGGATAGTTTGCGGCATCAAACCGTCAAAACTTTTGAAGTGGTGATTGTGGAAGATGGATCGAACGAAAAAGCAGAAGCTGTAGTTGAGGCATTTCGACCCCAACTCAATATTCTCTATCTGGCGAAACCCAACACCGGTCCCGGCGATTCGCGAAACTATGGTATGGCGCGTGCGCGAGGTAATTATTTTATCATTTTGGACAGCGATTGCCTCTTGCCGCCGCAATACATCGAAGTGGTAACTGAAAATCTAAAAACCAAATACACCGATTTTTTTGGAGGACCGGACACGATGCACCCCGATTTTTCGAATATTCAAAAGGCGATAAACCACAGCATGACGTCTTTTTTCACTACCGGAGGTATTCGAAATTCCGAATCGCACCGCAAATTTCAACCGAGAAGTTTCAATATGGGTATATCTAAAGAAGCTTTTGAGGCCAGTGGCGGCTTTGGAAATATTCACCCGGGCGAAGATCCGGATTTGACCTTGCGGTTGTGGAAAATGGGTTTTAGTTCACAACTGATTCCCGATGCCTTTGTGTATCACAAAAGACGTATTTCATGGTCAAAATTTTATAAACAAGTTTATAAATTTGGGGTCGCACGTCCCATACTCGACAGTTGGCATCCGGAATATAAAACGGTTTCCTACTGGTTTCCGAGTCTTTTTTTGATAGCAGAAATGGCATCGATTTTTTTCCTTTTGGCCGGTTTTGGTTTTCCTGCATTTTTGTTTTTGTGCTACTTCGGTTTGGTCTGTTTGGACGCTTTTGTGAAGCAACAAACCATTCGCACCGCTTTGTTGAGCATTTTGGCAGTTCAAATTCAGTTTCTTGGTTATGGTTGGGGATTTTTAAAATCTTTTTTTAAGGTGCGGCTTTTGGCACAAAAACCACAAGTTGCTTTCCCCGATTTTTTCTTTAAACACTGATGTCAAATATGGAGACAATCGCACATTATTTTCCTGATTTGACCAGTTTGCAAAGAGAACAGTTTGCCATGCTCGGTGATTTGTATGCAGAATGGAACTTGAAAATCAATGTGATTTCCCGAAAAGATATAGACCATTTATACACGCGTCATGTGCTGCACAGCCTGGCGATTGCCAAAGTAATATCTTTTAACCCCAATGCTAAAGTGCTGGATGTTGGCACGGGAGGCGGTTTTCCGGGCATACCTTTGGCTATTCTTTTCCCGGAAACAGATTTTTTACTGATTGACGCTATCGGGAAAAAAATTTCGGTGGTAAAAGCTGTTTCAGAAGCTTTAAACTTGCAGAATTTGAGAGTGGCGCACACACGTGCCGAAGCGGTCAAAGATCGTTTTGATTTTATCGTCAGCCGTGCGGTGACCAATATGCCTGATTTTGTAAATTGGGTGAAAGGCAAAACGTATAAAGAAAATAAACACACACTTAAAAACGGCATCCTTTACCTGAAAGGTGGCGATTTGGCAGCAGAGCTGAAGCCTTTTCCAAAAGCCAAATGTTACCCCATATCGGGCTTTTTTGGCGAAGCTTTTTTTGAAACCAAAAGTGTTGTGCATCTGCCGATGTGAGTTGTCAAAGGCAATGTTATTAAGATTAATTTTTTCAATCTTAGACCAATCCAACCCAAAGTCCGTCTTCGTTTTTAGTAACCTTAGCCAGTTGATTTTGGGTGAGTTCTTTAATGGCTTTGTCCCATTTTTTATTCGACAAACCGGTTTGATTTTTCACTTCTTCCAACAATTTTTCTCCTTCAGTCTTCAGGTGGTTTAGTATTTCTTTTGCTTCATCACTCAGCGCGATGGCTTTTTTCTCGGGTTTCATTTGCGGGAAGAACAAGACTTCTTGTATGGAACTGTTGTTGGTCATCAGCATGACGAGTCTGTCTATGCCTATGCCAATTCCGGCTGTGGGAGGCATGCCGTATTCTAAAGCGCGTAAAAAGTCTTGATCGATAAACATGGCTTCATCGTCACCTTTTTCAGACAGCCGAAGTTGATCTTCAAAACGAAGTCTTTGTTCTATGGGATCATTGAGCTCGGAGTAGCAATTGGCAATTTCTTTACCGTTGATAAGCAACTCAAAACGCTCTGTGAGTTCGGGATTGTCTCTATGTTGCTTAGTAAGCGGACTCATCTCTTTGGGATAGTCTATAATAAAAGTAGGTTGTACATAGTGATGTTCACAAGTTTCGCCAAACAACTCGTCTATCAGTTTTCCTTTGCCCATGGTTTCGTCAACTTCCAGGTGAAGTTTTTTACAAACTGCCCTCAACTCGTTTTCGTCCATGCCGGCAACATCAAATCCGGTATGTGTTTTGATGGCTTCAAGTATGGGCACGCGCGGATAGGGCGCTTTAAAGTTGATTTCTTTATCGCCCACTTTTACGGTTGTTTTCTGATGTACTTTTTGAGCAATTTCTTCCAGCAGTTTTTCGGTGGTTTCCATCATCCATCTGTAATCTTTGTAAGCCACATACAGCTCCATCACTGTAAATTCCGGATTGTGTGTACGATCCATACCCTCGTTTCGGAAGTCTTTCGAAAACTCATATACGCCATCAAATCCGCCTACAATCAGTCTTTTTAAATACAATTCGTTGGCAATACGCAAGTAGAGCGGAATATCCAAAGCGTTGTGGTGCGTGATAAACGGACGGGCAGATGCACCGCCGGGAATGGGTTGTAGTATAGGCGTTTCCACTTCCAAATAACCTAAGCGGTTGAGAAATTCACGAATGGTGTTGGTGATTTGCGTTCTTTTGACAAAAGTGTTTTTAACGGCGTCGTTTACGATCAAATCTACGTAGCGTCTGCGGTAGCGTTGTTCCGGATCAGAGAAAGCGTCATGGGTTTTGCCGTCTGCATCTGTTTTGACAACCGGCAAGGGCCGCAAGGCTTTGGAAAGTACGAAAAGCTCGCGCGCATGGACAGAAATCTCACCGACTTGTGTTTTAAATACTTCACCGCGAATACCGATAAAATCGCCTATGTCTAACAGTTTCTTAAAAACAGCGTTGTACATGGTGCCGGTTTCGTCTGATGAGATATCATCGCGAGTAATATACACCTGAATGCGTCCGCTGCTGTCTTTCAATTCTGCAAATGAGGCTTTCCCCATGATGCGTCTGCTCATGAGTCTGCCGGCCAAAACCACTTCTTTTCCTTGTAGTGTATCGTAGTGTTCTACAATTTCGGTAGCGTGATGGGTAATCTGAAAAGCGGCTGCCGGATAGGGTTCTATGCCCATTTTTCTGAGCTCAATCAGACTTTCTCTGCGGATGTTTTCTTGTTCGCTGCGTTGCATAGGTTTCGTTACTTTTTTAAAGTTGCAAAGATAAGGATGAAATTTGAACCCCGATAAGTTGCAGGTCTATAAATGCAACTATTTAAAAACCAAACGCACATATTTTTCGATCAATTGGTTGATTTCTACAGAAATTTTAAATAGATACGCCACACCCACATACAGCAAAGTAGTGAGGGTCGATTTTAAAAAGATATTTACGGTTGGGTGAAACGGGAAGTCCCAATAATAGAGTAAGCCAAACAAAAACAACGAAAACAGGAATAATTTGACGGTATTTTGGGTAAATGGAAATAATTTAATCTTTCGGACGACAAAATACAGCTTTAAAATGCTATAGGCCAACATGCTCAAAAGCGTGGCGATGGCCGCGCCTTCTATACCCAAAGCAGGAATCAGCCAAATGTTGAGACCGATGGTTGTTAAAATCAGAAATATGCTGATGGCCAACACAATGCGGTAGTAATTTGAATTGAAGATAATCGCGTTGTTGTTGCCGAGCACCAACTCGAAATATTTAGAAAAACCAATCAGAAAAACAATAGGAATGCCACCGCTGTACTGTGCCGGAATCAGTTCGTATATCTGATGCAGGTTTACGAGTATCCCCAAAAAAATGAATCCACCAACAAATTGCAGGTTGATAGAAGTTTGTTTGTAAAGTTTGTTTAATTCCAGAAAGTTTTGTTGCGCCATCAGTTTGGCGGTAAGCGGGTAAGTGATTTGATGCATGGCCCTACCCGGTACGGCAATCACGGCTGCAATAAAAACGGCTACAGAGTAGTAAGCAACATTCTCGATCTGTACAAATTGTGAAATCATAAAGCGATCTATATCAACCAGAAGTGCTGCAATACTACCCGAAATTAAGATAAAAAATGAGTAGGTGAGGATAGATATCAGCTTATCGGGCAAGTACAATTTAAAGCTGGGTTTCTTAATCCAAAATGCGGTCAGCATCATAACGCTCGTATTCAACCCATAAATCAAAACCAGTGAAAAGACAAAAAAAACAGCCGTGATGATTTCATAATAAACCATGAGCAAGCTTACGCTCACCAAAAAGCGCAAAAAAACTTCTTTTAGAAAACTTCCGAAAACAGATTGAAAATGGACCTTTACCCAAGCGTAATAAATTTCGAAATAGCTCATTAAAATACCCAAAACGGGCAAAAGCCAAATGAAATCGAGCAACATTGGATTTTCTCGACTGAGCCAAAGGGCAATTTCCGTGTATTTTAGATAAAAGATTAAGCCAAGCGGCAGAAAAAAAAGCAGCGGCAAAAAAAGCATGGCTGTGAGGAAGCCCGATTGTTTTTTGGCCGTTTCACCATGCGGATAAAATTTGACGATGGTGTTGTGCGCGCCCAATGCCATCAAAGGCATCAAAATGCCGGATGACGACAAAACAAATGCGGTGATACCGTAGTAGGTTTCGCCCAAAATTAAAGTGTACAGAAAAAGGGCATTGACAGCACCTATCCCAAAACCAAAATAGGTAGTGAGGGTGTTTCTTATCGATTGTTTGATGACAATACCCATCTATTTTTTTATCAAAGCAGCCAAAGAAGCCGTTAGATTTTCTCGACTATAAACATCTATGTTTTTTGAATCGACCTGTAGTTTTCCTTCATTGAATTTTTGAAAACTGTCAACTATATATTTCTTTAAGGCGGTTTTTTCGCGGTGTTCAAAACACATGCCCGATTGCGTTTTTTCAAGCATATCCGACACTTCCCACGCAGCAGGACCAATGGCTAAAATAGGTCTTTTTGCCTGAAAATATTCAAAAATTTTACCGGGAATAATTTGCCGCGTTTCTTCCGAATCAATTTCTATCAACAACAACATTTGAGCACCGGCTTGTGTTTTTTTCGCTTCCAAATGGGGCAAATAACCGAGTTGTAAAACATGAGCAGACAACCCGTGTTCCTCGAGTGCATACAAAACTTCCCGGCTGACCACACCCGCCAAATCGATGCGTAATTTGTTTTTAAAATCGGTATCTTCTTCAATCAATTCAGCCAAAACTTCCCATAGATGCGTCGGATTTCGGGCAGAAAGCAATGAGCCCGTGTGCACAATGTTAAACACTTTATCCGATGGTTTTCCTATTGAGATTTCTGTCTTGTCAAACCCATTTGTAATCAACACGACAGGATTGTCGGTTCGCTTTTGATACAAATTTTGCAACGCCTTACTTGTAACCAAAATGCTGTCGGCTTGGTCTAAAACGGATTGCTCCATCTTCAAATGTTTTTGTTTGGCAAAAGGCAGTAGTCTTAGTTTTTTGTGATAGCCAATGTCTGTCCACGGATCTCTAAAATCGGCTATCCAACGGATGCCCAAAGTGCGTTTTAAAGACTGTCCAATTAGGTGTAAACTGTGTGGCGGACCGCTTGTGATGATGACATCAACAGGATGCGCTTCAAGTTTTTTACTCAAAAATGCAACGGAAGGCTTTACCCATGATATTCTGGCGTCCGGAATAAAAAAATTACCCCTTACAAAAAGCAACAGCGTTTCTAAAAGTGATGGATTTTTATGTGAGATCATACCCGAACTGATTTTTTGAGTTTGTTTTTTGGCGATGAGACCGGCCCAAGTGTAAGGTTCGGAGATGGGAAAACGAATGAGCTGTAAAGCCTCTGAAACTTCCTGCTGTAATTCCACATCTACAATAGGGTAATGTGGATTATCGGGCACAAAAACAATGGGCTCGATGCCGAATTGGGGCAGGTATTTTACGAATTTCAACCAACGCTGCACGCCGGGTCCGCCCGCCGGTGGCCAATAATAGCAAATGATCAGAACTTTGGTCATACAGATTCGGTTGTTGCAAATGTAAAATTTATTTAACGAGTCTTTACTGGCAAATTTAAGATTTCATAGTCTATTTCTTTACAATGTTTCTGAATGTGAAAAGAAACCCTGTCAAAAGTTAAAGAAAAACTAAAAACTTCGCTTCGCTGTTATTTTTTCTAAATTTGGAAATCGCAACCAAAAATCTATTCCATGTTACGTCAGTTTACGTATGTGTGCTTTCTTTCACTGATAATTTTTCAATTTTCATTTGCTCAAAAACCATCAAAGCCCAATGCGTCAGATATTTACGAAGCCATTAAAAAGCTCAATTTCGTAGGTTCGGCGATGTTTGTGGCTGCCCATCCTGATGATGAAAATACACGACTTATTTCCTATTTGGCCAACAGCCTCAAAGCCCAAACGACTTATCTTTCTATCACACGTGGCGACGGTGGCCAAAACCTGATTGGGCCCGAATTGGGACCTTTCTTGGGCGCCATTCGCACCCAAGAATTGCTGGCAGCCCGACGCACAGACGGTGGCCAACAAATGTTTACACGCGCTGTTGATTTTGGTTATTCTAAACATCCGGACGAGACGTTCGCCATTTGGGACAAGCAAAAAATATTAGCAGATGTGGTTTTTGCCATTCGCAAACTTCGGCCCGATGTCATCATCAATAGGTTTGACCATCGGTCGCCCGGAACTACCCACGGACACCACACCGGCTCGGCTATGCTCAGTTACGAAGCTTTTAGTTTGGCCGGCAATCCTGATGCATTTCCGGAACAATTAGACCAAGTAGAGGTGTGGAAACCTCGAAGGATGTTCTTCAACACTTCCTGGTGGTTTTACGGCAGTCAAGAAAAATTTGAACAGGCCGATAAATCGGGCATCACCCAAGTAGAAGTTGGCAATTTTTATCCAAGTTTAGGGCTTTCAAACGGCGAAATAGCCTCTTTGAGCAGAAGCCAGCACAAGAGTCAAGGATTTGGCTCTACGGGGTCAAGGGGCGCCGAAACCGAATATTTAGAATTTATTAAAGGGCAGGCACCACGTCCCAAGTACAAAAACGACCTGTTTGATGGCATAGACACAGGTTGGGGAAGACTTGCCAATGGCGAGGCTGTAAAAGAAGTGTTAGAATTAATTTTGATGCGCTTCGACCACCGCCAACCCGAGGCCAGCATTCCACTTTTATTGGATGCGCAAGTATTAATCAGCAAATTAAAAGATGACCACTGGCGCAGAATCAAATTGACGGAAATCAACGAAATTATAGCGGCTTGCTCGGGCTTGTTTTTAGAAGCGATTGCACAGCGAGCATCGGCAGTGCCGGGTGAATCTATAAGCATCAATGTGGAGGCCATCAACCGTAGCGATTTCCCGGTCACCTTAAGTGGTTATAAAGTTTCATTGGCACAAAATAGCGAACTTCAAAATTTGCAACTCAATAACAATGTGTCTCACAAACTCGAAGCCACATTGACCATTCCAGAAAACACACCCTACAGCAGTCCTTATTGGCTACAAAATGATAATGCATTGGGAATTTATACGGTTGAACAGCCTGAATGGATTGGTTTGCCGGAATCTCCCGCTGCGGCAACGGTCGATTTTTTACTTTCATTTGGTGGCAAATCGACTGTTTTGTTGCGCAGAGATGTGGTCTTTAAATCGAACTCGCGTGTAGATGGCGAGGTGTACGAGCCATTTGTGGTTTTACCGCCGGCTACCGTTGGGATTGATGAAAAAGTATGGATGTTTACCGAAAATACCGCACAAAAAATACCTGTAAAAGTAGTTTCCAACCAACAAAATATTTCCGGCACGGTTCATTTGGATGCACCTGTGGGGTGGCAAATCAGTCCGGAAAGTTTTCCCTTCCAAGCAAAGGGTTTGGCAGAGACTTTTGAATTTACTGTAACACCGCCTTCCGGCGAATCTTCCGGGACTTTTCGCCCGTATGTATTGATAGGTGAAAAGCGCTACGCACTTGAAAAATTTGTCATCGACTATCAGCATATTCCCAAGCAAACCATACTGATGCCGGCCGTTGCCCAAGTCAGTAAAACCAATTTAAAGAAAGCCGGACTTCGCATTGCGTATCTGCACGGAGCCGGCGATGACATTCCGCAAAGCTTGCGGCAAGTTGGCTATGAAGTCGTAGAGCTTAAGCCGGAGGAAATCATTTTGGAAAACCTGAGTCAGTTTGACGCTTTGGTCATAGGTATTCGTGCCTATAATGTACATGATCAGTTTGAAGCAAAACAAAAGGAAATACTTGCATATGTGTCGCAAGGTGGTACGGTGGTCACCCAGTACAACACCACAGGCGACCTAAAGTTGAAAGACTTTGCACCTTACCCATTGAAAATTTCTCGTGAACGGGTAACAGACGAGCAAGCTACAGCCATCTTTTTGGCGCCCAATCATCCGGCACTCAATTATCCTAACAAAATCAGTGCTTCCGATTTTGACGGTTGGGTGCAAGAGCGCGGTTTGTATTTCCCGGACCAGTGGGATGCCGCTTACACGCCCATCCTTGGCTTGAAAGATCCGCAAGAAGCGGTTGAATTGCAAGGGGGACTCCTGGTAGCTAGCTATGGTAAAGGTTATTATGTCTATACAGGCCTAAGTTTTTTTAGGGAATTACCTGCCGGCGTACCGGGTGCTTTTAAATTGTTTGCAAATCTCTTAGCTTTGAGCCAAAATGGACAACCCTAGAAACGAACCTTCTTGGCGCAAATGGTATGTGATGATTCTAATCGCAAATCTGCTGTATTTTTTGGTTTTTATTTACCTGATGAATTTATACGCCTGATATGCAGCTACTCGATTGGACAATATTGATAGGAACGCTCTCTTTTATAGTCTTTTACGGTTATTATAAATCCAAAGGCAGCAAGAACGTAAAAGATTATTTGCTGGCCAATAATGAATCTAAATGGTGGACTGTGGGTTTGTCTGTAATGGCTACACAGGCTAGCGCGATTACCTTTTTATCTACGCCCGGACAAGCATTTCACGACGGAATGGGTTTTGTGCAATTTTATTTTGGGATGCCTTTGGCGATGGTCGTGATTTGTGTCACGTTTATTCCTATTTTTCATAAATTAAAGGTTTATACGGCCTACGAATTTTTAGAAAACCGATTTGATTTAAAGACGCGTTCACTTGCCGCTATTTTGTTTTTGATACAAAGAGGTTTGGCAGCCGGTATAACCATTTATGCACCTGCCATTATTCTTTCGTCTATCTTGGGCTGGAACCTAAAAGTGTTGAATATCCTTATCGGAACCATGGTTATTATTTACACCGTTTCGGGTGGCACCAAAGCCGTGAGCGTCACACAAAAACAACAAATGTTTGTCATTATGATGGGGATGTTTGCCGCTTTTTATTTTATTGTCAGTCAACTTCCCGAAGAAGTCAGTTTTGCAAACGCATTGCAGCTAGCCGGAGCAAGCGACAAAATGAAAATCATAGACTTTTCGTTTGATTTAGACAACAGATATACCATTTGGTCGGGTACTTTGGGTGCTTTCTTTTTGTTTCTTTCGTACTTTGGTACAGACCAGTCTCAGGTGCAGCGATATTTGTCGGCAAAATCTGTCAGGGAAAGTCGTATGGGCTTGCTTTTTAATGCAGCCATCAAAATACCCATGCAGTTTTTTATTCTGTTGGTGGGCGTGATGGTTTTTATCTTTTTTCAGTTTCAATCGGCACCTTTAAATTTTAGTCCTGCTGCCAATGAGGTGGTCAAAAGTTCTGAATACGCGCAGCAATATACAGATTTGGAATTGGTATATGCAGGCATGCAGCGCAGGAAAATGGAACTCAATATGGATTATCTGCAAGCGATTGAGAACAATACGGATGACCGCAAAGCCTTGCAAAATACAATGGAGCAGATTACTACTAAAGAAAAACAGATTAGGGAAGAAGCCAAAGAGTTAATATCGGCCGCAAACAAATCAACAGAAACCAATGACAAGGATTATGTTTTTATTTATTACATACTCAATTACCTCCCAAGTGGATTGATTGGTCTGCTTTTGGCCGTTATTTTTTCGGCAGCAATGTCTTCTACCGCATCCGAGTTAAATGCGTTGGCATCAACCACAGTGATGGATATTTACAAGAGAAATTTAAAAACAGAAAAGAGCGAAACCCATTATTTGAACGCCTCCAAATGGTTTACGGTGATGTGGGGATTGATTGCCATTCTCTTTGCCAGTTTTGGTACTTTGTTTGAAAACCTCATCCAATTCGTCAATATAGTAGGCTCTATCTTTTACGGCACCATACTCGGTATCTTTTTAGTGGCTTTCTATGTGAAATCCATCAGGGGTGCATCTGTTTTTTGGGCAGCTTTGTTGTCTGAAATACTTGTGATAGCCGTATTTTTTCAAGACATCCTCAGCTATCTTTGGCTGAATGTTTTGGGCGTTTTTCTGACCGTTCTCATGGCATTTATATTGCAACAATTGAACAACTTCAGACACAGACCACTCACGGCTTAATCAGTTAAAGAATAGTTTTTCTCATGTAAAAACGTTGTTTGATGTCCTTTCTCTTCAATTTAACAATTTCATAACGTATATTTGTATAATTTAGGATTGATAAATGGTCCACAATAAGACTTTATTATTCTTCTGCTCAGGCAAAAGTTTTTGTATTTGCATGATTTTTTTTCTCATGCAAACCTTCCCTTTTTTTGCGCAAAACAAGCTTGAAAAACAAAATGGAATTATTGACCTCACCGGGCTCGATTTCAACAAAACCGAAGATGTAAGTTTGGAAGGCCAATGGGAGTTTTATTGGAACGAACTCATACATCCACAAGATTTTATTCTCAAGCAAACGCCACATTACGAGGCGTTTCCAAAACTTTTTAATGACATAAACGGGAATAGTTACGGCTACGCCACTTATCGTGTGATTTTGCAATTGCCGAAAAGCCATCCCGAATTGGCCTTGTATATTCCAGATTTTTACAGCTCCTATAAGTTGTTTGCCAACGGCAAAGTGATTTCGCAAAACGGAATGGTTGCAAAATCAAGAACCCTTTATCAGCCTAAATTTAAACCCACTACAGTACGTCTTCCTGCCGATACACCACAGGTTGAATTGGTGCTGCAAATTGCCAATTTTCACCATTACAGAGGCGGTGCAGCAAAGCCTATCTATTTAGGGTCTGAAAATTTTATAACTAACCACCTAGCAAGCTCAAACGGGCTGATTTATTTGCTGGCAGGTATGGCCTTTGTTTGCGGCCTTTTTTTCATCAGCCTGTTTACCTTTAACAAGACAGACAGGGCTTCGTTTTATTTTGGACTTTTTTGCCTGTCTTCATCGCTGTATATTATGCTACGCGGCGAATATCTTTTGCTCAATTTTTTCCCCAATTTACCTTGGCAATTGGTCACAAGACTCGAACATCTGAGCTTTTTCATAGGTGCTTTTCTGTTTATTCGCTTCGTGAAACACCTTTTTCCGAATAATGTTCACCCCCGAATCGTGTACGTCATTTCCGGCATCTCTCTTTTTTACACAGCACTGGCTTTGCTTTTGCCAATCTATATTTATACGGCTTTGACGCCTGTGTTTTTAGGAGTGATGATTTTAAATGTTTTGTATGTAAAATATGTTTTTTTGACTGCCATTTTAGAGAAGCGATTGGGAGCTGTTTTTGCGTTTGTTAGCGTAGCCCTTTTATCTGTCTCTATTTTATACATCATTTTTTATCATTTCGATTGGATAAGGCCCATTCCGTATGTTTATTTCACAGGACTTTTCGGTTCATTTATTACCATGACACTCTTGATTTCTTATCGTTTTGCAGACACCATGACCAAGGCCAGAATCAAAGCAGAGACTGCCGTTGAAGCCAAAAGTCAGTTTTTGTCTAACATGAGCCATGAGATTAGAACCCCTTTAAATTCTGTAATTGCCCTAGCAGATTTGTTGCAGAATACAGATTCGGAAGAGGACAAAAAAGAATTTTTAGTGTCCATTAAAAAAAGCGGCGAAACCCTGTTGTCTATTATTAATGATATTTTAGACTACTCAAAAATAGAGGCCAACGAATTGATTATTAGACAAAACAAGCTCAACATCAGGGACTTTCTCAGGGATGTGTATGCCATCAATAAACCCATTTGCAATGACAAATCGATCACTTTAAAACTTTTTATTGATGAAGAAGTACCGCATTGTGTGGTGACCGATGCAACACGTTTGCAACAAATACTCAACAACCTGATTGGCAACGCCATCAAATTTACCAAAGCGGGTAGTATAGAGATTAAAGTGGAGCGCATACATAATGAAGCCATCCCGGGTAATTTAAAATTTAGCGTCATAGACACCGGTTCGGGCATCCAAGAGGATAAACTCCCATTGTTGTTTGAAAGATTTTCTCAAATAGAAGACCGCGAGTCTAAGAAACTTACAGGAACCGGGCTAGGTTTGGCCATTTCAAAACTTCTCTCCATAGCTTTGGGCGGTACCATCGATGTGTCTTCTGTTTGGGGAGAAGGATCTGTTTTTTGGTTTACCATCGCAGCACCCGAAGCTTGCAACAAAGAGTTTGAAGCTGAAAATGAGATGCTTGCAGCGATTCAACTGTCTAATCATATTTCTTTTTCATCTTTAAAAGTTCTTTTGGTAGAAGACAATAGCATGAATCGGCTTGTGGCCATCAAAGTGTTAGAAACCTTGGGCATATCAGATATTGAGATAGCCCATGACGGCCTTGAAGCTATTGATAAATGCGAAAAGCATTTTTACGATTTGATTTTTATGGATATGGAAATGCCCAATATGGGCGGCGTAGAGGCGACAAAATACATTAGGCAATTGGTCAACCACGGCTATATCTCTAAAATTGTTGCCATGACAGCCAACGTAACCGAAGATGACAAAGAAAACTGTTTGAATGCGGGCATGAACGACATCATTTTTAAACCCATTTCTAAAGAACGCATTGCTGCTGTGCTCAACAAACTCTTTTCACACAAGCAAGATGAAAGAATCATCAGACAAAATTAATTGGGGCATTCTCGGACCGGGCAAAATAGCCACACTCTTTGCCGAAGATCTTCAAAAAGTACACGGTGCCCGACTCTATGCATGCGCTTCTACACAAATAGAAAGAGCTACTCAATTCGGCCAAACTTTTAATATCCCTTTCATGTATGGCAGTTATGCAGAAATGCTCAACAACCCCGATTTAGATGTGGTGTACATTGCTACGCCACACGTTTTCCACTACCAAAATACCCTGCAATGCCTCAGAGCCGGAAAAGCAGTATTTTGCGAAAAGCCTTTTGCCATCAATACCGCTCAGGTAAAAGAAATGATTGAATTGGCCACGGAGAAGAATCTTTTTCTGATGGAAGCCATGTGGACGCGTTTTTTGCCGCATTTTCAGTTTGTTTTGGAGACGATTCGCGATCAAAAATTGGGTGCTTTGCGCGTTATGGAAGCAGACTTCGGTATCGATGTGCCCTTCGATGCTGCTTCGCGTATCTATAACAACATATTGGGCGGTGGTAGCCTTCTAGATTTAGGTATTTATCCGGTTTTTGCCGCTTTGATGTTTATGGGAAAACCCGATGACATAAAGGCAAAAGCAACTTTGTCAAATACAAATGTAGATTTGGATTGTCAAATCACTTTTGATTACAGCGACGGTAGACAAGCCAAACTTTTCTCAGCCATCAACCTAGATACACCAACCACGGCCACGCTACATTTTGAACGTGGAAAAATCTTGATGAACAGCCGTTTTCACCAACCTACCACAGTCACTGTAACGGACAAACACAGCTCAAAAACCCATGATTTCGGCTACACCACACATGGCTACTCCTACGAAGCACAACACGTGACAAACCGCTTGCTAAACCGTCAAAAAACGAGTGAACTCATGACACATAAACTGAGTGTACAGTTGATTTCTACGCTCGATGCCATCAGAAGTAAAATAGGACTCATTTACCCCCCGGACTAAGCAAATCTATAGAATAAAAGACTGAAAAACTAAATGCTAGCACTTCTTTGGCGTAAAAGTTGATGAGACTAAAGAACAATTTTTTTAACTCAAAATGATTCAAAAGTACCTATTTCTATTTCTCTTGTTCTTTTATATTTCAAACCAAGCACAGACGCTCACTGTTTTGGATGCAACTACCCAAAAACCGATTGAGTTTGCCAGTGTTTACACACAGTCATCCAATATTTTCTTAACCACGAATGCCAAAGGGCAAGTCAAATTGGGAAAACTCAAAAATGCCTCGGAAATTACCGTATCCATTATTGGTTACAACACCCAGAAAATCAACAACAACGCTCTTAAAGAGAGTCATTATATCGTTTTACTTACCACAAGCGCATCGCCTCTGAACGAAGTGGTCGTTTCTGCTTCTAAATGGTCTCAAAACTCGGGCAAAGTCCCTGTTAAAATAGAAACCATAGACCATGCTTTCACCCTTTTTTCCAACCCACAAACCAGCGCAGATTTGTTAAGCGCTTCCGGAAGTATATTTGTACAAAAAAGCCAACTCGGTGGTGGTAGCCCAATGATTAGGGGTTTTGCTACCAATAGGGTTTTGATGACCGTAGATGGCGTGCGTATGAACACAGCCATATTCAGAGGTGGAAACCTGCAAAATGTCATTTCGTTGGACCCGTTGGCTGTCGGCAAAACTGAAATTATCTTTGGGCCTGCATCGGTGATTTACGGCAGTGACGCCATTGGTGGTGTTATGAATTTCCAAACGCTGAAACCTGTGTTTTCAGGTACTGATAAAACGCTAATCAGTACTTCTGGACTTACCCGATATTCCACTGCAAATGAAGAGCAAACGGCGCACGCAGACGTAATGATCGGACTCAAGAAATGGGCTTTTATAAGCAGTTTTACCTATTCGGATTTTGGCAATTTAAGAACGGGGACACACGGGCCCACGCGTTTTTTGCGAGATCGATTTGTGAAGCGCATCAATGGAGAAGACGTCCAACTGGAAAATGATAGCCCCAGAGAGCAAGTTTCATCAGGCTTTAGCCAAACACACTTGATGCAGAAAATCAGTTTTAAACCTTCCGAAAGCTGGCAGTTTGATGCAAACGTCTATTTTTCATCTTCTTCTAAATACAATAGGTTCGACCGTTTGTTGCGCCCGCGCGGCGACAACTTAAGGTCTGCTGAATGGTTTTACGGACCACAACAATGGTTGTTGGGTTCTTTGGCTGTTTCTCATTCAGAAAAATCCTTTTGGTACGATGAAATGAAACTGATAGTGGCTGGCCAGCGATTGGAAGAAAGTAGGCACGACCGCGATTTGAATGCTGTCATTCGAGACAATACCATCGAAAATGTAGATGCTTATTCCTTCAATGCAGATTTCTCTAAAAAACTCGACTCGACTAAAAATCTCTATTATGGAAGCGAGTATGTGTTAAATAATGTTTTCAGTACGGCCTTTTCAGAAAACATTGATACAGGGGCACGCGAAAAAATTCAAACCCGATATCCCGATGGATCAGATTGGCAATCACTAGCTGCGTATGCCAATTTTTCATGGGAAGTATCGCCCAAGCTTACACTGCAATCCGGCGTTCGATACAACTTCGTGTCTATCTCCGCTACGCTCGATGATACCTTTATTCCATTTCCTTTCAAAAAAGTTCAATTGGATCACGGTGCGCTTACCGGCAGTTTGGGGCTCACCTGGAGGCCGGCACCTTCGTGGATTGTCAAGCTAAACGAATCTACCGGATTTCGGTCTCCAAACATAGATGATATCGGCAAGATTTTCGACTCGGAACCCGGCGCACTTGTAGTGCCCAATCCCGACTTAGATCCGGAATACGCATGGAATACAGACATAGGTGTGGTAAAAAGTTTTGGCAATTGGTTAAAGCTCGATTTCACAGCTTTTTATACGCATTTGGAAGATGCATTGATTCGTGATAACTTCACTATAAACGGTTCTGAAACCATTTTTTTTGACGGCGAAGAAAGCCAAGTCTTAGCCATACAAAACGCAGCACAGGCTTATGTATATGGATTTCAATACGGTGCCGAAGTCAACTTTACGCCTCAATGGCAATTGAGCACTAAGGGAAATTACCAATGGGGAAATGAAAAACCGGAAAACGGCCGTGCGGTACCGCTGCGCCATGCTGCGCCATTTTTTACAGATGCGCACCTGCGCTTTAAAAGCAAAAGATTGAATGCTGATTTGTTTGTAAACTACAACGCAGAAGTGTCTTTTAACAGGCTTCCACCCTCAGAAAGAAGTGAAACGCACCTGCACGATTTGGACAAGAATGGAAACCCCTTTACGCCGAGTTGGTACACGCTCAATTTACGAACCCAATTCCCTGTTAATGAGCAGTTTATTTTATCGGGAACCATAGAAAACATGACCGATCAACGCTACAGACCCTTTTCATCGGGCATTTCCGCACCCGGAATCAATTTCATTTTTGCTGTAAAAGTGACCATTTGATGGGTGTTTTGTAAGAGGTGCTTATTACGTTTTTCTTAATGATATCTGAAATCTTATTATTTTTAAATGACAACCAATCAATCGCGAAACATTGGTAGCATGACCAAATTGAGTTATTCCATTTCCGATGTAAAATAAAACCGTATAGATGGATATTTGTCTTGCGTCATTTGTAGTGTAAAAGCCGAATCGGCTAAAAACACCAGTTGGCCGCGTTTATCTTTGGCCAAAAATTTATTTTTTACCCTAAGAAAGTCAAGAAATTCGTCACTTTTAGGATTGTCCGTTGCCACCCAGCAAGCCTTATGGATAGATAGTGGTTCGTAGCTGCATTTGGCGCCGTATTCGTGTTCCAATCGGTATTGGATTACCTCAAATTGAAGTGCGCCAACCGTACCAATGACTTTTCTGTTGTTCATTTCAAGCGTGAAAAGCTGTGCCACGCCTTCGTCCATCAATTGGTCCACACCTTTGTCTAATTGTTTGGTTTTCATTGGGTCGGCATTGTTAATGTAGCGAAAGTGTAGCGGAGAAAAATTTGGGATTCCCTTAAAGTGGAGCAGTTCGCCACCGGTAAGGGTGTCGCCAATTTTAAAATTTCCTGTGTCGTGCAAACCGACAATATCACCCGGGTAAGAAACATCTACAATTTCTTTTTTTTCGGCAAAAAAAGCATTCGGGCTGGAAAATTTAAGTTTTTTGTTATGCCTGACGTGCAAGTATGCCACATTGCGTTCAAAAGTTCCGGATACGACTTTGATAAAAGCCAAGCGGTCGCGGTGTTTTGGATCCATGTTGGCGTGTATTTTAAACACAAAACCCGAAAAGTCAGTTTCATCCGGATTTACGAGGCGTTCTTCTGCTTTTTTCGCCCTAGGAGCAGGTGCTATTTGGATGAAACAATCGAGCAGTTCGCGAACGCCAAAATTGTTGAGTGCCGAACCGAAGAAGACCGGTTGTAAGTTACCGCTCAAGTATGCGTTTCTATCAAATGTTGGATAGACTTCATAAACCAATTCCAGATTATTTCTCAGGTCTGTGGCAGATTTTTGACCTATCATTTTTTCGAGTTCCGGACTCTCCAAATCTTCAAAAGAAATAACATCTTCTATATTTTTCCGACCGTCTTCGCTAAAGAGATTGATGTTTTTCTCCCAAATGTTGTAAATGCCTTTAAAATCATAACCCATACCAATCGGGAAACTCAGCGGCGTAACACGTAATCCTAGTTTTTGTTCCACTTCGTCCAGCAAGTCAAAGGCATCTTTTCCTTCACGGTCGAGTTTATTGATAAACACGATCATGGGAATGCTACGCATGCGGCAAACTTCTACCAATTTTTCGGTTTGCTCTTCCACACCTTTGGCCACGTCAATCACAACAATCACACTATCCACGGCGGTAAGCGTACGGAAAGTGTCTTCTGCAAAATCCTTGTGCCCGGGCGTGTCGAGGATATTGATTTTTTTGTCTTTATAAAGGAAGGCCAAAACCGAGGTAGAAACCGAGATGCCGCGTTGTTTCTCAATTTCCATAAAGTCGCTGGTTGCGGCTTTTTTTATTTTGTTGCTTTTTACAGCTCCGGCTTCTTGTATGGCACCGCCAAAAAGCAGCAGTTTTTCTGTCAAAGTTGTCTTCCCGGCATCGGGGTGAGAGATAATGCCAAAAGTTCTGCGGCGTGCAATTTCTTCTTTGAAACTCATGTAAACAAAAAATTTAGCTGCAAAAGTACTAAAGGAAAGTCAAAAGGGCTATGGTGTGTCTCTTTTATTGGAAAATTCGTTTTACGATAGCGCACTAAATTTTATGATTATTTCGCAAGTTTTGTTAAAAATTTATGCTGACAAAATACAACACTTGTCACTTTATCGATTATTTCAGCCTTTTTAACGATTTGAATACACAATTTTACACATCATGGGTATATTTGAAATCAATATAAACTGATGCCCACAAATTTATGATTAAAAGCTACGCCTTTAAAATTCGCACATTTTTTTACTTAACATTGATTTTTAAATGCTTATCATTTAGTTAATTGATTGGCTTTGAGGCCGTATGCTTTTTGTTTTATATTATAATTGCAATCAACCATGCATTCATTTATTATGAAAAAAAATACTTTACTGAAACGTGTTTTGAATAATTTTCTTTTGTTATCTGCATTCTTATTTGCCTATCAAGTTTCCGCACAATCGTTTGTACTGGATTTACAGTCAAACCCCCTAAATTTCACCAACGCAAACCGGACATTGATAACCAATGCTGGCACAACTGCCAGTGGCATCCCGGGAACCGCTGCGGGATCTGTTCACAGGTACGATAACCTGATTTTTAAAGACGGTATCAATCTGTCCGCCTTTCTCACTATTTTACAGGTCAGTAATGCAAACATCACTTTGTTTGATGACGATGCCACAACATCCTCCAGATTCCAGCCAAGAATAGGTTCTGCGAATGCAGCCGGGGGTTTTGTTTTATATCGGTTGGATTATTTCGATTCGGCTACAAACCTGCCTGTGTTTATCTTTGATTATTTCATCACAGCAGTTGATATAGATGGAAATGGTGCCAATAGGGAATTTGCCGAATTTGGCGGATTTACTTCCTACACAGTTAGCAATTTAACTCAGTTAACCGTCACATCCAGTCCTGTAACTGGCAGGACACGTTTTTTAGGCATTCCCAACTCCTTAGCGGGTGTCACCTTCGACAATACAGCATCTGTGATTGCAAACTATACAGAGCCTAGCAATACCATTACCTTTGTATTGGGTCAGACTGGTGCAAACACAGAACGTCAATACTCTGTGCAGCTCGGCGCATCCGGCGGTCTTTTTACAAATCCAATAACCAATCCCAATCCATTTCCGATTGCAAATGATGATTTTGGTACTTCCCTTGGTTCGACTACCGGGGGTGTTTCCGTTACAAATGTTTTAGACAACGATATATTTAATGCTGTACCTGTTGTTCCCTCTGATGTCACCTTAACGTTGGTAACCCCTGCTTCAGATCCGGGTGTTGTGTTAAACCTGTCAAATGGTGAAGTAACCGTTGCTCCTGGGACTCCACCCGGAATTTACACGCTTACTTATAGGATTTGTCTCGTGTCAACTCCTGCCAATTGTGATGATGCGGTCGTGACAGTAGAAGTTGTTGAAGACCCCGATTTAAGCATTTCTAAAACCATTGACAACCCATCACCCGTAATTGGAACAAACATATTCTTCACCTTGACGGCAACCAATAATGGATTGTTTGATGCTACGGGCGTTAACGTAACTGACAATCTGCCAGCCGGTTATACATTGGTGAATGCAACACCTTCAATTGGTAGTTTCGCAGCAGGGATTTGGACCATCGGAAATTTGACAAACGGACAATCAGCCACACTAACTATAGAAGCTACTGTCAATGCAACCGGTCCTTATGACAATACAGCCACGATTAGTGGTAATGAGCCAGATCCGGATTTGTCCAACAATTCAGACACAGCCACAGCAACTCCGACAGCAGGAATACCGAGCCTCGATCTTCAAAAGACAGCGAGTGTAGGCGGACCAGGAATCGTTGGCGATGTGGTGACCTATTTTTTTACAGTTGAAAATACAGGCGATGTCACCCTGACCAATGTAACGGTGGTTGACCCGCTTCCCGGATTGTCTGCCCTGACCCTGACGAGTGGCAGCACCACATTGTCACCCACAGAAACAGCGGTTTTCCAAGCGACCTATACCATTACGCAGGCCGATGTTGAT